>LKMJ01005670.1_pt1 | contig 11775 bp, 9 predicted proteins | sample 643391 | NCBI WGS metagenome assembly LKMJ01 (sample SAMN04112250, study PRJNA286221) | soda lake metagenome | biome: soda lake; feature: Kulunda Steppe; material: water; isolation source: sample PL-Br10 brine of Picturesque Lake | place: Russia: Kulunda steppe | collected 2010-07
GCCTTTGACCACCCCAGTACCTCTTCACGCACGCTGGGGACTTAGCAGGCTTTCATCCTATAAGAGCAGTTTGGAGTAGACAACAAGTCCATGGACCTGCTACGAAAGGGTGTCAAGGTTAGATCTTAGCATTGTGGAGAACTACGAAGGCTGTGAGCCACGATCTTGTTGAGCTGGCGGAGCTATGGAAGGGAAATCGGTGGTAAAACCGTCTGGTTCGATATTTGAAGATCCCGAACCACGCTTCGATGAGCGATCGCTTTCTACACGTTTCACGTTCGTACTCGCAGTCTAAGAGCTCAGGCGGCCAGACGTACCACGGGCCACAGTCGCCCGCTTGTGTGGGCCGACCGCGGCACCGTTTGAGCACATCTTTCAAAACAAGAGCGCATCGAGGCTTGATCGGCCGGGAGAGACTGTGATGGTAAGCAATTCGAGCGTCTCACAATCGACTGCCGCCCAAACGTACTGCTCGGTGCCGTCGATCTTGATTTTCGTCTCATAGATGGCGACCTCTTTACGAGCCTGGCAGTCCGGCTCGATAAAGTGCTTGAGCCGATGAAACCACTGCTTGACCGCCTCGTAGGAGTGATCAACGAACGGTTCGATTCGGCGGTATGAGAGGCCAGCGTGGTACAAAAACGCCGCGAGGACACGCCACTCCGTCGGCGTGTCCTCACGGGAAAATACTTCCTGCTGGCGAGCCTTCTCAACCATGCGGTAGAGCATTGGTGAAGCACCAATTCACCCTTGCTCGGCCGGTTCCTTCACACTAAGGTTGACACCCCTCTACGAACTTCCTTATGAATTTAAACTTTTGAACTTACAACGTTCTAATGTAGATTTCATATAAAATTTTGCATACACAAAAGATTTAATAAGTATGTATGGCACAAAGTATATGAAACCAAGGTTTCTTTCTTTAAACATCTTTTCAAGCATAAGACTTCCACCAATAATATATTGTTCGTATAACACATCGTATAGAGTTAATCCCATGGTGCCAAATCCAGAAGTAGTGAAAGTCTTTGCACCAGAATGTTGTTTCTTATAGAATTCGTTGAAAGATCTCATAGTATCGTGATGTATTTCTTCATTTAAATAGACAACTTGATATCCTACATCTTTTAAACGTTCTGCCCAACTAAAATCTTCTCCCCAATGCCTTTCCTCATCTACTCCCTCAATCTCTTCCAGACATTCTCGCCGAATTAATGATTTCCCTCCTCCTACGTACCCTCGCTGAAATTGCGCTCGGTGCAGTTTAATTCTTCTTGTATGTTCACAGTATATTTTGGTTGAGACAGAAGCATTTGGTGGATAACTTACTTCTGGCCAGACTGTGCTGATGTTTGAATCAGCTGTAAAACAGCGCACAGCAACAGATAACCACTCAGAATTAGGAATAATAGCATCGGCATCCCATAGTGCAATAATTTCTCCATTTGATTTATCAATAGATAGTTGGCGTGCTTTCCCGAGATTCCCGTTGTCAACGTGGATGTTGTCAGTATACTCCCTTGCTATCTCAATTGTGCCATCATTCGACCCACCATCTACGATGACAAATTCAATATTTTGATATTCTTGTGCTTGGATTGATTCTAAGCATGCTTCGATCGTAACTGCATCGTTTAATGTTGGTATACAGAACGAAACTAGAGGGTTGTAATCTGTTTTCGCCGGGATGTCTAGATCTGAATCAAAAAGGATATAATTATTATTCATTGGTTGTTATTGGAAAGTACATTTGAGTACACTTTTTCATATTGATCAACAATCCTAGGCCAAGAAAAATCTTCTATTTCTGTTCGAAGGTGGTCAGGTGTGGTAAGGTCTTCCCTGTGTAGCATATTGTTAACTGATTGTTGTAAGTCATCCTCTGTGGGTGTACAAACAGAAAGGTTACTATTTGAAACCCATTCTGTTACCCCGCACACTTCCGTAGCAACAGCCGGTGTACCACACGCTAAGGACTCAAGGACAACATTTCCGAATGACTCGTACCGGTCAGTTGAAGGGAGAACGAACAAGGAAGCGTTCGAATACAGCTTGATCTTCTCGTCACCGTATACTGGTCCAACATATGTGACTGAATCATCAACTCCATGCTCTTTAGCAGTTGATATGGCAGAGGCTAATCCACCTTCGTCAGGGCCTGCGATAACGAGTTCCAGGTCAGATTGGCCCTCAAGTAGTTTACCAATAGACCGTATCAGAAGCGTCAACCCCTTTCGTTCCTCCACCCTTGATAAAAAGAGAATGATTTCACTTGACTCCGGAATATTGTGTTTCTCCAGGAGATCAGGACGTCCATCAATTGGTTGATAAATGTCAAAATCGATTCCATTTGGGATTTTGGGTCGTTTTTCAAATTTTTCAACGAAATCATCAGGTGCGCACTCAATTTCGCTATCCGATGAGAATATACAACAATCTGAATTATCCAGTATTTGTCCAGAGAACAAATAATCAAATGATTTCTTATATAAGAATTTATTTAACCGTGGCATTGAACCTCGGGGTTGAAGAACCACAGGAACTTCGTACTGCGAGGCTACACGACAAGCAATCATTGTCTGATAAGTTCGAAATTCATGTATATGCAGCAGGTCTAGGTCAGAGATGTGTTCTTGAATTCTATCACGAAATTGTAAAGAAATTGGTAGTTTGAAGTCATACCCTAAACGGTTGCTAATTAACTCTGGACGGATAATCTCTAAATTAGGTGGATGACCACGGCTTTCCGTGGGCGGACTATTAGGTTCTTTAAGTGCCGTGGACAATATTTTTATAGAGTGACCACGACTCGACATCACCTCCGCGATCTTCTTTGCAGATTTAGCGGCCCCACCAGACGTATAATATTCAGGATACCCTGAAACGACGTGCCCAATATTTTTATTTTTCATTATATTTACTATATTTGTGGAACGATAATTGGTTATTGGTTATATTTTAAATCAGCCTGGACATCTACCGGCTCTCCAGCTTTGATTGAATCACTAATGAGGAATGTACAGATAGAAGTATAAAAGAGTTCTTCTATCGGGATGGGAGATTCCAGTCCGTTTTGTAGGTTGTGGACGAATTGCTTGATCTGATCCTCGTGGCCCTTGTCCTGACTCAGGGAGAGTCTTCCACGCTTGAAGTTACTAATCTCTTCATAGTTGTTACCACCAAAGACCTCAACTTTTTCTTTTGGGATTGACGAATCTCCAACAGTGATGTACTGAATGTTAGCGATACTCCCATCTGTGAACTTGAGCTGGATAGAGACGTCCTCAGCAATACCGTTATTTCCAAGCGCATCCCCATACACCATTTCGGGCGCGGCACCGGTAACGTACTGCGCGAAGTCCACGAAGTGACACATTTCACCGATAATCCGACCACCGCCGACATCAGAGTCAGTAACCCAGTGATCATCGGGTAACTTATCTACGGCGACCCGGTAGTTCACGACCATCGGCGAGGAACACCCCTTAAACGTCTCTCGGATCTGCCTGGTCTGAGGAGCAAATCTGCGGTTGTAACCAACCATCAGTCGTCCAGCAGACTCTGCTTCGGCTTCAACGATTCCCCGAATATCCTCACGATCGATACAAAGTGGTTTTTCAAGGTGAACGTCTTTGTCGTTTTGCAGCGCTCGGACGGCAAGCGAGGCGTGAGTATCGTGGCGAGTTGCTATCACGATGAAATCAATGTCCGGATCTTCAAGGATGTCATCCGGATCGGAGGTCGCGTACGCTGCCCCGTGTTCCTGTGCTACGTCGGCAGCCGTTTTCCCGGTTCGAGACGCAACGGCATGGATATCGATATCAGCCAGGTCTGCCAGTATCGGTACGAGCTTTGACCGCGCAAATGTACCGACGCCGATCAGACCGGTGGTGATCGTTTCTGAGTCGATTCTTGACTTACTGGACGAACTGTACGCGATTTTCGACGTTTCATCGACCTCATCCGGATACTTCAGAAGAATGCCGGAGTAATACTCCTCAGTCGACTCATCGAGGATCATTTCATAAGCGGACGGTGCCTCGTCAAACGTGAACTCATGGGTTTTGATTGGGTCAAGAGAAAGATCTTCGGATGCGAGGAGACGTAAAAACTCCTGCATGTTTCGATTTTCAGTCCACCGGACGTACTCAATCGGATAATCAAGGCCCTTCTCCTCGTACGTCCGATCATAGCGTCCCGGACCATATGAACGTGAAATATTGAAATCAAGTTCTTTGTCATAGTACGTCGAACGAGGAACATCCATCCCGACGTCGCCGATCACAGAGATCGTTCCTTGTTCGCGTGCAATACTCCCAGCCAGTTCGACGGGGTCATTGCTATTGGTCGACGCTGCGATGATCACCGCATCCAGTCCATTTCCGCCAGTAAACTCATCGACGGAAGCCTCTGCATCGCCGGTACTCAGCGCCATTCCCTGAGTGAGCCCCAGTTCCTTGGCCTTCTCGACCTGTTGAGTCTGTATATCAAAGCCGATCGTGGGGAAGCCATACGAATTCAAGATACCAACACAAAGTTGGCCGATAAGACCCAGACCAATGACACCAACTTTCTCACCTGGAGTCAACTCGGCACGGCGGATCCCCTGCATCGCAATCGCACCGACTGTTGTGAATGCTGCGTCCTCAAGCAGGGCGTCCTCTGGGACTTTTGCCACTAAGTTTCCCGGAACGGAGACAAATTCCGCATGGGATGCATAGCCAGCACCAGCACATGCGACTTTATCTCCGACTCGAACGGCATCAACGTCATCACCAACCTCAACGACTCGGCCCGCGGAGCTGTATCCTAAAGGCTCGGGCTTTTCTAATCGCCCCTTGACTGCACGATAGGTCGGGATGATTCCATCGTTACGAGCCTTCTCGATAACCTGCTTGGCGAGATCCGGCCGTTCACGAGCTTTGTTCAGGGCGTTCTTTCGAGCCAACTGAATCATCGCGCTCTCGGTCCCCGCGCTCACACAGGAGTACGACGTTTTGACTAATACGGTCTCGTCGGTTACCTGTGGTACCGGTACCTCTTCCATTCGCAATTCGCCGTCGTCGAAGTTCTGTATAAGTTGCTTCATTCTGTGTATATGATTGATTATGAGATTACGTTGCTCACGTTCTAAGACAGTTCCGTTTTAACAGCTATAGTTGTTGTTATCCCAGCATGTCCACTTGACGTTGCCGTTAGGACTGACCGAGTTTCTTCGTGACCGTACCGCTCGAAATAGGGGCTTTCAGAGCGTTCAGTAGCAGCAGCCCCCATGATCTGAATTGTTGCTAAATCAGCCTGTTGACTGGAAATGGTGTAGGTGCCAGTGCTCTGCTCTTCGAGAGTGATCGAAGGGGCAAAATGATATCGAACGGTGAACTCACCGTTGTCAGCGGCCTTCACTCCATCCGAGATCGTCCACTCATTCTCGGATACCGATACGTCCCGGTGATGCTCGTAGTTCGGTCCGATTACGGATTCTCGGGAACACTGCGCACGAATACGTTTTCGCGTCTGTTCATGCACATCGGTCCTTGCTCGTTTGCCCATTAAGTAGCTCCCACCGATTAAGATCGGCTCGGTGTCCTCATACTGAACCGTATTGTGCGCACTGACGCTTCTCGAGTATTGTCGGCGTGGTGTGGGGGCGTAATCGTACACACCGGTATCGGTCAGGACGGGAATGCCGTCGATCCAGAGAAGCACGCTCAGCTGATCGTTGTGTGAGTGAGCCGGCAGATGCGCTGGACCAACAGCACCTACGTCAATGAGTAGACTGCTCTTGTCGCCCGTCAACGTTCGATATCCGGAGCCGCCGAAGTGGTTTAGTGACACGGTTTCCGGACTCAATCCACAGCAACGGCTGTATGAGATACATGCATTTGCGGATATCTGCTCGCCGTGAACCGAGTCATTCAGCAGCGGAATCTTCCCGACCGGATCAATGATTGTCGACAGAAAGCCGAGCGCTAGTTCGGCGGTCGTCTTGAGCGGTGCTGTCGGATAATCATGGTCTATGAGGAGCTGGTAAGCTGTTGTATACCGGCGAAGAACCATCAGATGATACATCGGACTCCGCTCGAAGTGGCTGCCATCGGCCAGGAACTGGCTCTGGCTGGCGTGCTCGAGAACGTCCAATCCGGTCTCGGACCACTCGGTCTCGTGCTCTTCGAAGAGTACGCCGGCCATTACAAGTGCAATCGCGTTCTCGATCAAGTGATTGCCGCCAACTTCGAATTCGATGTGGTTCTCGAGGAATAATGCATTCTTGTAGATTTGCTGGTAGAGACGGTCATCAACCGGAAGCCCTTCCCGTTCGCACCAGGCTGCATATCGACTCCAATTGAGGATTCGAAGCGAGACCGAATGGGGGATCCAGGACCGGCGAAGATACTTTCGATCACCGATCGGATTGTCAGCCGTCCACGAGAGTATCCATCTTTGGAACAATTCGTGGACGTTCTCAAACTCATTCGGATCCTCAAGTCCGAGCACCGCCCACTCAAGAAATTCGAACGCCTGGAGTTTTAGCCGCCAGAGCAGAGGATACTCCTCAAGAAAGTCGTGCTCCCAGTCGATCTCATCGCCGAACTCGATCGACCGGTTTAAAAACGTGAGTTTGCCATTCGCGGCATCCTCCAGAAGTCCGCGGTATCGCTCACGTTCCGAATCCGTCAGACTCTCTCGGAGTAGCTCGGAATTGTCTGCAACCGGTTGTGGATTGGCGATGAGCTTGGTCGGAACCTGTTGCTCATACCCTTGATCGAAATCGATTGGGAGTCTTGGGACGACTAAGTGGCGTGCTTTCCGCTCGGCGACGCCTCCCAACTGTCTTGTTTTCATATTTTTCGCCGTATAATAGAACAACGGCCAGTTCGTTGGCTCCGCGAAGAACGAGAGTCGGCCCCCCGAGTGTGAGTCGCCGTCCGACTCGCTCACGTTTCCCCCACCTCCTCGAGCGTCCTGCTCAATCGACCAGCAACGACGCCCCGATCGTAGTGTTCGATCATGTGTTCTCGGCCGTTCTCACCGAGCTCTGTACGCGTCTCTTTCTCCTTGAGTAGGCCTCCGAATGCCTCTGCGATAGCTTCTGGCTCGTTTTCGACGAAATAGCCCCCGCCTGACTCCTGGATGAGTGACTCCAACTCACCGACCCCGGTAGCCACGACTGGTAATTCATACGACATGTATTCGTAGGCCTTTGTCGGCACAGCATACTCGAGTGAGTCGTCGGATTTGAGTGGGGCGATCCCGATCATCGCATCGTCGAGAATTTCCGGGACTGTCTCTCGAGGAACCAAGCCAGTAAACTCAACTCTTCCGTTCAGTCCTTCTCTCCGAGTAAGCTCTTCAAGACTTCCTTTGACATCGCCATCACCAACGATCTTTAGAGTCGCATCTGTATAGTGGATGTAGGACATCGCTCGGATACACGATTCCAGATCTTGTGCGTGCCCAACGTTCCCCGTATATACGATCGTAGGTTCCGATTCCGAGTCAGTGGGCTCGAAATCGTCTGTATTGACGCCGTTCGGCAGATGGACGATTTTGTCACGATCGAGTTTGTACTGTTCCGCTACTCGATCACCGAGAATGGATGTGGTGACGGTGACACGATCTGCCGTCGACAATACTAGCCGCTGAAACCGCCGACTGAGTCGTTCGGCGAGACCGTCTTGTTCAATAAATCCTAATCCTACCGACGCATCGATCCAGAGATCGCGGACATCAACGATCCAAGGCTTAGATCCAAACAATCCGAAGGGGAATCCAGCAAGGCCTGTGAAGATAGGAGGTGACGAAGTAATGATTGCGTCAACACGCCGGGAATTGAAAACCAACCAAAGCAATGCATGCAACGGAAAGAGGATGTAGTACGCCATCCGACTGGCAAATCCCGGGTCCTCGGATGTAGGCTGCCAAGCCCACAACCGATGAGCAGTCACGCCTTCGTCTTGCGTCGTAGATTTACGCTCCCACGTTCGGTCAAATTCTCCATGAGGGAAGGCAGGCGGTGGGGAAAGAACTGTGACGTCCCACCCTTCGTCAGTTAGATGCGTACACGTATCGCGAACTCGTGATGCATTGCCCGATGTGTCGGGGGGATAATGCTGCGAAACGACGACTACGTGCTGAGATGAATCACTCATTGGCTAAATACGGATGAAGTCGAAATCATCATACCGGGTCCAAAGATGTTCGTCAAGAACGACTTTCGTATCAATAAGTAAATTGCCGTTCATATGCTTTCGAAGCTGTTCAGGATCCAGATTTTTGAATTCATCGTGATCAGTTGCGATAACGATCGCATCAGCGCCTGAAATCGCAGTGTCGAGGTCCTTCAGGTCAAGTGTTGCATCCATGACGTGCGGGTCGTGGATTGCAATCTCTGCACGTCCGGCACTTCCTCCGTTTGCAACAGCAACGTTCTGAGTGGCCGGATTCTGTATTTCATTTGCCAGGTGGAGTCCAGGGCTCTTCCGGGTGTCGCCGACGTTGCCTTTGTATGCAATCCCGAGAATGGCGATTTTCGTCTCGGAAAGGTCGCCAAGTTCGTCTTCCAGGATTTCGATGATGAAATCCGCCATGCCATCATTGACACGTCTCGCCGTTTCGATTAGATCCAGTTCGTCGGACTTCTGACCCAGGAACCAGGGGTCGATCGGTAGACAGTGACCACCGACGCCCGGTCCAGGCTGGAGAAGGTCAACGCGAGGATGCTCGTTGGCGAGGTCGATTGCTTCCCGTGAATCGTTCCCGTAATCGTGAGCGAGCCGAGCGATTTCGTTCGCGAGAGCGATATTCGTGTCCCGGTACGTATTCTGGATGAGTTTGACGAACTCGGCCGTCGTGGCGTCCTCCGTCGTCCGGATTTCTCCTTCGACGAACGACTCATAGAGACGGACTGCAGCCTCGGTCGAAACACCATTTACACCACCAATTATCCTGTTGTTCTGTCGAAGTTCGGTGATGATGCTCCCGGGGAGAACCGTCTCGGGGCAATGCACCAGAGCAAAGTCCTCACCGGCTGAAAGATCGGACTCTTCGAGTATCGGTTGCAGAACGTCGACAGTCGTTCCAGGCGGAACAGTTGACTCCAGAATAACGGTATCTCCCGAACGAAGGTGTGGGAGGATGGCCTCACCTGCCTGTCCGACGTAGGTCAGGTCCGCTTCTTTTGTTTCGTCGTCAAAGGGCGTCGGGACGCAGATGACGTGGTATTTCGCCTCCACGATCTCCTCGACGATCTCTAGTTGCCCCGACTCGAGCGCTTGCGTAACGAACGCCCGTAACCCGGGCTCATCCAGGTGGACTTCTCCTTCCTGGAGCTGATCCGTCACCTCCTCACTCGCGTCGTATCCATAGACGTCGTGGTCGTAATTGGCGAGCATCGCTGCCGTAGGGAGACCGATATATCCCAGGCCATGAACGCACACAGAACTCATTGAATCACCTTGGGTTTCTGCTTGGTAACTGTTTTAAGCACTTGTTCCGCAGCGGTGCCATCACCAAACGGGTTTTCCCAGTCACCCGACTGACCGATCATGTATTCGCTCACTTCGACGATAGCGTCCGGTTCAACACCGGCCAAGTGATTCGCCCCGACCTCGACGGTTTCCGGACGTTCCGTATTATCGCGGAGCGTTACACAGGGAGTTCCGAGCACACATGCCTCCTCTTGTACCCCCCCTGAATCAGTAAGAATGAGTGAGGCATCGGATTGGAGCCGAATGAAATCGAGGTAATCCTGCGGTTCGACGAGGCGAATCCGATCTGGAACACTCAGTTCATGTTCGTCTATTTGTGCGCGTGCGCGTGGATGAATTGGGTAAATGACGTCGACATCGTAACGATTGGCAACTGCTTCAACGCCTTCCAGCATTTTCACGAACCGACCCGGGTCATCGACGTTCTCGGCCCGATGGGCAGTCATGAGGATGAAATCAGAATCATCCACACCCAGTTCACTCAAGACATTGCTCTTCTCCCGCGCAATCTCTTGATTTCGATTGAGAGCATCTACGACGCTGTTACCTGTCACATAGATCCGCTTCTCGGGGCACCCCTCGTTGAGAAGATATTCACGACTCTGCTCGGTCGGCGCGAAGAGATAATCCGCCACGTGATCCGCGACAACACGGTTCGTCTCTTCGGGCATGTCACGGTCAAAGCTCCGGAGCCCGGCCTCGACGTGAGCCAGTTCGGCATCAAGTTTGCTCGTTGCGATCGCACCTGCGAGCACCGAATTCGTATCTCCCTGAACGAACACGACGTCCGGTTCTTCCTCCAGCAACACCTTCTCAATCTCGATGAGCATCTTTCCGGTCTGCTCACCGTGATTCCCTGAACCAATACCCAGATGGTGATCGGGAGTCGGGAGTTCCAGCTGTTCAAAGAACACCGAATCAAGGGAATCGGAATAGTGCTGTCCGGTATGGATGAGTGTAAACGGTTGATCTCGATCTTGACACTCACGAATGAGGGGAGCGAGTTTGATGATTTCCGGTCGAGTACCAAGAACGAACGCGAAGGTATCTGTGGTTTCTGATTGAATCTGATTACTCATTGACTTTAGCGATCATGTTCCGCATTTGACTCAGGATCAAGCCTCCAAACAAGCCGAGAACACCGACGAGTATGGCGAACCCGCTGAGCAGGATCCGCCATTGATGGAATACCCCCGTCGTTTGGTATCTCCATGCACTGTGGAACGCGATTAACCCGCCAGCGACCAGCCCAATTGCCCCCGGAACCCCGAAGAACAACAACGGATGCCGGTCCCGGATCAGCTGGAGAATGAACACTGCTACGCTCAACCCGTGCTTGAACGGGTTGTGCGTCTGCCCATCAACTCCCTCGTACCGCACATCGATTGAGACCTCTTCGATCTCGAGGTCGTGATCGACGGCTTCGTTGATCATCTCGCTCTCGACGCCCATCCCGTCCGTGCGGAGATTCAGGCGTGAAACCGCGTCCGGCGACAGCCCCCGAAAGCCACTCTGGGTGTCGGAGAGGTTCTCCCCTGACGAGCTGAGGGTGAGGTAGTCGAGTACGCGCTGTCCGAACCGACGGTGAAGTGGCGTCTCTGTCTGTTCTTGTTCGACGTATCGACTCCCGATCGAGACTTCGCATTCGCCTTCCAGAACGGGGTCGACGACATCGGGGATATCCACTGGAAGATGCTGGCCGTCACCGTCGAGGACGACGAGCGCGTCGACGTCGTCTCCGTTACGGACGTGCTGCATCAGCGTCCGGATGGCTCCGCCCTTCCCTCGGTTGACCTCGTGTTCGATCACGGTCGCACCCGCGTCGAGTGCGATCTGGACCGTGTCGTCCGAACTCCCGTCGTCGACGACGACGACCTCGTCGGCGTACCGTTGCGCCTGGACGACGACGGTCCCGATAGCGACTTCCTCGTTGTAGGTCGGGATTCCGACGACCACAGAATCGTTCGTCACCTCTTGATGGGTTGCCTCACGCGACGACACCCCTTCGTCGCCCCCCTCATCCTGTTCAGATGGAATTTGCGTCGCCATTAGGCCCCTCCGACGGTGGACGACGCAGTCATCTGAACGGTATCTACCTGGCGAGACATATGAGTAATCTGACTAAAGATAGTCGCAGATGTGAATAAAAGTTTCGTTGTAAGGGGTAAGGGTGGACATCCGTCTTTAGTTAAGCGAGAAACCGTGTGATAGCGGCGGCTTATCGAGGCATCTTTCGGAAGGAATGAGGAAGTCCAGTCTGTGCACGACAAGGACTCCTCATCTCGGA
>LKMJ01005671.1_pt1 | contig 11774 bp, 11 predicted proteins | sample 643391 | NCBI WGS metagenome assembly LKMJ01 (sample SAMN04112250, study PRJNA286221) | soda lake metagenome | biome: soda lake; feature: Kulunda Steppe; material: water; isolation source: sample PL-Br10 brine of Picturesque Lake | place: Russia: Kulunda steppe | collected 2010-07
ACCGTACAGACGACGATCATCAACGCCCGAATAAGCCACTCAACGTTGTACCGGAAGGTGAGGAGAATAAATCCGGTTGCGATGATAATAATGCCCAGATAGAGGAGACTGTTGGTCGGATCATCCGGGTCCTCAACAACCTGATACTCCGCATCGACAAACGGCTCAACCAGCGCAAGCGCTCCGAGTTGGACGGCAAGAAACACCAACACCGTCGCGCCAACAGCCGCTAAAATCCGACCACGCGCGTTCATACCACCGGCTTGGCGGGCCGCTGGTATTGGTGTTGCGCTCTAGATACAGGTCACTCGGTACCCAACAGTCCCATGAGTAGGAGAGTAATACGAGGGCGTACAGAGAAACACCCACAGGCCGCAGTATGAAACCATACCTGGTTACGGACTGACCCAAATATCTAAGTAAGCACCAGAGGTACGTTGTATCCATAACGATGCATCGCCGAGCGTTTCTCACTGCTGTGGCTGGCGGAACAACAGCGGCACTTGCTGGCTGTACAGGTGGGAACGAAGAGGGAAACGCTGACATTCTCGGCGAAACGCTCACCCTCACAACGACGACGAGTACCTATGATACGGGATTGCTGGATGAGCTAAATATCGCCTTCGAAGATCGCTATGGTGTTGCAGTCAGAACAGTCGCACAGGGAACTGGCGCAGCACTCGAGACCGGGCGGGCAGGCGATTCGGATGTCGTACTGGTTCACGCCCGCTCGCTCGAGGATGCGTTCCTTCGAGATGGCTACGGTGTCAACCGCCGCGATCTCATGTTCAACGATTTCGTCGTTGTTGGTCCTGAAGAGGACCCTGCGGGGATCGATGGTATGGAAGACGCGACAGAAGCCTTTCAAGCGATTGCCGAGACTGAGTCGACTTTTGTCTCGCGTGGCGACAATTCTGGAACCCACAACAAGGAACTCGAAATATGGGACGAGGCTGGCGTCGAACCCGATGGTCAATGGTACCGCGAAGCCGGGAGCGGAATGGGAGAGGTGCTGAATCAGGCGAATCAGACCCCTGGCTACACGCTCGCCGACCGTGGGACAGTCATTTCCCAACAGTCTACACTCGACATTTCAACCCGTGTCGAAGGGCCGATTGAAGACGGCCCGGAACTGCTCGCAAATCCATACGGCATCGTCGCCGTCAATCCCGAAGTCCACGAGAACGTTAACTACGACCTCGCAATGTCGTATATCGGGTTCATCACATCTCGCGATGGACAACGGATTATCGCAGACTACACAATCGAAGGCGAGCAGTTGTTCTTTCCTGAAGCGCTTTCGGATGACCCGAACTTTCAGCAGTACGTCCCTGAGGGCTGGACCCCGGATGAAGCGTAACTGGCACACATGATTGATCTGGTATCGTCCGTCGTTCCCATTGTAGACGGCATCACTCCGCTCATCATCGATTTCCCCGTCGAGCGGACCTACCTCGAGAGCATCATCTACGTCTCGTTGTACGTAAGTCTCATTGCAATCGTGCTCAGTACGCTGGTGAGCCTGCCGACTGCGATGCTGATCGGGTTTTCGGAATTCCCCGGTAAGGGGTTTGTCGTTGCGCTGATCAACACAGGGATGGGATTCCCGAGTGTCGTTGTCGGTCTCGTCGTCTTGTTTGCTGTCTCGAATCAGGGACCGCTCGGGACCTTCGATCTCATGTTCACCAAAGAGGCGATGATCATGTCACAGTTTGTCCTCGCGACGCCAGTCATCACGGGCGTGAGCCTCGCTGCCGTGTCCAGTATCGAAGACGGCGTCCGCGATGCCGCGTACGCGATGGGTGGGACCCGTCTCGATGTTGCGCTCGTAACGATCAAAGAGGCTCGCTATGGAATCATGACCGCTGTCTTAGCCGGTCTAGGCAGAGCAATCAGCGAAGTCGGATCGGTGCTCATCGTTGGCGGCAACATCGCCGGTGCAGACGGTTCCTCTGTCACTCGGACACTGACGACTGCGATCCAGCTCGAGGCCCGGCAGGGACGGTTTGAACTAGCGATGCTCCTCGGTGTGATCCTCCTCACGCTTGTGTTACTGATCAACGCTGTTGTTCTCCGATTAGGCGGTGGTCGCATATGATACGAGAACAACGATGGGACCGGGACCGGGACCGGGACCGTGACCGTGACCGGGAACGGGGAGCGAGCGATGGCCTTGCGCTCAGCAACGTCAGCCACGGATTCGACGACACTGACGTGCTCGAGGATGTTACGCTTGCGATCAAACGGGGCGAAACAGTCGCGATCATCGGTCCCTCTGGAACGGGGAAGACGACGGTACTGCGACTCCTGGCACACTTTTATGCTCCGGACGTGGGAACGGTCAAAATGAACGGAGCTAACGTGTGGACACTGTCCGAGCGCGAACGGCTTGACATTCGACGACGGATTGGGATGGTATTTCAACAGCCAAACCTCTTTGACGCGACCGTTCGCCGGAACGTAAGTTACGGACAGCGCATCCGTCGAGGTTGGCGTGGTCGCCTCAGTTGCTGGCTCTCGCGGATGCGCGGGGACGATATGAGCCAAGAAGTTGCTGCAGCGTTGGACGTCGTGGGACTCGCAGATGCGGAGACGCAGCCAGCAGCCTCGCTATCCGGTGGGGAAGCACAACGGGTGGCGTTCGCTCGGGCTCTCGCATACGACCCCGACTTTTTGCTGCTTGATGAACCCACATCCGACCTCGACCCCCAGAACACTGCAGCTATTGAAGACGCAATAAACACCGCTCGAGCGCGTGGACTCGGTATCGCCATCGCCACGCACGATATGCATCAGGCAAAACGGGTTGCCGACCGAATCGCGGTACTGCTCGAGGGTCGGCTGATAGAGGTGGGGCCAGCCGACCGTGTGTTTTCGGCCCCCGACGACCCCAGAGCACGGCAGTTCATCGATGGTGAACTGGTGTACTAACTTAGTACGCACCACTGTCTCAGAACAAAGCTTCTAACGACCTCCCAATAGAGTTGTAGCAATGGACGAACGCCAAACGAGTGAGAAAGGGCGTGGCGCTCTCGTGTGCGAGGGCGTCGAATTTGGTGAACGGGACGTTCAGTTGCTCCAGGAAATCGACGAAACCGGTTCCGTAGCCAAGGCATCGACAAAACTCGGTCGCTCACGGGCACGCGACCTCTCTCGGATCGAAGAGCTTGAATCGGCCTTTGGTGACCTTGTCAAACGGCATCGTGGCGGAAGCGGTGGGGGTGGAAGCAGTCTAACCGACAACGCAACACGATTGCTAAACCAGTACGAACGGCTTCACGTCGCGCTCGCTGGGACCGCAGAAGTTCCGGAAACGGTTCTTGAGGGGACCGTCTCATCGGTCTCGGGTGAGTTAGCGGATGTAACGACGGACGTCGGTCCCGTACGCGGCTTGCATGATGGTGTCACGTCGGGTGCCCTCGTCCAGGTCCGAATCGGGGCTGACTCGCTTACTATACTCGACCCAACCGCCGACCCAGACCCTGATTCGACAAGTGCAAGAAACCACTTCTCTGGAGCAGTCACTGAGATCAAGCAGGGCCAAACGGTGTTTACCGTACATATCAACGTTGACGGAACGGTGTTTCGAGCACTGGTGACCGCAGAAAGTGCAGACCGACTCGAGCTAGCTGCGGGACGGCAGGTTGTGATAACGTGGAAGGCGACAGCGACGCGGCTTGCTCCTGAACGCTGAAATCAGGTACTTTTCAGCTCGAGGAGGAACGCCACCGCAGGGAACCAAACACAGTGCCAAATACCGCGATTATTCCGATGAGAAGACCAAATCCGGGTTGGTCATCCTCGGCTGCATCTGCGTCAGTAGCTGCATCGGCTTCCGTTTCCCCATCTATCTCATCTTCGTCAGTTTGGTTGACTTCGACGGTAAGCGTTCCCTCGAGTTCGTCATCATCGCTCGAAGCGCTATAGGTGTAGGCCCCCGCTTCGTCTGGCACATTCGTATTGGCGGACACACTCGTCTGCTCACCGCCCTCAAGTGTCACCGTTTCCGAACCAATCACCGTTTCATCGAGTTCGAACTCGATTACCTGTGTTCCCGTCTCACCACCGCTGTTCGAAACGGTCACCGAAACCTCGAAGCTGGCTCCCGGCTCGAGCGTCGCTGACTCCGGTTCCAACGCAGTGAGGGCGAAGAATGCCGGGTTGTCCGGACCATCCGCTGTCTCATCCCCACTGGACGCCGTCGTCGACCGGACACCCGTATCGGTCACCTCGAGGACAAACGAGTAGTCTCCCGGCTCGACCGCCGAAAAGTTCGCGCGGAGTTCGCCATCAGAGAGGCCCCGAAGGACAATGACGTCGTCGTCTGCAAACGCATCATACCCCGAATGGCCGGTGGCAAACGGCGTTCGATCCCCTCGCGGATCGTTCGTGGCCTGGTGGTCGCTGGTACTTCGAAACATCGCCTCGAGATCCTCGTACTCGAGCCCCGACGCACTCACGTTGACGTTGTAGGACGCACGATTGGACTCGAGTTCGAGACCGACATCGGTATCGCTCGTGGTGATCCGGTCCTGTTCCCACCCAACACGCAACGTCTGTTCGGCCACTTCGAACGGTTGGGTATCGCTGTCGACGCCTGTCGCAACGCCGTTCTCGTTGAACACGACGATCGATCCCCGGTCGCCAGTAGGGGTGATGACGTAGTGTCCATCGAGCGAATCCGTCCGGAGTAGATACTGATCGGCATCATCGAGGGAAAATTCGCGAACGAATGATCCGGCGCGGTCGTTGGCTGTATCGTACCGCCGGAGTTCGAACACATCGGCGTCGACCGTTTCGTTTGGTATCTCGAGACCGGCGTGTTGTCCCTGCCAGAGTGTCCCTCCAGACGTAAGTGCGGTGTCGGCCCGTTCTTGGGTAACGAGTGCAGGTGATGGTGTTACTGAACTTTGGAGTGTTGAAGTTTGGAATGTTGTCGTCTCCCCGTGGTTGCTTGTGCCCGTACCGGCGACGGGCAGTGTGAAAGCAACCGTCGAGAGCACAAGCAGTATCCCGACACCAATCACCCGATACTGAATAGGACGTGCGAACGGAGTCATCAGAGACCTCTCGTCTGTTGCCGGTTGGGGGTCTGGTTCACCCACCACAGGACAAACTGGCAGTGGGGTTTGGGGATTGCGTGCTGGAGTGGATGGAGGTGCTGTTGTGTCGGTGATTTCATTTGTGAGACCGATTTGATGACAGAGGTAGTCACTCAGTCATAATATCCTTGTTGGCAGAGTGTTGGTGAACGATTCAGCTTCCAATCAAGATAGCCAGTCATTAGTATAGCATCATACGATTTATCTGCTGTGCAGCCACCACCGCATATCAAAAATATGTTCAATTGGGCACACATTTTTTGTAAACTCAGCGGCCAATCATGCCACCAACGAGACGAAATCCCACTGTATCGGCGGGCAACTGACCGACGAATAAGACACCTCAAAGAGGTTACTCGCTGTATCGGAAGCTGCAAGGCTCGAGGTAATTTCCAGTGTCCTAAGCGTGGGCTGGACGACAACCCAGGGAAGAACGGAATCCCCAAATCGTAGCTTTTCGGATGTACGGGTGCCGAAAGCTGGAATACGGTACACAACGGCAAACGGGCCTCAACGGAGTTCCCGAGAGCGCTGTCCGAAGCAGAGTCGTACTGACGGCCCGAACGCAGGTCAGTACCCAACGCGGCGACGAGACGGTCTCTTACGGTAAATGCAGCCCTTGAGCGAACCTCACAGCGGTAGCTTGGACGCCGTCAGCGAGCGTACAACGTCGAACCAACAAGCCCTGGAAGGTGGACAGAGCGTTTTGGGCTAACGGCGAGATATGGCTTTTCGACCGGTCCAAAGACATCAACCACGCGACCCACGGTGTCCAAGGAGTCATCAAGGACCATTGTTCCAATCTCAGCCTGGTCAGCTTCAGCTCGAAGAATCGCAAGCCCCTGTGCTGTCCGAACGACCGACCCAACCCGATACATCACTGCCTCATCGCACCTACGTAGGCTGCGACCGCCTGTACGAGGTCGTTTTTTGTCGAGTCTTCGGCCCCACGAACGACAACGCGTCCTCGAGTTGCCCACGGCTCACGGGAGTAGGCCTTATCGCGCTCGATTGCTGCATCGTAGCCGATTTGCTGGACGGCTTTTGCGATTTCCTCAACTGTCGGTTCTTCGACCGCCAAATCCTGTGGCACGCGCCGTCCATCAGCCCGAGAGAGCGACACATCGAGATAGGCGGGCCAGATGACATTCTCGACCATACTCACGTTGTGCGGTCAGGCGAGTAAACGCTTTTCAAAACAACTGGTGAGCCAACCTCCTGCATCTCCGCAGATAGCCCGAACAACGCAGTATCTACCGCTCAGTGAAATGAGTCCTCTCAGCTGGCTCTGTCGAACTCCTCTTGACTCGAGGCAACCACTGCTGAAACAACCGATAGGAAAGCGCATTGACTGAGAAGCGAATAGGACAAAGAATAGTTTTAGCTTGAACAAGACAGTTACTGTTCTATCGTATACTATGGGTATGAAGCGTCGGACGTTCCTTTCTGGATGTGGGTGTGCCACATCACTGATCATTGCTGGATGTATTGATAACTCTTCAGACGATACTGGTAGAGAGTCAAGCGACGGCGGGGCGGACGAAGATGGGGAACCTAAGCCGTTCTATGAACTTCAAATCAGTTCACCAACCGCTGACGAATCGGATAGATGTTCGTTTGAAGACTTGCCTGAAGGAGCACAGACGGAATTTGAGAACGCAATTGAAGACGCAGATCTTGACACAGAAGAGCGTGTGACGTACCGTCTGGAAGATAGCCCGGAGATGCTGGATACAGATTGTTATGGGAAACATATAGAATTTGAAGGCGAGTATTACGAAGTGAATGTGATTGCTGCCGGTGGATAACAAAGACTTACTTCCGTTGTCATTTGTGGTATCCACTCAGAGTGACGGGCGATAGTCTGAACGAATTAGATGATGCTGCGTTCGTGTAGTTGCTTTTCCAGTAGTTCACGGTCGGCCGTGTGTTGCTGAAACGCGTTCCAGTGGGGCATTTGTATCTCAACTCAAGTACCCACCAATGCTGTCTTAATATCTGTATTTGTGGGGTAATAGATCAGAAGATATCAACTCAAAGGGCTACTTTACGATCAAAAGTAGAGATTTGAGTCGGGATAAGGTATCTTAGCTTGACTGAAAGGGTACATTGAAGATGGCGGTCGCTGATAGGTAAGACATGGCCGACTCAGCTGATACCGAGAAAAAATCTATCAAAACATACGTTCCGGCCTACCAGAAAGCGACTTGGAAGTCCCACGCCGACGAACTCGAGATGAGTCAAAGTGAGTTCATCAGAACGATGGTCCAAGCTGGTCGAAAAGGGTTCGAACCAGCCAGTGAGGAACCCACTTCTCCGGCCCCTAACCCTGGGGGTAACGCCCTCGAAAGACAGGTCCTCAAATTGCTCTCGTCTGACAGTTATTCGTGGGAGGAACTACTCGAGGCAGTCAGCGACGATATCGAATCCCGACTCGATGAAACACTAGAGGAGTTGCAAGCGGCAAACGAAATCAGATACAGCGGTCGACACGGCGGGTACACCGTTGTCAGTGATCACGATGACGACTGAGGTCGACGATCCAACGGCGGTCACAGATCCGATAAATTACTTCGTTGAGGATCAGCGCTATCACGGCAAAAGCGAACGAACGCTCGAGGCATACCAGCGGGTTCTCACCCAATTCGAGGCGTTCCTCATCGATCGGTTTGAAGCCAAGAGAGGACTCCGTGAGGCCGGTAGGCGGGAATGTATGGCGTGGATTCACTCGCTTCGGGGGTCGTTCGAATCGAGTACGATTGCCACCTACGCCTCGTATCTTAACCGGTTTTACGAGTATATGACCCGCGTTGGCGTCTTCGGAGACAATCCGATGGCACTCGTCATGGAGGAACTACCCGAATCGATCAGCACCAATCCAACCAGGCGGGACATCTCCGTGAGCGAGATGCGATCGTTCGTCGGGAGAATCTCTCATCCACTCGAGCGGGCCGTCATCGTCACATTGTTGAAAACGGGGATGCGAGTTGGGGAACTCTGTAATTTAGATCTCCAAGACCTTTCGTTTGCAACCGACCGAATTACCCTCGAATGGACACCGCGTGTTGAACTCGAGGGACGCCCCGCGTCGGTGTTCGTCTCGGCTGAGCCCTCACGTGGGGCAATGACCAATGGTGAGGAACGTACGGCCTCCAACAAACGAAAACGGGATACGGTGATTCCTGTCGATGACGAATTGGGACGAACATTGGTCCAATGGCTTGCGATACGCCCGGATACCCGTTCGCCGGCCGAACCACTGTTTGTCGATACGGGCGAATCCTGGGGTGAACGGCTGACACCCTCGGACGTCCGGTATATCGTGTCGACCCACGCCCGAGACCACGGCTGGTATCGAACGGGCGGCGGAGCCACGGAGAACGTCACGCCACACTACTTCCGGCATTTCTTTACGACCCATCTCCGGGACCGGACCGGAGACCGTGGCATCGTCAAATATCTTCGAGGCGACGTCGCTAGCGATATTATTGACACCTACACGCACAACTGGGGCGACCAAGTGAGACGGACGTATCTCGAGCATATGTATGACGTACTGTGAGTGTCTACAGATAATCAAGGCGAGTGCCTCGGGGCTTGTCCCCAAGGTACTTCACAGAACCGGGTGTCGTAGTGATTGTTCTACTGTCTTTTTGACTGGGTGACGGAGTTGTTTATATTCTTTCAAACATTTTCGGCCGTCGCCTCTCAAGCAAATAAACTTCATAATGCTATACAAAATTGGGGCAGTAGTGGAAACAGAAAACTGGACGGATAGACCTCCTTGACCTCCAACCACAAGAACCCTCCAAAGGCAAAAACCAGGCTTACTCGGGCATGAGCGCAGACGTCCCAACGGGCTCTGCGAGCAAGGACCGGACGGCTGCTTGCGCGTCCGTCACTTCAGCCGTGTTTTCCATGAGTACAGTCTCACTCGGAAAGAGTTGTTCGCCGAGGAGAAGACCGTGGTCTCGAGCGGTCGACCCCGTGACGGTGAGATAAATGCCGATCCCAGTTTGGGCAATCTCAGCTTCCTCTTCAACACCTGCTCGAGGATATCGAAAATTGATTCCTTCGAGCACCGACGTTCCGAGGACAGCCTGAACGAGGCGTTCATATCGTGGTTCGATACACACCGGCCCCTCATACCGTTCGAGAAAGTTGCGGTCGACCGGCTCAGTTTGCGGGGCGAGTTCCGGTGTCACCATCAGCGTATGGTAGACTGTATCTCCAAGGCCGGTAACTACCCGCACATCGGTGTCGGCCGGATTGATCCGGGCGTTTATTTCGGCTATCTCACCGATTGGCTCCGCGCCGAGTTCGACAACTTCCTCGAGAATAAGATCTGCGCTGTCAAACGCCAGGGCGAATTCGTGGGTTCGAAGTGCTCGAAACGGCTCTTCCCGGCCGACAAGTTTGAGAGCCCCATCCTCAAGCGGGATGGTTACACTATCGAAAACGATCCGGCGTGGCTTCCCGGCACGATCGTCACGCAACAGTGTGTACTCCGGTTTGGTTGGATCTCCAACAGTGCTATAACCGGCGAGTCGGCTGTACACGTCATCGTCTATCGGTTCAACGACGCCTTTGGTTACTGCCTTTTCGTGACGGAGTGTCGAGCTAATCTCGTCTGCGAGTGAGGCCACGGGACGCGAAAGCGTATCCGTCAACCGACTTAGCACGGACTCGAGCGGTCGCCCCTTACGCGGGACAGCAACAGGTATCGTCTCGCCCATTGATCGAATATCCGTGGGGTCAGCTAAACGAGTTGTGTTTTCGAACTGACCTCCTCACACGACTGAAACCGTGGGGTTCCCATCACAGATGGGCCCCACGAGCGAGGAGGTTCGCAAGTCCGCTCACGAGAGAACGACGTGCGTTCTGGGCCGGGCCAGTTCGGCCCCCGGACGAGATAGCGGGCTTCATCTACCCCTTACGAGTGTATATCCTTACCTCGACCTCGAGGAGAAAATAGAGTCGAATAAAGCTTACGTGCTTTATCTCACGAGTTCACTCGTGGACTTTCGCACTGAACAGCTGTAAACGAAGTAAATTGCCTTGCCGGATTATAGACGATTACTCGCCGGAGAACATTTGACCGAGTTCCGACCGCCACTCTTTGATTCCGGCGACGTCTGCTTCGACAGCATCAATCTTTCCGGCCAACTCGTCGGTCGTAGCCTCGAGTTCGCCGACATCGTCATCGATCGCCTCGACAGTGGTATCGAGTTCGGAGACCTCGTCCCCAAGCGACTCGAGATCGGAATCAAGTGCGCCGATATCGTCGTCCAACGCATCGACAGACTCGTTGACAGACGCCACGTCGGCTTCAACAGCGTCGACAGCCGCGTCGACACCCTCGAGATCCTCGGTTACGCTGTCGATTCGTCCGTTGACCGTTTCGACCTCCGTCTCAACTGTCTCCTCGACCGCACCGACAGCTGAGTCGACATCCGCGAGATCCCCGGCGAGATCGGAGATTCGCTCGTCAGTCGTTTCCAGTTCCGTTTCGATAGTCTCCGTCCGTTCGGCGAGCCCATCAGTATCCGATTGGACATCCTCGATATGTGACTGAGTTTGGTCTACTCGCTCGTCCGTTTGCTCAAGTGAGGCTTCAAACGACTCGAGTTCCGCTTGGAACTCATTTATTAGTTGTTCGCCAGAGCCCTCCTCGTTGAGGAACGTCTCGAGGGCACCGGTGTAGGCTGCAACCTCCTCGACTCGAGTGGTCAAGTGGTCGATTTTTGCGCGTTCACTAGCTGTCTGTTCGGCGCCTTCGGCAGTGCCGAGTGCGGCCCGTATTGCTTCGAGGTCATCGTCGCTGATCGAACCGGTTTCGATCTCTGTTGCCAGCTTGGCACCGATCGAATCAGGTTCAGAAACTGCCGCTTGTTCCGGTTCCGAACCCATATCAGCCGACGGAGTGGCCGCGAGATCATCGGCTTCTGGATCGGCATCGGCTTCGACCGGCGGTTCTTCATCCGCTTCAGCTGCAGCCGCCTCGAGATCGAGGTCGATAGGGGGTTCTTCTGCTTCGGACTCGAGGTCTGCCTCTAATTCACCGTCCTCTTCTTCGAACTCTTCATCGTCCGCTACCTCAACGTCCTCTTCTTCGAACTCTTCGTCTTCTGCTACCTCAACGTCCTCTTCTTCGAACTCTTCATCGTCCGCTACCTCAACGTCCTCTTCTTCGAACTCTTCATCGTCCGCTACCTCAACGTCCTCTTCCTCGAACTCTTCGTCGTCCGCTACATCGGCTTCCACATCAAGATCTTCATCGTCTACATCTAGCTCGATGTCTTCGTCTGTATCATCTGCTGCTGGGACCTCATCTTCACTAAACCCGAGATCAATATCCTCTCCATCTTCATCCGCAACTTCAACCTCGTCCTCGAGGTCGGCATCACTGTCCTCCGAGTCGTCTCCAAGATCAATATCTCCACCGAGGTCGATTCCCATACCTAACTCATCATCGTCTGCATCCGCATCCACGTCTTCCTCCAACTCGTCCTCTTCTCCGTCGTCCTCCCCACCGAAGCCGAGGTCAAGGTCAATATCCTCGTCATCGTCATCGTCATCGCCAACGGCTTCCTCACCGAGATCAATATCTTCGCCGAGATCCAGCCCCATTCCCAAATCATCGGTGTCTTCATCGCCGTCGTCCTCGAGATC
>LKMJ01005672.1_pt1 | contig 11772 bp, 17 predicted proteins | sample 643391 | NCBI WGS metagenome assembly LKMJ01 (sample SAMN04112250, study PRJNA286221) | soda lake metagenome | biome: soda lake; feature: Kulunda Steppe; material: water; isolation source: sample PL-Br10 brine of Picturesque Lake | place: Russia: Kulunda steppe | collected 2010-07
GAGGTGGATTACTGCGGCTTTCTCGGTAACCACGGTTACCAGCGGGTTTCCCACCCGCTATTCTAGAAACCCTGGCCTCAGTAACCCGTAGTAACCCAGCTGGAAACGCTTTACAACATTCCGACGTATGAGGGGGACGAGCTACAGGTAGTGACTTCGGAAGTGCAAAGCGACAAAGCAATACAGGTTAAAACAAGCCATGACACCCAGTCAACTACCACAACCAACTGTGCATGCAAATGTTTTGTACTCTTGCCTTAGGCACAGGTGAGCAAATGCAGCATGAATCTGGTGCTGCACTAATCTGGCATCACAGCCTGGGGGACTCCTGTTTGTTTTTAAGTTTGCGGAAAAATTTGCAACACAAAAGTCTCTAGCGTGACCTTAACACACCATGTGAGTGTGACATTCAATTCATTACTCAGCAAAATCCTGGCAAAAATCACAAATATATATAGGGTTGCTGGAAACCGTACATTGTAATTTTTTATAACTTATATACCGTATGTACACCCCATATATACCCTGTATACCATAGAAACCGTGTATACCAAAATTGCATCCCCCCCAAGCAGATTCCCAGGGGGGTCATTGCATAGCTCTCGAAGAGCAGGGAGCGCACAACCAATTAATTTTTCCATAAAAGAGTCCATAGAAAGTAGTGGCCTGTCAAAGTTTGAATAGAACCAAGTGCAGCGTCAACTCATGGTTGCATACCCTAAAGTGCTAAGCAGCCCTGTGCAAGCAGGTGCTATAAGGTCAAAGTCTCATTCTACTTCCAGTTCATTTCTGACAAGCTCTCTTTCTCAACCCTTCACTCCTCCGCCTCTTCCTCGTCCTCAATCACTACGTCTGCAAGGGACAGAGCAACCTCCTCATCTGCCCCTGTGCCCCCGCTATCGCTGTTGCTCCGGTCATGAGACAGCTTCTTGGCCCGCTCCAAGGCCAAACGATTCTTGGTCTTGCTGATAATGTTGCCAAAGAGCGACCAGTTGCGCTCAGAAGGCTCAAAGGCAGCCACCAGATTCTTGTGCACGACAAGACGCCAGGCTATGTTGCTGGTGAAGAAGAACTGCGCAAGGTTCCATGCTGCTTGCTGCATTGCATGCTGGCTGACAATGTGCTGCGTGATGAGCGCTTGGCCTGTGCGGGCCTGCTTGCTGCTGCTGGCTACGCAATCTGTGCTCTCTGCTGCCCGCTTGAAGCCCACGCTTTAAGTGGTGCTTGGCCCCGGCTGCAGCATTGCTTTACCCTGCTGTATCCGCACACCTTCGCAGCCATTCCAGGTGTAGTGATCTTTTGCTGATTTCGCAATATTCTTGGAGCTCAAAAGCTTGCCACAAACACGATCACCACCTCTGATGCACTTCACCATGCACTTCAAACTGCCAACCACTGGCACAAGCACACGCATCAAGGTCTTCCAGTAGGGTGTCAACGCTTGCCACCAATGCGCACTGCATCCAACTGGCGCTTAGTTGCATGGGCTTCCCGCCCTGCTGCTTGCTTTTCTGTCTCCTCTTCAGCCTGCTGCTCATGTGCAGATGCTGTCAAGCTTGCTGATGCTCCTGCTGCTAAGGCTGCTGCTACTGCTGCAACTGCTGTTGCTGCAGTCCCTGACTCCACTCTGCAACCCTCCCCCTCTGTCCCATGCTCACTGCCATCTTCATTTATGCTTAGAAAATCACCCAATTTTATCCATCAAGCAAAGACGAAGGATCAATCATCTAAAATAAAAATAAAATGGTGCGGATGTCTGAAGAATCACTCATTTCCACGTTATGAATACTCGTCTATAATCTTATATATACATATATATGGAGTAAACGTATGTATGGTCTGGGTGTACAGATTATAAAACTTGCTCCCTCCCAAATACCTACGGCCGTATATATAGGTATAAGCTTATCTTACTACTTTAAGTTAGTCAATTAATGCCAACGGGGTTGCTGATTAATCAGTCTCTCCTTCTTCAAAAGAGAAGTTCTTTTCAGGGCCTTGGTCACACATTCACCATACACCCTTCCTAGATACATGCTCCTTGATCTTCCTCGTGATGTTTTTTCGCAGCGCGGCTTCAGACTTCGTGCCCGCACCCAACAAATTGAAACTGTGACCTGGACTCACAATACCTCCCTTGTGCAATGCTAATGATGTACAAGATGAGCAACACGTCCTTCTTCACTGCACCCATTCACACGTGGTCTCTCTCCGAAGGACTTATGCGTCCCTATTTCCTCCCACAGGCTTCAACAATGTGTCTGCTTTCTGAGCCAGGAAAAGAATAAGCTTTATTTCTTCCTTCATGCACTGATACTTTTTTATAAGCCAGCCGCACTTCTTGACTGAAGGCCTTGTAACACTTGTAACTCTTTTTAGGGCCACGCGTGTGCACATGGCATTCGGTATTGTCACGCCAGATTTATGCAATGCCAGGTTTGTGCTGCATTGTGACCCGGAGGTCAGTTTAGCGAGTTGGAGGAGTATTTGATCCCATGGTCAGTTCAGCTATAGCTGTATTTGAGCACGTCAAAGATGAACTCGCAGTAATACCTTGTTCCTCCTAGCGAATCAGAAATATGTACGCCAAGGAGTAGACCCCTCTAGCCCTTGGGGGGCACCAGGCATGGCAGCGCCCAGTCTAATCCAGTCCAGTCCAAGTCCAGTGTGAGTGCACCCGACAGCGGCTGCATGAAGTGCTGAACTTGCCAATTTGCAAGCTGAAATGAAAGAGAGAACGTGTAGAGACGGATAAGAGTATCAGAGGCTCCGCAGTCTCATCGCGGGCAACCTGTTGTCTGCTTGGTGTACACTGTCGTTGTCCGCAGCCAGTCCACACACCACATTTGCCCAAATACCGCTTTGTATCGCTTTGCCTCTCGCGCGTGTCCGCACGCATGTGCCGGAGAGTGAATCTATGCTACCAAGAGGTCTCTGCGACCACACGCCGTCCGCGGCACAGACTGGCCAGTCCACTGAGCCAACATTCATGAGTGTGTCTATTAATGTGAAGGAGAGGACAGGAATCGGAGGAGCGAGCACCACTGGGTCACCCCTTTCTTAGGCAAACGTGGCCAAATAGGCCTCTCAAGGCATAACTGTGCATCCACCGCACCGTTTCCTGGCCTGATCACACCATTGGATAGCTAATATTTTTCCGGTTCTGATGGTGGTCTTGGGGTCGAAATTGGTGAGGTAGGTGGAAGGCAATTTCGGAAAAATGGTGTGTGATGTTGGAAGAGTGCGCGCTGTTTCCCACTCCCAGCCCCAAACTCCGAGCTTGAGATGACTACAGATGTGTAAAATTGGCCTGCACATACTGTGTGGATTTGGGCGTGGGAAGCTCTCCCGTTGAGCTGTGCACTCTAAAGGGGCAAATGTGATGCAACGTTTTGGCCATCCGCTTCCCACCCACACCCTCGATCGGCTCCATTTTTAATTTCCTAGATTTGATTTGATTTCCCACAACCCTCAGACTTGGTCTGGCTTGAAAGCATGCATGTGTTGCGGAGATATCGCACTTCCTGTGTTTGGACCTTTGTCCGGTCGCGACAGGGTCATCCACGGAACACACCTTCCCGACTGCTCCCCCCTTATCCATCTTCACAGCATCGAATCATCATGCAAGAGCAGCTAAAGTTCTGGAAAGCGGCAGGATTGGAGCAAGTTTGGGGATGCACTATTTGCCTGCCAAAAGGGTGGAAAATGGTGCCAGAATGGCCAAAGGCGCACACGCCCCGCCCCCACATTGCATTTTCTCACACAGCCTGACTTTTAATAACATATGTACATGTTGTGCATGGTTGGGTCTGAAAATGGGCCCAGCAAGTGCGCAGAAATGCTAATTGGCCATGTTTGCCAGTGGGGGGGGCCAGTGGTGGGGACGACCCAGAATAAAAACCTTAGAAAAGCCAAAAAAAAGAGGAAAAAGTCATGGTCATACCACGAGTCTGTTTGGTGTGTCTCAGCGTGACAGAATAGCTTTGTAAACAGAATTATCAAGCAGTCACAATATGGCCTCAGGTTCACCACAATAGGCTTGCAGAAAAATATGTCGTGATGACTACTAGGCATTAGAGCTGGCATCATGGCAATGTATTCCTTAATTGACGTAGATAGCGTTTCAAAGCCTACATATACATAATACATCATCTTTTCGTCCCTTTTTTTTGCTGCTTTTAATGTGATGTTTAATCAAAGTCTGATCCCTCGTCATCAGTTGAATGATGGTCTCGATACACCGCCTTCACATGCTCATGGGGATAGCGACGCCCGCAAACTTCACAAGGGGCATTTTTCCAAGTGTCCACCTCTTCTGCTCCATCACTCTCCTCCTGCAATGTGTGCCAGGGACGAAAGAACCTCTGAGCTTGATAAGAGCAAACACGATTACTTTCTTGGAAGTAAAAATGGATTATGAAATATTTTAATGCGCTTTGGAGGCGCATTCCTGATGCTGCTAATAGTAAGTGGTATATACTAGACTGGTGGCTTTATAAAACTATTATATACCTGTAAGGTAGGGCAGACCACCCTATTCACCCATCCTTACAAGTATATAGAACCTCAGGAGCAGATTCGCAGCTGTTGATGCATAGCTCCTCATTTAAAGATGCAGAATCAAGTGACCATAACAGGCTTCAGCCTGTCTCACTGGCTAGGCAGATGGAGCAAGTCTAGAGCTGAGGAGTGCTTATAATGATGTTAAGTCAAATTTACCTCACTCCCATCCCCCATCTGCGCTCGTGGATTTGCGTTGCCGGTTGGACCACCACCTCTTTGTGCTGACTGCCTCAAGACTCCCAGGCGCTTTAAGTAATCCACTACCTGCAGTACCATACAGCACATCCATTGAGCACCTCACTTGAAGGCCAATGTGTCAGGTGATATCAATGTCAAATTCAATTAGAAATAAGCATCGTGGCGTGCAATACAACTGTTTGCTTGATCTGTGCTCAGCCAAAAATACAAGTGAGTAACTACTCCATCTAGACTACAATTTATCACTGACTATGAAACGCCGTGACAAACATGGGCATGTAGCCGCTACTGCTTGGCCCATACTATATTAGAAAAGAAAATTATGTAGGCAGTGAAAACACTCCCTACATCAATCAAGGAAAAGGAGTCACCTAGGGCCTTAGCACTGTATGACCCCTCCACCAGCAAAGTGACACCAAAAAAGTCAGTCTACTTGTACGAACCAATTTTGGCGCATTTTGTCACTGAACAGCAAGCTGCTTGACCCTCTTGCACTGCAGCAAATTCAGGTGTTGCGGCAAGCATGAAATACCCACCAGCTCTTCAAACACTTCCTCAATGGGTCCAAAAGTGTGCAGCCCTGTCCGTCCCACAACAACGCCATTGCGAAAACATACCAAGCCTGCACCATATTTCCAAAGCAGCCCTTAGCATTCAGCATGGGTGCCCATTAGTGAAGACATGGGCAGGTGTGCAGGTGGAAAGCAGGAACACACGAGCCACGACTCAACATTGAGTCCAGTATTTGCTACAAGGAAGCTAAAGAGCATGCTGAAATGATGAGCGTTTAAAGAGTGCTAGCCCTTTAACGTGAAGCATCTTGAGCTGGCAAGGTTTTCTTGTCTGGTGCAGCGCCTATTCGAACAAGTTATCACAATGACCCTCACCTGGAAGATGGGTCAAGTTGAGCTGTTTTTTCAAGGGCGAGTTACGCCTCACAAGCGTGCGCATGAAAAGAGTCCCTTGGTATAGATGCGCAAGTGCCTCCAAATGCTGGTCCAACTGGTTTGAAGGCTGCACACACAGCAAGTATTGAGCGCACAGCATCGTGCGAACGTTCGTGCCAATGCATTGCTGCACAACCAAATCACACACACACACGCACACACACACGCGCGCACACACACACACACACACACACAAGAGGATGAGCACAGCGACACGTGCCACGTTTTGCAATGTTTTGGCAGGCTGCACATGACATGCAGGGGCAACTCAACGACCATAACGCCTTGAGCTTGTGGGCTTCCCCTTCATTGTGTGTCCACTGCAGTGTCGCTGTCCTCAGCAGGCCTTCATCCCTGTTGCATGTTGGACTTGACTGCCAGCGTAAGGCGCAACCTACTTGGTGGCTGCAAGGCTTTGTCTGCTCTTAGTCTTCCCAAGGCACATTGAAGATGGCTGCAACGCTTGCCCTAGCCCATGGCTGCACTGCCTGCTCTACCCCATAGCTGCAAAGCAAGCTTGCCCTGCCCTAAGGCTGCAGGTGTAGCCCACCTCATGGCCCTCCACTGCGCAGTGGCACACTGAACACCCCGTAGAAGACTCGAGCCGCTCCTGGAAAGAATGGGGTGGCAATGGAAAGGTTGTTTCAAGCCGGGTAGAAGAATGTCAAAGACCTCATGACACCAACTATTGAACAGAGCTTTGAGAGCACTGCATCGGAAATGATGCGAGCCATGTAGTTACCTGTGGTCCAGGCCTTTGTTGAGCCTAGTTTGGCAAGGACACATAGTTTTAGGAGCAAACTCGTAGCATACTCCCTTTTCGATATGACCTCTACAAGTAAAGGCATGCACCCACTTTTGTCTTGTCCTTCGTTTTGTTTCTTGTCTTGCAGCGCTTTGTATGCTTACCAGCAGCGTAATCATTACAAGCAGACATAAGAATGCGCGCCCGCGCGTGCACACTGCAAATTTCTGTGGGCACACTTGCAGAGACGTCGAAGGTCACGTGTCACACTTCCCAGCCAACAATGCACTGTACAGACCTTGTTTTTCAAAAAGATCTTGCGGACCTGTGGCGACAAATACATGGCTTTCCCTGCACATTTACATACCTATATATGCACTTGCAATGAGTACTCACCAATAGCTGAGTGCCAGACACCTCGTTGAGCCGTCCAAAGCCTGAGGCCTGTGCATTTGAGGCTTGCTGCATGCGCTGCAGCAGCTCCCCCTTCCTCCTCTCCCTAAGAGCAGCGAGCTCTGTATCCTCATCGCCACATTGGCTGTCTGACACTAGCCCTGATGACAGGTGCGGGGCTCCTGGTGGCTCTGATATCGGTAAGCTGTTGCGCACAACTCGATCATGCGGGCGAGTGGGATCCACAGCAAGCAGCTTCTGCCGCAAGGCATCCCCTTTAAGCTGGTTCTGCAGATCTCTGATGCAGCAAGATGCCATAGTGGGGTCCCAAGCAAAGTCCTCTGCAGAAATGCTCTGCACAACCATATGCAGTAGACGCGCAGGCGTAGGTCGCAGATGAACAGAAAAGACTGGAAATGGGAAACTCGGTTCCTGCCATAAATGTTAGGGCATGCACTCACAGCAGGCACGCATTCTCCATCTTGACAAGGGGCGCTAGAGCTGTGTGCCATCACTGCTAAGTACAAGTTTAGATTTTAAAATAAAAATGTTTGATTAAGATGATTAAGATGAATAAGAGACAATTCGTCACGTCATCGTCCTGTCAGGGGTGTTCGTGGATGAGCGGTTCAACGGGAGGATGAGATTCAAAATGATTCTGTCCTAGTGTGCTTATATGTTGACCCATACGCAGCTGGCTAGAAACCCTCTAGAAACCCTAAGATAGATCGAGGGGTTCCCAAGTGCGACATGTACATATAATATCGACGGGACAATGGACGCCGCTGCTCTCAGCATTTGAAGAAAATGAACTCGCTCCTGGCGAGACGGTTTTTGAGCTGTGCAAAGCTGCGAGCCCGGCCCCTCGTGCCTCAGAGCCCCACCCTGAGCTCTGGCCCCCATAGGCAATCTTTCATGCTCCTAGGCACACGCACGCGGTCCAGCAACCAGCGGGACGAGCAGCAGCACCACCAGCAGCACCACGTCAAGATGAATGCTTCTTCCGGGAGGGATTCGAGGACCGACGAGGAGGTTCAGTGGACCAACAGGTTACACACCAGCAGCGCGCTGGAGAGCATGCGCAACAGCGCCAGCAGCGAGCTACAGAGCCGGGGTCTGTGGGAGCGGGAGCGGGCGCTGCACCTGCCCGGCAAGATCATGTATCCGGCTGGAGGGACGGTGCTGGCAGGGTAGGTTGTACACACACCTAGAAGCCTGAGTCTCACGCGCTCACGAGCCCACTCACCAGCCTCGCACTGCCTGGCTGCTCCATCATGCGCTGCTGCGACCCTGCGGCCCTGTGCTAGGCGCAAGCTTTCTTACTGACCCAGGGTTGTTCTCGCTCACGTCCAGGATGGCAGCGGCTTTCACGCTGATGTTCGTGTGGGGCATCAACCCTTTGACCCAGCTGGAGCGCCTATGGTCCAGCTACCTGCAGTGAGTGCAGCAGGGGCTGGTGTCCCTCCACTCCCTGCTCCTTCCAGATAGACAGCGTGCTGTGTTGTGTGCGCTGTGCTGCCCCCGCTGTGCTGCCCCCGCTGGCACTCCACCCCTTGATCCCTTGTCGTCAGGAAGCTTCTCCCCCTTTCTTGAATCCAATATCCACACAACTTGCTTCCTGTACTGTCCCCCTACTCCCAGCCTATTTGGCCCCTGTCTCCCTGCCCCACCCATGCTCAGCAAGGGATGATGACCAATGCGCACACATGCTCAACCTGCATCCCAAGATTCTGCACCCCTGCCCAAGGATGAGATGCATGCGTGCTCGGTCAGTGACTCCCAAAAAACTTTTCTTTATATTTCTCCTCATCAACACCTGCCACCCGCCTGCACGCTGCTTGGCTTGCACTGCGCAGTGCCCTCTCTGTGGCCCCCTTGCTTACCAAGATGTGCACGGCTGGGGTGTGCACCCTTGTGGGGGACTACCTGGCCCAGGTCCTCCCCTTCCTGCTCAAGTCCTCCGAGCCCGAGGCCCACAGCGATGTGAGCAACCCGGGTGGGCATGGCACCATGGGCAAGCCAGGCAGTGGCGCGCCCTCTGGCGGCCTGGACCAGCGCAACATCAAGGCCTTCGAAATGTCTGCAGGCCCTGCTCCACAAAATGAATTCAACTTGACCAGCTCTGCGAATGGGGGCCTGCTGCCTGGCTTCAAATACGACCCTGCACGCGCCGCGCGTTTCCTGCTTTTCTCCGTTTTCCTGGCCACGCCTGTGGCACACCAGTGGTTTGCCTTCCTTGATAAGGTGCGCACGCTTGCAAATTTCCTTGTGGCACTTGAATGCGCGCACTATATCTTTGCCTTCGAGATCACCAGCCCCTTGAGGTCACGCAGCCCAGACGGCATGAGTGTGTTTGAGCAGGGAGGTGACACATCGTTTGTGGATTGCTGAAGCGCCCCTTCAGATTATGAGTGCCACAGACCTCTCCGCGCCTGGGTCTGCAGGCCATCCTACCTGATGCTCCCACCAGCCCTGTGGCCGTCTTGTTAAAGATGATGTCGGACCAGTTATTCATGACGCCCCTCATGACGTGCATCTTCTTTGCTGCAATGACTGCACTTGAAGGCCACCCTGACAGGTAGGAGCAAGGCGTGCGTGTGTGCGTGTGCGTGCACGCATATATGCGTGTGCGCATATGTGTGCCCATATGCGTGAAAAAGGTCGTGAGATTCTATTTAGCTTGCCCATTCACAGCATACATCATGCAAGATGACCAGCTTGCCAATGCCAAGTGCCATCACAAAATCTAAATGAAATGTTTATGAGTTGGGCGGAGCATTGACAGTGGAAATCCGGACAACGAGGGATATTTGCAGAGCTTTAAGCACTGTGAAGAACAAGATCAAGCCAACCTTGAAAGCCAACTACCTGCTCTGGCCAGCAGCACACCTAGTGAACTTCGGACTTGTCCCCTTGGATCTCAGGTGCGCCTTGAACGGAAAATGCTTGTTCCCATTGCACATGCGTGACAGGGTCAGCCCTCTGTGTTGAGCTGCTTTTATCAGGAACATGCCTGAATCCCCCATGCTGTAAGCTCGCTTCCTTTCAGGCTAACATGCATGCAGGGATTTTTGCAACTGCAGCTTTTGAAATACAAAATTTCCTGGGCCCCAAGCGCAGGGCTGCAAATCAGCAGAATGCTGGATCCTGCAAGGACAATGCACTGTCATGTATTAAATCATTGTGAATGTTAAGATGCTGCTGCTGCTGCTGCTGCTGCTGTGCAAGCGGAGTGCAAGGACAAGCTATGGCAGCCCCTCCCAATCTCTCAAGCAGGTCTGCCCCTCGTCGCTTTTCTGCAGGATCTTGTACATCAATATTGTTGCCATCTTCTGGACGGTTTACTTGTCAAGCGTGGCTGCAAGCAAGTCTGCTTGAGCTACTCCAGAGTCTCTGTCCTGTGGGTTCTTCGAGCACATCCCATTTGCCTCCTTGCTCCTCCCGTGGACAGCGCTCAGCTTGCTCTTCAACGACATGCTTCTCCCAGTACCTGTTTTGTGGCTTGAAGTTGCGGCAAGTGACCGTGGAGGCTGTAGGTACCATGACCTTGCAGCTTGAGAGTGAGCATGCAGCCCCGTGCCCTGTCACGCCATAACGCGCCTCGTTCAGTCTGAAACTCCAGCGTCCTATTATTGTTGTTGGTGCATGCGATGGCCACCCTCCTCCATCCTGGGGAGGCTGCACTATCAGTGGTGGCAATGCTCTCTTCTGGCGCAGTTGCTAACCATCCTGGTTGAGAAGAATGAGGTGTGCAAACACCACCAGAGGGCTCTGGTTGGTGCGCAGCCCCGTCATTTGGTGGCTCGTTACACTTGCCCTTGCCCATGGGTAATGAGTTCTGCTGATTCCTAGACTGTGAAGCATGCACTCGTGCTTGTGCATGCCATGTTTGTGTGTGTGCAAGTGTGTTCATGGGGCACATGTGTGTCGCGTTCGCATCATTTAATGCTTATGTGGAGGTTGAGAAGTGTTTTGTCAGTGTGATTGGTCTCAAAGGCACATTCCTGTTCCTACTAGGAGTCATTCGGCTCATGGTTGAGTGAAAAGCGCGCTAGCAGCAGTAACAGATCTCAAAGCACTAGACATCGGGGACATGTGGGACTCTCATTGACAAATGGACAATAATTCTCAAAGACAGTAGCTGCTTAATGACTAGGTTTAAATGGATGCTGAGCTAAGATATTAATGGATGCTGATAATACAGTCTGCCACACTGGGATGGACTTCCATTGACTTTCTTGTGCTTAGATCTGCTGCAAGGTATTTGCGATTTCTTGAGGCTGTTTACCTGCCTCCAATGAAGGTGACCGAGGTTACTAGCGTGATTTCTTTTGCAAACTTTGTTGAAAACGCCAGGAGTATTATACTCATGACCATCCTGTTGCTAGCTCTGGAATCATGGGCTCTCAGAGAGCCTGCACATAGTGCTTTCGGGGGCGACAGGTACTACCAGTAGTCACAATTCAACTAGAAGCTGTTCAGGTAATGGGTAGTGTATTTGTGGAAGTTTTACTGTCAGGCCATGTATTCATCATGTACTTGCTTGGAAAACTTCTAACAAGATAATGGTTGCTGAAAGCTGCGCCGTCAGGTAAGTGCAGCTTGAGCGAATGCAGCTTGGATGAAATCTTAAAAACACGCCTTCAAGCTTCCCGGAGTGGGATCCTCAAGATTACAAGATACTATACCCTTAGTAAGGGTTAACCGCCAGCCAGGTCAATAGGCTGATTGGTTTGTTGCTGGTCTTCGCCAGCCAAAGAATAGTCCATAATGTCCGAAATGCAACGACAGAGTATTTTGGTTTGTTTGTTTGTTACAAGACGCGAGCGGACACAGCAATGTCCTTAAGGCAGGCAAGGCAGAAGAGCTGAAAAACGCTAGGAAAAGGAGAACTGCCAGAAAAGCCAACTAGCTAAGATGATGCCC
>LKMJ01005673.1_pt1 | contig 11772 bp, 15 predicted proteins | sample 643391 | NCBI WGS metagenome assembly LKMJ01 (sample SAMN04112250, study PRJNA286221) | soda lake metagenome | biome: soda lake; feature: Kulunda Steppe; material: water; isolation source: sample PL-Br10 brine of Picturesque Lake | place: Russia: Kulunda steppe | collected 2010-07
ACACACACACACACACACACACACACACACACACACACACACACACACACACACACACACACACACACACACACACACACACACGCACGCACGCACGCACGCATGCACGCACGCATGCACACACACATAGAGGCACGCATGCACGCATGTACGCTCGCACTCACGCATGAGAGCATATGTACATGTATACGCACCATATATGTACGTAAATGCATACACTTAAAACTCGAGCAGCACAAATTCAGATACATTTGCAAACCCAAACACATGCGCGAATGCTCATGTTCTCCTACAAGCACACAATGCACAAAATGCACATGCGCTCACAAATGCACGTCTGCAAGCAGGTAAGCACGCATGTGCGTGGATGCAGGCATGTACACACACGCAAAAATGCACACATGCACTCACAAACGCATACGCGTGCGGAAATGCTCATGCACACACAAATTGCACACACAAGCTCACACACATAAGTGCGCATCGGATGCGCGAACAAATGCACAATCATGCACTTACTCGCACATGTTCAAGTGTGCTTGCATGCAGCAATGTACATGTCCACACCTTTGTGGACCACATTTACCCAGTCTTGCTTTGCGTGTTACATATCTTCAGGACGTGGTGGCAAGAGTAACTACTATGAGCTGTTGGGTATTGAAGCAGATGCCAGTGAGGACGAAATCAAGGCAGCTTTCAGACGACGTGCCAAAGAACTGCACCCCGACGTCAACTCAGAAGTGGGTCTTTTGTGTTGTCCTGCGTGCACCCTGTGTGGCTGTCCTGCTTGTGGGCCACGTCCTAGTTGCTTGGCAAGCATGCGTTATGCCTGTTTTTACGAGGTCAGCGCTGTGTGAATCGTGGAGATGGTGTGCATCACTGGGGTCTGCAGAGCCTCAGCATTCACTGCTGCGCTTCAGTAACAGTAATAGTGAGTAGTGGATAACCGAGTTGTGTGCTGCTGGTGTTTGATAGACCACAAACAGGCTGACCCTGTCATGCAGCAGCATGAATTAAAGGCTTGCAAGTAGCCTCTAGGGCTGTCGCAAGGCAAGCAGGCATGCCTGTCTGAATGTCCCTGGCAGGCAGGCAGGGAATCACCAGCTCACTATGTAAGTGGGGTAAGGCAGGCCGCGTGAGGTAAAAAGCCTCTAGAGCTGCTAGGTAGGCAGGCATGACATATGCAAGCCGTGTGAGTCAGGCAGTTCCAGGATTCAGGTAAAGTCTCCTTATGCCGTCAGGCATAATGCTGCTAGGTCGCTGGTGGGCTTGGCAGGATATTAAGAGGTCACTGGGTTGGAAGCTTGGGCTGTTCGATGCAGAGACAAGCGCTGTCGCTTCTTCTGCAGGCTGATGCAGAGGAGGCGTTCATTCGAGTGAGCACAGCCTATGAGACCCTGGCAGATGAGGTATGTCGAGAGGGGGAGGGAGGGGGGAGGGGGGGCACGTAGCTTGTTTCAGGGTGCACTCCAAGGCATGCGCCTTGCGTCAAATGAACACTGCATCAGTTTGGACGTTACACAGTTGAGTCTTAGCCCTGGATCAAACATGTCAAGCAAGAGCATGTGGCAGTCATTCCATTTGAAGCCTGTTTGCCTCAAACCCTCCATCTTGTCTTTGCTTCTTTTTTATCACTCCTCTGGTGCAGGAGAAACGCAGGGCATACGACCGGCTGCATGGATACGGCAGACGCATGAACTTCTTCCAAGATGTGGTGAGTTGGAGTGCTGCCCCAAATGTGCCAAGGTCCAGTGCTGCGCATGTCTTCTGCCTTTTTTTGGCCGTGCTCGTTTGTTTGTTCACCATGGTGCGCATGCCAATGAGTAGACAGTTCATTGAGGGGTTTTACATTGACTTTCCCAGATAAGTGCGTGACTAGTAACAACTCAATAGCTGGTCCGGCGGAGCGATAGAAGGGGTGGCAAGCAAGGAAACCTGTGAAAGAACCAACAATTGGTGGCGCTGAAAAGCACCGTTGGCCCAGTATGATATATACTGGAGGTCTGAGGGTTTCAGGACAGGTCTGGTAGACAGGTCTGGTAGTTATAACAGGCAGGAAGTCTACATATTGTGACATTTCCCCCTGTCTAGGTGTGGACGTCCCGGCCACACATTAAATTGCCTGGTAGAATGACATCACTGAAATCGCCTGCATTTACTGGGGTCTTCGGGCGGTCTTCCTCTGCGCTTCTGTCCAGTCTGAGGAGGGTTTGTCTGGGGAGCATTTTTAGGTCTGCCTAAGGGCTAGGCAGTGTACAAATTGTCTTGTCTGATGGTGTCTTGTTGAAAAGTCTGCATGTCTGCTTTTTGTCTGGTCTTTGTCTTTGGTAATGGAGCGTCACAGCCAATGGCTTTCCAATAGGGTCCCGGAGTCAGGTCTTTGCTTGCAATATCGTCATATGGCTCCCAAGAGTTTTGCTTATTGATATAGCTTTTCCACTTGATAAGGAATTACCAAGAAATACGTCTGCCCTTCTTGAGGGGTTTGTGAGCAGGCACATCTTCAACTTCATACATTGGGACCCTATTTTTTCTACTTAAATAGGTGGGGATGGAGTGATGGTTAGCTCAGAACGCCTGTAGGGTTTAATAAGGGACACATGGAAAACAGGGTGTTTGCGGTATGTCTTGGGAAGTCTTAAACGCACCGCTGCCAATGAGTCTGTCTATTGGAAGTGGCCCAGTATACTTGGGCAAAACTTTCCTAGTGCCCACTGTCTGGAAAGTTAAAGTCTTGGAACTGAGCAACACCATGTCTTTAGGGGTGTGTTTTACATCCCTGCGTCTGGTGTCAGCATACTTCTTTTGTCTGTCTTGTGCTTTGCACAGATTGTCTTGCACTTGTCTGATGGTCTGCTGTAATTGGTCTGCACACAATCTGGCAGATGGGACAGAAGATTCTGTCTGAATTGTCTCGGGTGTAAGAGGGTGTTGGCCCTGCATGAGAAAAGCAGGGGTCTCTCCCGTACTGTCATTTCTAGAGTTATTGACCGCAAGATTGACTGCGGGCAACAGCTCGTCCCCATTTTTCTGGTCTGTGCCCACATAATGTCTCAGCATGTCTTCAAGGACAGCATTGTATCTCTGTCTGTCCATCTGTCTGGGGGTGGAAGGCAGTAAAGAAGGCATTTTGAGTGCCAAAGAGTCTGCAAGTTTGTGTGGACAAATTTCTAGTGAAGCGCGTGTCTCTGTCTCTTATGAGCTTGCCTAGGGAGCCCAAACAAGGAAACCACCCTGTCTGCAAAAATGTGGGCTGCATCCACTGAGGACACGTCTGTGGTCGTGAGAGCAACGTACACAAACTTTGAGAGCTCGCAGCATGGTGTCTTGAAATGTTGGAGCGCTCAGCATTTCAAGACATCGTGCTGCAAGCTCTCCAAGCAGTGCTACGTACCTCACATCAATGCACAGCCAAGGTAGGCTACCCCCTGTACAGACACGTGCTAGACAAGACCGGCAGAGCATGTCCAGACAAATAGACCCATTACTGCTTCACCCAGACCTGCCCTGAGACCACATGTGCGTTTTGCTGAGAACTCGCTTCAAATTGCTCCTCTGGCAGGAGGGGAGCACGTCCTCCTGAGTTGCCAGCGGGGGTCTGAACAGGTCTTTGCTGGTTGGCCTCTCTGCCGGTCTCTTGCTGCTGCTGCTGCTGCTGCTGCTGCTGGCGAGTCTGCTCCCGCGTCTGAGTTTGTCTCGCATCACTTTGTTGCGTCTGGTCTGTCGCCCCCTGTGGGCTCTTTGGAGGCGTAGAAAATGCGCGAGAGCGTGGGGCCGGAGGTCGCCCCAACTCTGATACCAAAATGTGAAAGAACCAACGACTGAAAAGCACCGTTGGCCCAGTATAATACATACTGGAGTTCTTAAGGTCTCAGGACAGGTCTGGTAGTTATAACAGACAGGAAGCTTACATGTCATTACAAAATCCAAAGAGCCCTGAGGGGCTGGAGGCAAGCAGATAGTGAGGGGCCTTGCAGGCCTTTAGGCACGGGCAGCTTGGCATCATAACCTTGGCATCATGATGGCTTTGGGCTTGGCTTCATTTAGTGCACATGGCCAGGGAAACAGTCATCTGTTGAATGCCTGCTCAGGCTGGCTCGCAAGGGAGACTGACTGAGAAAGAAATGTATTTTGGGCCTAATACAACATATTCTCAAGCTTAGCCTTTAAGACACAATTCAACTATTATTTCTTATTAATATCCTTTCAATCAAGCTAAAAAATTCATTTAAGAAATGACTACTTTAATTATTTTTGGGCCTCCGATAATGCCCCTCTGTAGGCACCATCACGAAGACCTTAGTAGGCACAGCGCAACGAGAGAAAAAGGAGTGAATGTAAGCCATAATTGGTCATGTCATTGTAAGGTCGGTGAAAAATGCATATGTAACCCGTCTAGTCTGGCAAAGGAGCACACAAATTGGCAAATATTCTGTGCATTCTCTTTTTTTTCAGCAACCTAGTTCTGCGCTTGCACAAGGAAGCAAAAAGTACTTTGGAATGACATGAAACAATTGCAGCAACGTTTATGGTGGCATTCAAGGTGTTTATTGGGAGTTCATCGTGAAGGAAATTTTAAGAGCACTGTGGTCTTGCCTAGCAATGCAAAAGCAGCTTGGACTTTCTATGCTCTTTGCGGATGTCTACGCATCAAAAATCTAGTAGGAGCTCAAATAGTTCCAGCTGTGTGTCTGTATAGCTAGGAAGAACATGAAACGAAGAACAGAGCCTTCAAAAGCCCGTTGATGGCATCCGGAGTTAAATTTCCCTATTTTGTGCTCGTGACAATTTTCTTCCTCTGACCACAGCCTTAAGGATGTACTTGCTTGAAGAGCACCTGGGCAACCGGCATATTTTCAATGTTCTAATACAGATCTTTAACCCAATTCCTGAAGAGCATGGTGCTCTTGTGTTTGTTCCAGGGACAGCCACATGAGAAGGCCTGGTGTGCCTGGCATGAACTCACCAGAAGAGAAAGAACAATGCTGGTATGTATGCTCATTTGCTTGCAGGATGAGTATGGGGGCCAGCCCTTTTCTTGGCAGCGCAGGCGTTGGTCATCAGCCGCCGGACCTGATGATGATAATGATGGTAAGCCTTGATAGCAGCAGGTTTGCCTGAATCCTTGCCAACCTTTCACCTAAGCAAATTTGTAAACCTAACCAAAACTTTTTTACATTTAAGCACCAGTCCTGCTCTGGGGCTGCTCTGTAAGTTGACTGTTCAAATTCCATCAGCAATCCAGTTGTCCAAGCATCCGTGACAACAAATTTGCCTTTTTTAAGATCAAAAGCTCTGAAAGATAGTCTGTAAAAAGAGTCGACTGAGTCAGCAATGCAGGGCCTTAGCATTTTCTGCGAATCCTTTCTTGACAAAATGCCCGCACCGGTCGCCTCTTTCACAAACTTTTGGTCAGTGGACAAGTCCTGGTGCATGCTTGTGTGCAGAACTTGAAGACTTGGAAGACGAGTTCATGGAGTCCACCCCATTTGGACGGGATTTCCGCAGACGCTGGCAGCAGCGCCGCAGCAGCTTCAGGTTGGGAACTGCTTTGCTTGTCATGCAAAGGTCATGCTATGATCATGCACAGGTCCTCACAAATATTGGCGCCCAACACATTGCCCCATGTGTTATCACATGCAACGTGTGACACGCATGCAAACTGGGAGCGAAAAGGCACATGCCTTACGGAGCTTCTGGCCGCCCGTGAGGCGCGGGCTTTGTAAGTCTATAAAGCGTAGCCGCAACAGGACTTCCTTGCGTATTTGTGTCTGTGAATTGAACAATAACCGCCATGTATGCCCTTGCCTGCAGGTGGAGTGACCTGGGGAGTGATGATGATGAGTGGCGCAGCTCTAGTACAGAGGCTGACAATGACGATGATGATTCAACTGATGAAGATCGCTTGGGTAAGGGGGTAAAGGGGGTGGGTAAGGGGCGCAGCCATGTTCTGCACCCACCTGGTCCATACTCTTCCAGAGTCAAGGAGCAACCACTCACTTTGGCCAAATCTAGAGCTGCTCGGTGACGCGCATGCCTGTTTTTTTTCATGCAGCCGTGAGGCAGCACTGTGCAGTGGCCCGGCACAGCAGTATGGCTGCACATTTGCGTTGCCCCTGCAGGGACAGAGGAGCGCCACGCGCGAGAGGCTGCTGCTGCAGAGGCGCAGCGGCTGGAGGCGCTGCTGGGGGTTCTGGGGCGTATGAGTGCAAGCGGAATGACAATGAGGGACTGGGGTAGCGGGCGCATGGACCCTTGGGGTACTGGCACAAGTGAGGCGTGGCACAGGAAGGTGGGCACAGGGAAGCAGGGGCACAGGGAAGCGGGGGCACATGAGAGGGGGCTTGGGTAGTGTGTGGCATAGGAGAAAGGAGTGCAAGCAAGGCGTTGCACAGGGAGGCAGGCACAGGGAAGGTGGGCGGGGGGTGGCAGATAAGGGGGCTTTGAGGCGGGAGGACTTAAGAAGGGTGTAGGCAAGACATTGCAGGGGAAGGGGGGCAGATAAGGGGGCTTTGGAACGGGAAAAGGGGCTTACATGGGAAGGGGTTGGCAATTGAAGGTTCGCAAGGGTGGCCCCTCGCAGGCGCCAAGCCCAACAGACCCTCCACCTGTGAGCGCGCCTACGCTCACGGAAACTTCATTGTGGGCCCGCACAAGGTTGGCGGCAGCGGCGTTGGCAGCTATGCCAACTCATTCGGGTCAGCCTTCGGCGCTTGCCAGCCGCAGCAGCACCAGCACCAGCAACCTCCGGATGTTGCACAGGAAGGGAGGGCGCAGGGTGGGGGAGGGGGGGGACAGGAGAGGGGGCATTGGAAGGGACGGGGAAGGGAGTGTGCACATGAGGCGTGGCACAGGAGAGGAAGCCGGAGATAGGCTTAGCAGAGGGAAGGGGGCTACACGCTGCCACTGCGTGCAACCTTGGGAGAGGGTGCCACAGGGGCGTGCGCAGGGTGCCACAGGGGCGTGCGCAGAGCGTGCAGAGGTGCCACAGGAGCGTGCACAGGGTGCCACAGGAGCGTGCGCAGGGTGCGCAGGGGCGTGCGCAGAGCGTGCAGAGATGCCACAGGAGCGTGCGCAGGGTGCCACAGGGGCGTGCGCAGAGCGTGCAGAGCCTGGTCAGGTCCAGATGCCATTTAGCCTTCAGGCATTGGGGCGGCTGGCTGGCTATTTTGGCTTTCCGCCAGCCTACCTTGCATACATGCCCAGGCAGCATGAACTTGCTGCTGGAGGGCCGTCTGGCATGAGCGTGCTGCAGGCAAGCTGTTGCACCTGCAAGCCCGCACGCACGTGATGGGCACTAGCCACACATGCTAGCGCGCCCCAGTCTACTCTCACGAGCACACACACAAACACACATACTCACACACATGCACACACGCATGCACACTTCCGCACACACATGCACACACGCATGCACACTTCCGCACACGCATGCATGCACACTCAATGCACACTCACAGAATAAAGGAAAGGGAGACACATTGGTCCGAAGTACCGTATGCCAAACCCCCACCAGAGACAGGGAAATAAAAAGTACATCTGGAAGACCCCATTCAAACTTCCACACAGCAAGAGCAGGGGCAAAAAATTATATACCCACCCACAAAAGCAGGCCACAAGCACGCAGCCCAGGCCTATCTCCCTGCCCACCAGACCAAGAGGAAGAGCAAGCACAGAAGTGTCCAACAGACGTCAAAACCAGCTGAGCCATTCTCAGTAACTTTTGTTGCTTGTTTTTCAAAAGCTACCCCTAAGTCTCAGAGGTTCCTCTCTTATCGCCTTAGCACAGACCCCCCACTACACATGGGGCCCGCCAGAGTCCCCACACCCACAGGGCCCTCTCAACGGGAGGACGAGTACGCAGTTATGCAGACCCAATACCGAGACACTCAACCTAGAGCACGCTGTCCGCCAGCAACTTCTGTGGCTACCGCTGTGCGACCTTCCTCCCAGCACCCGTGCACGCTACCTCCAGCGCCCAAGCCAGCTGAAAGGCCCCTGGTGTTGAAAAACACCGTATGAGTCTTAGCCGGTGTGCGGACACACCGTCACCAGGCTGCACCGCGTGGAGGTGCTCATACATCGCCCCCCAAATAGACATGCACGCGCGCACACACATACGCGAACACACACGCACACACATACACGCATGCACGCACGTATAAGCACGCACACATATACACACGCACACGCACGCACTTCGCTAAAGGAACAGCTAGCTCAGACCCTGCTTCCCATCTTTGCCACATGCCAAAACCACAGGTGGAGCAGCAGAAGGCGGATCCCTTCCCCAGTAGGGGCGGCATGGGCCGTTTTGGACAGAGGTCCCCTTACACGCCAGAGTGGGCACCTCCTGGCAGAGGAGAGGACGAGGACACCAATAGAATAGGGTGGTCGCCGCCCGGGAGGTGAGGCGGCAGCCATGGTGCAGGCAGAGTGCGGGATGGGGTGCAGGGCAGAGAGGAAGGCTGGGTATGAGGGAGGTGCGGGCGGCATATCGGACGGAGATGCAGAGGAAAGGTGCGGAAGAGAAGCAGGAGGCCTGCATGCAGAGTGCACCTCAACATGGATCACCATATCGCCGCAAAATGGTACGACTGCAGAGCATGGTCTGCAATTTAAAAATGATTGCTGTGGCCTCAGCACCAGGGTGAGTGCTATTTCAAAAGGCAATTCTGTCCCTGACGAGGCACAGCTTTAATGCCTCCCACCCTTGAAGCTGCTACATGCCTCAGCTTTCCCGTGCAAAACACTACTACCTGCTTTTTTCCAATAGGCCTTTTCAATAGGCCACAGACCCAGCTAGCAAAAGAGCCGCGGGCTGATGAGATTTGCAGTGATGCAGTGTAAAGCTCTTCATCACTGCCATGCATACACACACATGTAGGCGCATGAGTGACCCTCGGGAGGACAGAGGTGGGGGAGGTAGGCGGAGGTGGGGCGATGATGGAGGCTTTGGAGGTCGACCCCTGTGACGTAGAGACGAGTGTGTGCCCTGCAGATTATGGCTTCTGTGACGTCAGATACGAGCGTGCCCTGCAGAAGCTCTTTGAGTGATGGGAGCGTGAGTGTCTCTATTTCTTCTTTGCTTAGCTCGCACCCTTGATGGCTTACAGTTCCTGCCCTTGATGAGGCTGGCTTTAAAAAATGCTGCTGAATGTTTTATCTTCTAAGTATTTTCTCTGGCATTTTCTCCCTCTTTTTTATTTCCTTTGAACTGTCTTTCAAGTAAGTTAGTCTTCTATGAATCGAGGTTGGAGATGTATTTCAGGCTTTCTGCCAGACCGCGAGTGGCGGCCAGCGGGCTCAATGAGTAGGTTAGGTTACATAGCTGTACCTGCCGAACGAGAGCAGCTTAGCTGAAGCCAAACGGGCCTGCAACCAAAACCAACAAAGGCAGCTAGGTAGTGTCTTGAATTTAATTCACTCAATGAGACCCTCTGTGCTACACTTGTGCCAGCCTGAACACTCAGTGGTGCTCAGGTGTCTCAAAGTTTGTCTCCCCGGGAGTGTAGCATGGGCCATACTGCAGCTTCTTGACCCTCACGGGGCTACACCTGTTCCTGGGCAGGTTAGAATCTCACTTTCACTTTCTTGTTCAGATTTGCCCGAAATAACCCCCTCACGAAGCCAAGCAATAACAGGGAGAAGACATGTGCACAACCTGTGCACAAAAAACCAACAAGCCCAACCATATGATATGTGTATGACGTACATGTGCACCTTGAGACTCTGATCATTCTCCAACGAAAGGGGAACTGGCGTTGCATCCTTGGCACAGAGTTGCACGGGGCTGAGATTCAACAGCAGGTGCCAACAAGTCAAAGCAGCTGAAGGTATTTGCTGGTTTGTCCTCTAGTATGTTCTCTATATACGGGTTGCGAGGGTAGACAGTTGAGTTCCCATCGTAGGTGCCCCGCCACCTGCTCGAGTGTCTAAAGCACTGTGTTGGCACTAACTTAGTTTGATGCTGAGTTGAACACCTGAACATGCTAGTAACATGCCTGACCACATCAATAACTGTTGTTTGGATGCAAATATCTTCATGCCATCTTCACATTTACAGCAAAGTCGACAAGTTAGGGTAAGTAATTTTCGACGAGTTTGGGTAAGTAAGTGCCAGCCTGGCTGTTAGGCTGATTGGTTTGTGGCTGGTCATTATCTTTCGAATTGCCAACAGTCACTGGCAGCCAAAAGGTATACTTAGATTATTTAGCCATAATGTCTGAGGTGACATAGCAAAATTTGTTGTGCCATCGAGGGAGGGAATCAAAGACAGTCTGACTAGGCAAGGCATACAAAATACCTCATCTATTAGAGAAGACTGGCGAATATTTCTGTTCTGAGACCAAACAAATCATCCTTGACAACAAACAAGCACTTCATTTTGTACAGCAGCACATGAGCTCATGTCACAATATTCATTTCCATTCCTCCTCAAAATTCTTTCTTATATGATCCGAAACTCTCAATCCCACATCTTCCTTCACAAACTTAAATCTCATGCCGGAATTGCCAGAAATGGGTGTGCAGATGCCTTTGCAAAATGCAAGCATGCCATGGAAACAGCCTCCCAGCTGAGAAAACCATCCGTACCGCATTCCCTGGGGGCAATCCCTTCTTTGATATGTTGGTTAGCTGTTGGAAAAGTAGATCAACAATGATCTGGCACTGAAGCTCCCCAACACGACCCTAGATTGATTTTCCTTCCAAATCTCCAAGCCGCACTAAAATCACACATGCACTCGAACCATGAACTGGGTTATGCCAACTCAAAAACAGAGTACTTCTCTTTTTACCAGAGTCTGCTTCCACATGTCCACAAAGGCATTAGCAATGCTTTTTGGAGCATGTCCAAACTTCTCTCCAAATGAAGCACAATATCTTCCACTACCGCACAGGCACACTTCTTAATCAGAAACATGCTGTCCGCTTAAGAATGTCCACCAGCCTTCAGTGTCCACTCTGTCTGCAAGCAGATAGTGCTCTCCATATTCTCTCAGGGTGTCGACATACAATCATCTCGGGTATGATCACTGAACGCCATGCTCATTGCCTGCAGGCTCATCATGAAAGCCATCTCAGCAACGGCTCTCTGGCAGGTTGTTTGGTCCATTTGGATTCCGGCAGCACTAACTGTTTGGCCCAACAAAACCTTCAGATTCCTGAGCATGCTGATAACAGGACTACACCCAGCTGGCTTTTGGTGCTCATTTATCTGCTAGAGGTAGACTCACCTCTAGTCGCCCTGATGCCATTTTGGTCACCCCATTACCTACTAAAAAACCCATATCGCCAATCACTCCTCATTTGCACCAGGTGTCACACCCAAGACAACCCAGCAGAGATGTGCGCAGTGTCCACGAGCTCAATATTGATATGAGGGAGATATACCTAGCACAAAGTTATTTGCAAGTGCTTGAAGGCCAAGAAAGTCATCCTTCACACCATTCTTCTTGGTTTGGGAGTCTTTATTTATACCTCACACACTTTGAATCACCTTAAAGAGCTCGGCCTTGATGCACAAAGAGCCCATAAGACTGCCCTTGTCCTACATGCTCATTCTGTGCTCTATGCACACAAACTGACAACTACTAGACGCGCTCTTGAAAAATCCTGTTGCTTTCAAGGTCTTAGTCTGGAGTAGGGGGCGGCTTGTCACCCTCCAGATCCTCACTAGTTCTTCCTTCTCCCTGGTGGAGGAGACTCACGGCTCTTCGGGCCAATGTGTCTCCTTTTCCTTAATTGATGTAGGGAGTGGTTTCACTGCCT
>LKMJ01005674.1_pt1 | contig 11770 bp, 10 predicted proteins | sample 643391 | NCBI WGS metagenome assembly LKMJ01 (sample SAMN04112250, study PRJNA286221) | soda lake metagenome | biome: soda lake; feature: Kulunda Steppe; material: water; isolation source: sample PL-Br10 brine of Picturesque Lake | place: Russia: Kulunda steppe | collected 2010-07
CAGAGATTAGTGTTGAACTATGTCAAGTTAATGATGAAGTATCTGTCCAGTTCAATCCAGACACTTCAAAAGCAAATGAAAAGTCGCTAAAAACAGTCCGACGAACAGGAGAGGCACAGAAAGACCGACTTGTCTATGTTCCAAACGATATTGTCCGAACTATCGGACTTATCGAGGAAACATTAGCACTTCGAAAAACAGATGACCAGATACTTGTTATCGAACAAGTCTAAGCATTTCGACAATACCTTTATATAAAAGGTACCTACATTTTACACATATGGCTGAATTCCTAATTGACAATCTCCGTCAAAAAACGGTAATGAATGCGAACGGACAAGAACTAGGCACATTACAAGAAGTAACATTTAGTGACAAGCGAAGTGGCGAACTACAGAATCTCGTTGTCTCTGAAAATCCAGAGATTAACCCAGACCTTGCAACTGAATACCCAAGAGACAAGTACGGGAACCTACTTGTTCCAACAACACAAGTAACTTCAGTTGAAGACTATATCCTTATCTCGTAATCAGACACTCAACGATGGTTATCATCTATGGGATATCGGGAAATGACATACACTCGGGAATTCTCACGGACTCGATTTTAAACTACAGTCTCAAACAATTACACGCTAATTCGACTTTTACAGAGAGTGGGATAGAATGGGAACAAAAAATTGAAGCAGAGTTAGATACTGTGAAACCAGACCATTCTCCATATATGGTTCGAGTCACAACACAAAGTGTTCATATTGGAGAGTATACACATGATGGATGGATGTCGATTATTCAACTTAACTCCGTAGAAGATATGCCTGATACCAAGTATTTTTTCACACATTACTTGAAATCACAGATGCAATATAACAAAACAGTTCAACAAATAGCGAGCGAGCAACTTTCAACAGAAGCGTTTAATAAACTTCGACAGGAATCAGATATAATGGATGACTTAATCTAGGCTGGAGTCTCTGACCCACCAATCCCTTTTACAAGGAATGGGAGTGAGAGTCCAATACCAAGGAAGATGACTGCTGTAATCATCACGGAGGCAGGAAGTCCGTAGTTGGCAACAAGTACTGTTCCCAGTACTGTGACTAACAGACCGAATAGTGTGTAGCGGGACTTGTAGAATGGAGTGAAGGCTTCCAGTGTGTTCAATCCAGTTACTACTGCTCCGAATACACCAATTGTTGTTAGAGCGACTGTAAGTGGATACGCATACGGAAGTGCGGGGTAGAAATTGAAGATTCCAATACCCAATATAAACACTCCAGTAAAGACTAATAATGGAATGAGTCGTGTTTTTCGTGCGGGGTTTGGCGCTCCCGTCGTGCGGTTTTGTTGTGTCATAGTTGAGATGTATAGTATTTTAGAGCCGTAAAGCAAACTTTATATACCTGTTTCCTTCTACTTAAGTATACTATATTGAGAGTATATAAATGTTTTGGAAATGATTAACTTATAAAAAGGTTTCTATCGGATATCGGACTTAAACCATACTTAAACCCTTTAATACCCAAGAATCAATACACATATAAACTATAAAACCCCTTATAAATAGCCACTCATAAACTCTCATTCATACACACTAAATACGCATATAAAACACCCGATTCTACCCCCGAAAACACCGACTTCTCTGAAAAAATATATAACGATTATTCTAACGGGTCTAACTCTGCGAATTCAAGGTCATGAGATTGAATAACATCAAGAATATAATCTGTACACCGAGGAGCGACAAGAATCCCCCTAACTGTTTCATCGGGCTGTTTCACTTTATTCCGATACTCCATTAGATATGTGTAGAGCTGGTACACATTATCTCGTGAGGCAGGTCTGCGTTTCACTTCGATAATAACTGTGTTTCCATCGCTATCAACACCAAAGATATCCACTCTTCCAAATTCAAATTCTTTCTCGTTCACTAACTCTGTTAATCCGTCCTCAATCAGGGCGGGATTCTCGATAATCCGTTCGTGCATCTCATCTTCTGTCCCTTCCAACTGTAAGTTAGCAGCATCTGTATTATCGAAGAGTGTAAGTTGGTACACTTCAGAACATGTGACTTCTAAATACTCGTCTGTCTCTCCGATGATTAGCAGTTCTTCATCTTCATTTAAATCCGCACTAATCTCTGCGCCAGAGGACTGCCAATTAATCGGTCGGTAGTTTTCTTCTCCATGAACTAATAGAGTTCCATCAGGTTTTATCATAACAATCCTATCTCCATTTTCGATTGTACTAGAGGCTCGTCCATCATAATCGATTGAACAGTTTACATGAGCAGTGATTAATTTCTCAGCTAATACTCCATTTATGATATGATTCGCTGCGGTAAGTGAATCTGGAGCATCAAGTGTTTCGATTTTATCCATATAGACTTATATGAAGAATTCAGCGTATATATGTTTCGACTTGTGGCTAACTGGGGGTACTTTTATATTATATCTATTAGAAAGTGACTATATACATGAGTCGTGAAATTGTTGACCGGTTTACAGAAAGACTATCTGGACTTGAATCACGGATTACAGATTCGAAGGGCTACTCCGTGCTTCGTTCAGAATATGATTGGATTGTCCTAGTAGTAGCAACTATCTTTATGTTTTCTACTCGAATCACACAGTACACACAAGTATTCTCTGAGGAGGGTGTTGTAATTACAAACTCTGAGGGGATGTATAATGCTCGCCATGCTGAATACATCGCAAATAATTGGCCATTCGTGTTGAATTTTGACCCATATATAGATTATCCAATCGGTACAAATGAAGGAGGCTCTGTCTTTGATTTTATCGTTGGAACTCTTGCTCTACTTATTGATTTAGGGTCAGTGGCTCCTGAGACTGTACAGATTGTGCTTGTTGTTCTAACAGTTGGATTCGCTGTACTTAGCCTCATCCCGCTGTATCATTTAACACACTTCCTCTTCAATAAGGCAACTGCAACAATAACGGTTATATTATTCACACTGATTCCATCTACATTCTTTGAGTACAGTACATTAGGTGAAGCAGGTTCTCATACATTTGAGCTATTCTTAATCCTAACAGCCCTATATGGGATTGTCCGAACCTATGATTACTGTCGTTCTAACGCACTCACGAAGGAAGTATTCTTTGAGGTAGATTATGGATTCTTCCGACCGATTACCCAGTATGTTGTGATGGCTATTGTAGCACTTACGATTTTGTCCACACTCAACCCAAGTGTGTACTTCATGTTAGTTGCTGGGTTCACAGCATTTGTATTTATATACACTCTTCTAGTGAGTTTAGCCGCAGACTCTCCAGAACCAGGGTTGTATGCGACTGTGCTATTATGGGTTCCTGCTGTACTTATTTCAGGTATCACAACACTTGTGAGTACTGAACCAACAACTGTACAGATTACAACTAGTGTCCTCTCAGTGTTTATGTTGGTAACAGCTGTTGGGTTTGCGCTCCTTTCTCGTCCATTAGAACGAGAACGGTTCCTCACTGTCGCACACTACCAACTCCCTGTTGCCGTGTTCGGAACAGCATTTGTTGCTGGGGCTATCGGATACTTATCGAGTAGTCTCCGACAACTATTCACGGAAGGAGTCGCTGTTGTATTCTCAACAGAATTACAGTTCGTTCTACTCCGTGACAATCGGTTTGCGTCTCTTCAGGATGTCTATGGTGGAGTTGTACCAGGGATATTCCAAGAGTATGGAGTTCTATTTGTTGCGGCTGGTCTTGGAGTCTTCTTCATTATTCTTGCCGCACTTCGACAGTCCTATAGGCGGCAGGTTATCGCCCCTGAACTAGTTGTATTATTAACTGCTAGTGTCTTCGCAGTTGGTGGAATCTTCCAGATTTGGTATAATATCTACTTTACCGCATTCGTTGCTATGTTAGCGGGATATGGAATCTATGAATTAGTTAATAAATTAGAAATCGTTGGAACATCGGTGACTGACTATAAGGGATACCAAGTGATTGGAATCATCTTTATTGTAGTTATTCTTGTTCCAGTTCTACTATATCCGGTTGGTGGGACAGTACTGTTCTCTGCTGATGTATCGTCATCCTCCTCTGTCGAATATGATGAGACAGGTGAGTGGCTCGCAGAGAATACAGCGTCACCAGGAAGTTTCGATGAACGACCAGTCACTGTTGAAGATGGATACGGGGTGATGAATCATTGGGGTATGGGGTACGAACTAGCGTATCACTCGGAACGACCCGTTATGAGTTCACAAGTCCAACAGACAACACAAGGTACATCTGCGTATCTCTTAGCAAACCCTGATGAGACTGACCCACAATCTGAATTTATTGAATATACAGATGGTGTAGATGATGTTGATGATAGATATGTTGTGATTGACTGGGAGACTGTCGCTGGTGAGAGCCGACTGACAGACCTTGGATTCAGTCACCCTGAAACACTTCATACAGATTATTCACAACCGATTTACACACCAACGGGCCAGTTTGGATTCACTATGTACACAGATAGATATTATGAATCCTTAGCACCTCGATTATATCACTACCATGGGTCTGAGTTTGGTCAGCAACCTATTGTTGTTCAAACTGAGCAGAATGACGCAGGATTCATGTCTACCCCAGAAGACATCCGACAACAAGAGAGTATTCAAGAATTTAACTCGATAGAAGAAGCTGAAGAATTTGCTCGAACAGAAGGTGGGCAAATTGGTGGTATTGGAATTAATCCGACACACGATGTGAATCATATTGAGAATTACAGGCTTGTACACACAAGTTCCCAGTCTGTACTTGAGACACAAGAATACACACAGTTCCTCTCTCAACTCGCAACATTCCATGAAGAACTACAGATTCATGATGTATTAATTAATGACTCTGCTGCTAAGACCTTCGAACGAGTTGAAGGCGGGGAGATTCAAGGAAGTGGTGCTGTTCCAAACCAAGAAGTTACAGCAGCAGTTGAACTTGAAGACCCTAACAGCGAGAACAACATTCTCTATCAAGCGTCAGGAATGGCAGATGAGGATGGTGAGTTTAGTATCACAGTCCCATATTCGACAACAGGATATGAGTCCTTTGGAGCTGATGAAGGATATGGAGATGTAGATGTAAGAGCATCGGGTCCATTCGTTGTCTTCAGTGAAGGGTCTGATGGAACAATCTTTGCGGGTGAAGTTCATGTTACGGAAGGCCAGGTACTTGGTGAAGATGAGGTTCCAGCAACAATTACATTAGAAGAGTTCGATGAAGATGAACTCCCTGAGGAAGAGATTGACCCAGAAGACGAGATAGTCCCAGAGGAAGAAGATGAATAAGACTTCTTACAGTTGAGCGCCGACTGTGAGATGACCCATTTCTAATGCGCTTGCAATATAATGGTCTGAAACACCAACAACACGAACATTATTCCGTTTTTCTATGTCGTTAGGCCCATAAATTGTTAATCGACCTTCAAACCATTTACAGGTGATATCCTGATTGTTGTTCGCCGCCGTTAATTCCATTACTTGTTTCCAATCATCATTCACATATGAAGTAATTCGATATCCTTGTTTCCGAAGTAACTTCAGTGAATCAGCGTCATAAAACGCAACAATTTGCCCAACGGCATAATCTTCCATAAACAGAAATGTCTTTGTTGTCGTCTGTTCTTTCGTGACAGGAAGCTCAGGTAAACGCTTCCATTCGTCTTCGGTTACTTGAACACCGCCAACCAGAAGAGTCTCTCCGATACCCGTTTTTGTTAACTCTTGAACCTCGGAGAGGTCGTATTCCATACTATACTATATGGGTGCGGGATATATAGGAGTTACTATTTTTGTTGGTTAGTACTCTGCTCTGTAGGAACGAATTCCATTATCATTGATTTCCTCAATAAGTTGAGAGAGAACATACCAGTTCTCATCAATTCGAGAGCGGAATGCTTTAGCGAATCGATTTCCGTGGGACGGGTGATTATCCAGGGTTGAAGTGTTGTGGCTCCACTCGTGGATGATGATTCGATATAGTTCAGGAACCCATTGCATCCACGAGGAAGACGGGGCACCGCTGTCGGTGATAACGATATAACTGTATCCATCCGTCCACGCATTCGAGACTTCTGATTCACCCCATCGAATATCTCGATTAATCCCGAGTCGCTGAGACAGGAGGCGGGCGACACCGAGTTTGTTCCGCTGACGAGGGGTCAACTCCTCAAAATCCAACTCTTCTTTCGACCGCTGAAGATTGTTTTCCGATGCGATATCATCAATATGTTCCTCGGTATAGGATTCATTTTGTCGGAGGATGGACACAGCGGAATCATCTTCTGCTAACACTACCTTCTTCAATCCCTCTTCAACTCTATCCGCAAGGTCGTCACCAGTCTGAGCGAAGGAGATAGAGTCTTCGGATTCGATTTCCGAGATAGAGTACATACTCTCACTTGCGGATTTGAACAATTCTGCCTCTTTCCAGTCCGAATAGACCGCATCCGACTCATACATCTGATTCACAACAAACTCCCGAGCAGACGCATTCAGTTCCGCATCATTCACCTTCTTACAGACTTCCAACTGAACATTCGTCAAATGGTCTTGGACAACATCCCACACCTCACATCCTGACTGGATATCATTCCGTGCGAAATTGAGTTTTAGGTTGTTACTTGTCACAACAACTCCATCAAAACCACGGAGTTGAAGGTCTTTCACATATACGCCATTCGAGTACACTTCCACACTTCCATTCGATTTATGTCCAATTCCAATATGAACCTCACCATTCACTCCAAGGTCGATATGACGCTTGACACATTTCGTCGGGAGTTCATCAATATCAATATCATCTCTCGTAATCTTCTCATCGTTAATGTAGATGTTCTTGTCGTTCACCAAACCGACATACTTGAATCGGTTACGGATTTTATCATCATATTCCGTCCACTTCCAGTCATAGTCAGGGGTTTCAGAATCATAATGATTTACGATTACTGTGAGACCCTCATTATTGTGTTTTTCGAGTCCTTCTGTAAGGCATTCCGCCCACTCTTCTGAATGTGGCTTGATGAAATCAATAGCATCATCAATAGTCGTCCGATACACACCGTTCTTAATACCCCACGATTTGATATCGAAATGAAGGGCTTTCCCATTTGAGAGAATCGATACTTGGCCTTTCGCAATGTATTGCCCTTTACCAATTCCGAATTGTCCAATCGTATCGTTACTATCTCGGTCTTTGTCGGATTCACCCATCGTAGTGAGGAGTTCTTGCCCTTTCCCCTCAGTCAGAGTCATTCCGTTTCCGTCATCGTGGATGATGCTTCGCACCTGATTCTTCCAGAGCCAGATGTTCTCACTTGAAGCAGAGTCAATCCCATTACTGATAGCCTCACGCCATCCGTCAACAATATCTGATGCTTGGTCAAGGATAACCGACAGCAGAAGGTCGTCCGAACCTTCAATACTAAACGAATCAGCGTTCACGGAATTGGTCTGAGATTCCATACAGATACCACGGTCTCTATCAATATAAAGTCCACGGTTTGTTTGTATATTTAGCGTCGGAATAACTTTACCTATGCGTTTAAAATGAGTAGATATGGACATCACGATTGTCATCCATGGATACCCATTACAAACAAACCAAGACTACTATGAAGACGCCGAAGATATTGTTTTTGAACGAGTTGATAGAGCTGTACAGATAGCTGACCAATTTAATCATACAGATAACAGCATAGAAATGATATTTACTGGCGAAGAAGAAGCCAGACCGATGTATGACTACTACATAGATAATACGCCCGTAAAAGACCCATTTTCAAGCGTTGAGATAGTTTTTGAAGAAGAGTCTGAAACAACTTTTGAAAATGTAGTAAATGCGTTAGAACTTAGTTCCTCAAACATTATTATTCCTGTTTCAAATAGTGACCATATATTCCGATGTATGCTTTATTGGTTAAATGAATCCGATTCAGAAACAATGATTCTTGGAAATGGAACACAATCAACTTACACAAATACAGAAACCAACCCATTAATATTAGAACCTGCCCAATTAGCACCCGTAATAGAAACTCTACAGGATGGTCTCTTTGATATTGAGCCATCAGAATATGATGATTTCTCTGCCGAATTAGATAGACTTCTTGAAAAATACTCCTAACTTCAGTCAACAGAAAACTCAATCTGGATTGAACTACCTGACTCAGATGTCGTTATTGAAAAATCAGCTCCCGATTTTGACGCCAAAATTTGCATAACCCATAACCCAACACCAGTACTATGGTCTAATTGTGATTCTGTCCCTGATTCGATTACATCAATCTCATCAATTGGTATTCCATCTCCATTATCTTCTATCTCCACTAACACACGACCCTCATACGGCTCACTTGCTGAGATGGATACAGTTGAGTTATCTGTATGTAAGATAGCATTTTCAATGGCATTACTGATAATATAATGCGCTTGTGGATGTACTTCGATAGAACAAGGTTCTTGAATTGAGACCTCAACATCATCAACTGTATCTTCCTCAATTTGAACCTTATTCAACCCGCTGTTAATGAAATCTGTTATCTCAATCGAGTATAAATCTCCATCTGTCTGTAGAATCGAGTTTATGAGTAACGCTTTCTCACTTTTTGTAATCAAATCATTACACGCTGAGAGAACAGTCTCAGTATGGAGTTCCTGGTCTGTACCTCGTACTGATGAATGTAGATACTGCGTGTGTCCTTGAATAACGGTTAATCTGTTCCTGATATTGTGACGGAAGATTCGAGAAAAGACTTGTCGCAGTAAATTCAAGTCAGTCCGTTGTGACTCAATGTCAGATATATCATCAATACTGATGATTAATCCATCACCAGATGCAATGTCAGTAGAGGATTTGGTGTTAACCCGATACTTTGACCCGTCATATTCAATAGTTGATTCACCTTCAGTAACTAATCCAGTTACAACTTCTGAGGGGAACACCGAATCGATAGTATCTCCTAATGTAATCTGCGTGCGACCAAATAAGAGATGTACTTTGTTATTCGCTTGAATTATCTCCTGTTCTGAATTTACTACTAACAAACCTTCTGTAACACCTTCTAAGATTTGATTTGAGCTAACAGGAGATGTTGTGAAAAGATTATATCTGTTTAATCCGTAAGTGAATGTGGAAATTGTAATAAAAAGACCCACAACTGTTGGATTGATTACATCCGGGAAATCAAGTATTGGGATAAAACTAAAACTAATCCCACAGAATAACCCGATAAATAGAACCCTTGCTTGAGCAAATTTAATCCCGTCTGCGACTAATAACTCTCGGAGCATCAACCCGACTGACATGATGTAGAGAATTCCAACATATACTATGTGGATAATTCCGAGAGTATTGAAGTCGTATGAAATTGACCCGTCAGCGATTGTGATAATCATGAAGTGGTCAGGAGAAAGAGCGAATAAAGTATGGATGGCTACAGCAGGTAATGTAAGAATAAGGAACAACGGTGATGAGACGGATTCTCCTGTTGAGTACTCTAAAGTAAAACACATAATACAAACCGAACAGATAGCTCCTAAAGTACGAGAGATATAGAGGAGCGTGATACTATACGAGGGATGTGTATTGAGGAGAATAATCGCTAACCCTTGATTGAAAGTCCATACACCAACGACAAATACAGCTAGTGAAAGCCAGTTCGCTGAAATCTTTGATTTTGATTGGAAGAACCTATATGAAATATAAGTTGTGGGAATAAGTAGTCCCATCATTAGATACGCAATAAACACTTCCAATTCCATACACAATTAGTGTACTTGAACAGTATTTAAATATTACTAAATAAGTTTGATATTTTCATCTAACAGTCCACGAGTATCTTTATGTAATTGCGTAATTTCTCCTCGATTATATTTTAAAATCACCGTCTGACAAGTACAGGAGTCGTTACAAATTGCACAGTTAACAGATTCTGGTTTTTCATCTACTGTTTTAACTGTACTCCCATATTGTGCCAAAAACTCTAGATGGTCTGTACTATCAGACTGTGGTTTTCGAACAGGGCTAATAACTGGGAAACAGTCAGACTCCAGAATACAATATGCCATTTTGTTTGTTAATGCGACTCCTAAATGATTACCCTGGTATTCTCTGGACACAGCCCAAGTTAAGACTTCAAATATCTTATTTGAATCCACTTCTGGAAGGTTAAATCTGTCCGTAGTGAAAACATCTGATTCAACGATTCTCCCTCGGATAAATCCCGTAACTGTATCGAACTCAATTGATTCGTCTGTAATTCCAGTACACACATGTGTGCCCTCAACAACACCCGTCACACACAAGAATTTATCCGAATCTTGAATATATACTTGTACCTCATCTTCTGTAATATACTCTTCACCAATCTGTGCTTCAGCAATATCCCTAACCGAACTGATTAGTCTATTTTCTGACATTACTATGATAAGAAACACAAGTTACTATACAACCTATTACACACAGAAAAATAGGAAAGATTTTAATATAAATCAACAAATAGTAGTATATGAGCTATAAGGTCTTTGATTTATTCTGTGGAGCGGGTGGATTTAGTAAGGGGTTTGATAAAAATCCAGCATTCTTCGTTACCAGCGGTGTTGATGTTAATGAAACAGCTATAGATACTTTCACACAAACCCATGAGGGTGATGGGGTAACAGCAGACATCAAAGAAACAGACCCGTTTGAAGTTCTTCCTGATTCGTCTCATACCCCGACTGTTGTTATTGGAAGCCCACCCTGTCAAGGGTTTAGTGATGCGAGAGGAAGCCGATACATCGATGATGAACGGAACGGGTTAGTATTTGAGTTTATCAGATGGGTTGATTTATTGTCACCAGAGATATTTGTAATGGAGAATGTACTTGGAATGCGAACAATCTCTGATGATTTCATTGACGCAATTCAACGAGAGTTTTCTGATTGTGGATATAAAGATACAACAGTATTAACAGTTACCGCCTCAGAGTATGGTGTTCCACAAAAACGGAAACGGTTATTCATCATTGGCACAAAAGATACAAACAGTATTGAATCAGATATCACAATCCCGCCTTGTTCACCACCAACAGTTGAACAGGCACTTCAAGACTTACCAGAAGTTGTTGATGACCTACACACACGAATTGAAGTTTCACAATCAGAAGATGCGGAGTCTGAGTACGCTAAAGTTGTTAGAGATTCAGATTCCACGACACATCATGTGGCAAAAGAACCATCAGAAACAGGACTACATATATTAAAACAGTTACAACCTGGCGAGATGTATCGTTCAAATCGTTTTGGTGATAGATATCGTGGAGTTTGGGATTTGTTTGAAGATGAGTTTACAGAAACTCAAAGAGACATATTATATTTCATTGCTAAACACAGGTCTCGAAAGGAGTATCGAATTAAAGGGAAAACTGTCGGGCCTGTTGATGTTGAATTGATTTACCCTGAACTGTCTCAAGAACCGACCAGTATTGATACTGAAATCAAATCATTATTAGATGATGGGTGGATTCGGGATGATACTGTAGATGGGCGATATGGAATCGATATAAACACTAAATCTGGGATTCGGCCTCGGTATATGAGACTCACACCAGACGAACCCGCAAACACGATATTAACAACAGATTTCACACCACGAGAGAAAGCACATCCATTCAAGAATCGAGGGCTGTCATTACGAGAAGGCGCTCGAATTCAATCGTTCCCAGACTCGTTTAATTTTGTAGGGTCTTTTTCAGAAGTTGCTGACCAAATAGGAAA
>LKMJ01005675.1_pt1 | contig 11769 bp, 24 predicted proteins | sample 643391 | NCBI WGS metagenome assembly LKMJ01 (sample SAMN04112250, study PRJNA286221) | soda lake metagenome | biome: soda lake; feature: Kulunda Steppe; material: water; isolation source: sample PL-Br10 brine of Picturesque Lake | place: Russia: Kulunda steppe | collected 2010-07
ATCTACCCATCTGCACGTGACTCCCACTTGTGTGTTCCTCTGCCCATCTGCACGGAACTCCCACCTGAGTGTTCCTTTGCCCATCTGCATGCGACTCCCACCTGTGTGTTCCTCTGCCCATCTGCACATGACTCCCACCTGCCCATCTGCCCATCTGCGTGCGAATCCCACCTGTGTGTTCCTCTGCCCATCTGCACATGAATCCCACCTGTGTGTTCCTCTGCCCATCTGCACATGAATCCCACCTGTGTGTTCCTGTGCCAATCTGCACGTGACTCCCACAGGGTGTAGCGCAGCTTGACATCCTCGTCGCAGTCTGACAGGTCCTGGAACCTGCAAGCATGCTCGGCATGGTTTGGTGTGGCAAGCATTCAGCCTTGCTTGCGCCTGCATCTAATCAGAAATGATACCAGCTTGCATTGCATTTGCAAATGCAAGTGGATGCATCCAACTCTTCAGGTGTGAGCCTGTCTGATCAGATGCTATGTCAGCTTGCAAGACAATCACAAAACCCAGAAGCCCACACTCAATCGAACACCAGGCTAGTGCATTGCCACCCACTTGGTCTCCCTGAGGCGGAACAGGCGCTGGAAATTGTTAATCTTGTCTGCCTCTTGTTGCAGTGCGGCCACCCGATCCAGCAGATTCCGCGTGTACTCAAGGACCTGCACCATGCACAAGCAGCGCCAGCTAAAGGTTAAGTCACAGAAGCAAGCCCAGATTTGAATGAGCCCAGAACGGTTTGCTGAGTGTCCACAGCAAAACACTACATCGTCAAGGTGTTAGAGCCGGGAAAGTCAGGCACTACGCCCTAAGGTGTAAATATCTGACGTCAGGATGCACAAACGATCATAGCTCCACTTAATATACTGCATTTTAGCATCTATCAGCTGCTTTGTGCCAGATTTAACAAGCAGGACAGGGTCTAGAGGCAAACGGTTTGGGGTCAGAAGCAATGAGTGACCTGATTCAGCTCGTGTACTGTTCAGCGCTTGTGTGCCACGTGACCACCATGGATTCTGATCGCGCCTGCTACCTCCTGCAATCTGTGTTTGTTCATGATTCATGGTCAAGCACGTGCATTGACAATGTACCAAGCAGGCATGTTGCCTCAAATGTCACTTCTTAAATCCCATTTGTTGAACCATTAATCAAAGCTTTGGATTGGGTGTTTTGACAAACGGCAAGATGCACAAGCCAATGCTTGTTCATACAACACGGATCAGGTTCCGGAATAATCACTCAGGGTTGCCACAAGTGCCTTGATTGTCATGCCATGATCTTGTGATTTTGCATCGGGTCAGTGGACACAGCACCTGCTCTGGTGGGGATTCATCGTCCAGGATCATCTCATGCTGTGCACTAAGACGGATGTCCATGACCTCCTTATTGATAGCCTCCACTTGGGATTCCAGGTCCACGTTGAATCGCATGATGTTTGAATCCCGAGAGGCATCAGCTGCAGGTTAGGGCAGGAGCATAGGAGTGTTAACCACCAACAGGGAGCTCCGAGACGGCCACAGCGCAAACAAAGCCATTCAGTCAAACGCAGCAGGTGGTGAGTCTCCTCCACCCACACCTCCACCTGGCATACTTGCGTGGGCCCACACTGGCTGCTCCACCTTGCATGCCCACACAGGTGTGCGCCCTACCCACCGCTCTACATGGCATCCCTTCCCATTCTCCACATGGCATTCCTACCTAGCACTCCACATGGCATTCCTACCCACCGCTCCACCTTGTATGCCTGCACAGGTTTGCACCCTACCCACCGCTCCACATGGCATCCCTGAGGGCTGTGTAGTCCGAATCCATGGTGGCGTACGATGCAGCTTGGATATCAGGAATTGGGATGTTGTACTCGTGCATCAGGTCCACAAAGCTGGTGACCTGCAGAAGGAACGCAAGCACAAAGCTGGTGACCTGCAGAAGGAACGCAAAACGATGCTGCTGGAACTCCACCAAGGGGTATGCCAGAAAATATGGCGGGTCAGCTAGTGTGTGTTTGTGCTTTGCAATTTTGGATAATCCTGGGGCCAGATCCTGAAGCAAAGAACAGCAACAGATACCAGCAAAGCAAAAGTGCTGTTGCGCAAGGCCAAACGGCAAGGGCATACACCAGGAAGAATTGGGGGCAAACCCTTTTCTGCACTCACCCGATCATACTCCCTGTCATATGTGTGCCGTTCCTTCTCAAGGGACACATACAGCTGCAAGCAGGCCAGGGCACAGTTCAGGCAAGTATTGCATTAACAGGCCTGGGTTGAGCAGGCCAGGGTAGAGCAGGCCAGGGTAGAGTAGGGCAGGGTAGAGAGGCCAGCAAGTATAGGCCAGGGTAGAGTAGGCCAGGGTAGAGTAGGCCAGCAAGTTTAGGCAAAGGTAGAGCAAGCCATGACAGAGAAGGCCAGGATAGCGATCAAGAAAGTCAATGAGTGCAGACCACATGGTATAGCAGGCTAGGGTAGAGTTCAGATAAGTAGGACAAGTACAGGCCACAGGGTAGAGCAAGGGCCAGGGCAAAGCTTCTACAGGTGGTCCCAGGCCTGAAAGACAGGCGCCGGCCAACCAAGAAACGAAGCAGAGCGCAACGGCCGACGACACATGCAGATCACCAGATGCAGCGTGAACAGGGTCGCATGAGCTCGTTGAAGACAGTAGGGGGGGGGGGTTGATCTGCATTGCATCCCATGAGTTCGATGGCAGAAGCTGGATCTCGTGCAAATGACACTCCAGGTCCAGGCATAAGCTTAAATATGTGGTGGTGCGCTCATGCGTGTGTGCCACACAATTCCAGCACCCCCTCTAATCAATATTGAAGCAGCCCCAGGTCTGTCAACAGATAGATCTCCCAGGTCCCAAAGGCAGGGCGGGCCACATGGAAAGCAGGGCATAAATAAAGCAGGGCGCACACGAATCAGGGCACAATCAAAGTAGGCCCAGCCTGGTGGCCATGCACAAAGCAGGGCAGGCCTGTGAGCAAGAACTCTGAGCAGACCACAAGCAGACCACACAATAATCTGAGCAGACCACAAGCAGACTACAAGCAGACCACACACTAATCTGAGCAGACCACGAGCAGACCACACAATAATCTGAGCAGGCTAAACCCGGCAAACATCAAGAGTCCGAGCGGGAGCGAACCCCAACAAGCCCCCGGCAGACTGAACGCATCCATCACAGACCTCAAGGTAATCCGCAAGCTCCTCCACGCTTGTTGGCGCTTGCTGGAGCTTGGTGGTGGCGGTGTGGACCTTGTCAATGAACTCCGTGTACCTCTACGCAAACACGTGCAGCACAAGATACGGCATTGTGAGGAGTGCGTGTGCCCCTCCGCAAACAAAGGCAAGAGAGGAAGGGCCCAAAAGTACAGTAGGAATGACAATTAGCGAACGCACCTCTGACGACAGAGTACGAGCAATGGTGTGAGGACTGGAGGCATGCATGCACATAGATAAGAAGCGGTGAGCGCACTGCTGCAGGCGCCGGAAAGACCTGATTGGCTTAGGCTCAAGACCATGGCCAGGCTGGGGCGCCAGACGTAATTAAGCAGAGGGCCGCTGGGGACGCGTATCATATGAGCAGAGCGGGGCATTGGACGCCCGTGTACAAACCCCTGTTAGCTGTGCTGCAGACAAGCTGGGGGAGGGGGGAAGTGAGATGAAGTGTTGCTCAAGCAGACGGCGGGTCAAACGAGGGCTTGACAGGTGAGAGCGCGACCCATTAGCACACATCATCGCAAGCAGGCAAGGCTCAGAAACAAAGTAGCTGCTTGCCCTCCTGTGGGATGTACGCGCCCACGCAAGCAGCTGCAGCCGAGTTGCACAGGGTGCGCGCACCTCTGCAGTGAGCTTGGGCAACAGGTTTGTGATGGCCTGCAGGCAGCGCTGAGGGGATGGCAGGAACGCCCGCAGCATCTCCTCCAGGTGCAGCACCAGCACACCCAGCTCCCTGCAAGTAAGGAGACAAGCAGCAAGCACCCTGTTCCTGGTCCTGAGCCTGAGCCACCCTGGTCCTGTTCCTGGTCCGGAGCCTGAGCCTGAGCCTGAGCCTGAGCCTGGGCTAGTCCTAGTCCCAAGCCAAAGCCGCCCTGATCCTGGTCCTGCTACTCACTGCTTGGGCTGGATGCGGCGGATGTCCTGCAGCTGGCGCCTGAAGTGGTCCATGTCGCGGCGGAAGGTCATGATGTTGCGCTTGCCGCTCTTCACTTCCTCCACCATGCTCTCCTCGCTGACCCGGCGATTTTCAATGACCAGATCCCTACCAAACACGAACATAAGGCTTTGAGCAGGGGAGGCGGGGAGGTTGCATGAAGCAATGGACCTGCCAGCCACACAACACAAACACACGGCTTTGGGCCGCGGAGGCTGCAAGAAGCAATGTCCATGCATGCCTTCAGACAGTAAGCAGATGGCCGCATCGTCCGGTGTCCTGGATCTTGCAGTTGTTGCTCCAACAGCTTATCCCTCATCCCTGCCAGCACAGCAACGGCCTAGAGAGGTCTTGTCCAGAGGCAGCAGCAGCAGCAGCAGCAGCAGCAGCAGGCTTGGAACCCACACATGGCACCCACCTGAAAGGCATGAATTTGTCACGGAGCTGCTCTGCCTTTGCAAAGGCATCCCTGATTCGTCCAGTGAGGTCCTGCACCAACTGCACCCATTAAGGCACACGAGGCACCAGTGCAAGTGAGGTCCTGCACCAACTCCACCCATTACGGCACACGAGGCACCAGCACAAGTGAGGTCCTGCACCAACTGCACCCATTAAGGCACACGAGGCACCAGCACAAGTGAGGTCCTGCAGCAACTGCACCCATTAAGGCACACGAGGCACCAGTGCAAGTGAGGACCTGCACCAACTGCACCCATTAAAGCACACGAGGCACCGGCGCAAGTAAGGAATAGAACAGGCAAGTCAGGTAGGAGACAGAGCCCTCACCATCCCATCGCTTTTGAAAGCTCAACAAGCGTAATGCAGCCCTAACCAAGCAGCTTGTGATGCACGCCAAAGCCACGCCCTTTCTCATGATGCACGTCACATCATCCCCAGAGCCACAGCAAATGATGTGCCATTCCAGCACAAGCTACACCTATGCAAGGCAAGGCAAGCAGCGAGAAAGAAGGGTTGCTTGGGCTGCACTGCAGACTCTGCACCCACAATCGGGTGTGATATACTGGGGGCATGGCTTGACTAAGCCTAGATTGCCGCCCACGAAGCACTCCTTAGGTCCATTCAGACTTCGTGAGTGCTCTTTGCCCGTCCCATTAACTTAAGAGGGCCGCCAGGTCCACAAAATGTTGATAGCAGGGAATGCTGCATGCTCGTATGCATGGCGAGTGCATGGGCACAGGGTACGCGACTGGTGTCACATCGTTATCACTTGTTTCACTGTCGTCACACGCACTGAAAGACGGGACGAAGAGCACACACCTGGTGGTGCTCATCGCCAACAATGATGGCCTCAAAACCTTCAATGTCAATGATGTCGCTGCTGTCAAGGGGCTGCTCCATGTAATCCTGCAGGCGCATGCAACACCACACACGCATTTGTTTTTGTTCAGCAGGCATGCCTGCCTGAATGCTTGCACGCAGATACAACATGCATGCTTGCGCGCGGACACAACATGCAAACATACACTTACATACACACATATAGGTGTTTGCTTGTGCTAGCACGCACCGGACAGGTCCTGCTTGAGGCAGGTGGCTTGAGTCAACAAAATCACTTATCCTGCTTCAAAGCCTGCGCCAGTGCTAGGACGGCCCCTTGCTGACAGGATGGCTGCCACATCAGCATGCCCACATGGCGCTAGGAATCCCACTGATACAGCACGACAGTGCTTACCACACTGATACAGCACCTCAGTGCTTGCCCACTGCTTGCCACACTGATGCAGCACCTCAGTGCTTGCCCACTGCTTGCCACGCTGATGCAGCACCTCAGTGCTTGCCCACTGCTTGCCCACTGATACAGCACCACAGTGCTTGCCCACTGATACAGCACCTCAGTGCTTGCCCACTGATACAGCACCTCAGTGCTTGCCCACTGATGCAGCACCTCAGTGCTTGCCTACTGCTTGCCTACTGATACAGCACCACAGTGCTTGCCCACTGCTTGCCCACTGATACAGCACCACAGTGAATGCCACCAGCCGCGTGCCACAGAGTCGCAAGGTGCATGCACGTGTGCGCAGCAACCGCAGGCAAGCACAGCACGCCAGCACGCTCCACACCTCGCACACACTTCAGAATGTCCTACGCGTGCATGTGCACAAGGAGGGGCAGCCAGGTATCGCGAGCTCATGGGTGCATACCTTGCCAGCTAAACCCACCTTCAGCTTCTCGTGCAGCAGCAGCCGGCGCACCACCTGCACCTGCTCCACAAAGCCCTCCTGGATCTCCATCACGGCGTTGTGGAAGGCCAGGGGCGGCGGCCTCAGCACAAGCGTCTCGTTTGAGGCTGCACAGCGGTGAGTGGCCCAGGAGCATACGTCCATCACGTCCCAAGGCAGGGCAAGCACATTGCTTGGAAGGCAGGAGGCAGAGTGGGGCACGCCAAGCAGGGTGGTCACACAACTTTAGGGTATCCTAAAAGGTAGGCATGCCCGGGGGCGTGAGTGCAGGCGGCGCACATGCTTGTTTGTACGCGCTCAGGGGCACAGCCACAGCCATTGACCGGAGGGGCGCGGCATATGCACAGATCTCCCTGCGCATTGCTCTGACGGAACCGCCTGTGCACTACCTACACATGCGCTGCTAGTGCATGCACTGCCTGCGCAGCACTGCCTGTGCATGCTCTGCCTGTGCATGCTCTGCCTGTGCATGCTCTACATGTGCATGCTCTACATGTGCATGCTCTACCTGTGCATGCTCTGCCTGTGCATGCTCTGCCTGTGCATGCGCTGCTAATGCATGCACTGCCTGCGCAGCACTGCCTGTGCACAACCTGTGCAGCAATGCCCGTGCCTGCGTCCAACCCCAGCCACGGGTTTTCCGCGCACTGATCCCCCTGCAGCGAGCGGACGGCAGCTCCTGAGCACGGCCGAGCCTGACGCACCATCCTGAGCACAGCTGAGCCTGACCCACCATCAGGCCCATCTAGGGGCAGCGACCAGCCCACGCCCACGCGCTTCGGTTCTCCACCGGAGGCCCCCTCCAGGCTTTGGTCAGTGGCTTGCTGATCGCGCGGCGGCGGGCTGGTGTCCTCCAGCAGCACCTGCACGGCCACATGGCAGGGCATACGTGAGATAGGCTGGTTTCTTTCCTCCAGAAGCACCTGCATGGCCACATGGCACGGCTTACGTGAGATCGGCTGGTTTCTTTCCTCCAGCAGCACCTGCACAGCCACGTGGCAGGGCAAACGTGAGCAGGCTGCTTTCTTTCCTCCAGCAGCACCTGCACGGCCACATGGCAGGGCATACGTGAGATAGGCTGGTGTCCTCCAGCAGCACCTGCACGGCCACATGGCAGGGCATATGTGAGCAGGCTGGTTTCTTTCTCCAGCAGCACCTGCACGGCCACATGGCAGGGCATACGTGAGCAGGCTGGTTTCTTTCTCCAGCAGCACCTGTGCGACCACAAGGCAGGGAATGGGTGATCAGGCTGGTTTGTTTCCTCCAGCAGCACCAGCACAGCCGCCAAGCGCGATGCGCGGTGGCGGGTAAAAAAGTTTGCATAACCAGCAGGCGCAGGGCCTATGTGGTTGACCATGGGTACGCAGGACCCCTTCATATTCTAAGCAGCCCACGCGCTTGCTGACAGGGAGCCCTTTGATAGAAGGGTGCGTGGGCTGCGGGCTGGCGCTCCTCCCTTAAGGGTAGCTTGCAATTGCGTGAATGGGGGGCTTCTAGCAGAGTGAGCAGTCCCGGGACAAGCAGGGCCTCACCATTTGTGGCCCACACCATAAGAGGGACTGACTGTGCGTCGCCGACACCAAGAGAGGGTCTGGCTGTTCTTGATCCACACCAACAGAGGGCCTGGTCGCACATGGCCCACACCAACAGACTCACCAACCTGGACAGCGCACCAACAGGCACTAAGTGCCTACTTACCAGCACTCAAATACCACAGCACAACTCTGACACACAACAAGCCTAAACACCAACAGCCATACTAGCACGGAAAGCGTAGCCCGGCCATCCTCCTTGGCAAATTGCTTTATCAGAGCCAATGCAGCGCCCCTTGATGCCTCAACCCGAGTCAATATTAGGGCTGCCTGCGCACCTGCAGCTGGAGCACGGGCCCTCCCCACTTGGCGACCAGCTCTTTGAGAAGCAGCAGCGGGTCTTCCTGCTCCCCGGCCAGCGCATCCCCCTCATCCCCTTCCGTTTGGCCGGGCGCCTGCAAGCAGTGTGGAGGTTCAGCCGCACCCAAAGCGCCTCGTATCATACTTGCCCAGAATGGCTTACTCGTTTGGACCTAACCTGCTGACTGGCCACGCGCGTGCATGCAGGCAGGGGCCAGCTATGCCAGCAGGCAGGGGCCAGCTATGCCAGCAGCAGCAGGGGCCAGCTATGCCAGCAGGCAGCTATGCCAGCAGCAGCAGGGGCCAGCTACGCCAGCAGGCAGCTATGCCAGCAGCAGCAGGGGCCAGCTATGCCAGCAGGCAGCTATGCCAGCAGCAGCAGGGGCCAGCTATGCCAGCAGGCAGCTATGCCAGCAGCACCTTGGCCCGCTGGCCTGGCTAAAAAGCACAGCACGCGGACTCTGCTTGGCCTTACGGGAAACAGCAGAAGGCTTGCCTGCCTATGACCACTGGCAGCCCCAAGGACATGTGAATAGACGGGTGGCCAGCAATCAGCCTGAACGCTCCACACTTGCCTCTTGAGCACCTCCTCCTCACCTGCTGTGCACGCACGTGCAGCCAACTTCCCCCGCATGCACACAAGCAAGTTCTGGAGCAAGGAACCACAGCCGAGGGGGCCGGCCACCATGCCCGTAGGCCTGCATCACACACAACACCTGTAGCTGGCACGTTGGGCGCCCTAATAACCACACCCTGCGCCACACACCTCGTCCCGTGCACACACCTTTGGAGGCTCAGGCGAGCCAGGACTGGGGGAGGGCAAGTTGAGGCCTTGGGCCTCAATGGCAGCTTGGTGCACATCAGGGGGCGTGGCAGGCGTGAAGGCTTGCAGCATGTCAGACATCGAGCCCACCTGTGGCGGCACATACAAGGCAGCGCCCCGCACGTCACGCATTTGGATGAGACGCACCCACGCACACGCAAAAACTGGGTAGATGATGGGCCCATTGTAATTGGTGCACGGCATGATATGCACACAGAGCTACAGCAAGAAGTTTGTGCATGTGACAGTGCATGTCCTGCCGATCTCCAAGGCATGCGCTGCGCCTTCAGCTGTGTGGAGCAAGCACAGGAAAGAGGTTTGTTGCAGAGGCAGCGGCAGGGCTGCCTCTGATACAAGCTCAAGGCGAGGAGTGAGCTTACTGCAAGGTGCGAGGGGCTGTGTGTGGAAGGATGACAATGCAAATTGTGGAGGACTCCAGGCGATGAGCTGGCAATGCAAACGTTGGAGGCGGTGTGCTGCAAGTGAGCCAAATCATAAGGCCCCAGCTGCAAAGTTGCAGGGGCACAATTCCACAAGGCTTCCCTGCACCAGGTTTCCTTGGGACCATTCCTAGAGGATTGATGGCAAAAGAAAGGCAGCGTGCTCGCCGGTGAGTTGATCTGAGGTATTTCTTGAGGTCATGTGCCGACACTTGGATGAAAAACATTGTCAGGAGCAGTGCATCCAGCAAACTCAAGGACAGAAAGCGCCAGAGCATCCTTCAACTCGAATTGCAAAAGGCCGCACAGCTATGCACGTACCAGCAACAGGTGTAGCGCATTGCACACGTGGTAGTCAAGCAGCCGCACAAAGCTGTACACTCTCCTCTTCTCACTCCGCCGCGCAGCATTGACAGCATAGCTAAACTGCGCATCCTCTGCCATGTTAGTCGCCCGAACGACTGCAGAGCTCACAAGCAGTGGGTGCACAGACGGGGGCATTGCATTTTAAAGCATCTTTCCTAGCTGCTTTTACCAGCCAACACTGCCATCAAACGTCATCCTTCAGAGGCACATCCTGCAGAGGCATTTCCTGCAGAGGCGCATCCTACAGAGACACATCCTGCAGAGGCACACCCAAAGCCATCAATCAATCGTAGGAACAGGCACGCACACAGCCACGGTGATAACAAGGGATTGGTTTTCCTGACTCATCTTTTCCTGGCAGGTGGAACTCCTTGGGCTTGCAACTCTCTTTTGGCCCTTGATGCTAGCATGGAAGGAGGACATGCCCTTGACAGAACAAGCACACCCCTAAAGTCCCAAAAGCCCTGCGCACATTGTCACATGCGCTTGCGCATGTACGCAACACACACCTGCCAGCCGCACGCTGGTGGCAGCCGCGGACGTGAGCCTGTTGCCTGTGGTGCTGGACTTGTCCTTAGACGCAAGCAGTGTCTGCTCCATCAGCTCAATCGCCCTGAAGCACGCGTCCTGCAAAAGGTGAGGCGCGCATGAGAGCAGCGTGCACATGAATGTGTTCAAGCAAAGGTGCGCACGCGCGCGCATGCGTGCGTTAATGCTCCACAAAATCATGCGTGCAGGGCATATCCATAAGCATTTCCGGGAGGGTTGCAAAACACATGCACGAGACACAGGCTGCGAGCATGAAGCAAGAAGTTGCTGGACTAGTTGGCAGTCAACAGTACAGCGGCTACTGGGCTGAACATCCACTGCCAAGCAATCGAGCAGGTTGCTACCTGCATTTGCTAAGGCAGTATGGTGCCGATTTCTTGTGCTGGAGAGATACATGCAGACTGCTTGAAGCGGGGATGGGCTCAGCGGTCCAAGAACTGCGCGCAGCTCTTTCTAATGCAAGCCTCAAAGAACCACACCTGCGTAGTGTGCACCACCCCCCGCGAGAAATCGTGCAGCATGCGCAGCATTGCCTCCGCCTGCGTGCGGTGCCGGGCCAAAAACGACTCCAACGATGCAGGGGGCTCCCCGGGGTCAAGAGCATGCAGCCTCTGGGCTGACAGCTCCTCGCACGCGGCACGGATCTGCAGGTGTATGGTGTGGGTGATGCTGGGTGTGCATGCATGTGAGCTCAGGCAAGTGCTTGTGCAAATTCTCATCCACAGCGCGTATGCACGGTCGCGCAGCAACCACGCAGCACAGATGTGTAATCATGTTGCTGCCGTCAAGGGCTGCCCAGGGCTTCTGTCAAAAGAACAGCGGTCAAGGGGACGGCTCCTCACATGCAGCACTTGTACACACATGGGTGCAAGCCACAGGAATGAATGCCTGTCCATGCTCAACCCATGAGCCCGTGCTGCGTGCAGCTTCTTGGACCAAGAGCCGCCCCGGCCCATCAAGAGAGGCCCCTGTGTGAATTGACCTTGGTGAGCGACAAACCCTCCCCTCTCCCTTATGTCCGGCGCAGCGTGAACTTCCCACACAATCACAGCTTGATGTCTAATGCCCATGCACACACATGCATACATACATACATACATACAAACACACATACATACATACATACATACATGCATACATGCATGCATACATACAAACATACATACATACATACATACATACATACATACATACATACATAAAAATACATACAAACAAACACACATACAAACACACATACATACATACATACATACATACATACATACATACATACATACATACATACATACATACATACATACATACATACATACATACATACATACATACATACATACATACATACA
>LKMJ01005676.1_pt1 | contig 11769 bp, 10 predicted proteins | sample 643391 | NCBI WGS metagenome assembly LKMJ01 (sample SAMN04112250, study PRJNA286221) | soda lake metagenome | biome: soda lake; feature: Kulunda Steppe; material: water; isolation source: sample PL-Br10 brine of Picturesque Lake | place: Russia: Kulunda steppe | collected 2010-07
AGCATCCGGCGAACCTGTGCAGAGGTGAAGAGGCGGGCTGCCGTGTCACGAATGGTGAACTGGGGTCTCGAAATCTGGTACGGCTCGTGATTCCAGTAGTGGAGGGCGGGTAAAAGAAACACCAGGACGGCGACAATCGGAATGAAGGCCGACCGCCATGACTGGGCGTTGATTGCAACAGTTCCAAGCCCTGCGCCAAGGATTCCCGCGAGGTAAATCGAACTGTTGTTGATACCCAGCGCTTGCCCTTGCTTGTCGCTGAACAAGTCCGACAGCCACGCTATCGCAGCTGTCGAGTAGAGACCGATTCCGATTCCGACGGCTGTTACAGCGATGAGAAACGTCGCGTAGTTCAAAACTGTCGTCAGAAGCAAGAAGCCACCAGTCGTAATGACCAACCCCCCAACCAGGACAGTCTTCCGAGAGAGTTGGTCGGAGAGTTGCCCGCCAGGGTACCTGACCAGCGCCGTGAACCCAAACATCATCGTCATCGCCAGTCCTGCCGCGAACGACGAAATTGCGAGCGACTCGGTAATCGTCGGTAGCAGGGGCGATAGCGCGAACCGACCGGTGGTAAAGACGATGGTTCCGGCGGTCACGAGCCACAACTGTCTCCCTGTTCTCCCCCGAATGAGAGACTCTCGGGGGGCTGTCGGCGCGCTCACAGTCGAGTTCAATCAGCCAGCCTATTCAAACTAGCCGATTTTCCCGGAACACAGTTACTCCATTGGGACTTCTGCTTCGATTTCTATCAGTAACGGCGAGTCACCGAGTGGTTGCGTGCCGATAACGGTCTGACAGGGATACGGCTCCGAGAATACCTCGTCGTAGACGCGCTTGTACCCGTCCAGTGACTCCTGTTCGCCGATGATGTAAACGGTAATTTTCGCGATATCTTCGAAATCTTTGTCGACTTCCTCCAGTAACACACCGATGTTCTCGAACGTCTTTCGTGTCTGACTCTCGAGGTCATCGCCGACGATGTTGCCGTCGCTATCGCGAGGAACCTGCCCCGCCATGTAGAGGTTGCCCCCATCGATAATGACGTGATTGTATGACGTTTCCGCTAGCTCGTCCGGGCTGATGGCTCTACGTGCCATAGATGAGTATCCAACCCACACAAGATAAATGCTGACAAAAACACCCACGCTCAAATAGGCCTGCTTCAGATGTCAGACGCAAGGCTGCATCGGATGACAGAGGCCAGGCAGCATCAGAGGTCAGATGTAATGGGATTTTAGCTATCGGACTCTGCGGTAACGAACGAACCAACCACATCGCACCATCGCGGTGCCTTATCGGTCATCACGTGATGTTTCGTATCGTGCCAGATGTGGATTTCCCCGTTGGGCAGACGCTGGAACAGCCTGATACCCATATCGAACCCCTCGTCGCGCTCGTAGGGGTCGAGTGTCTCGGGGTGTATCTCGACGAACTTCTTTGGTGGATCGTCCTCGGGTTCGTCCTCGTGACGAGGCCACCCTTCGTACGGTTTCGTGCCCCACGTGACCAGCGACGGCTGCTCGACGTCCGCTGCAGCTTTTGTGATGTGGGTTCCCTCGTAACTCAGCGCTTCGTTGAGCGACTCGGCCGAGGTCTGTATTTTTTGGCTCCGTGCGTTGGTGAACTCCCAGTTCCGTTGCTGGATTTCGTAGACGCGCTCGACCGCTTCGTCGGTAATCCCGGACCTGTACAGCGGGTGGTAGTCAGGTCGAACGAGGTGGTGGTCGCGGAACCCTTCGAGGAACTCCCGTGCACCTTCGAGTGTCGGTTCCTCGGACTCGAGGTTTCCTGGAACTTCTCCCTCCATGAGCTCCCGAGACGCGGACCCGGCGTTGACAACGATAAGTTTCTCCACCAGGTTGGGGTACTCGAGGGCGAGATAGACGGCCTGGAATCCCGCCCTGCTGTTGCCTGCGACGGTAACGGCGTCGACGCCAAGCTCCTCGAGAAAGTCCGCGACAAAATCCGCCCGTTCGCGCGGCAGGTGGTCGCGCTCGTCACGGGGTGCGGTGAAACCGAAGCCGGGCTGGTCCAGTGCGATGACGCGACACTCCTCACTCAATGGTTCGATAACCGCACCCCAGTTGAGTTCGGCACACGAGGTCAGTCCACCGCCGTGGAGGAGGACCAGAACGTCTCCGGAACCCTCGTCGTAGTAGTGAACATCTGTGCCATCGACCGTTACGTACTGACCGCTATCGAGTAACTGCTCCCACTCTGTTGGCATATTAACGTACAGGTATTGAACAGGGGCCTATACTAAGTTTTCTGTCCATCAGTGGGAGTGTTTATACATTGAACAACATGTATATATACTCGGAAAGTCTGTGGTATTCTATGGTAAATAGTGACAAGCATAGGAAGGAAGAACTAGCTAACACTGACCCACTTAAGACCGGTGAGGTAGAACTAGCAGATCTCGAAGGGCCGAGGGTCGACAGACGGACCACGATTAAGATATTTGGCGCTGCTGGACTTGCAGGTCTTGCTGGCTGTCTGGGTGACAATGATGACGCCGGTGACGATACGACTGCTGGGGTTGATGATACTGCCGATGATGGGGCCGTAGATGACACTGACGACGACAGTGAGGAGAGTCCGACAGAAGACAGTTACGGTGGTCGCCTCCAGTACGCCATTCACCGTACCGAGACAGGCGAGCTTAATCCTGGCACCCAACCGTCTATACAGGTTAATCAGATACTCCATAACACATTTAGTGGTCTGTTGAGAGTTGATTCAGACCTCTCGTTGATTGGCGATGCTGCAGCAGATTGGGAATTCGAAAACGATGGACGGACGATTGTCTTCGAATTGAAAGAAGGTATTATGTTCCACAGCGGAAACGAATTAACCGCTGAAGACGTGCAGTTTACACTCCACAAGAACATGGAGGAGGAAACAACTCACGCATTAGACCACTTAATCCCGAACATCGAGCCAGAGGGGGTGGAGGTAGTCGACGATTACACCGTCGCGGTGAATATGCAAGAGGTACTCGCGGGTGGCCTCGTCTTCTTCGATGGCGCATCAAATCCTGCTTCGTTAATACAGGACAAGGCCGCGATAGAAGAGCGCGGTGAATCAGATTACTACTCGACACCGAGTGGTTCAGGAGCCTTCGAAATCACGGAGCACGTCGTCGATTCGTCGATAACGCTGGAGCGAAACGACAACTACTTTGAAGAAGATGAGGACGGGAATCAGCTACCGTATTTGGATGGGATTGATGTACGTCTCGTCCCGGAATCTGCATCCACGATGGCAGGGCTTCAGACCGGAGAAATCGATCTGGTAGATAGAGTCGACGAAACGTTAATCAACGAATTCGCTGGGATTCCAGAGTTGGTGTTGGAGTCAAGGGTCGACCTAATGACAAGAGCGATTACATTCAACACCAAGAGAGAGCCGTTCGATAATCGGGATTTCCGGATGGCAATCGCCCGAGCAATAGATAAAGAAGCGATGGTACAGGAAGTTTGGTTCGGCTCTGCGGAACCGGCCCATGGCCCTTATTCGCCAGTTATGGAGTGGCTCCATCGAGAAGATTACGAGAACCCACAGGCGTACGACCCCGAATGGGCCGAACAGACAATTCAGGAGAACGGCTGGGAGGACACGTCGATTACGTTCCACACCTGGGCATCACAGGAACGGCTAGGCATCGTACTGCGTCAACAGTTGAGCCAGGTTGGACTCGATATGGATGTGAACACACAGCCAACGGGAGTCATGCAGGAGGAACGAGCTGCGGGTGAATTCGATGTCACTCCGTACGCAACTGTTGGCGACCTGGACCCCGACCAGATACTCTCGCGCCTGTACCACCCCTCTGGAGGGGCTGCATGGCACCAGTACGAATCAGAGGAACTAAGCCAGATGCTCGAAGACCAGAAGGTAGAGTTGGATGACGATGCCAGGCTACAACTTCTCCATGACATCGAGGATTACCTGAACGAGAATGCGATAGGTATCTACGTTGCTCACCAGCACAATCTGTGGGGTCGACACGAGAGAGTGCAGGGTATCGAACATTTGCCGAGTCGCATGTACATGGAAGAGGCCCGGTTCAACGAATGATGGACGAACGTAACTGCCACACGCCGGCACCCCAAATCGGTCCGAAAAAATAGAAATTAAGGGAAATATAAATAAATTTGTAAGAAATGAAACGGTACATCGCTAAGCGGATAATTCACTCAATTATAGTGGTCTGGGCAGTCGCAACTGCGGTCTTTTTTGGACTTCGCGCGATACCTGGCGGCCCGGCCCGAGCCATGTTGGGTGAACAGGCTACCGAAGAGTCTGTCGAGGCACTACGAGAACAAATGGGTTTGAATGAGCCATTGTATGTCCAGTACGTTTCGTGGATGATTGATTTAGCTCAGCTAGATCTTGGTGTGAGTATGCGGTCTGGCGAACCTGTAACAACACTTGTGTTCTTGGAGGCAGCCCCGAAAACTCTCTCGATATCTATTGTCGCAATTATAATTGGGCTTTTGATAGCTATTCCAACGGGAGTTATCAGTGCAACACGAAAGAACGAATCAGTTGATCATGTTGCGACTATCGGAGCATTCCTGGGTCTTTCGATGCCTGCGTTCTTTATCGGCATTCTACTCGTCGCGACCGTTGGTGTACGGTGGAATCTGTTACCTGTTATTGGATATAACTCCTTGCTGGAAGAAGGGTTCGTCGACTGGTTTAAATTAATCATCCTGCCCGGTGTCGCAGTGGGGTTACCCTACGCAGCAATAGTGATGCGAATGATGCGTTCAGAGCTCCTCGAAGTACTGAATCGTCCATATATGCAAACAGCACATGCAAAAGGGGTAGCTCGAAACGTCCAGTTGTACAAGCATGCATTCCAGAACGCGCTCATACCTGTTGTGACAATTGCCGGTATCCAAATTGCGACCATTCTAGTTGGAAGTGTGACTGTAGAGCTCGTGTTTTCGATAAACGGTGTTGGTCGAGTTCTTGTGACAGCAATGTTACAGCAAGATTATACACAGGTACAAGGAGCAATCCTGTTCGTAGCTATTATCATGGTCGGAGCGAACCTTGTCGTCGATATTGTATATACAATAATTGATCCAAAAATAAAGTATGAGGGATGACAAATGAGTAAAAAAGCTGAACAAATTTCAGCAACTGAGGCGGAAGATACCTTAAACGACCATCAGACAATACTGACCCGGATAAAACGAGTACTATCGGAGAACTATCTGGCATTAGGTGGAGCAATCATACTGGTCTTATTCGTCTTCGTTGCAGTATTCGCTCCGCTCATTGCTCCATACGATCCGGATGCCAACTTCGGTGCGTTTATCGAGCCGAACTCACACTCGATGATGGATTATAACGGAGATGGTGAAGTCACTGAAAACTGGCATCCGCTCGGAACGGACTCTTTTGGTCAGGACATCCTCTCACAGATTATTTATGGGGCTAGAATTTCGCTGCTCGTCGCAGGTGCCACCGCACTCTTCGCGTTCACTGTTGGGGCGACGATCGGGCTTCTAGCAGGATACTATGGTGGGTGGGTGGACCACCTGCTGATGCGGTATATCGACTTCCAGTGGGCCTTTCCGTCTCTGATTCTCGCTATAGGAATCATTGCGATTCTCGGTGGACTCGGCGTCTGGAACGTAATAATTGCAATTGGGGTGGCATATATCGACGACTTTGCTCGTATCGTGCGGGGAGAAGTGCTCGGTCTCCGTGAGAGCGAGTTTATTATGGCAGCCAAGACCGTCGGTATGAGCGACAAGAGGATAATGGTAAGCGAGATACTGCCGAACGCAATAGCCCCGATTATTGTTCAAGTCTCCCTCATGCTGCCACTGGCGATTTTAGCGGAAGCAGGCCTCTCCTTCCTCGGAGTCGGTGTGGCCGTTACGACACCGAGCTGGGGTATGTTGTTGGGTCGAGGTCGTGCGTTTATTGGGTCAGCCTGGTGGATTAGTATCATGCCCGGTATTGCAATCATGATCGTCGTATTGGCGTTCAACGTATTTGGTGACGCACTGCGTGATGCCTTCGACATCACAGAAACCGGGGAGGCGACAGATAGATGAGCCTTCTCGAAGTGACCAATCTCCATACTGAATTCCCGACACCCAATGGAACCGTAAAAGCGGTAAACGGAGTGGACCTCTCCGTCGAAAAGGGGGAGGTGGTAGGTATCGTCGGCGAAAGTGGGAGTGGAAAGAGTGTACTGGCCAAGAGCATACTACAAATTCTAGAAGAGCCAGGAAAAGTGACGGAAGGAACTATTTCGTTCAAAGGAGAGGATATGCTGGAGAAATCGGAAAAGGAGCTTAGAGGTATTCGAGGAGGTTCGATTGCGATGATATTCCAGGACCCGATGAATAGTCTCAATCCGGTGATTCCGATAGGTGAGCAGATTGCCGAAAGTGTGCGCCTCCACCAGGACGTAGGGGAATCAGTGCATATCTCGGCAGAGATGAAGCGGAAGATTCTGGGCACGGTGAAAAATAGCACTGCGTGGCTCAAAGCAATCGATTACCTGGAGACCGTTGCAATACCAGAGCCTGATAGCCGCGCGACAAACTACCCACACCAGTTCAGCGGTGGAATGCGCCAACGGGCGATGATAGCAATCGCTCTTGCCGGCGAACCTGACCTTCTTATCGCAGACGAGCCAACGACGGCACTCGACGTGACGATTCAGGCACAGATACTAGATGAGATTACGGAGCTTCTGGAGCTGTTTGATATGTCTATCATTTTTATTACACACGATTTGCCAGTAGTGGCGGAAACGTGTGACAAAGTTAACGTGATGTACGCTGGTGAAATAGTCGAGCGTGCTGATGTCGATGAGCTGTTCAAAGAACCACAGCACCCCTACACTCAGGCACTGCTCAAAAGCATCCCCGACATGGACGGAAAATCCGAAAAAGTCGAACCGATACCAGGAACCGTCCCGAATCTCATAGATATTCCACAGGCATGTCACTTCGCACCACGCTGTCCAGAAGCGACGGAGCGCTGTTACGACGAGGAGCCAGAAATGCGTCAAACAGGAGCAGAAAACCATATTTCAGCATGCCATTTCCGGGGTGAAGAAGTAGATGAGTAAACAGACCCAGGCCGACAGTAGCCAAAAGCCAAAAGAGAGTAATGCCCAGCCGTTACTCGAAGTCAGAAACCTGAAAAAGTATTTTGAGCAATCAGATGGGCTCCTAGATAAGTTGTTCCCTGGTGGTTCGCAAACGATTCACGCAGTTGATGGTGTTGATTTATTCATCGGACAGGGAGAGACGGTCGCCATCGTCGGTGAGAGTGGTTGCGGGAAGACAACACTAGGCAGGACAATTGTCAACCTCTATTCTGCGACAGAAGGAGAGGTGACTCTCGATGGGACGAAAATTTCAGGGCTCTCAGAGCGAGAGATGCGGTCTTATCGTAGAAGAATTCAGATGATATTTCAAGACCCATTGGCATCGTTGAATCCACGGAAGAGTGTCGGACAGATTCTAACGACACCAATGAAGGTCCACGATATCGGCGAGAGTCAAGAGGACCGATACTCGAAAGCCCAGTCGCTACTCGAAACGGTAGGGCTAAAAAAAGAGCACATCGAACGGTATCCACATCAGTTCAGTGGTGGACAGCAACAACGAATTGGAATCGCTCGCGCACTCACGCTGAAGCCAGACCTGTTGATTGCTGACGAGCCAGTGAGCGCCTTGGACGTCAGTGTTCAAGCGCAAATTCTCAACCTGCTCAAAGACCTCCGTGACGAGATGGGCCTGTCACTACTGTTTATCGCTCATGACCTGAGTACGGTTCGGTATATAGCCGACAGAGTGTGTGTCATGTATCTCGGTGAAATCGTCGAGGTAGGTCCAACCGACAAAATATTCGAGAACCCACAGCACCCATACACGCGCTCGTTGCTCTCTGCAGTTCCACGGATTGAACAGGAAAAACGAACGGACCGAATTACGTTAAGCGGGTCGGTTCCATCCCCAGCAAACCCCCCGAGTGGATGTCGGTTTCATACTCGATGTCCGGAGGTTATCCCTCCGGAAGAGTGGAACGCGAGTCAGCAGGAATTTATCTACTTTCTGGAGTTCAAACAACGCATCCTCGACAAAGAGTTTGACCTGGATACACTCGAAGCCAGAGTGTCCATCAGCAACGAAACATCGGGTGAAAAGCAGCTGACAGAGTTTTTGCTCGAGGAGGTTTACAATGGGGACATCGAAGCTCTCCCCCGGGAGGCCCAGGATTTGGTCAGAAACGCAATCTCGTTGGTTGCAGACGGAGAATTTGACGAGGCAGCGAAACACGTAGAAGGGGAATTCGTGACACGGTGTAAGGTTGAGAGACCACAGAACTACCAAACTGACCCGGCGCATCGAGCTGCGTGCCACCTTCTCGATGATAGTACGTGAGGAAACTGTTGGCCGATCGCCGCGCAAGAAAGTATCGAGAAGGAAAACAGTTAATCGCCGCGCGGGTAATGCTCAGGATATGAATATCAGACCGATTCGAGCGACCGAAATCCAGGAAGTAGTGAGGGAGCTCTGGCGGCCATTCGCAGAGGCCCAGGAGGCACGCAACGAGCGATGGGAACTGGCCGACGACGCCGAAGAGGCGATGACACAGAACTTCAGCCACGGCGTCCGACAGAACAACGTGTTCGTGTTCGTGGCCGAAGTAGATGGTGAATTGATTGGGTATCTGCTGTTTGAAATTCGGGATACCCCACCTATCTTCACTCGGGAACGGGACTGTGCGCTCGACCAACTGTACGTGAAGCCCGAACATCGAGGACAGGGAATCGCCCAGGAACTTATCGACCGCGCTGCGGCGATTGGTGAGGAGAAGGGTGCCGAAACAATCGTCATGACTATCGACGCCGGAAACGACGGCGCGCTCGGATTCTTCGACAACCTTGGATACGAAATCTGGAGACACCATCTTTTCAAACCTATTTAAATAGATGGAATCAGACATGTTATATCAAGGTAAAGACTGAAATTTGATAATTTGTTTGAGCTTTGAAAATTCTGTGACTGCCTTCATCAGTTCGATAAACACCGTTTTTCACTCCAAAGCAACCTCTACTTTGTTTTCTATATTATACTCTGTTAGTATGCTTGTTTTTCACTGGTAGAAATGTTTTTTCCACCTGGACAGGGAGGGTTTCGTACGGTTACGATCAGACCAAAGTGGGTGCCAGATTGCTAATCTCAAATAATATACTATCGTTGAATAGTCCATAAATAAGAAAGTTACTAAAAAATAAATATAACGTTCTGTTCAGAATAATTTAATTTTTTACGAGATAGCGTGCACGGACAGTCTTGCCGACAGACAGAGAACTATGCAGACGGAGGCTCTGTACAGTGATATGGAGTACACGACACTCGGTTCGACGGGGATGAGCGTAAGTGAAATCTGCCTCGGGACAATGAACCTCGGGTGGGAAAGTGAGGGATGGCGACTGGACGAAGCCGAAAGCAAGGAGATACTCGAACGGGCGATCGACCTCGGTATCAACTTCATCGACACGGCGAACGTCTATCGTAACGGCCAAAGTGAGGAAGTCATCGGCGACGTGCTTTCGGAGTACGACCGTGACGAGTTCGTCGTCGCGACCAAGGTGTACGGGTCGATGGACGACGACAATCCGAACGCACAGGGGCTCTCGCGGAAAGCAATCGAACAGGAGCTATCGAACTCACTGGACAGGCTCGACATGGAGACGGTCGACCTCTATCAGATTCATCGTTGGGACGAGAGTACGCCAATCAAAGAGACGTTGCAGGCGCTCGACGACACGGTACGGCGAAATCAGGTCCGATATATCGGTGCGTCGTCGATGTGGGCTCACCAGTTTGCCGACGCGCTGCATACGAGTGACCGTCTCGGTCTCGGACGGTTCGTTTCGATGCAGAACCACTACAGTCCAGTGTACCGCGAGGAGGAGCGCGAGATGCTACCCCTGTGTGACCGTAAGGGAATCGGCGTCATCCCGTGGAGTCCGCTGGCCCGCGGGTATCTCACCCGGCCGCACGACGAGTTCGAGACGACGACACGCAGTAACGAGGAGACGGACAGACAGGAGGAGAGACACGCCGTCTACCGCGATGGCGGCGGGAAAGATATCAACAGACGCATCGAAGAGCTCGCCGGGGAGTACGACGTGACGATGGCCCAGCTCACGATTGCGTGGCACCTCCACAACGACTTCGTGACAGCACCTATTGTTGGCATTTCGAGCATCGACCATCTCGAAGAAGCAGTCGAGGCAACCGATATCTCACTGTCAGACTCCGACCGAGAGTATATCGAAGAACCATACGAGCCTGTCCCTGTCGTGGGTCACGAGTAGTAGGCTGGTGTGAGGCCACCTTAGGTGGGTCAGTTCTATATACCGGCTCGCCCGCAGGTAGAGTATGACACTATCAACGGTCTGCTACCGGTGTGGCGCGGAGTACGGCGCCACTATCGCCCGATGTGACTGCGGAGAGCCGCTCTGGTTCGACAGAACCACCGACTTCACCTGGCCCGACGCCGGAACTGGACCCGGGCTATGGCGCTACCACGAGATGCTTCCCACCTCCGCTCCCGAGGGGATAGCACGGACCGTGGGTGGCACCGAACTCGTTCGAACCCCTCGACTCGATGACGTCGCTGGCTGTCAGATACACATCAAGGACGAGGGGCAGAATCCGACGGGGTCGTACAAGGACCGGGGAAGCGCAGTCGCAGTTCCGCACGCTCTGGAGCATGGCGCGGACGTCGTCGGCACGGTATCTTATGGGAACATGGCGATGAGTACTGCCGCACACGCTGCCAGCATGGGTCGTGAGTGCATCGTTCTGGTACCGAGCGATATCCCGCCCAGCCGACTGGAGCTAATCGCACAGTACGGCCCGACAATTCTGCAGGTCGATGGCGACTACGGCGGCCTGTACGAGGAAGCGCTACGTCTCAACAAAGCACTCCCAGTCCAGTTCCTCCTCAGCGACGCACCCGGCCGAATCAGCGGTTACAGGACGGCAGTCTACGAGCTGTACGAATCGCTCCGTCCCGAGACGCCCGATGCAATCGTCGCACCAACAAGTTCCGGTGGGCTCGCCAGCGGCCTCTGGCGCGGGATTCTCGACCTCCAGGGAGCAGGGATTATCGACCAACCGCCCCGACTCTATCTCGTTCACGTAGCAGCATCTGATCCAATTACACGAGCTTTTGTCGACGGAGAGAGCGAGGTAACGGCGCTTCATCCCAACGAGGTTGAGGAGACGATAGCACACTCTATCGGGAATCCGGATCCACCGAGTGGAACGCGAGCACTCAATGCAATACGGGAAACCAACGGCGCTGCCCTCTCCGTCTCCGACGAGGAAATCAGGGAGGCACAGCGCCAGTTCGCTCAGCACAGTGGGGTGTGCGTCGAACCAGCCGCAGCGACGCCGTTAGCTGGCGTTATTTCGCTCACCGACAGTGGAGAGATTGCGGCAGATGAGAACGTCGCACTGTTCCTCACCGGGACGGGGTTCAAGGAACTAGGCGTCGGCAACGACCCTGTCGAAATCGAATCAGTCGCGCGTTCGGACCTTGAGGCCTGGGTCGAATCCACCATCCAGTGATATAAATCTGGTCTCGAATCCACCATCGTGTATCACATTTTTGTTCGTCTTGAACCGATGCTACTGAGAAATGAACGTACTCACTCGCTGTCCAGAACCTCGCCGACCTGTTCGGCCGTCTCGCTGGCCT
>LKMJ01005677.1_pt1 | contig 11769 bp, 14 predicted proteins | sample 643391 | NCBI WGS metagenome assembly LKMJ01 (sample SAMN04112250, study PRJNA286221) | soda lake metagenome | biome: soda lake; feature: Kulunda Steppe; material: water; isolation source: sample PL-Br10 brine of Picturesque Lake | place: Russia: Kulunda steppe | collected 2010-07
CACCCATGCGACCTGTGCCAGCAAGGAACCATTCACTTTGCCCTCCCTCCTCCGCTCACGCCACCCATGCAACCTGTGCCAGCAGGGAACAGAGGCGCGGCAGACGCTCTCCGCGCGAGGCTTGGCAGCGGCAGCCGCGCGGGGCCCAGCAGCGGCGGCAGAGACACTGCGCAAGGCAGCGACGAGGAGGAGGAGGAGGAGGAGAAGGGAGGAAGGGGGGCCGGGGCAGCGCTGCCGCCGCAGGCAGCGCCTGCGGCAGGCACCGACAACAAGTCCGCGGCGGAGATGCTGCGCGCACGCCTGAAGGTGGGTGGGGGCAGGCTCCGGCAGCGAGCACGCCAGATGCAAAGCCTCAAAAGAAGCAGGCTGTGCGTGCAGCCTCCTCCCCCATCTCAAGCACGACCCTCTGCCCAGCTCGTGTGTGTATGATGAGCGCCCACGCCCTGGCGCGCGCTCGCAGGGTCTGCCTGCCCCTGCGCCCTCCGCAGCGCCCGCTCCGCTGGCGCAGCCCAGCAGCTCAAGGCCAGATGGCAGGGGCCCGCGGGGGAGGAGGGGCAGGGAGGAGGGGCGGGAGCCGGAGGAAGGGGACGGGGGCCAGGACGGGTCGCGGAAACGGAAGGAGGTCGTCATCCTCCCCATGGTGGACGCCCAGGTGCGTGCGCGCGCGCAGCTTTGCACAGTCCTCACGCGCACGTGCATGTGTGCATACGTGCACACGCATGCATACACGCACAAACTAGGGGGCGTGTGAGTGATTTCTCGCAATGACCGTGATGGCCGCGTCGTGAAGTTGATCAATGGCCTGGCCTGGTGGCCTAGGTACTCTAACATGGCTGAACAGGGCCTGGCCTGATGGCCTGTGGCCACAGCTCTCTCTCTCTCTCTCTCTCTCTCTCTCTCTCTCTCTCTCTGTGTACTCAGCACCCCCAAGGCCTCCCTCCACGCGCGGCTTTTGATGATGATGTTGATGGCGATGATGATGGTGGTGGTGGTGATGATGATGCTTGCTGCCCCAGTTTGGAGATGCACCACAAGGGGACCACAGCACGCACTCTGAATGGCACGGCGCAGCGGACATTCCAGATGCGATTCGCGGCAGTGCACCCCTTGGGCTTTGCTTGCTGCGCCGAGCGCCACGCACACAAGTTGCTCCTGCACGCCTGGGTGTGTGTACGCAACCACAGGGCAGGGCTGTGCGAGGCGCGTTTGGGCGCGAGGCAAATGCGTCGACGGCTGCCGCGCTGCCGCCTGGCCAACGGCCTGCTAAGCGCACTCAGCGGTGCGTGGGGGCGTGCTCGCCTGTGCGTTGCCTGCCTGCGCCTTTTCGCATTGCCAACATGTCATCTGCCGGGCAGCTGAGCGCTGCAGGCAGCAGGGTGCTGGGCAACAGTGTGCTCGACATTTGCTGGGCGACAGACTTTTGAGCAAAAGGACAGAGCAAATGGACAGAGCAGAGCCCAAAAGGGCTACAGAGGCCCAAGCGCATCGCTTAGGCCTTGAGGGTCTGTTCTTTGCAAGGTACTCTGTACATGTGACGCATGATGCACACCTGGCTGACACTTCTCACACACACCTGGCTGACACATCTCATGCGCACCTGGTTGACACATCTCATGCGCACCTGGCTGACACATCTCATGTACACCTGGCTGGCACATCTCATGCACACCTGGCTGGCACATCTCATGCACACCTGGCTGGCTCATCTCATGCACACCTGGCTGATGCATCTCATGCACACCTGGCTGATGCATCTCATGCACACCTGGCTGACACATCTCATGCACACCTGGCTGACGCATCTCATGCACACCTGGCTGACGCATCTCATGCACACCTGGCTGACGCATCTCATGCGCACCTGGCTGACACATCTCATGCGCACCTGGCTGACACATCTCATGCACACCTGCCTGACGCATCTCATGTCTTGCCTGCTGTCCTGCTGGCGCATGTGATGCATAGATATGATGAGTCGGGCCAGAAGACACGGTACTTTGCAGATGACGACGCTGTGGACCTTGATACGCTGGTACGTGCACGCAGTGCAGCAGCCTGTGTTGTGGCTGGTGGCCAGACTCATGAATCTGTGCTTTTGAAGCCAGGACCCAGGACACCACTGCATGCATCCTCATGGCAGCATCTCATGCCTGTGTTGCCTCAGTGGCTCTGTTTTACGACCACCAATGCACTTTTGCGGCCAAACACTTTGATCGTGACCATTCTGTTGTGACTGTTGTGACTGTTGTGACTCGCTCACTACAATGTGGCACAAATAGAGTGAGTTTGTTGTGAGATCAAGTTGTAGCTGCAAGTTTGCTTACTGAACTGCCTGAGACTAGGCGGTTGTCGCTGATATGGCCTAAATTTAATTTTTGCCTTCCTTGACACTCTCATTCCATAGTTGTGATTCGTCGTCTCTGTCTAAGTACAATAGTCATGATGTCTAGAGAAACAGAGCAATAACGCCTTCAACAGGGCCATGATTGCCATGCAATGCTTCTTGTTTGCTGCGCGCATTTGTACTTGCCGCCCAGGTGAAACGCACCAAGTACGGGGATGACATAGATGCTGACATGGACAGGACAGTCACAAACAACATCATGCGCAAGCAAGGGTGCGTGCAGCCGGATATGATTTGATTGTCGTGCTCATGCGCGTATGCCTGGATCTGTGATCGCGCGCGTAAGCTAGTTTGTGTGTTGAGGAGTGAGCGCCGGAGTTGAAGAGTGTTAAAGAGTCCTGGAGCATCCCTGCAATCAGCCAGACGCGCTTTTGACCAGCCTCCCAATTTTTTCCCGCAATTAGCCAGCCATGCTCATGACCAGCAGCCATGCTCATGACCAGCATGACCAGCCATGCGCATGACCAGCATGACCAAAAGCCATGCTCATGACCAGCAGCTATGCGCATGACCAGCCATGCTCATGACCAGCAGCCAAGAATGTTTATCACCATTGCCTGTTTCGAACAAACCATTGCTCCTGGTGACCTGGTTTGGCGGGGTGTTCTGCTCAGGTTCAAGGCCAATGAGCTGGATGTGGATGATGAGTACGACCACGATGCAGGCATAGAGGTGCGCTTGCATGGGCTCAAGGATGCGGGCATGGTGGAGGGTAGCATGCAGGGTGACACACACATCCTGCGCAAAAAGCCAGGCAGCGCACTCCTTTGTGCGCAGCTGCGCAACAATGGACTCAGCAGGTGCGTGCGCACGCATCCTGTGCAGAAAGCCAGGCAGCACATTCCTTCGTGCGCGGCTGCAAATCAATGGACCCTGCAGGTGCATGCACACGCACCGGGGGAGAAGCTTAGCCGTTGCTGCTGGTTGGCTGCCAGCCAAGCGACCGCATACCATCAACACCGTGTATATGACCATGCACTCCTGCATGGGGCGCAGCTAAGAACACTTGCTGCGGAAGTTATGAGTTTCTTGTGATAAACTGGCCCTTGGCCCAATTCATGTACTGGTCAGTCCCGAGTTCAGCTCAAGCATGGGCATGATGATAAGCTGGGATAAGCTGGGTAACGGGTGGTGCTCCGCTGATCAAGGGCGGCCTGGCTTCGTCACATGAAGCATTGTTTGTTTGGGAGCATTCTGCTTTTGAAAGGCAGAGGAGCGCTGTGCAACAAGGTGTGCCCATCAACCATGTATGGTGTGCATTCAGCAATATGCACACGCAATTGTGTCATGGTGCCAATGCAGCCCCATCCAGCTGGCACGCATGCGGAGGAGTGCATGATGTGCTGCTTACACCTCCGCAGCTGCTGCCCTTGCAAAGCGCTGTAAGGGGCGCGCGGGCTTGGTCCAGCGCTGGCTGCTGACCTTTTGCAGTGCCTGCGCACATGGTCATGCACAGCCGCACAGCTGTGCCTGCCATCGTGTCTGAAAACGTGATGACACCATATGCTCGTGGTCCTGCGCAGCTGTACGAGTCGCGGCACCGGAAAGGAACAGTGGAGCAGGCCGCGGCCCGTGAGCGCGCCCGCCAGGTGGCGCAGGTGCAGCGCGCCCAGAAGCTGGAGGACCAGTGCCTGTACTGCAAATCAAGTGAGTGGCACAGTGCATGATAGGACGACCAGCGCAGTGCATAATACGGAGTCGGGGGCAGCGCGCCCTTCTGCACCAGTGCATTCCTTGCCTGGCCTCCCTCGGCACCTGTGCCCGTCAACCCCCTCTTTGCACACACAAACACACATCTCTGTGGACACACACGTTTACATGCGCGCGCGCCGAACACAAGCAGGTGAGCGCTGTTGTGGACACACGCTCACGACTGCAAGCTCGCATACACACACGTAAGAACGCGCACGTTTGCACACCTGCAGACCCGCGCCGCCCTGTGCACCTCACTGTCTCCGCCGCCCCCACGTGCTACCTCATGCTGCCGCCCCGCGGCAGGCTTGTGCCTGGCCACTGCTGCCTGGTTCCCAACGACCACCTGCCAGCCATCCGCCAGGTGCGCGCGCAAAGGGCAGCTGCGTACGTGTACAAGTCGCTGATGTGCGTTGATGTGCGCATGGGACAGCTGTGTGCGTGCGTCAGTCGCTGATGTGCGCTGATGTGCGCATGGGGCAGCTGTGTGCGTGCGCGAGTCGTTGGTGTGCTTGTTAGGTCCCCAACCACCGCCTGCCCGCCATCCGCCAGGTGTGCATACAAGGGGCGGCTGTGCGCATGCCAGGTGCTGATGTTGCACATCAGTGCTGTGCACGTGGGAGAGGCTGCTGCGCACATGGGAGGGGCAGCAGGGTACGTGAGAGAGGCGGCTGCACACGTACAGGAAGCTGATGCGCACGTCAAGGGGCTGCTGTGGGCATGTAAGGGGTGGCTGCACACGAACTGGAAGCACCCCTCACACACAACTTATTCCTGACACACGTGACATTACAGGGGGGGTGTCATTGGCATGCAGGTACCAGCTCTGTGCGTGGAGAGGCTGCTGTGCGCGTAAGGGAGGGCGCTGCAGCGCTGCTGTGTGTGTGTCGGCCAGCAGGTCCATTTGTGTGTATGCAGGCCTGGCAGATAATGCCAAAAATCCATGCAACACATATCTGTGCTTGGCCAGTCGACCAATGCACCAACAAACTCGGCGTCAGTGCGCGAATAGAGCCATCAGTACCCCCAACAAGGCACTGGTATGACATCAGGATTTATGTTTACGCCTTGGCCTGCAGGGGATCGTTGACCATGTGTGGGAGGTGATCATGTTGAAATGCATGTTGGCTTGCCCACCAGCCAAATGGGTTGGCTGCTGGTCTTGCTGACCGTCGCCACCCCTGTGCCCGCAGGTTGACGACCACGTGTGGGAGGAGATCAAGAACTTCATGAAGTGCCTCATTCAGATGAACCAGGCGCAGGTGCGCACCGCAGGCTCAAGGGGTGCGCCTCTGAGGTGCCTCTCTGGAAGCGCATGCAAGCTGGCCAGCAGAGCACGCCAGTCATGTTGCTGGCCAGGCGCAGGTGTGCGCGGCATATGTACCGGAGGTGCCTATCCGGCAGCTCATGCCGCGGGGCCTTTTGCTGATGCCGGCAGCCCTTTGCTGATGCCCTATTGCTGGCGCCGGTAGCCTTTTGATGGCCCTTTTGCTGGTGCCGGCCCTTCACAGTTGCTGCCCCTTTCTGCTGGTGCCAGCCCTTTACAGTTGCTGCCCCTTTGCACCAGTGCCAGCCCTTCACAGTTGCTGCCCCTTTCTGCTGATGCCAGCCCTTTACAGTTGCTGCCCCTTTGTACTGGTGCCAGCCCTTAACAGTTGCTGCCCCTTTTTGCTGGTGCCAGCCCTTTACAGTTGCTGCCCCTTTTTGCTGGTGCCAGCCCTTTACAGTTGCTGCCCCTTTTTGCTGGTGCCAGCCCTTAACAGTTGCTGCCCCTTCTGCTGGTGCCAGCCCTGTACTGACGTTGGCCTCTCCGCTGATGCCGGCAGCCATGCCGCTGGCCCTTGGCTGGTGCCTGGCAAGCGCCCCGCACACGAAGGGGCCTTCCCTGTTGCACTTGCAGCCATCGATCACCCTCAACCTGAGGACTCGACCGCGCACTTGCCTTTTGCCCAAGGCGGATGCGCTCATGCTGTCACCTGCGCTTATCCTGTCACCTGCGCCCTGACGCACCGTGCTCTGTGCCTGTCCTGTGCTACGTGCTTTCCTGCCCCATGCTTCCCCCGCTCTGTGCTTCCCCTGTTCCGTGCTCCCCCTGCTCGGTGCTTCCTCTGCCCCATACCTCCCCCGCTCTGTGCTCTCTCTGCTCTGTGCTCCCACTGCACCATGCTTCCTCTGCCCCGAGCTTCCCCAGCTCTGTGCGTCCACCGCTCCATGCTTCCCCTGCTCCATGCTTCCCCTGCTCTGATGTACCGTGCTCAGTGCTTCCCTTGGTCTTTGCACTCTGCAGGGCAAGCACTGCATCTTCTTTGAGACAGCTATGAATATCAAGAGCCACAAGCGGCATGCAGTGCTGGAGTGTGTGCCGGTGGGGCAGCGGGAGATGGACAAGGCGCCAGGCTACTTCAAAAAGGCGATGCAGGTGGGTGTGGGCAGGCAGGCTGTTTTTAAAAAACGGTGCAGATGGGTGGGTGCAGATCACTTTGATAGAGCCCATCCTTGCGCAGGGGCCATGCTAACTGTCTCTGTATCGTTCTAATTTAGCCTATGCCCCGAAGGATTTCATGGTCAAGGGAAAGGCTCAAGTGAGGCTTTTTGAGGGAGGAACAGGGGCATGTACTGTGCCCACTTGGTGCCCCTGCACACTGCACTTGGTGCACTTGGTGCACTTGGTGCACTTGGTGCACTTGGTGCACTTGGTGTACTTGGTGCACTTGGTGCCCCTGCACACTGCGCCCATGTGTGCTGCGTCACGTCGCAGGAAGCTGAGTCTGAGTGGAGTCAGCACCACGCCAAGGCGGTGATTGACACCAATGCCAAGAAGGGCCTCCATGCGTCCATCCCCCCCAACTTCCCCTACGTGTACGTCCAGTTTGGTTACGGCACGGGCTATGTGCACGTCATTGACGATGAGTCCCAATTCGACGCCCAGTTTGCAAGACAGGTGCGGGGCCGCTGCTGGGTGTGGCTTTGCCCTGGACCCAGTTGAGCATCACATTGGTCGCAACAACGGTACGCGCGCGCATGGGTTCGCCCTGGACGCGGTTGCAGTGCATTTGCAAGCAAGCATCACATTGGCCGCAACAACGGTACGCGCGCGCATGGGTTTGCCCTGAACGTGGCCTCAGTGCATTTGTGAGCATCTGTTATGGTGGCTGTCTGTAACGGCATGTGTGTCTTCTGGGTTTGTCATGGGCCGCCATTGTGGCCCTACGGAGGCCAAGATGGTTTGCCCTACAGAGGCCGCCAAAGCATGGATGCACTGCCTTGTTTTGGTGGCCGGTGCATTTTGGTGGCTGCGCTGGCTCAGCAGTTTATGGAGACCACTGCAGCTTGATGGCCTGGTCGTCTTGGTGGCTAGTACGTCTTGGTGGATGGTGCAACTTAGTGGCTGCGTTATTTCATGGAAGGGCTGTGGCCAGTTTTATCTTGGATGGTGTCCAACAGCTTGCCCTTGGCAGCCCTTGGCAGCCAAAGCAGCAGCTTGCCCTTGGCAGCCAAAGCAGCAGCTTGCCATTGGCAGCCAAAGCAGCAGCTTGACCTTGGCAGCCAAAGCAGCAGCTCAGTTGGGCGCCCAGGCTTGCCACTGCCCAGGCTTGCCACTGCTCAGGCCTGCCACTGCTCAGGCTTACCACTGCTCACGCAGCTCAGGCTTTGGTGCAGGCATTGCATATGGGGATGTGCCATGGGGCACCCATTGCATGCATGGACTGCCCCAGCATGGGTGCACAAGCAATACACGCTCTTGCCACTTGCTGAGCAACGTGCTAACGTGGTCCATGAATGAGCTATGTCTGGATCACACCCCAGATCCAGTCTTGTTTGCTCTTGCTCATCGCGGTTCTGACTGGGAATGTATGCGCTGAGTCTGGATCTAGTCCTGTTCGCTCTTGCTCAATGCAGTTCTGACTGGGAATGAATGAGCTGTGCCTGGATCACGCCCGGATCCAGTCTTGTTTGCTCTTGCTCAATGCAGTTCAGACTGGGAATGAATGAGCTATGTCTGGATCACGCCCGGATCCAGTCTTGTTTGCTCTTGCTCAATGCAGTTCTGATTGGGAATGAGCTTCCCCTCCCCCAACACATGGATCTAGCTTGTGACATTGGCTGTCACCCGTGGAGTGCCTACAATCTGCTCCTGACGCTGCTGCTCCTCAGCTTCAATGCCTTCGTCCAAAAGGTTCAGCCATGTAACCCCACCTTACCTACAACCTGCTCCTGACGCTGCTGCTCGTTGGACAGGTGCTTGTGGGATTGCTGCGCCTGCCTCCTGAGGAAATGCATCGCCGCCACAAAATGGAGAGCATTGCTACACAGCAGCAATACGTACGCGACTTTGTGTCCACCTGGGCATCCTTTGACTGGACCTTGCAGCTGTGAGATTGCACCCGCAAAAGATCCACAAAAGACATCAGACCAATGCTTGGGTTTTTACCCTGTTGCACCTATTTCCGTAGTGTATAAAAAAGTTGGCTGTTTCTGCAGCATGCAAACCAGGGCATCCTGAAAGGTAAGGCCCTATGCTGCCGCATCTGCTAAATAGCCTAAGGGCGGCTTTAAAGTTACAAGTTAGGGCTAACCGCTAGTCTGGCCGTTAGGCTGATTGGTCTGTGGCTGATCTTCACCAGCCAAGAAAATAGTCCATAATGTCTGAGATGAAATGGCAGAGTTTCTTGTGCTGTTGAGAGAGGAAATCAAAGACAGTCTGACTAGGCAAGGTATGCAAAATATAAGGGGCCTCAACAGAGAAGGTAAGGTAAGGTTTCAAGGCTGTATCCGCCGAATGTGGGCAGCTTAGCCGGCTCAACAGAAAAGGACTGGCAGAAAGGGAAGAAAGGAACGAGTACTTCTTTCTGAGAGAGCGCACAAACAAGTCTTGACATTGGGAGAAACATGCACCTCGTTTTGAACAGCAGCACAGGAACACTTGTCACAGTGGCCATTCTCTCCGTGCCAGATGAGGGATTACGCCGCAAGAGCATGGGCTCGCAGACAAGAACTGCTCGCATTCCTCATAAGATGCTGAGGGAGATAAAAGTGCAGATAGCGAGGTGGCATCAGGGGGGCACCCCTATTCCGCCGCATGCAGCACTTGAGTGTGTGAGCCAGCTTGAAGATCTACGAGGGGACAGGCAAACCAAGAATGATAGGTCGCCAGTTTGTTGTCACTTTCAATACTGTGGAGACCTAGTAGGTTTCCCGTCAGCAACGTCCCTCCACACTTTTCTCATCCTAAACCTTAGGTCAGCAGTGAAATCTTAGCAACAATTAGGAAGTCCCTGCAAGAAAGCTTGTGTGTATGTGTCACAGTCTCGCAATCACTTAAATTTTGCGTTAAAAACGCAAAATGTCCAAAGCCCAAGATGTTTACAGCGCGAGGCACCAGCTTTAGGTCTGCGTGAAGGGCCTGCTCACAAGTAGCACTGTAAGAGGACAACAAGCTGTTGTTTAATGGCGGCTTTAAGGGTGGCTTAGCTTGAGTCTTTGGGACCATGAACCTGACTTAAGGTCAGTTTTGGAACCTAAATCTAGAGAGTTACCATCCTGGATGCGGGTTCCTCCATTGTTTTCCTAGAAACCAGACCTCTGGCTTTCTAGACAACAGCCCCAGATGCTTGCAAACTCCAGATTTTAAACTACAGTGGAACTTACACTTCCTTGAAGGCACCATTACAGAATAACTGTAGCAACTAAAGGATAAATGTCTTCCTCCCTTTTCTGTATGTACTCCTCTGGTATGTTCGTATGTTATCTGTATTTTCACCTCTTTAAGGTGGTAAACTAAGACCAAGCTTGGTCCTCCCCAGGTTCAACATTATGCCATCTTAAGGTGAGCTCATGGTAAAGTGCCACATATTTTCAATGAATAGGCTCAGTCACACTTCTTGACTGGCTTTATCTTGTTAACCCTTGTAAACCCTTATTACTGGGGGCACACTGTAAAGAATTGGCCATTGCTATCAGCAAGTAGAATGTACGCTCTGAGCTGAGCAGGGCAGCACTATTGTGTCTATGAAATGTGCATTATATCCTTGGCAAGCTATTTAATTTACCATCACAACTAGCAGTTTGCAAGCCGCAATTGCTAAGGTAGGCGCCGGAATTTGGAGAAGTCTGGGGGCCGCTTGTCCACGTATGCCTGCCTTCCCTGCACAATGTATGGAATTCAAGTGAAGTGGAAACTGCACACTTGTTGCAAAAAATGGACCACTGCATTAGGTATCCTCACATGGGGCAATCAAGCTCCAAATCTGCATCAGTCGGAGATTTGGCTGCAATTGATAAATGCAAGTTTCTGCTTCATCATGTCACGTGCTGTATAACATGCACCTTGGGGCTATGCAAGGGCACATCCAGCACACAAAGCGGAGCGCACTAAGTGGCAATTTCAAAATGGCGATTTCAGGGCCTTGTGACTGACAGCACTGTGTCAGCCTCCCTTGCAATCAAAGTTACAAAACTTTGTGCAAATGTAGATGTGCACTGAACCCTGAAGCTAGAGATAGGATACCTTAAATTGTTTTCCTTGAAGTTGTGAAGCTCTGCTTGCCCAGATTCCCTAGAAGACGCAGAATCAGGCAAGTCCTACGTCATGTCTCCCAGGTCAGCTCTTCCTTACCTCGTCACCTTCCTCTGTGTGATAGAAGAGGAGTGTGGCATTACCACCTAGCTCCTGCAATTATGGACCAGGAAGATCAGGGTTTTTAAAGGAGCATAGGAGCAGTGAAAAGGCTTCAGCTAGGTCCCCTGTTAACGTCCTTTCAAATGATTGAGGCAAATCAAGACGTTTCCAACACAATGCTCTGGATTCAAATATTTACAGCATTGTATATCATGGATAGACCTTGGGCGTTGAAGCCAGAAGGAGGTGGAAAAGTAAGACCTAGCGCACCACAACAAAGCAATTGTTCAGCACAGGGGCAAAGGGCTCATGGGGCCAGAATGCATCTAGGGCAGATGCACCTCATGACCCCCGCACCAAATTGTCGCATTAATCATTTGCGCAGCTTTGCATGGTATTCGAGGCGCATGTGCAGAGACAGGATCTTAATTTACAGAGCACATGGTTCATACGAGAGCATATCAAGGTCAGTCCGAGGACAAGGCAGTTCAGTGGTGCCTGTCACAGGGCAAAGGTCAATGAGAGGCTATGCTCTGCACATCTGGCGGCCAGGGAAACTCCCAGGTGTGCTTCACCAATTTGGCTGCCAGTGCCTGTCTTGGGGGTGCACTGGCCAGGGATACTCCCGGGTGTGCTTCACCAGTTTGGCTGCCAGTGCCTGCCTTGGGCGTGCACTAGCCATGGCTTTCCAAGCGCCATATTTGCTCAAACACAGCTTAACCACAACCTGTCCTCACACAAGTCATGGGCAGGCTGCCAGAGCACGCAGGCACGAGCGACACCGGAAGGCACTAGCAGGCCCACCTGGATGCCTGCCTGGGGCATGAGTTGTTGTGTGCTCTGCCCCTGCTTCCCCTGAATGGGCAGCCATGTCTGGGGTGCTAGGCATGCTTGCAGGAATGCATGATGCAACCAAAACCCAAACCTGCTTGGTATACTGGATGCAACCAAAATCCACATCTGCTTGGTGCACCTGGATGCAACCAAAATCCACATCTGCTTGGTGCACCTGGATGCAACCAAAATCCACATCTGCTTGGTGCACCTGGATGCA
>LKMJ01005678.1_pt1 | contig 11766 bp, 15 predicted proteins | sample 643391 | NCBI WGS metagenome assembly LKMJ01 (sample SAMN04112250, study PRJNA286221) | soda lake metagenome | biome: soda lake; feature: Kulunda Steppe; material: water; isolation source: sample PL-Br10 brine of Picturesque Lake | place: Russia: Kulunda steppe | collected 2010-07
CGAGCGACGGGCTTTTGCCTCTCGCAATCGCTCACCCGAATATGAGCGACGAGTCCGAAAATCAGGAGGAAGGGCTGACATACGCCGAGACGGGTGTCGATATCGACGCGAGCGAGGCCGCCACGGCCGCACTCGTCAACGCTGCAGGCGAGTTCGAAGGCGATTACGCGGGACTGGTCGACCTCGGTGACCAGTATCTCGCACTCGCAACCGATGGCGTGGGGACGAAACTCCTCGTCGCCGAGGCAATCGAGGATTACTCCACCATCGGCATCGACTGTCTGGCGATGAACGTCAACGACCTCGTCGCACAGGGTGTCGAACCAGTCGCGTTCGTCGATTATCTGGCGGTCGAAACGCCAAATGACGATATGGCCGAACAGATCGGCGAAGGCCTCCGCGAGGGAGCAAAGAAGGCAGGTGTTGCGCTCGTCGGCGGGGAAACGGCGGTTCTCCCCGACGTTATCAAGGGATTCGATATCGCCGGCGCGTGTGCTGGACTCGCACCGAAAGACGCCATCTTCCCCGGCGAAGCACAGCCGGGTGACGTCCTCGTCGGCTGGCCGTCGAGCGGGATTCACTCGAACGGGCTGACACTCGCCCGCGAGGCAGCGACCCAGAACCACGAGTACAGTGACCCCTTCCCGCCGAACACCGACCGGACAATCGCGGAGGAACTGCTAGAGCCAACACGATTATACACCGACCTGCTCGGCCCACTGCGCGAACACGACGTCCGCGGTGCAGCCCACATTACCGGTGGTGGCTGGACGAATCTCACCCGACTCGGCGACCACCGCTACGAGATTACCGACCCCTTCGACGCACAGCCAGTCTTCGAGTTCGTCCAGGAGGAAGGTAACGTCAGCGACGAGGAGATGCACCGAACCTTCAACATGGGCACTGGCTTCGTCGCCGCACTCTCACCCGAGGCTGGTGAGGAACTCGCCGACGCGACTGACGGACGGGTGCTCGGGGAGGTCGGCGAAAGCGACGGGGGAGTCGTCGAAATCCGCGGTCTCGAACTCTCCTGATCTGAATTCGGTTTTTGAGAGGTTCCACGGCAGGGTTATTATGTGGAACGCTCGTCAACACCATACGTATGAACGTCGCGGTTATCGGTGTCGGGGGTGCTGGCGGTCGAATCGTCGATTTGCTCGTTCGTCGCCACGGCAACGGCTCGAACTCACCACTTGCGAGCTACCGTGTGATCGATACGGATAGAGAAAGTCTAGCGGCTCTCGATAGCGTCAGAAAAGACGCACGACAGGCAGTCGGACAGTTCGAAACCGGCGGCGAAGGGACCGACAGTGACCGTGACCTCGGAATGGAAGTCGCCGGCGACCAGCGAATCGAAATCCGTCGCGCAGTCGAGGCCGAAATTTCGACGACCATCGACGCAATTGTGCTGGTTTCTGGTCTCGGCGGTGGAACCGGCTCTGCACTGACACCTGCGCTTGCGTCGGGACTTGCAAACGTCTACGAGATGCCACTCTATACCGTCTCTATTCTCCCCTCCAAAGCCGAAACCGACGGAAACGAACAAGTTCGAGAGAACACCGCCAAAGGACTCACAGCACTCGAAGGCCGCGTCGAGACACAGATTGTCTTCGATAACGACGCGTGGCTGTGGGGAAACCGGTCGCTCGAAACACACGGTGATTCCCTGAACCGCGAACTCGTCGACAGACTGTCCGAATTGCTCACTGCCGGACAGGCAAACACCGCAGTTGGACAACGAGCCGTCGATTCACGCGATGTGATGGAGACACTGAATGGTGGCGGTATCACCACACTCGGCGCTGCAAGCAGGCCAATCTCGGCGTGGCGGGAAGCATCTGTCCCGATTGTCGACCGGTTTCGACGGCGGTTACTCGGCGACGACACCGACGAACTGACACAGTCAGTTGCCATTCAACGGACGCTCAACTGGGCAACACAGGGCACGTTAACGTTCGAATGTCCACGCGAGGCCGCACGACAGGGGCTCGTGATTTTTTCCGGGCCACCGGAGTGGCTTCGCGGCGATGCCATCGCAAGCGGCCGGGAGTGGCTGGCAGAACAGGCAGATATCGCAGCACTGCGAAGCGGCGACATGCCGACACCCGGTGCGACATCACTGGGGGTGTTCGTCGTGTTCTCGGGAATCACCGACGCGCCACGACTCGATGCATTCGAAGAGTGAATTGAACGACAGTATGGTATATACGGCTGTATTACCAAACCAACATACTACCGAAGGATATGTTATCTGAACACGACGCAAACCCGGTCAAACCGCCGGCCCGTGACAGCGTGTCCGCACTCGACGGTGAGCCAACAATCGTCAGTATCAGCGACATTCACGGGTTTCTCCGCCAGGCCCGGAGTGCGCTTTTGACACTTGGCGATCATTCGGACTACGATCCAATTGTCGAGGCCGGGCGACTGCGACGGCTCGAATGGGTCGGTGGTGAGGAGTACGTACTCGTCTTTAACGGCGACCTGATCGACCGGGGGCCACAAAACGAGAAAGTCGTCGAGATGGTCGAACGGCTGATGGAGCAGGCCCCACCCGGACACGTCCGTGTTACATTCGGCAACCACGAGATGGGACTGCTCACGCCCGATTGCTTCGACTGGGGTGAATGGTACTCGATGACCAGAACCGACGACCAGCGTCAGGCGTTCATCGAGAGCATCCGTGATGGGCACGTCGTCGCAGGATACGAAGGATACAACGTCACGTATGCCCACGCTGGATTGCCAGACCCTTACGACATCTCGGAGTTGAACGACCAGTTCCGTGATGGGGCGATGACACTCGATGAAAAAATCGGAACTGATGACGAACTCCAGACACAACAGGATTTGATGCTCGATTACCCTCTGGTATTTGGTGTCGGCGGTCACACCGGGCGCGGACCCGAAGCCGGCATCGCGTGGCTAGATTTCAAGCACATGCCAGCAGATGCACCACAGCAGGTCGTCGGCCATAGCCGCCAGGACAAGCCGATCCGCGAGGGGAACGTGGTCTGTCAAAACGTCATCCGGAACAATAGGCGGTCAGACGGCGGTGAGGCAGTCGTCGTCGAAACCCCGGACAAACTCGTTGCACTCGGTCGAACGGCCGACAACGACGTTCAGGAACACGAGTTTTCCCTCCCTGCACAGGAGACAGCCTGACGATCATCAGTCATTCGTCACGGACTAAGAAATGTGGCGAGCAATATCAGCTTCCGTAATAATCCCGACTGTCTCCCCACCCTGTACCACGAGCACAGCGTCGTTATGATCGAGGTGAGCATCGACCGCATCGATCGTTGCATCCGGTTCGACCGTCGAGATCGATTCGTTCATCACCTCGGCAACAGGGAGTTCGCCGACGTTATCTTCTGATTGCTGTCTGATGACAGAGGTGCTGATCAGTCCCTGTGGCGTTCCGTCACGGATGACCGGCAGTTGCGAGTAGCTTTTGTCGTCCATCAACTCCGTTGTCTCCCGAACACTTGCGTCGGGTTCGACGCTGACAACCGGGGAGTGCATCAGGTCTTTTGCGCGCAACAACCCACCCTCTGCCTCCTGAAGAGCGTTCACGATCCGCCGGAGCGTCGAGAGTCGTGGATCGACATCTCCGCCTTCGATGCGCGCGATGAGTGGCTGGGACACGTCGGCGCGGTCGGCGAGATCGCTCTGGGTAAGCCCCAACTCGTTTCGACGCTCGCGCAAATCCTCCGGTGTGGGCAGTTCCATACACGCAAATAACTCGAAGTAATACAAAAAACCTCCGACACTCTCGAAACAGATGAATGTCACCGCAATAAAAAGCGCCAGTCGCTTTACTCTTCGTCTCTGTCGTCTTCGAATTCGATGGTCTCGACGATTTTGAGCGGGACATCACGGAGCGCACCGCCGATGTCACTTTTAGCGATCCGTTGTGCGTGCTCTTTGCTCTCGGCATTGAACACCTTCATTTCCAACACGAGACCAACGAGTGACGTATCTGCGGCAATAAAGGCCGAATCGAACGGCTCACCGCAAGCCGGACAGTCCGTGAATCCAGGTTCGACTTCGACATAATCCATATCTTTTTCGTTGAGTCGTTTACCGGCTTCACTCACCGCCACGCCGATTGCATCGTCTACGTTTTCAACGTCATGTACCAACCAAGCCGCTTCCAGCACAACGCGGTAGTTCATACTCAAGGTTGCTTCTCACCCTATTCGTCTTTTTTGATTTCGATTAGTACTGCCGGACAAGGCGCACGTCATCAAAATAATTCTCATAAGTTATGAGCATCCGGCTGCTTTCATTTCCCTCGATTACGTGCATAGATCAGATCGTCAACAGCACCATCATTATCAACCATTATGGATGAGTGAAACCACAAGACGTAGCGGCGATTTGCTCCATAATAGTGGCCCAAAGACTTATATACTTATAACCACCCAAAGCTGGATGTAGTACGATGGAACGGCTATACCGCGTCACCCTGCTCGCAATGTACCAACTCACCCTACTGGTCGGGATTGCACTGCTGCCAGTGGCACTCGTTACCGAGCGGATTGGGCTTCGATTGCCGATCGACCGGGTGGTTGTAAACCTCAAAGAAAGCTACGAGCAGATCTAGAGGGCTAGGGGCAATCACTTTTCTCGAACACGTACTTTATTAGGTAACCGCCCGATAGCCGTAGGTAATGGATCCAACTGCTGACTCACAGTTTTCGATTGGACAGCACACTCGCCGGTTTGAGACGAATCCGACTGGACCGGAACTCGGTGAGCTACCGGAGGCTAAACGCGACGAAAAGGCAGTCAACAAGACCGGGACGACGACGATTGGCATCGCAACCGAAAGCGGCGTCGTCGTCGCGACGGACATGCGGGCCAGTCTCGGGGGACGGTTCGTCTCGAACAAAAACGTCCAGAAAGTCGAGCAGATTCACCCGACGGCTGCGCTGACACTCGTCGGATCGGTCGGTGGTGCGCAGTCGTTTATCCGCACGCTACGTGCAGAGGTCAATCTCTACGAGGCACGCCGCGGCAAGGACATGAGCATGCAAGCGCTCTCGACGCTCGCAGGCAATTTTGCTCGTGGTGGCCCGTTCCTTGCGATCAACCCAATTCTTGGTGGCGTCGACGAGGAGGGCAGTCACGTCTACAGTGTCGATCCGGCAGGCGGCGTAATGAAAGACGATTACACCGTCACTGGCTCGGGACTGACTGTCGCATACGGGACTCTCGAAGACCGATACGAGCCGGACCTCTCAATCGAGGAAGCCCGCAGTGCCGCTGTTGCCGGTATCGAAGCGGCTGCAGAGCGTGATACCGGCTCCGGAAACGGTGTCTACGTGGCAGAAGTAACCGAAGAGGGTGTCGAAATCAACGACTACGAACTCGGCGAAATCGAGACGTAAGGATATTTTTCGTTTCAAAATCACAGGGCAGCGAGATGTCTGACGGAAGTCAGTCGCCCGACTGACGAGCATTCATGTATCTACAGTGCGCATGGAGTGCTATGGAAGAGCTCACACTTCGTCTCCCAGCGGGGACAAAAGAATCATTACAGGCAGCGGCCGCCGAGCGGGGGGTTACACTCGGCGAGCATATCCGGGACATTATCGATGCCTACCAGAGCAAAAACGAAGAAGTTCGGGACCGGCCCGAAATCGACGTCGAGTACGCTCATGCAGTCCAGAAGAGGAGGTCACAGATGCAATACGACGGACAGGCACGGGCGACGAAGACCGAAACGATTGGTACGTTCTCCTACGGTCCCGGATCGATTTATTCCTGATAGCAGTCATTTTTTGTGTGCAACAACGGCTGCTGAGCAACAGGAGTTTTAGTTTCTCTCACGGCAACCAACGCGAGCGCACCAGCTGTCGCTTCTTGAGTTGTCCCAGGTAAAATGATGCGTGGGTGCTGAATCCCTGAAGGGAGAGCACCTGCACTTTTGCCCTCACTCGCGCTCGGGCAAGCAGTGCGTGGGACCGGATTTGAACCGGCGGACCCCTACGGGACAGCGCCCTCAACGCTGCGCCGTTGGCCTGGCTTGGCTACCCACGCACGCCGTATGCATTTCTTCGTTCTATCTGGGTTGTTAAAAGGACTTTCCTTTTGACTTGGCGAGTGGCGTTCAATTGACTACTGTATGCTGATTGCACACCCCACACACACACGGGAACACTGTTATCACAAGCAGCGTATGTTTTTGTATGCAAGAACGAAGAGAGCGGGTGTTGCACGCGCTTGCTTCCGGGCCGATAAGTGGCCCAGAACTGGCAGAGAAACTCGATATCTCCCGGGCTGCTGTCTGGAAACACGTCGAAACCCTTCGTCAGGGGGGCTTCGAGATCGAAAGTACAGGAAAGGGGTACTCTCTCATATCTATCCCGGAGTTCGGTGGCCCTACAATCGAGTTCGGACTCGACACATCTTACGATGTCGAGTATCACGACTCGATTGAAAGTACCAACAAGCGCGCGCGTGAACTTGCAACCAGCGGCGAGTCGAATCTCGTCGTGGTTGCCGACGAGCAGACCGGTGGGCGCGGACGACTCGACCGGGAGTGGACCTCACCCAGCGGCGGTATCTGGCTCTCGATTGTCCTTCGACCAGCGATACCGCCACACCACGCCCCGATCTATACGCTTGCCGGGGCCGTCGCAACGACCCGTGCAATCCGTGATGTCGGCGTCGACGCAGAGATCAAATGGCCAAACGACGTGCTGTGCGACGAACAGAAACTCGTCGGAATCCTCACAGAGATGGAAGGTGAAGCCGACCGCATCTCCTGGCTCGTCGTCGGCATCGGCATCAATGCAAACGTCGATACCGAGGAGCTTCCAAACGAGCGCGCAACGAGTCTCCGTGAGCTTGTCGGCGATGTGAACCGGCGAGAACTGACCCAGAAACTTCTCGAAGCGTTTCACGAGCTAACTGCCGACCGAGAGGAAATTATCCCAGCCTGGCGTGAGCTGTCTTCGACACTCGGAAAGCGCGTCCGCATCGAGACGCCTTCGGAAACAATCGTTGGCAAGGCAGTCGATATCGAATTTCCGGGTACGTTGCTCGTCGACACCGGAGCGGAGACAAAAGCAGTGACCGCAGGCGACTGTGAGCACCTCCGACCGGCCGACTGATCACGAGCCGTTGACGCGGATTGTCAGGACAGGCGCTGGTGAGGATCGAACGACACGCTCTGCAACGCTACCAAGCAACAGCCGGTCGACTCCAGAGCGTCCGTGTGTCCCCATGACGATTACGTCGATGCCATTCTCGGTGGCGTAGTCGACAATCTCCCGCGATGGCGAGCCGTCGACGATTGTCGAATGGAAGGGCACATCTTCAGCGCGCGTCTCGACATCGTTGATTGCCTGTTCGCCTTGCTGTTTGAGTGCGCTGCTTACACCCTCCCAAGAAGATTCCATTGGAAGGTCAGATAATGATGCTGTATTGGCGACATAGAGCGCATGGAGGGTCGCCTCGTGTTCTTGTGCGAGTTCGACCGCATGATCGATTACCGCCTTCATCCCGGCAGACCCATCAGTTGGAAGGAGAATATCGTCGTACATCTAGTTGTGACTACTTTCGGGGATCACTTAGTAGTATTTGGACTCCAGCAAGTTTGCTGTTGAAACTACCGTTCAGACTCACGGACGACTTGCTTGACGTCGTGGACGCCTGCGCGACGGACAACGGCGCGTGCAACATCTTCTGCCCCCGAAAGGTTACTCGAAGCCCCATCCAAGACTAGCAGATCAGCGTCCCGTCCCGGTTCGATGAGCCCGCAGTTCAGACCAGCGATCTCCGCGCCATTTATTGTCGCCATCTGTAAGACTTCCCGCGTCGAGACATCGAAGAGTTTCGCGGTAAATTCCATCTCACGGAACATCGAGGGACTGTTCAGCATAACGTTATCAGTCCCCAGCGCAACGGTTGTCCGGTCGAGCAGCTTCCTGATCGGTGGAGTGCCGACATCGGTCGTGATATTCGACCGGGGACAGACGACGACCGGGATTTCGCTGTGGGCGAGTCGCTCTAGATGCAGTGGCTCGGGATGAACCATGTGTACGAGAAAATCGGGATCGAGATCGAGTGCCGGATTGATGTCGGTTTCGTCGACTTCGCCCGCGTGAATGCCGAAGATCTTGTCTGCTTTCGCGGTTGCATTCCGTTCGCGGGAAAATTCAGCGTCGTTTGCGCCGCTTGCGCCGAAGCCATCGCTTGCTTCCATCGCATCGACTGTCTCTCTGCCCAGGATGACCGGCCTGATGTCGTGGCCCGATCGTGCTTCGTTGATCGCCTCGACGCCCTCGACGCCCCCTTCTCGGAACTCGATGAACGCCCCGGTACCGCTTGCTTCCATGAACTCGATTGTCTTTTTCATTGCACTGACTAACTGTTCTCTGTCAGCTTCGGCGAGCAAGCGGTGTTTGAGTCCATCGGGTGGTGCAACGAGTTCTTCGAGTGTGAGTCCTTCACCGGCTTCTTTTGCAATCGAATCGCCGATGTGAGTATGCGCATTGACAAACGCCGGGAGAATAATATCGTCACTCCAGACCTCACGTTGTTCGATAGAAACGATTTCACCATCCTCGATGACGACCTGTCCCTCCACTGGTTCGAATGATCGCCCCCGGAGGATTGTCCCTTCGAGGATCATATCCGGTCTTCGATAGCCGGATGTTTGATACTATCGAAGGTATCTCGCAAGGGAGATTTGGCAGGTATATAAACCCCCGTTGTTTCGCGGAATTGCATTCATTATCAGACAGGACAAAGGTGCAGTTACCGGGCAAGAGATACCAGACGCTGCCCGGTATGCTGGGGACTTATGTCTGGCCGCCTAGCCACCATTCCGGGAGGCCGTTTCCGATCCCGGGTCTCTCTCTTTGTGGCTTTTGATACTGACGGACGAAAATCAGGAGAGTTTCGCCCGCCAGTATTACGGCAACTGGCCGATGTGTTCGGGCGCTCATCACGGGACAGCAGTCCCGCTCTTCGCGCCCTCTGTTCCATCGATTGCTCCGCTGACTGTCCACGTACTTCTGTCCGGCAGTAGAAGCACAGCCAGTACCGGCGTCGTCAGTGTCAGCATCCTTAACAGACGGCTGTTCACAGGCAACACACAACCGCAGTAGCATTTTACCACCGAATTCTTCCCAATATATAAATCATTCTGGAGAATGTAGCGGGTATACACCCGCGAGTCGTCCTTTTTTTACTCCTCTACTCACATCAAACTGTGACAGTAAACGACCCCGACTTTCTGACCCGACGTACTGCTATGAAATCGTTAGCTGCAGGTGGTGCCATTGCCCTTGCCGGCTGTGTCGGTGGCGACGATGACGACGATGAGGAAACTGACGACACCGATGCTGGTGACGGAAATGGTGACGACGAGAACGGCGACGAAGAAACCGAACTACTGAGCACGGACCCTGCCCCCGAAGGCGAAGCGCTTTCCGAGGATGATCTGGATGCGCTGATCGACCTCTTCGATGACGAACCCTTCACAGGCGGGCAAGACACGCCTGCTCACCGCTGGAAAGTCGTCTCCGACGATACGCTTATTTTCCTCCACTTCAACGACCCCGAACCGCGTGAGGCCGACGGGCTCGCGTATATCGGCGTCGGCAAGAAAGGTGTCTACGCAGCAGGCGCACGCCCCGACGAAGAATTTACCCACTTCCACCAGTACGACCACGACGACTGGGGCGAGGCCCACCACGGCGCACCCGACGCGGAAGCCGGCGAGAACGGCTGGTGGCTCACCCACATCGCAGTTGGCCCGGACCCAGAGCCGGGTGTCGATTACGAGTTCAACCCAACCGAGGAAGACGACCTTCCTGAAGCCGATGGCGACCACGAAGCAGACTTCACAGTCGATGGCGAAGGGTCGCTGACTGACGACGAGATTTCGGAGTTCATCGGTATCTTCGACGACCAGCCATTCAACGACGACCAGCAGGAGACGCCGACCGGCACGCCATCTCACCGCTGGAAGTGGATCAGCGAAGACGTCATGATGTTCACCCACTGGGACGAGCCGAATGTCGAGGAAGCGAACGACCTGCTTTATTTCGGTCTCGGGGTTCGCAGCCAGTTCACCGATTCCGACCGGCCACACGCCGAGGACTTCACCCACTGGCATCAGTGGGAAGCAGAAGACTGGGGCGCTGGTCACCACGGCGACGACAGCGACCAGTGGGGGTACTGGCTGTTGCATCACTCGGTGCGACCGCTGAACCTCGGCTTCCACGACGAGGAAATCGGCGTCGGTGTCGACCGAGATTTCTTCGTCACTGAAGATGTCCCCGAATAAATGACCAGCACAGATCGGTTCGACCGCCGGACGTTCGTTGGCACCCTCGGTACGGCCGGGGCGCTCGCGTTAGCCGGCTGTCTCGGCGACGATGATGACGACGCCGACGGTGACGATGCCGAAGATGATGAGGATACCGTCGAAATCCTGCTACAGGATGGCGACCTGGATGCCGAACGCGGTGATGGTCGTTTCGAGTTCGACCCTGCGGAAATCACAGTCGATGTCGGGACAACTGTCATCTGGCGAAACGCACATAACACGCCCCATACAGTAACGACGACAGACTCACTCGAAGACACACCCTCCCATAACGACGGCAAGTTCGACGAACGACTCGACAGCGAAGGTGATACCTTCGAGTACACGTTCGAAGAGCCGGGAGAGACGCTGTATTACTGTCGGCCCCACCCAGTCGATATGCAAGGCAGCGTCACCGTCGAATAGTCTCTCGTTTTTTCGACCAGGCCGCCGGAAAGGCCATTAGGGAGCCGTGTGGAGGGTACGATATGATCGACGAGACTGCCGAGGAAATCGCCGACATGCAGACGCACAGTTCCTCGGTCGTTGCAGTAAAAGCCGCCCGAGCGCTGTCCGAACTGACCGACCGAGAATTTCCGACTGTTGATGAGTATTTCCGAACACTCGAACGAAACAGTAGCGCGCTCCGTCGCGCGAACCATTCACACGCCTCGTTGCACAGCACGCAACGAGAGATAGTCGAACACGTTACCGAAAGTGGTGCAGAGACCGTCGAACAGGCCCAAGAAGAAACCGAATACGCAATCGAGCAGGTAATCGAACAGGTCGAGCAGGGGAAACGCCGCGCCGCAGCGCAAGCAGCAAAACAGTTGTCGGATGGCGATACGATCCTGACACACGATTTCTCGACGACGATTCTCTCGACGCTTACGCAGGCTATCGAAGACGGTGATGAGTTCACGGTGTATATCACCGAAGCACGGCCGCGGTTTCTCGGCCGCAGGATGGCTCGCAGGCTCGCCGACATCGAGGGAATCGAGACGAAACTCATCGTCGATAGCGCAAGCGGAAACTACCTGCCCGAAGTCGACCACGTCTTGCTCGGCATGACCTGTATTGTCGAGGACACATTGTACAACCGCGTGGGAACCTATCCTATTGCAACCACGGCCGCAGACCTCAACGTGCCAGTGACGGTTGTCGGTTCCGCTGCAAAAATCGTCGAGGGTGGGTTTGCCTTCGAAAACGAGTACCGAGTCGCAAGCGAGGTCATGCGCGAACCCGCGGAAGGATTCACGATTGAAAACCCCGCCTACGATGCAACGCCGACACGGTTGCTCGATAGCGTGATCACCGACGAAGGCGAAGCCGATATTCTGGAATAGTTAGTGGCTCATCCCAGGTGAGTCGAGCGGATCCCAGAAGGGCAATTCTGGGTGTGGGATATGAATTCCGAGTGCCATCAAGCCGTGTGC
>LKMJ01005679.1_pt1 | contig 11764 bp, 16 predicted proteins | sample 643391 | NCBI WGS metagenome assembly LKMJ01 (sample SAMN04112250, study PRJNA286221) | soda lake metagenome | biome: soda lake; feature: Kulunda Steppe; material: water; isolation source: sample PL-Br10 brine of Picturesque Lake | place: Russia: Kulunda steppe | collected 2010-07
ATTAAAGGACGAATATTTAGGAACAACAAAATGGAGGAAGGGTCCTGGTAGTGAAGATGATGAAGAATAGGTTAATTATGATTCATAATATACCCTCACAGTTTACCTATATAGGTAATTTGTGCGGAATCTGAGCCCTTATATGAGGTTATGATGGCTATTGTTAGCATTCTTAATGGTAAACTATGGCTAAGCTAAATAATAACCATCAGAAATCATATTCAGAATTGTTAGACATTTTGTGTTTTTATTTAATTTTAAGGGGGGTTTGCTTTGTGGTAGATGGAAATACAGATACTGGTAATTATAGAAGATTGATAAAGATAACATCACAATTATTAGATTCTGATATTACTAATAAAGGTAATAATTTATTTACACTTATGAAGGATATTTGTAAGTTTGTTGTTATTAGAGATGATAATGATATTAATATAGATAATGTTGATTTTGAAGAACTTATAGAAAATACTATTAAATTACTAAGAAAATTTAATGATATGAAAAAAGTAGATTCTTCAAATATAAATATGATAGGGTATCTACCTGATTCTAATAGATTACTTGTTGAATTTAAATCTTCTGATATTATTAATTCAATATATTTATATAAAAATGTAAATGAAAAAGTATATAATGAATTTCTTTCAGCGGGTTCAAAGGGCAGTTATTTCCATAAATATATTAGAGGTAAGTATGAGTGTGTGAGGATAATATAGATAAAAGGATGTGGTATTGTGATTAAGATAGATAAGAGATTAAATGAAGCATCTGGAAATCAAAAAGTTTTTGTTGAACATTATGATTGGCAAAGTGGTATGAAATTACATAATATTAGTTTTCATGTTATAAATAATCCAAATCATAGAATTGTATATGCAGGATTTTATGAAAATGTAGAAGATAGAAGAAATGATGTTATGCGTGAATATACTTTTGCAAGCAAAAGTGAATATCGAATTTCTGATGCAAAGCGTAGTGCATATGAAGTTGCTTATGTTGAAGAAGAACCACTTTGGGCAGGGTTAGTTGAAAAAGATATGTATATGAATGATTTAGTGTGGGAAGCTTTAAATGATGAAGGCGTAGTTGATAGTTATTGGACACATTTAGATTTTAAAGACTGGTTAAGAAGAAGAAGTGATAATGGAGAAAATGTAGTTTTTGCACTTAGAGGCAAATATCAGGATTTTAGGACAATACATGATATACATCTTAAAATATGGGATGCTGAACCTGAAGATTTTGATGTTAGTTAATTTTATAATAGGTGTGATATTATGATTAAAATAGATAATAAGTTAAATGAATCTTCTAGTAAACAAAAAATTTATATTGATTTTCATGACTATAGTGGAGGGTTATGGATAGATAATCTTAGTTTTCATGAGATACTTTCACCTAGCCATAGGCTTGTTAAGGCAGGTTTTTATTTGACATCTGAAGATTATGTGAATAATCAGGTTGATAAATATTATTATGTAGATATACAAGAATATGAAACACATCTTTCAGAGATTGATGTTTATGAAGTTGCTTATGCTAAAGAAAGACATCTTTGGGATGCTCTGGTTAATGAAACTGTTTATGATATAAGAATTACTAAAGACCATTGGAAGGAATTAGAAAGAATAGGAGCAGTTAGAAATTTTTGGACAGTTTTAGGTTTTCATGACCATTGGTTAACTAATAGATTGTATAGTAAGGAAGATGCTTTATTCGCTATCAGAGGACAATATCGAAGTTATTATACAAAGGATAATTTACATGAAATAATAAAAGATGCTGAGCCTAAACGTTTTCATGGTTTCGGACCTGTTGGAGGTTATCAACAATTTGATTAAATTTGGTAAGGAAGTGTTATTATGTTAAAGATTCTTCATGAATATTCAATTGTTGATATGGAAGATGTGACAGATGAAGTAATAATTAATCCTGATGTTTATTATGTTCCTGATACAGTTTATCGTTTAGAGGTGGTATTTTGTGATACGAATAATGAATGAATCCTTAGAAAATAATGCTGAAAGGGTTTTAACAATAATATCTGGAACAGGCATTTCTACCTTTAGTAAACCTCAAGCTTTATCTGACCTTAGTAGTTTGAATCTATCAGATTATGTAGAAGGTAAAATATCTGAAGGTACTTTATTTACTTTGTTTGATATAGAAAATACTATTAGAGGTTTTTATGTGGGTTTAGATGGTGAAGTAACAAAAACATTTTTGGAAGGATTTTTGGATTTTTTTGAAAGAAGATTAAGGCATCCAATGCTTTTTCTAGATGATAAAGTATATTTTATAGTTAAGGATAGGTTAGGACCGGGAGAATTTGAAATAAAACATGCAGTAATAGATTTAGCGGATTTTTCTAGGTTAGATTTGTCAGGAAGTGTTTATGATATTATGAAGGAATTAGAAGATAATGCATGGGAAGTAAATTAATGTGTAAATGTTACCTATTATTTTGAGATATAAGTAAAAGATATGTTATTTTACCTATATAATCTATTTTATTAGAGATATTTACTTGACAAAACAATTTATTTGTGTTATAATTAGTGTGTAAAAGGTAAGGATTGTATTTTTAAGAAGGGGTAGCTCAGTCAGGCTAGAGCAACGGACTTTTAATCCGTAGGTCGTGGGTTCGATTCCCACCCTCTTCACCAAAAAATAATATTTAAAATATATAACTGATAACTGATAGAACAATGGGGGCGTTAAGTAACAAAGAATAAGAACTTTCCAGTTAGCCCGCTGGAATTAAAGAAATTTAATCAGTTATGGTGAATAAATAAACCATCAACTGATACTGTTACAGCCATACGAATGGTTAGGGTAAAGATAAAAAATACCTAACCTTAACTGTCAAAATACCGGAGCAATTGCCGCACGGGGCTAGTTGGCTGGACAGTCTTTTTTTAAAGTTAAAGAAACCCCCGTAATTCAACTGGACAGAAATGTTGGTTACGAACCAACAAGTTACAGGTTCAAATCCTGTCGGGGGTTCCATTAATTTTTATAATTATGAGGAGTGTTTATAAATGAGAAGAAGAAAAAGAAGATTTACTGAAACTGGTAGGAAAGGGAAAAGGGCAAGAAAGATAATTAAGGAAGATGTAAGAGGTCGTGAAATTGTTGTAGAAAGTATAGAAGCTTTTATATATGATATTAAAGTTGACGGTATAGAATATGTACAAAGTAGAATTAGAGATAGAACAGTTAAAAATAAAGTAATTGGATATTTTGAAGAAATGATTGAAGTTTTGGAAAGAGAAATTGAAAATGTGTTAAGAAATGAATCTTTAAATAACAAACATAAGAAAAGTCATAATAGATTTTTAGAGTCAAGAAGTATTGTAGAGTATGTAGCTACTGAAAGGGAAACTATAGCTGAATCATTACAAACAATTGAAGATAGATTGATTTTAACAGAAGAAACAGTAGAATTAGCTGGTGCTGATAGAGATACTACACAAAGGATATTATCTGTTTTAGAAGAAGTTCATGATATAATTAGACGAATGGATGCTGAATTTTTTGATAGTTATAAAGGAAGGGTAAAGCAAGGAAGAGGTATACAACATTGGTAAATAATTAAATCGGGATGTAGTTCAATTTGCGAAGAATTCCTGCTTTGGGAGCAGGAGGTTCTGGGTTCAAATCCCAGCATCCCGACCATTTTTTGGGGAGGTGTGAATATGGCTGAGCAATATATGCTTTTGATTTATTTTGAGCAATTTGAAACATATATTTGCCCTAATGATGGGATTGAAAACGCAGGCGGCTCTGTTACATTTGACAGTGAGGAAGAGGTAAGGGAATTTATTAAAGAAAAAGAAATAGATGGGGATTATAAGATTGTAAAAGTTATAGAATAATATTGTTAAGGAAGGGGTATAACTCAGTAGGGAGAGTGTCTGCCATTATATTGAAAAGTAGGGTGATTAGTATGCAGATAACATATGTCTTAGAGCTTTTAGAACCTACTAAAAGAAAACAAAATATTTTCCTCAAAAATATTGCAGAAGTGGCTAAAAACCGTCAATCTATTGCTGATAAACTTAAAGCAGGTGAAAACAAATTATCTTCTGCTGATTTCTCAGAACATAGCCTGCCCTCTGCAGTTAAAAATCAAAATATTAGAGAGGTTAAAGCACTGTATAAAAATTTTATAAAATCTGATTCAGACAAAGAAAATATCACTTTCAAGAAAAATCAGCCAATTTGCTATAACAATCAAAACTATGATATTGACGACCATATAATCTCTATTCCGCTTTATACTACCAAGTGTCAGAGGTTTGCTTTTCCTGTTAAACGTACGGAAAGATGGAAAAAACTACAGCAGCACCTTAAGGACAGCTGTAAATTAGGTAAAGCCAGTCTCTTTTATAAAAATGGTAAATGGTTTTTTGCTGTAACTGTCAATGTGGAAAACAAAGAGAATGATAATTCTAATATAATGGGAGTTGATATAGGGCTTAAACAATTAGCAGTTGCCAATGTGCAAAATCAAGATGGTAAGAAAATTAACTGTCAGTTTCACAGTGGTAGTCAAACAGGTTTTATTCGAAAAAAATATCGTTCTTTAAGGAGAAATTTAGGTCAGGCCAAAATATTTGATGTCATTAAAAAGATTAATGATAAAGAGCAGAGATGGATGACAGATTTAAACCATAAGATTAGTCGCCAGCTTATTAATCTTGCTGTGCAGGAGCAAGTTGGGACTATAGTTATGGAGAATCTAGAACAAATCCGTCAAACTGCTCGAAGTCTCGATAGGGCCGATAGAAATATTCACAATTGGACTTTCTCTCAACTTCAAAACTTTATTGAATATAAAGCTAAATTAGCTGGGATTAAGGTAGAATATGTTAATCCAGAATATACTTCCCAGTGTTGTTCTAAATGTGGTCAAGTTAAAAAATCTAACCGTAAAGCTAATCTATATTATTGTGAGTGTGGTAATCATATCCACGCTGATTTAAACGCAAGTCGTAATATAGCTAATAAATATTTAGGACAACAATCTGCTTAGATGGCAATAGTCTAAGTGCCTGAGTTGGTATATCCATATCTCAGGAGGGCTGATGGCACAGCCTAAAGTTTGCGTTATACTCACCTGCCAGAAATGGACTGGTGTTTAATCAGCAGACAACCTCGTAAGTTTCTTCCAGGAATCCTCGTTCATGAGCCCTGCGAACGGGCGGGGAGGATGTCAAAAGCAGGAAGTTGTAGGTTCAAGTCCTACTGCCCCAACCATGTCGGGTGGTAGCTCAGTTGGTAGAGCACCAGACTGAAAATCTGGGTGTCGGTGGTTCAATTCCACTCCATCCGACCATTTAAATTTTGGGAGATGGCTATGGAGATGGTAGCTCAAGGGCTAGAGTGCTAGACTGTGACTCTGGAAGTGGGGGTTCGAATCCCCTCCATCTCCCCAATTTTTAAAATGGGAGGAATATCATATGAAGAATTCTTCAGGAGTTTTTGAAGGTAATCTGATATGGGAAGGAAAAGAAGTTAAGAATATTGGAGATATTATTGATATTATAGTAGATATTGCTAATAGGAATGCTAAAAGGGAAGCTGAATTGTTTTTAGATGCTTATGGTGCTTTAGAGGGGGAAAAGGTTGCAAAGCATAATGTCAATTATTTAACTGGTTATTTAAGTACAGAAAACAGGAAAAAGGTAAAAAGGGTATTCTTTAGTAATTAATTTTAATGGAGGGGTGGCTGAGCCTGGTTGAAAGCGGTAGACTGTAAATCTACTACACGCCGACCCATCGTAGGTTCAAATCCTACCCCCTCCACCATTTTAGTATTATATTGGAGATGAATAATATCTTGAAAGAAAATAAAGAATATAAATACAATTATTTGACTTATTGGTTAAAAAATACATTGAAGGCTAAGAAATCTTGTAATATTTATTTGCCTATGGCACAGGACTATGAAAGTGCTGCTGATTGATTTTAAATTCTTAGGAAGGGTGTCCGAGTTAGGCTTAAGGAACCGGACTTGAAATCCGGTGAAACCGACAGGTGCGGGGGTTCGAATCCCCCTCCTTCCTCCAGAAATTGTAAATTTTCAATAAAAGGGCTTGACATTTTGTGTGATATATGATATAATGCTTTTGTCAGTATAAGGGGATGTAGCTCAATTGGTAGAGCATAATTAATGTGTCTTGATAATTCTGGGAGATATTGAACCATTTTTTACCTCCTTTCACCTTCTTTCCTAAAAATATCTCTTAAGATAAAGACATTAACAGCTATTTATAAAGAAAGTTCTAGGTTCGAATCCTAGCATCCCCTTCTTTTTTTTAAATAACAAAAGAATATTATTTGGGTAGAAGCACTAACAGCAAACACTGATACAGACCATGCAATCTGTTTATAAAAATAGTGCTTCGATAACCTAATAAGTATAGACATTTTTATTTTTGTTAAGAAGCACTAACAGCGAACTTCTAGCAAATCAGACCAATGTGTATCTGCCTTGTAATGTGTATCTGCCTTGTGAAGTGCTTCGATGATTCAAAAATATAGGGTGTAAGTAGTTGGAATTTAACATAACACCTGGAATAAAGAGGAGAAGATAAAATGGAAAAGTTTATGGATAGTGTTAAGGACAAAACTAATAAGACTTATACAGAAAATTTAGCTGTTACTAGGAAAACTAGTGGTAGTGATGTAGTTGATTTGTTTGCTAAGGGTGGAGCTTTAAGAGGAAGAAATGATAGTGAAATTGAATCTATTTTTAGTAAAGCTTTCTTTGAAGATAAACTTTTAGCTTTAAAATGTGCTTTTTATCTACGTGATATTAGAGGTGGTATGGGAGAAAGGGATACTTTTAGGGTGATTTATAGGTATTTAGCTGAAAATTATCCTGAAATAGCTCTTAAAAATGTTGAAGAAGTACCTTTCTTCGGAAGATGGGATGACTTGTATGCAGCTTTTGATACTCCTATAGAAGAAGAAGTTGCTGATTTTATGTATTCATCATTGCTTGAAGATATTGAATTAGTTGATAATGAAGGAAAACCATCATTATTAGCTAAATGGTTAAAATCAGAACAAGCATCTTCTGAAGAATCCAAAAGGTTAGCTAAGAAAACTATGGAACATTTTGATATGTCACCTAGACAATATAGAAAGGTTTTATCTAAGTTAAGAGAAGAAATAAAAGTAGTAGAAAGATTAATGTCAGAAGATAGGTGGGAAGAAATTGATTTTGAAAGAGTACCATCACAGGCTGCTAGGATTTATAGGGATGCATTTCATCGTAATCAGCCTGACAGGTATGAAAAGTATCTTGAAAAAGTAGAAGAAGGAGAAGCAGAAATGAAGGCTGGGGCAACTTTTCCATATGAAATAGTACGCCCTATTATTAATGGAAATTTAAGTAGAAATGATAGAAGAATGTTAGATGCTCAATGGAAGTCTTTACCAGAATATGATTGTGTTGAAAGAAATGCTATTGCTGTTGTTGATACTTCTGGTAGTATGGTTATGAGTAATGATGGTTTGCCTCTTATGGTAGCATTATCATTAGGGTTATATTTTGCAGAACACAATACTGCACCCGGATTGCATAATAAGTTTATCAGTTTTAGTGCAGAACCTGAACTGATTGAAATTAAAGGTGACAATTTGTATGATAAAATCAGAAATATGTCACATGCACATTGGGGGTGTAATACTGATATTGAAGCTGTTTTTGATTTGATATTAAAGGTAGCTAAAGAAAATGCTTTGAAACCTGAAGAAATACCACAAAAACTTTATATCATATCAGATATGGAATTTGACACAGCTAGAGAATCTTTCTGGGATGATTCTCGTTTAATGGACAAACAGACACTGTTTGAAAAGATAGCTAAAAAGTTTGAAAATACTCCTTATGATATGCCTTTACTGGTTTTTTGGAATGTTGATAGTAGGAATGACCAGTTACCAGTTAAGATGGATGAAGCGGGATTTCAATTAGTATCGGGTTGTAGCCCGAATATTTTTAAATGGGCTGTTGATACTGAAGCACTTAATGCATATGATTTGATGGTAGAAGTTTTAGGTGATGAAAGATATGATAGAATAACTGTTTAGATTTATAGGTGGGGTCATAGCTCAACTGGGAGAGCACCTGCCTTGCAAGCAGGAGGTTGAGGGTTCGATTCCCTCTGATTCCACCATATTTTTTCAAATGTGCCATAGCTCAATTGGTCAGAGCATCCGGCTCATAACCGGCAGGCTGTAGGTTCAAGTCCTACTGGCACAACCAGTTTTTTCTTGAGGTGTAGCTCAATTGGATAGAGCATCCGACTGATATTCGGAAGGCTGGAGGTTCAAGTCCTCCCACCTCAACCATAAAAAGGTTGTTTGTTGGGAGAGTGTCCGAATCTGGTAAGGGGAATGGTTGCTAACCATTTTAAACCGAAAGGTGTGTGGGTTCAAATCCCGCCTCTCCCGCCATTTGAATATTTTTTTGTTGGGGGTGGTTGATTATGGGATATATAATTGTTGTTTTCTTTTTGTTTCATTTTTTATTGTTTTTAGTTGGAAGTATTTTTGTTTATTCTACTTTTTTTCAAAAAGAACATCGTGGTAGTGGGGGAACAGGAGCTGCAGGTGCATTTTTTGCTCTTTTAACTATAGCTGTTATTATTTCTTTAATTCTGTCTGGGATATTAACTGCTTGGGTTTTTTGATTTTTAAATAGATATATTTAAGGGAGTTAGGTATGTTTAAGAAAGTTTGGTCTTTTATCTAAAATGCCTCAAGAAAACTCCATCTGAATCTTTAGTTTGATTCAGGTGGTGATGAAATGATATTTATATATTGTGCAGGAGCTGAAGGGTGGTACCTTCATCGGTCTCATACGCCGACCTGTGGGGTTCGATTCCCCCTCCTGCGTCCAATTTTAATTGAATCAGGGTAGTCAAACTGGTAAGACACAGGACTTTGAATCCTGTACTGCAGGTTCGAACCCTGCCCCTGATACCATTTTCTTGAGACATTTTAGATAAAAAAACAAACTATATTAAATACTTACAGAAAAGTTATCTCTTGATGCCAGCATAACTCAACTGGATAGAGTAGCTCACTTGTAATGAGCAGGTTGGGGGTTCGAATCCCTCTGCTGGCTCCAAAAATATTTATCCTTTAAAATTGATAAAAATAAGTTAAATTATTATAAGTTATGGGGGTTAAAACAACCATTAGTATATAAAGTTTAACTATATTTTTAGTGCGGGTATAGCTCTAACTGGCAGAGCATCAGATTCCAAATCTGGGTGTTGGGGGTTCGAATCCCTCTACCCGTGCCATGATAAAAATATTATGGGGGTATAGTGTAGTTAGGACTAACACGTCAGCCTGTCACGCTGATAACGGGAGTTCAAATCTCCCTACCCTCGCCATTATTTGTAATATATTTTATTCTGCAGGGTAGCTCAGCGGGAGAGCAGTGGTCTGTTAAACCACTTGTCGTGGGTTCGATACCCACCCCTGCAGCCATTTGTTTTGTATTTGGAGGGGTTTGATGGTCAAACTTGCAAAATTAAAGAATGATTTAAATTCAAAAAAATATCCAGATGATAAAATTAAATTTATATTATTTAAATATGATAAAGAATATATTCCTAAAAATCCCAATATAATTCACAATTCTTTCTATAATCTGATAAGAAGTAATAGAAATTATTATGAGGTATTAAAGGAATTTATCTTTGATACTTCTGGTATTTATCCTTATTCTAAATTATTAAACAGTATTTTGTATAGGTTAGAAATTTCTAAGTATTTACTTGTTGATAATTTTAATTCTGACAGGTATCGGATAAAGCAGGATATTGATTCTGAAAATCTTTTTGAAAAGTTTAATAAAGATGAAATAGATATTTTGGCAGATATCAGTCAAGAATTATTTGTTGGGGGTTTTAAAATGGAAATACCTGAAAAGACATTAAAAAGATTTAAAGAATTATATAAGAAAAAAGAAGAAATAAAAGATGCAAACTTAAAATATACAAGGCAATATAATAAAATGATGGAAGAAACAGGAGAAGATAATTACGAAGTTCCTTTTGATAGAATAGAACTTAATGAAAGAAATAAAAATCTTTTGAAGGATTTATAAGACAGTATGGCCGAATTGGTTAAGGCGGAGGACTGCAAATCCTCTTTGTGTCGGTTCAAATCCGACTACTGTCTCCAAAATTTAGGTGGGGGTATAGTTTAAATGGTAGAGCCGGAGACTTCCAATCTCTAAGTGAGGGTTCGATTCCCTTTACCCCCTCCATTTTTATTTAATAAAAAAACTTCTTATGTTAATATTTTATTGAAAATTTAAAATTTTGTGATTAGTAAATTAGGAAGTGATGAGAGGAGTTTTAGGTTTTATGTCAACATTTATGGGGCATATATATGAATTTAAAGTTAAGAAAATTAATAGAATTCTTGATGGGGATACTATTGATGCTACTTTGGCTCGTGGTGTTATTAAAATATTTTAATTTCTTAATAATCATAGAAACCTGACACTACCGAGGAGGCTAAATATGGAAGAGGAAAAATATCAACAATTGTAAGATATTGATTTTCTTTTGGAATCTGGAACACCAATTGATATAGTGCAAAGCATATTAGGACATGAATATTTAGAAACTACACAAATATATGCAGAAACTCAACAAAAAAATATTAATCATGAATATCACAAAGTATTTAAATAGAAAAAAGTAGACAAATGATTTATTTATAGAAAGGATTTGATTTTATTGCCGACAGATTTAGTCAAACAAAAAGCAGAAGAACATGATATTTCTGTAGAAGAAGCAGAAGAAAAGTGGAAGAAAGCAAAAGAAGTGGTTAAAGACCAGTATGATTTAGATGAAGATGATGATGAATTTTGGGCTTTAGTTAATGGAGTTTTTAGTAATATGTTGGGTGAAAAAATAAAAATTATTAATAATAAACATAATAATAAGGTTAAAATCACTAAAATCACTTGACATTTACGCTAATATATGATATAATGCAATAGAAGGATTGAGTCTTATAGGAGGTATTTTATGGATAAAAGCATAAAAGTTGTGCAAGAATTCTATAATCAAAAATATATACCTTCTGTTTGGAAATGTGAAATATGTGAGCATGAGTATTTGGGCTTCAAAAAACCAGATAAATGTCCATTTTGTAATGTGGATTCTAGTTTTTTAGTTAATCCAGAAGTTTTTGAAATGACATCTGTGACAGATTTGAATGTTAAAACAAAAGAAAATGCTATTAAAGCTTTGGAAACAGAAGTTAGGGATGAAGCTTTTTATCGTAGATGTGAAGAAGAAGCTGATAGTTTTGTCTTGCAAACATATTTTAGGGCTGCTAGAAGGCATGAAGGGTATCATAAAGATTACATAGCTGAATTATTACAAATAGAACCTCCTGATTTGCCTACTACTTTTGATTTTGCATTTCCAGAAACAGATTTTGATATGTTAAGAATTTCTTCAGAAATAGAACATCAAGCAGTTATCCATTATAATGAAGCAGCAGAATTAACAGATAATAGAAGAGCCTATGAATTGTTTAGTTCTTTTGCTGATGTTGAATTCCATCATAGAAATATGTTTGAAGATTTAAAAGAAATTTAAATAAAGTTTTTAATGCACTAAATTTTAAAGAGAAGGAGTGGAAGAAATGCATTATAGAGAACCCAAAAAAGTTGAAACTTTAGAAGAAGGATTATCAGAAGAAAAGGTTA
>LKMJ01005680.1_pt1 | contig 11764 bp, 10 predicted proteins | sample 643391 | NCBI WGS metagenome assembly LKMJ01 (sample SAMN04112250, study PRJNA286221) | soda lake metagenome | biome: soda lake; feature: Kulunda Steppe; material: water; isolation source: sample PL-Br10 brine of Picturesque Lake | place: Russia: Kulunda steppe | collected 2010-07
CGGCTCGGACACCGGTGGCTCGATCCGCTGTCCGGCCGCCTTCTGTGGCGTCGTCGGGATCAAACCAACCTACGGACTCGTCTCCCGGTACGGACTCGTCGCCTACGGGAACAGTCTGGAACAGATCGGCCCCTTCGCGAACACCGTCGCTGACGCTGCGGAACTGCTTGACGTCATCGCCGGTCAGGACGACCACGACGCGACGACCCGATCGGCCGGCGACGAGACGACCTACGCCGACGCCGCGACTGGCGAGATCGACGGCCTCACGATCGGGATCCCGACCGAACTCGTCGAGGGCGCCGACGAGGGAGTCCGCGACGTGTTCTGGGACGCCATCGCGGACCTCGAGGACCAGGGCGCCAGTTGGACCGAGGTCTCGCTCCCGGCGATCGAACACGCCGTCGAAGCCTACTACGTGATCGCGATGTCTGAGGCCTCCTCGAACCTGGCGCGCTTCGACGGCGTCCGATACGGGAACTCGGGCGGCTACGACGGCAACTGGAACGAGACGTTCGCGAAGGCCCGCAAAGACGGATTTGGCGACGAGGTCAAACGCCGCATCTTACTTGGAACGTACGCGCTCTCGGCCGGCTACCACGACAAGTACTACAAAAAAGCCCAGGACGCCCGCGCATGGCTCAAACAGGAGTTCGACGCTGCCCTCGACGACGTCGACGTCCTTGCCTCACCGACGATGCCGATCCCACCGTTCGAACTCGGCGAGAGTCTCGACGATCCACTGACGATGTATTTGGCGGACGCGAACACCGTCCCAATTAACCTCGCAGATCTCCCAGCGATCTCGGTCCCAGCCGGCGAGACCGACGGACTCCCGGTCGGCCTCCAACTGGTCGGACCCGCGTTCGGCGAACGAACGATCATCCGAGCCGCCAGCGCACTGGCCTGATAGCGAACCGGTTCGTCGCCAATCACTACTCGCTGTCCTCGCCGACGAGAGTCACACGATAGCCCAGCGGTGAGTCGTCCGTCGGTTCAGACAACCAGCGTCACGATAGCCCAGCGGTGAGTCGTCCGTCGGTTCAGACGACCAGCGGTGAGACCTCCGTCGGATTCGGCCGCGACCTCGAGTGTCGCCGATCCGGGTGCCGGAACGGTGACGGTACCGATCAGGCGGGCGCCACGCTCGCGGCCGAGAGGAGTCCACCCAGACGCCAGGCCCCGACATCGTCGTCGAGCCATCAGCAGACTCGTCGGGAACACGTCCGACCGCCACCAACAGGCCGGTACGTGTGAGGAGATCGGAGCGTCCAGTCGAGGCCGCTGGGGAGCGATCCGTGTCTCGAGGGGTATCACTCAGTACGTCCGCTGAACGCGATCCCTGGGTGTCTAGTGACGGAACACCGAGCGGCGTTGATCTACGGTCTGTGTATGTGGGCGTAGCGGGCAGCGACAGCTCGGGCCCGGTCCCGGCCTTATTCGTAGGCTAAGTTCATGATCCACTGGGAGAAGGCGTCGCTGTTGGGATCGACCTCCTCCTCGCCGATGAACGGTGAGAGCATGTCACCAGCCATCAACAATGTGAAGTCGAGATCGCGGGCCGTCGGGGTAATGAAGTAGGTATTGTGTCCGTTGTAGACGGTCTCTTCGCGATCGACGAGCTCCTGCTCGACGAGGGATTCGACGATCCGGCTCCCTTTGCGCGAAGAGACGTCGAGTTCCTTCCAGAAGTCGCTCTGGTGGATCCCACCAGTCTCGCGGACCAGCGCGAGGCCGGCGCGTTCGTCGGCCGACAGCTCCGCTTCACTCTCGGCGACGCTCACGGGGACCACCCCGCTCTCTGAGTCGCAAACAGCAGGTGGCCGATCATACCTTCATAGGTGGGCGGGAGCGGCTTAAAGCTGGCTTTCCTCGGCGACACGTTCCGGGAGGGAAACGGGTTCGTACGCCGTCCGACACGGTGGCCCGTCCGCGTACCGATAGCTGGCGTCCGAGCCGAGAGCGAGCAGCGACGAGGAACGGGTCCCGAACCCGTCACCGTGGACGCAGACTCCGTAGTCGTGATCGCCGAGGACCGTCCCCGCCCGCTCGAGCCAGTCGGTAGCCCGCTCCCCATCTTTGGCTCGGAGCTCCGCACGAACCTGTCGTGCATTTGCGGCCTGTTGGCGTGCCAGATCGGGTCTGTTCGCTGGAACGTCGACACGGTCGTCGATTGCTGCGTTGACGACGACGTGGACGCCCGGATCGAACGCGATGATCTCGAGTGTCCCGTTCCACACCAGACAGAACGCGTCACTGGCATCGGCGACGACGAGAGAGAACCCTTCGTAGCCCGTCGCCGCCGTCTCGTCGGCGACGAGGTCGGCCGCGTCCCTGGCGGAGTCAGTGGCAAGCACATCAGCGACGAGTAACCCGCGTGACCGGTCGCCCTGCAAGCCGAACGAGCCCCACTTGTTGGTGATGCCCGCGACAAGCCCGTGTTCGTTGACGCCGATCCAGGTTCCGCCAGCCACCTCGTCCCGTGGGGCGACCACCAGCGGCTCCTCGCGATAGCGATCCGGTGGGGCAGCCTCGCGACCGAGGGACTCGTCGCGGTTGGCCGCGACTGCGACGGGTGCCTCGTCGAACACCTGCCAGGCCAGCGTCAGCGTGCACACGGTCGATCGTTGGGCCGGGAACACAATAAGTGGCGCCCGCGACGGTGTCGGTTATCGAGCTGACCCCACCGAAACGCCCTCACTGGCGACCAGACGCCGAGCCGCGTCGCGGTCGACGGTACCCGACGCCGTCCGGGGGAGCTGGTCGACAACCGCGACGGTCTTCGGCCGTTTGTAGCCGGCCAGTTCCCGCTCGCAGTGCTCACGGAGTGACCCGACGGAGAGCGACGACGACCCGACGACGAGCGCCGCGACGCGCTCGCCCCACTCGTCGTCCGCGAGGCCGAGGACGGTACACGCCGTCACGTCAGCATGCGCCCGCAGCACCGCTTCGACCGCCGCCGGATCGACGTTCTCACCGCCAGTGACGATGCGATCCGAGCGCCGGCCCGTGATCCAGAGTCGACCGGACCGGTCCAGCCGTCCAATGTCGCCGGTGGCGAACCCTCGGCCGGTGAACGATCCATCGCTAGCGGCTGGCTCGAGGGAGCCAGCGGCGACGGCCGGGCCCAAGACGACGACCTCGCCGGGGTCGCCGGGGTCGACCGGCGTGCGATCGGTGTCGACGATCCGAACCTCGTGGCAGTCGAGCGGTCGCCCGACGGTTCCGGGGTTGGCCGCCGCTTCGTCCGGACGCGCGGTGGCGATCTGTGAGGCCGCCTCGGTCGACCCGTAGGTCGGGTGGACCGGAATCTCGCGGTCGAAACAGGCTGACAGCAACTCCTCAGTGGCTGGGGCGCCGCCGAGCAGGACGACGCGCAAAGACTCCGTTGGCGTCCAGCCCGCCTCGAGCAGCCGCCGGCACATCGTCGGCACGAGTGAGACGCAACTGATCCGGTAGGTCGCCAGCGTCTCGAGCGTCGCCGTCGGCTCGAAGCGCCGCTGGGTGACCAGCGTCGTGCCGTCGACCATCGTCCGGACGATCGGCGCGAGCCCGCCCATGTGGGCCATCGGGAGACAGCAGAGCCACCGGTCGTCGGGAGCGACGCCGAGTCGATCAGCCGACGCGGTCGCGTTCGCCAGCAGGTTCTGCCGTGAGAGTGACACGGCCTTTGGCGAGCCACCCGTGCCGGAGGTGAACACCAGCAGTTGTGACTCGTCGATCTGCCGTGGTTCGGCTGCACCGTCCGGCAATGGTGGCAGGTCACCCTGTTCGGAACGTCCCGTCAATTCCTCGCCATCCAGTTCGTCGACCGACCACACGGGACAGGAGCCAGCGGTCGTGGCCGTCTCCGCAGTCGCTTCCTCACAGACCAGCAACGATGGCTCGACGCGCTCGAGTTTGTGGGCACACTCGGGAGCCGTCTCGTCGACGTGGAGTGGAACGACGACACAACCGACCCGAACGGCGGCGAAGTACAGCGCAGCGAAGGCCGGACGCGTCTCGAGGAGGAGCCCGAGCCGATCACCCGGCTCGAGACCAGTTTCGAGCAACGACCGGGCGAGGTGCGTTGCCCAGGCGTCGAACTCACCGTACGTCCACTCACGATCCGTCTCAGCGTCGACGACCGCCGTCCCGTGGGGTTCGATCGACGCTCGCCGCGAGAGGCTGTCATCATCGTGCCACGCCGTCAGGTCGGTCACGTCGACCACGCTCCCTCGACGCCGAGGCCTTTCGCCTGTGGGACGACCGCGTCACCGTTTTCGAAGAGGACCGGATCGGGCGCGAGGTCGTCGGCGAGCAGCCCTGCGGTCGCGAGGCCACAGGCGGAGACGTCGGGGATTGCAGCGGCGAGATGGACGGCACCCGTCCGGGCGACCACCGCGTCGATCGTCGTCGTCACGATCACCCCGAGATCGATCTGCCGGGCCCAGGCGGCGATCCGGCGCGCCTGGTCGATCCCCCCGAGCGCCATCGGTTTCAAGACGAGTGTGTCGGCCGCCTTCGTCTCACAGATGGCGTCGACGCCGTGTTCGAGGAGCCCTTCGTCGAGGGCGATGTCAACACCGTGGCCGCGTAACGCTGCGTGGCCCTCGAGAGCCCCAGCCGGCAGTGGCTGTTCGAGGAGGTCGACGTCGCACTCGGCCAGCGTCCGAATCGCGCGCATCGCCTCGTCGTAGGTCCAGGCCTGGTTGGCGTCGACGCGGAGGGAGACCGCTGGTCCGACCGCGTCCCGGGCGGCTCGAATTCGCTCTAGGTCGGCCTCGAGCGGGCGCGCGCCGGCTTTCAGTTTGCAACAGGTGTAGCCACGGTCGACGGCGGCCGCGACAGCCGCGGCCGTCTCCGCGGGAGCCCCGTCGCCGATCGTTGCGTTCACGGGCACTCGCGCAACCATCGGGCCCGCACCGAGATATTGGTACAGCGGCAACGGCTCACGAGTCGCAGCGAAGTCGGCAAACGCCAGCACCAGCCCGTGTCGGGCCGCGACCGAGTCCGTGACGACCTCGAGTGCGGCCTCCGGGCCGTCCGCGATGGTGGTTTTGGCTCGCTCGAGGGCACGTTCACACTCCGTGAGAGATTCCGTCCAGCCGGCCAGCGGCGTCGCCTCGCCGATGCCAGCTCCCTCGGCGCTCTCGACACGGACCAGGAAGCCATCGCGGCCGTCGACCGGGCCGTGGGCCGTCTCGAGTGGCTCGTCGAGCGCGACCGAAAAGGGTCGGTACTCGAGCGAGAGTGATTCGTCGGTCATCAGATCACCAGCCCGGCAGCGAAGAGGACGGCGTACAGCGCGAGGAGTTTGCCAGTTCCCTCGAGTGCTGGGTTCAGTGCCACACCGTCGGTGCGCGTCGAGACAGTCCGCAGGAGGACGAGCGCGTAGGGCAGTGAGAGCAGCGGTGCCAGAACGGTCGGATCGGAGCCCAGTCCGAGCCAGAAAGCGATTGGAACGAGATACGCCAGCGCGAGCAGTGAGCCGTACTCGAGGCGGCTCGCCCGGTAGCCCAGCAAAACGGCGAGCGTGCGCTTGCCGGCTGCCGCGTCGGTCTCGCGGTCACGAATGTTGTTCACGACGAGAATCGCCGTCGAGAGACCGGCGATGGGGAGACTCGCCAGCACCGCGTCGGTGGTGATCGTCCCTGGCGGGATCGTCGTCGCGAGCGGGTCGGCGAGGACGGCCGCCGCCTGGACGTAGAACGTGCCGACAACGGCCACGAGCCCGAAGAAGACGAAGACGAAGAGATCACCGAGTCCGTGGTAGCCGAGCGGGTAGGGCCCACCGGTGTAGGCCCACCCACAGAGCACGCTGACGAGGCCGATCACCACGATTGGCAGGCCACCGACGTACACGAGATACGTCCCGGAGAGGATCGCGAGGCCGAAGGTGACGATCGTCGCGCGCTTGACCGCTCCTGGGTCGATGAGCCCGGCCTGGGTAACCCGCGTGAACCCCTCGCGGTCGTCCGTGTCGGCACCCTTCTGTGCGTCGTAGTAATCGTTCGCGAAGTTCGTGCCAACCTGAATGAGCGCGGCGCCGACGAACGCGACCAGTGCCGGGAGTGGCGCGAACACGCCGGCGTCGATCGCGACGGCGGTTCCGACGATGACCGGGGCCGCGGCCGCCGGGAGCGTCTGGGGCCGCGCGGCCACGAGCCACGCCCGAAGGCGATCGCTCTCGAGCTCGGTCGACATCTACCCCTGGCTCCGGGACGAACGAGTGTCAACGTTGGCATTCCGGCCGGTCTCCCCAGCGACGAGACGACCGCCAATGGCGAGCACTAGCGCACCGATCGCGACCGGGATCGCGAACCCGGGGATCGAATCGTCGTCACTCTCGCTGGTCGACGTATCGTCGGCACCATCGCTCGCGGTGTCCTCGTCACCTACGGGCGGCTCGTCAGCGAAGGTGACGCCATCCGGCGCCCCCTCGTCCGCACCGTCATCCGCGTCGGGATCGCCACCCTCGACGTGGACGGTGCCGTCGAAGGCGACCGTCGAGCTCCGGAAGTCGTCGACGACCAACGTCACCGACTCGTCGCTGATTTCGATCGGCTCACTCGTCGGGCCAACGTCGTCGTCGATCGCGAGTGTCAACTCGAGAGTCGCGTCCGAACCCAGGGCACCGTCACCTGGCGGCACCCGCTCCTGATCGATCGTGATCTCGCCGGCCGCCTGATCGACGTCGATGTCGCCCTCGACTGTCACATCGTCGTCCCCATCGACGAGGAATGGACCGTGGTCTGCCGCCACGACCTCGAACACGTCCGGATCGTAGGAGACGGTCGCCGATATCCGGTAGTAGCCGTTCTGATGGAGGTCACCGTCACCAGCGACACGGAGCTGGAGATCGACCTCCTCGCCGGCAGCCGCCTCGAGTTCGTTTGGTTCGACGGAGACGACGACGGTCCCGTCACCGGCAGCCGCAGGCGTCGCCAGCGCCGCGAGTCCGACGAGAAGACAACAACAGAGGACCGCCACCCGCGACCAGTGTCCGTCGTTACCCATCCGACGGCGGCACCTCGAATTCGACTGGCTCCATCTCGAGGAATGCGGTCTCGTACCCCTGGTGGCGGGCAACCTGGGGCGCCGAGTCGAAGCTGACCTCGACGGTGTCGCCTGGCTCGACATCGTCGACGGTCGTGCCGTAGTGCAGGTCGTAGCTGCCATCGATCGTCTGCTCGAGATCGAGGGAGTCGATCGCTTCGCCGTCGCGTTCGATCACGGCCGACAGCGAGGCGTCGGCGAGCGGGATGGCGTTGTACGGCGTCCGGGGCGACACGAGCAGATACTGATCGTCGTCGCCGAGTCGGTGGTCGGCCCCAACCAGGGACGCCACCACGCGTGCGTCGTGGCTGCTGGGGAGATCGTCGGGCTCGGCTGGGGCGTCCGCGGCACCCGCCGTCCAGAGCGTCGTTCCGGGATACTCCTCGAGAGCGGGCAGTCGCGAGACCGGCACGGCGTGGTGACCGTGCTCGTGGTCGTCGGCGTGTTCGTGATCGTCACCGTGGTCGTGGTCGTCGCCGTGCTCGTGGTCGTTGGCGTGCCCGTGATCGTCGCCGTGGTCGTGGTCATCGCCGTGCTCGTGGTCTCCGGCGTGCCCGTGATCCTCGCCGTGCTCGTGGTCGTCACCGTGTTCGTGATCGTCAGCGTGCCCGTGATCGCTGTGGTCCATCAACTCGAGCGCGCCAGCCCGGCCCCAGTCGTCTTCGTCCAGATACTCGATCCCGTCGATGACCGTCTCGCGGTACTCCTCGTCGTACTCGAACTCGAACTCGACGGTGACCGAGTCCTCGAGCCGGCCCGCGAGCGCGCCGGTGCGCCGCGTCGACAGCGGCGGGATCGTCACCTCGAACGTGTAGGTTCCATCGCCGGGCAGGGCGACGTTGTCGCCGAAGTGAAAGCCCATCTCCTGGGAGATCATCGTCCACGCAGACCGTGGAGAGCCGATCGCGTCGCCGTCACGCTCGACGCGGATTGTCGCGCCGTCGTCGACCGGGAGCACCACGTCCGTCTCGCGATCCCAGATGGTAAACATCAGATGGATCCCGTGGCCCTCGTCGGGGATCGATTCCTCGACCGAGTCCTCGCCGTCGCCAGCGACGGTCCAGAACGGGTGGGGGTAGGTCACCATCGGTGCGATGGCCACGTCTCCCGCCTCGATCGGCTCGAGATGGACCATCGCCTCCCGGTGGGTCGGGACGTAGACGTACTCCGGCGGGTCGTCGATCTCCAACAGTTCGGGTGCGGACTGGACTGTCTCGTCTCCGTCGTCGCCTGCGTCTGGATCGCCCTCGGACTCCGCACAGCCCGCGAGCACCACTGTCGTTCCGGCGAGTGTGAGGCCACCAAGCACCTGCCGTCGTGTGATTGAATCGTCCTGCATTGTGTTCCCCATGAAGATTGATTGCTGGAGTGATAGGCCCGAAGCCCAATATTTCCTTCTGGTTCAGTTCGCTAATCGCCCGGGTCGGGGTCGGGAAGCGCACGGTGTGTGCGCGGCGGCACGAGGTAGTTGCCCCGGCGATTGACGAACAGATAGTGGAGGATCCCGTTGTTCGCCCGGGGGACGTCGAGATCCTCACCGGTCATCGCCTCGCGAACGCTCACGAAGTCGCTGATCTCGCGTTGCACCGAGAGAAAGTGCAGTCCCGGCTGGTCACCGTCGACGGTGTTGAAATCGCGCCGCAGCAAGATCGGCTCGCCGTCCTCGCGTGCCCGGGCGGCCTTCTGGGCGTGCCCGACGACACCTCGCTCTCGTGCGTCTGTCTCTGTGGCCTCGATACGATCCGAACTGAGCGCGCTCGTCGCACCGAGTTCTTCACCGACCTCACCCACCAACGCGTCCTCGGCGTGTTCGATGCTGAACATCTTCGAGACGCGCTGGAAGGGGTTCTCCTGCTCGAACCACTGGGTGAGATTGATCTGCATCGAGGAGATGTGCTGAGTCGTTCCACCCGCGAAGGGGCCCTCCTCGAGGGTCACTCGGTCCTCGGTCGCCTGGCTCTCGGTGAAGCCCGATCGAAAGCCCATGAAAAAGGGGGCCTCCTCGGGGACCGAGTCCGGGACGCCGGCGAGGTCGGTGTGTTCGACCGGGAGCCCCTCGCCGACGAAGCCAGTGCGACGAACGTCGTCCTCGCGGTCGAAGACGTCCCCGAGTGCGGCGTCGACGGACACGCCATTGACCGTCTCGCGCTCGCTGAACAGCGCCGCCTCGGCCTCGAGGACGACCGACGGATGATCGCTCGCGAGGTGACACACGGCGTCGAACTCGTCGAGAGTGAACCCATCCGACTCCGGGTTCTCGCGACTGGTGAGCGGTTCCGGCGCGGGGAGATCGACCGCGTCCGGCACCGGTTCGTCGTATCGATCGAAGTACGCCGGTGTGTACCCGATCGTGAACACCAGTCCCTCGTTGCTCCACTCGTAGGCGCGCTCGAGTGTCTGAAATGCGTCCTCGACGGTTGCTCGAGCCTCGTCGGTTGGCTCGGTGGCAAGCGAGAGCGCGAGGAGCACGTGGTGGTTCGGTGGGACCACGTTCCCGTCGTCGTCGGTCCCGAGCACGTCGTTCCAGGCGTGTTGGCGCTCGGGCAGCGTCGAGGGGTCGTCGGTTCCCGCCGGGACCGCCGGCCCGTCGTCGGTCAGGTCCAGACAGGCACTCAACGCACTCGCCCCGCCCACGGCGACGAGCGCACGAACGTAGTCGCGTCGCGAGAGGGCGTCTGGATCCGGCAGCGTCATACCCGCCACTCAGGAGTAGAGACGGATATGAATTGCTCTCGCGGTTGGCCTCACCGAGGGTCGGTGTTCCAGTGTGGACTGCCGTCAGTAGTGCCAGGGGTACTCGTCGAAGTCGGGGTCGCGACCCTCGACGAACGCGTCCCGGCCTTCCGCGGCCTCGTCGGTCATGTACCCGAGTCGCGTCGCCTCGCCGGCGAACACCTGCTGGCCGACCATCCCGTCGTCGGCGAGATTGAAGCCGTACTTCAACATCCGCATCGCCATCGGACTTTTGCGGTTGATTCGGTCGGCCCACTCGAGGGCCCGATCCTCGAGGGTCTCGTGGGGGACGACCGCGTTGACCATCCCCATCTCGGCGGCTTCCTCGGCGTCGTAGGTCTTGCCGAGGAAGAACACCTCGCGGGCCTTCTTCTGGCCGATCTGTCGGGCGAGATAGGCCGAACCGAACCCCGCGTCGTAGCTGGCGACGTCCGGGTCAGTCTGGAGGAATTTTGCGTGCTCGTCGCTCGCGATGGTCAGATCACAGACGACGTGCAGTGAGTGGCCGCCGCCGACCGCCCAGCCGGGCACGACGCAGACGACGACCTTCGGGAGGTGGCGGATCTGGCGCTGGACCTCGAGGATGTGGAGGCGACCCTGCTCAGAAGGTACACTCTCGTCCTCTTCCGCGGCGTCGTCAGCGTCGTACTGGTAGCCGTCGGCGCCCCGGATGGTCTGGTCACCGCCGGAACTGAACGCCCAGCCGCCGTCCGTGGGCGACGGGCCGTTGCCGGTGAGCAACACGCAGCCAACCTCTGTCTGGCGTTTCGCGTGATCGAGGGCCACCGAGAGTTCGTCGACGGTCCGCGGCCGAAATGCGTTCCTGACCGCTGGGCGATCGATCGCGATCCGCACGGTTCCCGACTCCCGAGCCCGGTGGTAGGTCACGTCCTGGAACTCCTCAGCCAGTGGCGCGACCGGCTCCCAGCGGTCCGCGTCGAACAGCACAGATACCATTGCTGGGAGTTGGTGGACGGCCCGGCATATAGCTTCGCGTCAGCGGAGAGCGGCGGCTCGGCGAGTAGCCGTCTCGTTCGCTCGGAAAGAACGCGGGTAGCCGGTCGGCGACCGCTCGAGGGCCGTCAGTGCTCGAGATCTCGGTACGACTGGTACATCAGTTCCCAGAGGGTGTCTTCCATGCTCCCCTCGGTCTGGTCTTCGAGTTTGCGGTACAGTGACTCCGAGATCGTCAACTCGGGCATGATCCATGCATTGTGCGGGCAGCTAATAAAGGTACTCTAATTCGAAATCGAGTTAATAATGGTTCGTCATTCTCGGTGGGTTGGGTTCGACGGGAGCGTTTTATCAGTGGCGGAAGGACGACCGGTATGGCACGACGGGCGACTCCAGCTGACGTCTCCGAACTCACGCCACCTGACCGGATCCTCATGGGACCTGGCCCGAGCGATGTCCACCCGCGGGTGCTGCGTGCGATGAGCACCCCACTGGTCGGACACCTCGATCCGGCGTTCGTCGACCTGATGGACGAGGTCCAGGCGTTGCTCCGGGCGACCTTCCAGACCGATAATCAGTGGACGATCCCTGTCTCGGGGACGGGCTCGGCAGCGATGGAGGCAGCGATCGGCAACCTCCTCGAGCCGGGCGAGACGATGCTCGTGCCAACGAACGGCTACTTCGGCGGTCGGATGGCGGCGATGGCCGAACGGGCGGGCGGTGCAGTCGTCACCGTCGACGCACCGTGGGGCGAACCACTCGAGCCCGACGACGTCGCGAACGCGCTTGCGACCCACGACCCAGACGTCTTCGGCTTCGTCCACGCGGAGACGAGCACGGGTGTTCGCCAACCCGACGTGCCGGCGCTGACGGCAGCCGCCCACGACCACGATGCGCTGGTGATCGCCGATACGGTCACCTCGCTGGGTGGTGTCGAACTCCGCGTCGACGAGTGGGGAATCGACGCCGCCTACGCCGGCGGGCAGAAGTGTCTCTCCTGTCCACCTGGTGCGAGTCCACTCACCCTCTCGGACGAGGC
>LKMJ01005681.1_pt1 | contig 11763 bp, 11 predicted proteins | sample 643391 | NCBI WGS metagenome assembly LKMJ01 (sample SAMN04112250, study PRJNA286221) | soda lake metagenome | biome: soda lake; feature: Kulunda Steppe; material: water; isolation source: sample PL-Br10 brine of Picturesque Lake | place: Russia: Kulunda steppe | collected 2010-07
AAAGTGTGGCTTCGGTCACACCGCGATGATCCAGTTCGGCCGCGAGTACTGCACCGCGCGGAAGCCGGCGTGTCTCGAGGACCCCGATGCCTGCCCACTCGGCGATCTGTGCGAGCAGGTCGGCGTGTATCCGGAGACCGGCGAACTCGTCGACCCCGCGGACGCGCCTGCTGACGACCCTGATTCAGGGCCGGCCCGCCTTTAGCCGTCGACGGCCGTAGCGCTGACGAGCACGGAAACCGAGACGAAGGCTCCAGCGGCGAGGAGCGTGCGGCTACGAAACGAACGCATCGAGCCGGTCGAAGGTCTGCTCCTCGTCGGCGAGCGGATTGAACGATTCGTCGCCGAAAACGAGCCACGGGGTGCCGCCGACGCCGTCGTCGCCAGCCGCGGTCGTCGTCTCGCGAACCTCGTCGTCGAACTCGTCGGCCTCGACGGCGTCACGGAACTCTTCGACCGCACCGACGTCGGCGTTTTCTGCGTACTCGACCAGCGTGTCGGTCGTCCCCCACTGCTCGCTGGACGCTGGCTGGCTCGACATCACGAGCTTGTAGTACGGCCAGAACGACTCCGGCTCGATGTTCCACAGCGCGAGTCCCGCACGGGCGATTCGTGGTGAGTCATCGCCGAGCGCTGGCTCTCCGTCGCCGCCGTACCCCAGCGCGCGATGGACGAGCGTCAAATCGCCGGCTTCGACGTACGTCTCGACGATGTCGTCCAAAAGCGCGTCACTGAACGCCGCACAGGCAGGGCATTTCCAGTTGGCGTAGTACACGACGGTCGGTTCCCCGCCGGAGCCCATCGTTTCGTACGTGTGGTCACCGGGTGCATCCGGAATGGAGACGTTCGTCGTCGCCGTATCGGGGGGTGGCCCCTCGGCGGCGTCGTCGCCACCGAGGCATCCGGCCGTGGAGAGGCCGACCGCCGTGCCGACTGTCGCGAGAACCCGTCGTCGGGTCGGTGTCATGCGTTCGAATAAACCACCGACGTGATTGAAGTTTCTGGTACAGCTCGCGAGAGATGGACTTTTCGTCGCTCGAATCGAATCGGCCGGTGTGCTCACGAAGGATCTCCTTCGCGTCTCGCGAGCCGGCGGAGGGTACCAACCTCGCTTTTCGACCCGGGATGACGAGCGACTCGCCGCACGAGTTCTCGGGACGTACCAGGGGCACGTCGGCGAGCGTCGTTCGGCACTCGATGCGGCACTCACGGAACTGGAACGGGAAGCCGACGATTTCAAACTCGTTCGTGGGTTCGCGAAGCTGCTTGAGAGGGAAGCGACCTTTGAGACGTGTTCGGCCGTCGAGCCACGACGAGCACGGAAAGCGACGTTCGAGGCCGCCGATGCGGTCGGCGTCGTGACGAACGTGGAGCGCACGCAGGCGATCGAAACTGCGGCCGAACGAGTCGGCGTATCGGGGGACGAACTCGAGGCATCGCTGTTCGCAGACCGCGACACTGAACAGGTACTCGTCGACCTGGACAGCCGGTACGACCCCCCGTCGCTTCGCGCGCAGTACGATCTGTCGCTCGCACAGACGGCGCTGTTCGACGCCGTCGAAGTTCGGGTTCGCTCCGCGGAGCCGAAGCCGCTCGTATCGGCGGTCAAACGGCTTCGTCTCATGTACGAGATTCGCCGAACCGATGATGGTCGAGAGGTCGTTGTCACCGGCCCCGATGCGCTTTTCACGCGGTCGCGACGGTACGGAACTCGCTTCGCACGGCTGCTCCGCACGGTCGCGAAGGCGGACGAGTGGAGGCTGGAAGCAACTATCGACGACCGGGGAACGGAACGACTGCTCGTGCTCTCGGACGACGACCTGACGGTTCCAGGTACCGAACCGGTCGCCGAACCGACGTTTGACAGCGGCATCGAAGCTGATTTTTATACCCGATTCGACTCGCTCGACCTCGATTGGACGCTCCTTCGTGAGCCCGAGCCGCTTGAAGCCGGCGAGTACGCCGTCATCCCCGACTTCGCGTTCGACTGGAAGCACGGTGACTTCCGCGTCTTTTTCGAGATTATGGGGTTTTGGACGCCCGAGTACGTCGACAAGAAGCTCTCGCGCTTTACAGAGCTCGAAGACGTGGCGTTCGTCGTCGCCTACGATGAATCGCTCGGCGTCGGCGAGGCCATCGAAGCCGAGGGACATCGAGGGTTCCCGTACACCGGCTCCATCCGGCTGAAGGACGTTCGTGACGCGCTCCGGCCGTACGAAGCCCAGTTACGTGCCGAAAGCGTGGCGGGGCTCCCTGACGAACTCACCCCCGATACCGACGTGACGACCATCGGAACCGTCGCTGCCGAGTACGGCGTTCCCGAGTCGGCGGTCGAAGAGGCCACGTTTCCCGAACACGAACGCGTCGGTCGGACGCTCATTCGACCGTCTGTTCTAGATGTCGTTGGCGAACGACTCGACACCGATATGGAACTGTCGGAGGCGGAAGCGATTCTCGATGAGGTCGAAATCGACGATGCGAGCGCCGTCCTCGCCCGGCTGGGCTATCGGGTCGAGTGGGCGGGCCTCGGAGGCGGAACGCTCCGGGAGAAGTAGCGAACAGACAGCGCTGCCCGTCGGTGACCCTCGCGCTGTACTGCCGCCTCGTTGGGCCACCGGTGACTCGTCACGACATACGTCGTTTGGCCGCGCTTTGGTTTATAAATACTCGGCTCGCTGCAGTGTCCTTTCGAACTCACACGTTCCGCTGTCGCCCTTTCGGCATCTGCGAGCGGAGTTCGTCGTACAGATACAGCCCGACACCGATGGGCTCGACTCCACCGGCGATCTCGTGTGCGGCGATCAGATACCCCCAGTCGCCGTTCCACTCGGGCTGGGTGTCGTGACCGCGGACGAACTGACGAGCGTCATCGTCGTCGAGCACGACGACGTTCTTCGTCGCTTCGCGTCCGAACCGCTGGGCGGCGTCCGTCGTCGGTTTCCAGTGTTCCTGTCGGGTTCGGAGAAACGTCATGCCGAGCCCCTCGACGTCAGCGGGCGAATCGAGGTCGCTCGCGAACACCCATATCTTACCTGCCCCTCGCTCCCAGAACGTGTAGCCGCCGAACGTCACCGGGTCGAGCCCGAACCGCTCGACCCACCAATCGACGACCGCTTCGCGGGTGGCTCGCCCCTCGACGGTTCGGTCTGCGGCCGTCTCTGGCAGCCGGTCGAACACCTGTCCGTCGTTCGTGTTCGCGTTCGTGCGCTCGTCCCCGCTGCTCATGCGCCGACCTCCAGTTTCGCGCAAAAAAAGCCACCTGTGTCGTTTTGGTGCGGATAAATGCGTTTCGCACGTGTCATCGACTCGTCGTAGCGGTCGCCGTCCCACTCGGTGATTCCGGGAGCGTGTTCGAGCGTGAGATCGTACTCGGCGAGCCCGCAGTCGTACTCATCGAGGATGTGCTGGACGACGCCCTCGTTCTCCTCGGGAGCGAACGTACACGTCGAGTAGACCACGGTGCCGCCCTCGCGAGTCACTTCGAGCGCCCGTGAGAGGATACCACGCTGGACGCCGGCGACGCCTTCGACGTGGTCGAGCGACCACCCGTCGAGGGCGTCGGGGTTCTTGCGAATCGTCCCCTCGCACGAACAGGGGGCGTCGACGAGAACGTGGTCGAACAGCTCACCATCGAACGGGTTGAGCGAAAAGTTTCGGGCGTCTTGACGCGTGACGACGAGGTTCGTCACGCCGCACCGCTCGGCGTTCGACCGAAGCGCCGATAACCGCCCGAGGTTGTTGTCGTTGCCGACGAGCAGGCCGCGGTCGTCCATCAGTGCGGCGAGCTGGGTCGTTTTACTCCCCGGCGCGGCGCACGTATCGAGTACACGGTCATCGGGAGCCGGGTTCAACGCCAGCGCCGGTACGGCCGAAACCTCTTCTTGGCCGTACACCCATCCGTGGACGGACGCCCAAGTGTTTCCGGGGGAGACGTCGGCACCGAGTCGGAACAGCCCATCGTGCCAGTCGACACCTTCGTACTCGACGGCAGCCTCGTCGAAGGCTCGACGAACCCGTTCTGGCGTTGCCTTGATTTCGTTTACCCGGACGACCGAGGGGAGCGACCGCTCGCACGCAGCGTAGAACGCCGCCGGGTCGTCGAGAAGCGACTCATACCGCGCGAGAGGGTTCATATTCGTCGTCGGGCGGCGACCGTTTTGTCGGTGTCGGTTGTCCGTCCGGTCGATTGCCCGTCCGGTCACCTGTCCGCATGCACTCGGCCCACTATTAAGACACTGCCAACCGTTCGAATGCATATGGCACATATACAGGTTCACGCCGAAGACGTCGAACTCTCCTCACCGGTGCTCGTCGAGGGGTTGCCGGGGGCCGGTCTCGTCGGGAAAATTGCTGCCGACCACCTCGTAAGCGAGTTCGATATGCGATACTACGGAGCGATACACTGCGAAGGACTCCCTCGCGTCGCTGTGTACCGCGGCGAGTCATCCGACGTGCTCGCCCCTGTTCGACTGTACGTCGACGAGGAAGCGGAGCTGCTCGTCCTCCAGAGTGACGTGCCGGTGTCGCCGTCGAACGCGACCGAATTCGCGACTTGCGTCACCGGCTGGCTCGATGAACACGACGTGTTCCCGCTGTATCTGAGCGGTATCGCCGCCGAAAAAGACGGTGTCCCCGACATGTACGGCATCGCCACCGGAGAGGCCGAAGAGCATCTTGACGAGGCCGGAATCGTTCCACCTCGCGAGAGCGGACTGGTCTCCGGACCGACCGGTGCGCTGTTGTATCGGGCCGAGGAGACGGGCATGGACGCCGTCGGCCTCGTCGTCGAGACGGAAGCGCAGTTTCCCGACCCGGAAGCTGCACGGGTACTTCTCGAACACGGTATCGAGCCGATAACTGGCGTCGAGATCGACACCGACGTACTCATCGAGCACGCGGGCGAGATTCAAGAGGCGCGCGAAGAGCTCGCGAAGCGATTGCAGGACGGCGACCTCGACGAGAGCTCACAGGCCCAGCCCATCCGAGGCTTCCAGTAGAATTAATCCGTCAGCCGTCGGCGTCACGTGTATGACCGAGTTCTCATCACGGGTCGAAAAGATATCCATCAGCGGCATTCGAGAGGTGTTCGAGGCTGCCGGCGAAGATGCGATCAACCTCGGGTTGGGCCAACCGGATTTTCCGACACCGGAACACGCCCGTACCGCGGCCATCGAGGCCATCGAAACCGGCGTTGTCGACGCGTACACCTCGAACAAAGGGACGTTCGAACTGCGCGAGGCCATCGCGTCGAAACACGACCGCGACAACGACCTTTCGGTCGACCCGGAGAACGTCATCGCGACCGCGGGCGGCAGCGAGGCGCTCCACATCGCGATAGAAGCGCACGTCGACGTCGACCAGGAAGTCATCTACCCCGACCCCGGATTCGTCTCCTACGAGGCGCTGACGCATCTGGCCGGTGGACTGCCGAAACCCGTTACGTTGCGCGACGACCTCACGATGGCTCCCGAAGCGGTTGAGGCGGCGATCACCGACGATACGGCCGCGTTCGTCGTCAACAGCCCGGCGAATCCGACCGGAGCCGTCCAGTCGGAGTCGGATATGCGTGAGTTCGCCCGAATCGCCGACGAGTACGACCTCCTCTGTATCACCGACGAGGTGTACGAACGGTTCGTCTTCGACGGCGAACACCACTCACCCGCGGCGTTCGCGGAGTCGGACAACGTCGTCGTGGTCAACGCCTGCTCGAAGACGTATTCGATGACGGGCTGGCGACTCGGCTGGGTGACCGGCTCCCACGAGCGAGTCGAACGGATGCTCCGCGTCCACCAGTACGCCCAGGCGTGTGCGTCCGCGCCGAGCCAGTACGCCGCCGAAGCCGCGCTTTCCGGGCCCCAAGACCACGTCGACGAGATGCGCGACGCGTTCGAAACGCGCCGAGACGTCCTGCTCGACGGGTTCGAAGATATGGGTCTTCAGACACCAACGCCCCACGGGGCGTTCTACGCGATGCCGAAAGTGCCGGACGGCTGGGTCGACGAAGTCATCGAGCGCGGCGTCATCGTCGTTCCGGGTGAAGCGTTCGGTGACAACGGCGCAGGGCACGCACGCATCTCGTACGCCATCGATATCGAAACGCTGAAAGAGGCGATAGAAACGATGGCTGCGGCGACCGCAGCGCTCGAATAGACCGCTTCTCAGCCGTCGCCAGCCGATCTGGGGGGTCGCGATGACCGGTCGAACGGAGGAAGCGTCCGTCAGTGATGGTCGAACGAAGGGAAACGCCTATTGGTGAACGCGTGGCGAATACTGCCATGGACAGCGCGGCCGAGCGTCGTCGAGTCGCCGTCGCCGTAGCGATGTGGTTCGCGCTCTACCTCGGTGTTTCGGCCGTTCTCTACGGACTGTTTCGGTATCGAGGTGTCCCCGGCGACCCCGGGGTGCTCGCCGAACTGGCACTCGGACTCGGCGTCGCCATCACTGGGCTCGCGTTCGTCGCCGTCGTTATCGACCGACTGGTCTTCACCCGACGACCCGAACACTTTCTGACTCGGCAGTCCCTCTGGGTGTTCGTGCTCGTCGTGCTCACCGTCGGTGCGACCGCGGCGTTCCTTCTCACCGTGACCGTCTCGCCCGGCAATGCGGTGCTTTTCGGCGTCGTCGTCGCGCTCCCGACGACGATGTTCCTGTTCGCCGCCGTCAATCTGGCACGATACCGAACGATGGAGCACGGTGCCGACCAAGAGGATTTCTGAGCCGCGACGGCAGTACAGTAATGGTCATTGCGACCCATGATACCACATGGCGTTTTCACGTAACGATTCGGGTCTCAGAGCCGACGTCAACGCGCTCGCTTCGCAGGTTCACCCGGTGTTCATGCTGCCGCCGCTGGCCGCGTCGGCGTTCGGAGCTGTGCTTTCCGCCCAGCTCGATGTGGCGCTTTTGACGCTTCACCTCGTCGCCGTGTTCGCCGCCCTCTACACCGCCCACGTCAAAGACGGCTACATCGATTTCTACGCGAGAACTGAGGACGACGACCACCCGTTGACCGCCCCTGGTTGTCGGCTCGCCCTACTCGGAGCCTCTATCGTGTTTTTTGTCTGTCTCACCGCCATCGGTCTGTTCGTCGATGTCTGGGCCGCGCTGCTCACGCTCCCTGGCTGGCTCATCGGCTATCTGCACGCACCACAGCTCGACACGAACCCGGTCGGCGCGACAGCCGGCTATCCGACCGGCATCGCGTTCGCGCTGCTCGGAGGGTACTACGTCCAGACAGCCGCGCTCACGTCGACTCCCGTCGCGTTCGCTGTGGTGTTCCTCGCCGTGCTCTGCGGAATCAAGGTAATCGACGACGTGAAAGACTACGACTACGACCGTTCAATAGACAAACGAACCGTCGCGGTCGTCCTCGGCCCCGACAGTGCACGCCGATTCGCCTACGGACTCATGGGTGTTGGGATGGCCACCGTCGTCGCACTCGCGCTGGCTGGTGTCTTCCCGACGACGAGCGTCGTCGCCCCGGTCGCGTTCGGAATCATCGCCGCCTTCGCCCGCCGTGCCGGCGACGACGACCGACTCGCGACGAAGCTGCTCATCCGCGGGTCGTACGTCTTCTTCGCCGTCCTCGTCGCCGCCGTATGGGTCGGCTGACCTGATTGCGCAGAACGTTTTTCGCGACACACGTCGACGCAGAACCTATGTCGTGGAACCTCCTCACGGACGAAGACGTCTGGTCGACGCCGTACACTACGGTCGTCGACGCGATGAACAGAGCGCTCGTCGAACACGCCGCCGGTACGCTCGTTTCGCCACCGCGCTGGACAGTCGACATCGACGACGAAACCGACGCTCGTCTCGTGTTCACCGCCGGCGGGGCGGAAACGGCCGGCGTCTTCGGCTTCCGCGTCTACGAGACGTTTCCCGACCGAACTGACGCCCACGAGCAGCTAGTCGCCGTATGGGACGGCGAAAGCGGGGCGTTTCGTGGACTGTGCGTCGGTCACGCGGTCGGCGTGCTCCGAACCGGCGGGTTGGGTGGTGTCGCCGTTGACGCGCTCGCACGCGACGACGCGACGACGGTCGGCGTTCTCGGCTCAGGGCCGCAGGCTCGCGCGCAACTGGAGGCGATCGCGGTCGTTCGCGACATCGACACCGCGCGGGTGTTCAGCCCGACGATCGAAAGCCGCGAATCGTTCGCGGCGACGGTCGACGGTCGGTTGAACGCGGTCGTCGAAGCGGTTGCCGATCCCGAGACGGCGGTTCGTGGCGCGGACGTCCTCGTCTGTGCGACGAACAGCACCGAGCCGGTGTTCGAAGCCGATTGGCTCGACGACGGCACGCACGTCTCGACGCTCGGGCCGAAGTACGAGGGGAGACACGAACTCCCGCTCGCAGTTACTGAACAGGCCGACACCCTCGCCACCGATTCACTCGCGCAGGTCGAGTCGTATCCACGGCCCTTCTTTATTACCCCTGGTGAGCTCGTCGAGCTGAGTTCGATTCTCGACGGCCGCGAGAGCGGCCGAACGGGCGACGGCGACGTCACCCTCTACTGCTCGGTCGGCCTCGCGGGAACGGAAGTCGTTCTGGCGGACGAGTTGTTGTCGGCTTCCTCCCACGGCTGAAGCCGGAGCTTCCGCCTTGAATCTCTGTGAATCATCGATGCGAGACGACAATAATCCGTATCATTCGATGAGTTCGAACCGTTTTATTTTGCCGCTCGCGGTTCGGGGAAACGTTTCGACGAACTCGAATTCGTGAGGGTGTTTGTAGCGGGCGAGTCGCCTGTCGAGATGATTACGTAATTCGACCTCTGTCGGTGCCTTCGAGCCGCTCGTGATAACGAACGCGACGGCCCGTTCGTTGCGACGCTCGTCCGCGATACCGACGACCGCAGCGTCCGCGACGGACGAGTGTTCGCACAAAACGTCTTCGACCTCCGCCGGATAGACGTTGTATCCCGAGGTGACGATGACGTTCGTTTTCCGGTCGAGCAGCTCGTAGTAGTTGTCCGCGTCACGGCGGACGATATCGCCGGTTCGGAAGTAGCCGTGGTCGGTGAACACGTTCTCGGTCTCGTCCGGCCGTTCGTGGTAGCCGACCATCACGTGTGGGCCACGAACAAGAAGTTCGCCGGGAGAGTCGGGGGCGACCTCGGAGCCGTCGGTCGAGACGACCTTGCAGTCGGTCGCTCGCAGCGGCTGGCCGATCGTGCCGACTCGATGTCCGAACGTCGATCCGAGACCGACGTGGGTGCCGCCGCCGGTCTCGGTCAGTCCGTACGCTTCGAACGGTCGGATGCCGGTTTTGTCCTCGAACGCCTCGGCAACCGGTGTCGGAAGCTTCGCGCCGCCTTGCATCGCCTCTTCGAGCGACGAGAGATCGTACTCGTCGAACGCATCGTGCTCGACGAGGTCGACGTACATCGTAGCCACCGCGCCAAATTTCGTTACTGATGCGGACTCGATGCGTTCCAGCGCGTGAGCCGGGTTCCAACGGTCGGGATCCATCAGGTACACCGAACCGCCTCGAACGAGTGGCTGCCACGTCCGGTTGATAAGCCCCGCGATGTGTGCGAGCGGAAGTGGCGAGAGAAAGCGCTCGCGTTCGGATGGAATTTCCGTCCGATCGAAGCCGAGTAACGACTGTGCACGTATGTTTCGGTGGCTGAGTAGCACGCCCTTCGGCTCACCGGTCGTTCCTGAGGTGTACGGATGAAGCGCGATGTCGTCGTCCGACCGGTCGATAATCAACGGCTCAGCGTCGATGTCAGTAAGCCGTTCGATTTCGACCGATTCATCGAGATCAACCGTCGTATACGAGGGGTGCCGATCATCGTCAACGACCACCGTGAGTGGTGACGAGTCGAGCCGTTCGAAGGCCGCCGCCACATCGGACACAAGCGACGAATGCGTAACGAGGGCACGAGCGTCGCTGTCGGCGAGACGCCCCGCGACTTCCCGAGGGCTGAGTTGCGGATTCAGCGGCACGACCGGTGTTCCGGCACAGAATCCGGCAAGCAAGGCGACGACAAACGCTGGACAGTTCGGCACGTACAGCGCGAGTCTGTCTCCAGGGCCGATCTCTCGTTCGTGAAGACCGCCGGCAATACGCTCCCCGCGCGACCGAAGCTCGTCGTGGGTCATCCGGTGGTCGTCCATCACTATTGCGAGACGGTCGGGATGCGTTCTGGCCGTTTCGGCGTAGAGTCGAGCGACGTTCCCGGAAAGTGCGCCGCCGGAAAAGGAGTCACGATCCATGTACAGCAGTTAGAGGTCACGTTTCGGCGTAAACCGTGCCGACGGTTCATCCGGTAGCAATCACATACAGCCGTGGTAACACACGTTTACTTTTCCGAGAGGCGTTCGTCGCGCCCGCACGATGGTCAACACCAACGCGTACACCGTCCGTCCGTACGAACCGGGCGACAGAGCGGTCGTGCTGGGGCTGTACGAGGACGTGTTCGGACGAACCGACGAGGATTGGTTCGACTGGCGATACAGCGACAATCCGTACGTGTCGGGTACGCCAATCGCCGTCGCCGAACACGACGGCGAGGTCGTCGCCGCACGGCCGAGTCTCGCACTTCCGCTCACCATCGGCGACGAGTCGGTGACAGCCATCGTTCAGGTCGATCCGATGGTTCGTTCCGACCACCGTGGGCAAGGCGTGTTCACCCAGATGGTTCGGTACGTCTACGACCACTATGCGAGCCGAGAACCCCAGATCTCTATCGGTTTCGCCAACGAGGCGGTGACGAGGGCGCTTTTGAACATCGACGAGGAGCTCTCGATACACGTCGGCCTCGTCACCCCGTTCGTCACCGAGTACAGAATCCAGCGTCCGGGATCGCTCGCTTCGACCGTCACCGACCGACGCTCTCTTCGGACGCTCGGCTGGCTGGCCACTCCGTTCGCCCGGGCGTATCTCGCCGTCAGAGAACGAGGAGTCACAGCCGCTGTCGAGGACGTGACGGTTCGTCGTCGAGCGGCCACTCCCGTGGCTGCACTCTCACGGCTCGCTGACGCCTCGCCGACGGGGCGCGTCCACGCGACGCGCGACGAGGCGTTCTACGGCTGGCGCTTTGCGAACCCGCGATTCGAGTACACGACGTACGTCGCCAGACGCAACGGCGAACCGCTCGCCGCCGTCGTCGTCGGCAGAGAGCGCGACGATGGGCAGGTGCTCCACCTCTCGGAAGTGTTGCCCGTCGAACCACCGGCGGACTGTTCCGTGCTCGCACGCGTGCTGACCACCGTGTTCGCGGACAACCGCGACGCGGCTGCCGTCGTCACTGCGGGACCGGCGATACCGGCCGAACTCCGTGCCGACCTGGGCTTTGTCCCGAAAACCCGACGACCCCTGTCGATGCTGTCACCGGAGACGACGCTCGTCGCCCGGCCGTTGACGAACGAACGCATTACGGAGTGGCGGTACGGCGATTGGAACCTCTCGAATCCCGACAGCTGGGCGTTGTCGATGTGTGAGCGAGAAATCGGCTAACTGGTGGACTAGGCGCCCGCTGCCGGGTGCGTGTTACGGAGAGTCAAGGAGAAAGCCTCGCGCTTCAGCGCGGGGAGGATGTCAACTCTCGTCGCGGTTAGCATACGCTTACTTTTCATCCAAAAATCACCTGTATCCTGCAGAGTGACACAGGCACACGACGTTCGGGAGTACGGCGAGTACACCCTTCGCCAGTACGAACCGGATGACCGTGCGGCGGTACTCTCGCTGTACGAGGACGTGTTCGGCCGCTCGGACGAAGCGTGGTTCGACTGGCGGTACGTCGACAACCCATATCTG
>LKMJ01005683.1_pt1 | contig 11763 bp, 9 predicted proteins | sample 643391 | NCBI WGS metagenome assembly LKMJ01 (sample SAMN04112250, study PRJNA286221) | soda lake metagenome | biome: soda lake; feature: Kulunda Steppe; material: water; isolation source: sample PL-Br10 brine of Picturesque Lake | place: Russia: Kulunda steppe | collected 2010-07
GACGCATGCAACGATTGACACAGTGTGTATGCACGGCAATCCGCTAACCCCGCACGATAACCGGGATATGTGGAACGGAGATCGTGGGTTCGACACGTACGGTCTACTCGGGGAAGCGTACCTGTCGCTGGATTTCGTCGACGTGACGTACTTCTCCGATACCGGTCGGACGTGGGAAGACGGTGATCTGAAGGTAAAAGATAATCCTGTTGGATCCTCGACGAAGTCGGTTCAGTGCCAATCGACGGAACAGCTAATCGAGTCGCTTCAAACAGGAGAGATTACACGGTACTATCTCCTGAGCCATCCAAACCGGTGGGCAGACACGTTCGGTGAATATCTTACGGAGTACTCGAAGGATATGATCGTGAATGTTGGAAAAAAAGGACTACAGCTTGTAAGATGAGTTACTACCTCTCTATGACTACCCATCCAGTCAGTATTGCTCAAGAGACGACAAGCAGCCGGATCACATAATAATGGATTCCATCGAATCGGTTTGCGTCCTCGCAAACAGAACGCTGCTAGATTGGCAGGTTAGAGCCCTCCAACACATGGTAACCGAAACTGGTGTTGATATCCCGCTCGTTGTTGTTAACGAAACGACTGATATCGACCATCCCGGATTCAGCCGCGGTGCATCACCACTTGGAGAACAAGCTTACAAGAATGCACAGGGAATCAGTCTCTCTGATTTCGAGCTATTTTATCACACGCTGCGAACCGAGGGTGCATGGGCTTTCGTCCTTGCTGAGCGCAAACTCTCTTGGATGGCTGGTCTCGGTTCGCCGGGTCTCATGCAACGCACACCAATAGACGACATCAATGTTTTGCGCGATGCAGAACAGATCAGTTGCCAGCCCATTCCTGTTGACGGGCAGTGGTGTGATCTGCCCACTGAAGTCGTCGATAGAATTAGTGCAGAGACGGATGTAGTGATACGATTCGGATTTAATCTCCTGACTGGTCGGATTTTATCCGAACCCAACCATGGTGTCCTCAGTTTTCATCCTGGAGACATTCGTGAATATCGTGGACTCAGTCCTGCACGCATGTTCCTCAACGAGGATGACACAGCAGGGGCGACGTTACAGCAGTTGACGGATACACTCGACGGCGGATATATTGTCAGGATCGAATCCACCGATATCACCGATATTAGTACCCTTGATGAACTCCAGCATCGAATTAACAAACTACAGATTGGTATGTTAACAACCGGTATCGAACTACTCAGAGATCCTGAATTTGAGTCGAAACAACCTGACAATAGAGCACCATACGTTTCTGTCGAGAAACGCCAGTCACCACTGTTTGCTGGGAACGTTTTATTAAAGAATCTCACAGGTCGACTGGAAACATTTCGTGCGAATACAGGAGAATCCGAATGACTCTCGGCCATGGTCGCCATTTGGATGGCTCCCTGATAGTTTGGTGTTTGACCTGTTCGTCTGAACGTCACTCACTCAACAGCAGAGGTTTGATAGTGAAGTAATATGCGTATCCTCATCACCATACAACATCCGGCACATGTTCATTTTTTCAGAAATATCATCAACCTACTGGAGCAAGATGGTCACGAGATACGAGTGTATACTCGATACCGTCCGCTAATCGCGGAGTTGCTCGATAATTACGACATCAAACACGAGCCGCTTGTCGAACACACCTCCGGATTAGCATCTCTTGTGCTGAGCCAAGCCGCGTTCGAGTGGCGACTGCTCCAGCGTGCTCGTAGCTTCAGGCCGGACGTTATGACCGCGATTGCTGAGCCAGCGGTCCCTCACGTTGCGACAGTCATTGGGGCGCGAAGCGTCATCTGGACTGATAGTGGCGACGCAGCGATTCTCAATCGGACTGGAACTCCGTTCGCCGACACAGTTTGCACGCCGCGATGTCTGGATGCCGAGTACGGAAAAAAACAGCTTCGCTACGACGGGTACCATGAGCTATCGTATCTCCACCCGAACCAATTCGAGCCGGACCCAGACCGGCTCGAAGCAGCTGGTATTGATCCCACAGAACGGTTTTTTGTCTGCCGATTTGTTTCTTGGGAGGCAAGCCACGATGTCGGCAAGACAGGAATCTCGCCGCAAACAAAACGGAAAATACTACAGTATTTGGACGAGCGTGGGACTGTCCACGTGACCAGCGAAGGAGTGCTTCCAGACGATCTGCGTACGTACGAGATGAGTATACCACCACACCTGATTCACGATCTCATGGCATTCGCTGACCTGTATGTCGGCGACTCACAAACAATGGCAACTGAAGCAGCGATCCTCGGTACTCCAGCGGTTCGCTCTAACGATTTCGCTGGAGAAGGGGATATGGGAAATTTTGTCGAACTTCAGGAAACGTACGATCTACTGTACTCGACAGCGGATGAAGAGCGCGCGTTCGCTCGGATCAAACAACTCCTGGAACGTGACAATGTGATTGCTGAGTGGAAAAGTAAGCGACAGCAGCTTCTTATCGACAAGATTGATGTCGCTGAGTTCGCAACCACTCTGCTATCCAAACGAGTACCCAGTTAAATTCTAAAATGCAAAAATTACATAACTCTTCCCGAACAATAACAAGACAACTGAGAGTATGAATATACTATCAATAGTTGGTGCTAGACCGCAATTTATTAAATCTTTTACAGTTTCTAATAAATTACGGCCTACTCACAAAGAAGTACTTGTCCACACCGGGCAGCACTACGATGAGATGCTTTCTGAGGTCTTTTTTACAGAGTTAGATATTCCACAACCTGACTACAATCTCGGTATCGGCTCCGATACCCATGGTCGCCAAACGGCTGCGATGCTCAAAGAGATTGAGAGAATCAGTGAGGAGATCACACCTGACGTTGTACTCGTTTACGGCGATACGAACTCAACACTCGCTGGTGCAATCGCTGGTGCAAAGCTTGACCCACTCGTCGCTCATGTTGAAGCAGGGCTGCGAAGTTACAACCGTGGAATGCCCGAAGAGATAAACCGCGTGCTGACCGACCACGCATCTGACCTTCTGTTTACACCAAGCGAGTCGGCTGCAGAGACACTGCGAGAGGAGGGTATCACCGACAGAGTCCATGTCACCGGGGACGTGATGTACGATGCGATACTCTGGGCACAAGAAATTGCACGGAAAGAATCAGACATACTATCAGAATTTGATATTCGTGACAACGAGTATATCCTCGCAACGGTTCACCGGGCCGGAAACACGGATCATAAAAAAACGTTGCAAGAGATTATCGATGGGCTTGCGATCGCCTCGGAACCAGTGGTGTTACCAATCCATCCACGAACTGAGAAGCGACTGAAAGAATATGGGCTGTGGGAAGAGGCGTCCGCAAAGCTGCAGATAGTTGAGCCTGTTGGATATCTGGATTTCGTTCGCCTGCTGGATGGGGCAATTCAGGTGGCGACAGATTCTGGTGGCGTGCAAAAAGAAGCGTTCTATCTGGATACGCCCTGCGTGACGATGCGAGAAGAGACGGAGTGGGTCGAGACAGTCGAGAGTGGCTGGAACGTGCTCGTTGGAGCCGACCGGGAGGCAATTGGAAAGCAGCTTTCCACAAACCGATATCTCAAAGAAAAACCATCGCCGTACGGTGATGGGTCGGCTGCAGAGCAAATAGTGGGTATACTAGACAGAGAACTGAAAGAATATTTGGAGTAAATTCAGCATGCATGAGACAGCAGAGCACAACTGGAGCAATGTGAATCAAACAAATAAGACTAATAAATACACTCCCCTAATAACATTTTTATCCTACACTAGCCAATGAAATCTAAGCCAATCATTCAAAAATTGTTTAACGTGAGTGGTTCGCCTTCTACGAAGGTCAGTAGGACGATATCAACTGGCCATCATTATCTGCTCAAAAAACGACTGACAAATCAGGAAGTGTCTCCTGTACCGAAAGCGTGGCTTCGGAACATCTTATCGGATATTGATAATGAAGTGGTCTTTATTCACGTCGGACTCTCGGCCGTTAACGCCGCTTTCGACGGAAATCCGTATACTTTCCTTCGTTCGATGCTCCACGACGAGTTTGGTACGATACTCGCACCCGGATTCACCGACTATTTCAGAGAGACTGGCGTCTATAGTAACAAATATTCCAGGCCTAATACTGGTGCTTTCGCACGGCTACTTCTGGGTGATGCCGACTACCGCACTGATGATGCTGTGAAGTCAATCATCGTAGATGGTCCGTACGACTTCGAGGGGTGCGACTGTAGTCACAGTTACAGTGACTACAGCCCGTTCGCGCAATTAAAATGGGATAACGTGCCTATCGTAAATATCGGTACTCCTTGGCTCAAGTCCTCTCAGATACACTACCTAGAGTATCAGTATGGAGTACCTCACGTAAAGACCAGAGAGTTCAAAGGCGTTCGGATAACTGAGAATACAACTGAACATATCGTTCAGCAGACCACAAGACCTACCGAACTGAGCGTGTGGAATCGAAGAAAAATCCGAAAAACACTAGAGGCAAAAGGTTCTCTTCAGTCGTACGAAAAGAACGGGCTTCGAGTTCTGGTCACGAGGGCGAACGATCTTGAACGGGTCGTCGGACCAAAACTAGAATCGGATCCGTATTGGCTCGTAACGTAATAGTATGATAGGAAATCTACCAGACAATCTTTGGGACACGATTGGCATTAAAAAATTTTCAGAAGACTCGAAGGAGTGGGTTCTTGACGGTCTGGATGGAGACGAAGCCGAAATCTATCGTATCACTGTCCGGCAGAACAACAACTCCGGAAAGAGAGACCAGATCCGTATCAATGTGAACAACGACTTTCGGGAGGAACAGTATGAGGCAGTTGAGGCGTATATGTCGGCAGATTATGGATTCGGGGACAGAAAGCTCTTTACTGGGCTCTCTAGCGTCGTTCCAAGCTATGAGGAGTTTCACAGTTCAGTGAGGGACCTAGTGCCGGATTCGAAACTGTGGGAGCTGGTTCATCCAAACTGGAGAGTGATACGTGCAAAAGAGATGGGATATCTCACGTTTGGACAACCGCTCTCCGGAGCCAACGCACTATTCGGTCAAGCAACATTTCTCGCGTCAACCGGCGGTCCCAGATCATTGATCCGGATGTGTGCCGAAAAACATTCTAATGGAAATCTACTCACCGTTGGGAGATACACGTACAAGGAAACGGAAAAAGTCGTTGAGAGCCTTACCTTCTCTTCCGAATATGAAGGGGGGATCGGTGAGGGAAGTTTCATTATCGTTGAAGGCTTAAAATTCCCTGAAGAAGCAATTTTGGAAGACAATAGAACACGATCAAAATAATGACGACCAAGGAGTCACTGTCTGTCCTGTCACTCGTTACCAACGAGGAGACGCCATTTTACGAGAATCAGGTTGAAGCACTTGAACGGCAGGGTGTATCGGTGACGACGCTTTCTCCAGGGAAGAACGTCTCCGCTACTGCTGGGGACGGCAATCAGAATGTTGACACTAGTCGCACCAAGATGGACTATCTGCGTCTCTACAAATCTATCCTGAAAGAACAATTCAACTCATTCGACATAGTTCACGCAAATTACGGGATCACAGCGCCTCTCGCTGTGTTACAGACAACAAGACCAGTTGTAATTTCCTTCTGGGGGTCAGACTTGCTAGGTCGAACCGGTCATATTAGCAGAACGTGCGCGAGGTTTGCCGACGAGCTGGTTGTGATGAGCGAGGAAATGAATCACCAACTGTCAAAAGATAGCCATATAATCCCACACGGAGTGAATATGGATTTGTTCCGGCCGACCGATCATTCGGACGCGCAGGAACAGGTTGGTTGGGACAGTGACACTCTGCATGTATTGTTCCCATATCCTCCCGAACGAGCAGAAAAAAACTATCCACTGGCAGAGCGCGTCGTTGGGAATGTTTCCAACGAAGCGTCAGATTCGGTTGAGCTACAGGTAGTATACGGTGTTGATCACAAAGAAATGCCTACATATATGAATGCCGCCGATGCATTACTACTCACATCTCGGCGGGAGGGGTTTCCCAACTCGGTCAAGGAGGCGATGGCCTGTAATCTTCCAGTGGTTTCGACAGACGTCGGTGGTGTTCGAGATCGACTGGAAGAAGTGTCGCAATCCTTCGTAGGGACGACCGAAGAGGACCTCGTTGAGCATCTTATTCGTGTACTGGAAAATGGCGAACGATCTGACGGTCGAAATCACGTTGACGATTTAAGTATCGATCAAGTGGCAGAGGACATCATCGACGTGTACGAAAATGCAATATCGTGATTCCACATTGGTGATTTAAGTGACGATACCAGCAATAATTGATCAACGGAAACTATTAACCATAGGTTTCTTTATAATCTGTCTTGGAACTATTTTTGCATATTCCAATTCTGCATCAGAATACGAACCGTCGATATTTAATGGAACTCCGACGGCAGTGTTAATTTTCATTTCATTTTCGCTTCTTGTTTCTGTGTATTGTTCATTTCTTGGGGAAAATAAGTTAAACCGAAACCTTGGGATAGTTCTGGCTGGCATCACAATGGTCAAATTTGTCACGCTACCGATCATTAGAGGATATTATTATTTGGGAGAAGGCGATGCTTTGACTCATCTCGGTTACACACGCGATATTAATGACGGTCTGATACTGCTTCACGAATTCCGATATCCGGCTATTCACACAATTGGATCGTTTCTCACTGATATTGCTGATGTCGGTACAACCCACGCTCTACTTATTGTCGTAGTAACATTTGTTTTCACGTTTTTCCTGTTTGTTCCTCTCTGTCTGAGAGAACTCACAACCGATCCTCGCGTCGTTCGTATTGGTATTTTTTCTGGATTTCTTTTATTACAGCTAAATTTTCTCGGGGTTCATATGCATGTACACCCTACAAGTCAGGCTATAATGTTTGCGGCTGTTATTTTGTACCTTTTTATTGCTAGCTACAACCGGTCTAATTGGAGGTATTTTATTCTCTTCGTCATCGGTTCGGCAATGCTTGTGCTGCTTCACCCTCAACAGGCCGCAAATTTCGTTATTTTTTTCGGGACGATGGCCACAGCTCAGGTCATACATACAATAGGAGAGGATTTGGTTAATTTACCCACAGGAAGATCCATATTGCCAGCTGCGGGAGGAGTGACATTGTTATTTTGGTTGTGGGCAGATAGTTTACCTGTGTTCGAGTCAGCACTTTCGGGGCTTATTAGTAGCTTATTAGTCGCCACGGACACCGCTACGGAAGTTGCTGACCGGGGTGTTTCGCTTGCAGTGTTGGGCGGTAGTCTCGAAGAGGTGTTTCTTAAGCTGTTTTTTGTATCATTACTCTATTGTATCTTCGCTGGCATATTTATGTTGGTTGTCTTTATGAAATTCATTGGAGTATCTAAGATGCATAAACTCCAGAAGATACTGATGTCCCAGGATACCCGTGAGCAAGTTTTGATGGTTTATTTCATGTTCGGGTTTGTTTCGGTATCGGGACTATTTATTGCATACATAGTGGCTGATATTACTTCACAATATTTCAGACACTATGGGTTCATGATGGTAATTGTGACAATTATGGGTTCAATCGCGCTGGGACGAGGTTTCAATTGGTTAAGAAACCAGTTTGACCAGCAAAATGTTCAGACTATGTTGGTGGTTGTGATCATTACTTTTCTTCTATTAACGCTCCCTGTTTTATATCCCTCTCCCTATATTTATCAGACTTCGGGACACGTCCCGGAATCCCAGATGGTCGGCTACGAACGGTCATTTGAATACGGCCACGACGATATTACATACGACCACGTACGATCTTCAGCTAGTCGATATGGCACCGCTATCAATGGCCCAACTGAAAAATCCAGATCTGGATACTACAGAGAAGGTGTCAGACGTGGCGGCGTACCAGATCATTTTGCTGATCGTACATTACGCGAATATTATGATCTGCCCATCTACCTTGGAATAACTGAGGCAGATAGAGTCCGTGACGGTACAGTTTATCAGGGCTTTCGGTTCAGTCATGATGACTTCGCGTATCTTGAAAGAGAGCCTGGAATCGATAAGATTCAGTCGAATGGCGGGTTTGAGAAGTATCTCGTCAATCCGATTGAACCAGAATAATTATTCGTCGACCAGTAAATTATCCGGATAGCATGGGAACTGTCGTTATATCTTTGGATGCCGAACTCGCCTGGGGGTTCCACGATCTTGAGGAACTTCCCACGATGCGGATCAAGCAAGCGAGAGAGGGTTGGCTGGAGCTACTCGATCTGTTTGAAGAGTTCGAGGTCCCCGCGACGTGGGCAATCGTGGGCCACCTGTTCCTCGACGAATGTGATGGTGCTCATCAGAATCTTACGTCCACAAATAATTGGTTTTCTCGGGACCCCGGCGGGACAGCAACCGACACGAGCAACTGGTTCGGTCCAGATCTCATTAAGTCAATTCAAGATGCTACTGTGGATCACGATATCGGGAGTCATACGTTTTCTCATGTTGTCCTCGGAGACGAGACAACAACGAAAGAAATAGCCAGGGCAGAGATACGAGAAAGTAAGCGAATAGCCAATGAGATGGATATTGATTTACAGTCATTCATATTTCCTCGAAATAGAGTGGCTTATCGAGAAATACTCGCCCAAAATGATTTTCTCACTTATCGAGGGAATCAGCCATCGAACTGGTACAATGATACAGTCTTCTATCCAGTGGGAAAGTTCTTATCAACAATCAGCTGCTGTTCACCACCTCTCATTAATCCGTCAATCGATAAACATGAACTAGTCAATATACCGGCATCAATGTACCTATTCACCTTCGATCGGCCCTTAGGACCATTCACGAAAGCGACACTCGGAGATGTGATTGTTTGCCGAGCTAAGCGTGGCATCGACAAAGCGATATCGAAGGATGGGATTCTTCACTTATGGTTGCATCCGAATAATATTACAGATAGCCAGGATATTGATCGAATGCGTCAAATAATAGAATACATCGACACATGTCGGGAAGAAAATGATTTATTAGTTCGAACGATGGATCAAATTGCTCGGCAAGTGAAGAAACAGGGTCGTGTTTAGTTAAGACTGAATAATGGGGTTAAGTGAACTTCGGCTGGTCTATGGCGGAAATCACCCGCCTCAGCAGTGTAGCGACTGACTGGAGTTGGATTTTGTGGAACGAGAGTGGACACCGAGAGAGCTAATGAAGCTCTGAATTCGACTGTATTTTGCTGAACTGTCACTTTCGAATGTCATGTCGGAAATTGAAAGTTTCGTGTCCAACGCTCACGAAAAGCAGTTCACGACTGAGTTCCAGAAGGCTAATCTACAGCCCGCCAGCAATGCAAGCCCGGATCACGTTGCGTTACATAAGACGGTGATCCGAATCAATGGATAACAGTACTGGCTGTATGCAGCAGTCGATCCAGAGATGAACAGAGTCCTCCATATGCGCCTGGTTACGACCACAATAACGGCATTGACACAGAAATTCTTGTGGAAAATCCGTACGAAACATGATATTTCTGAGACTGTGTTTCTCGTCGATCATGCACACCATCTTTCAGCTGCGTTGAATTGAGTAGGCCTCCGATTTCAAATCGTTCGCCATGGAAATCGGAATGGTGTCGAACGTGTTTTTAGAAAAACAAAACAACGGAAATCATCATTCAGTGACAGTTTTAGCCACGTGCAGCCGACGACTGCATAAACGTGGGTGCAAGCCTTCGCAGTCTGGTGAAATCCCCTTAACTGGACACAATGAGAAACACCATGAGCAGATGATTAAGCACCGAAAAGATAATCTACAGCCAAGAGAATAATTTTGCTATGCCGAAAGTTATTGTCATCGGTCTCGATGGGGCAGGTTTTAATCTTCTCGATAAGTGGTTAAACGATGATGATCTTCCAAACCTTTCAAACCTAATGAATGAAGGCGTTTGGCAGCGACTCAAGAGTAGTTATCCTCCTGTTACTAGTCCAGCTTGGCGATGTTATTCGACCGGTGTCAACCCGGGTAAGCACGGGGTTTTCTGGTGGGAACAGTTTGATAGGGAAACACGCACGCTGAATGTTCCCGATTCGACCTCGTACGATGCAAACAATATCTGGGATTATCTGGGAGACGATGGGTTCACAAGTGCAGTAGTGAACATGCCGACCACCTATCCTCCAGAGGAGTTGAGCGGCTGGATGGTCAGTGGAGGTGGATTTGAAGAAAATTATACGTACCCAGCTGACCTACAAGAAGAACTGAAGGAAAATATCGAGTATCAGAACTACCTAACCGTTCCCAAGCAAACAATAAAAGAATATCCCGAGCGAATTACGGAAGTCAACGACCTTATCGACCTACGGTTCCGAGCTGCGGAGTATCTCAGCGACACGTATGATCCAGATTTTCTTCATCTATCCCTCTTCATAACGAATGCAATTCAGCACTATGTCTGGGGTGGAGATGCCTTAAAACGCATGTGGAAATGCGTTGATCAGAATATTGGCGAATTGGTTGAGGAGGATGATAATGTGATTATTATGAGCGATCACGGATCTGTGAATATCGACACCGTTTTCAACATTAATACGTGGCTCGAAAAGAACGGCTTTTTGAAAACTAAAACATCAAAAACTGATTGGCTTTACAAGGCAGGCATAGATAAGGAGGCTCTAATCAGGTACACAGAAATACTCGGAGTCAAAGAGATAGCTCGTCGAATCGCGCCAAAGAATATCATCAAACAAATTCCTGATTCTCAGGGTGGGGTCGGGAGAGATGCAAAAGAAAGAAAAGTAATTTGGGACGAGACAGAAGCGTTTGCCAGCGGTCAGGGTCCGATATACATCTTGGCAGAGGATTCACGAAAAGACGAAATTAAATCCGAAATCAAGGCTGGATTAGAGGCGTTGACCTCTCCCCAAGGTTCTCCAGTTGCAAAAACTGTGCATGAAGCTAGTCATGTGTATGACGGCCCATACGTGGAGGGCGGGCCTGATCTTGTGGTTGAACAGGCTGAGGGGGTACATATTCCAGACGTGGTTGGATCACCCAATCTATTTGTTGATCCAAGTGAATGGAAGTGGGATTCCGAGAATCATCAAGATGGATTATTCATAGCCAGAGGCCCCGATGTTGCTTCTTTCGGTAAACTGGAGTCAAAGCCGACTCTGTACGATCTTGCCCCTACAATCCTTCACTGGTACGAAACCGAATTACCTGACAATATAGATGGAACTGTGCTCAAAAATATTTTTGAAGATGGATCTGACCCTGCTCAGCGACCCCCAGAATATGTTGACAAGAGAATACACAAAAGCAATCATAGAGAAAGGGAGGAAAAAAGTGACGAGATGATGAATAGATTACAGGATCTCGGGTATTTATCTAAATAAAATAATTCGCTCTTCGGAAGCAGGTTGTTGGTCGGGCAGAGCTGACGCTGTAGAAGCGTAGCGGGCAAGGGTGACGCTACCGCGTCACCCGATATGTTCCCATTCAAAGTGCTGCGTTCAGAGGCAAGCACCGCGAACCTGCTGGAGCAGGTTCGCTGGAACGATGGTCTCTACTGCCCGCACTGCCGGTCTGAGTCAGTGATCAAACACGGCAGTTATCGAGAGTACCAACGGTATCTGTGTAAGGATTGCAACCGCACGTTCAACGACAAGACCGGTACGATCTTCGCGCACGCGAAGATCGGCCTCGATAAGTTGCTATTCGCGTTCTATGCATTCCTTCGGTTCAACACAAGTATTCGCCAGTTAGACGCTGAACTC
>LKMJ01005684.1_pt1 | contig 11763 bp, 13 predicted proteins | sample 643391 | NCBI WGS metagenome assembly LKMJ01 (sample SAMN04112250, study PRJNA286221) | soda lake metagenome | biome: soda lake; feature: Kulunda Steppe; material: water; isolation source: sample PL-Br10 brine of Picturesque Lake | place: Russia: Kulunda steppe | collected 2010-07
ATCTCCTCTCCTGCAAGAGGTATCTGACTGGGAGGGATGCCTGGCTGCAAGAGAGGCCTGGTCAAAAAAGGTGCAGCAACAGTACCTCACACCCACCTCCCATCTGTGGGCCCAATGAAGACGCGGCAATTCTTGCTGTCGTCAATGGTCACAGCCGCGCAACTGTCCAGCACGTACAGATCGCAGTCCTGCAAGGACCAAGCACACACTGCTTCATCATCCATGGCCATTGCTGCACAGCTGCCCAGCATGTGCAGGCTGTAGCCCTGCATTAAAGTGCACCAGGTATGCAGGGTCCAGCACATGCAGGCTGCAGGCCTGTGCGATAGGGCCCCGGCCCTACGAGGACATGCACCCAACCCACAGCAGAGGTACTCCACGAGCATGGGAGTAGCCCAAATGGGCACTGCAAGGGCCTTGGTCCCTTTCTCATGGACAACATGCTTGTCTCAAAGCATTGGCAGTCTCAGCGGCAAAGAACAGACTCGGACAATCAGTGCAGGTGCCTGCCCTCGCAAGCACGGCCGATCCCATCCTGCTCAGACAAAAACGGTGCACAGCAAGTGCACGCCTCTGGTGTCACACCCCAGCATTGATGCACGACCCATCACTCTTGTGCATAGTCCCACTAGTGCAAACGCGTGCACGCACGCGCGCATTCATACACACATGCTTGTACACACATGCGTGCACACACAGGCGCGCAAGAACACACATTTTCACTCGTGCCCATGCTTAGCAAACCAATCACTGCCACAAACTGACTGAGGGCTCTACACTCACCTCGCACTCATCGATCATGAAGGCCTGTCCATTGATTGTGCTGCAGAGCAGGAGGTGTAATTCGTACGGTAAGGTAATGTAGGTGGGTGTGGACCAGGGCACGCGCAAACAATGAGTGGCGCAGCCAAGCTGAGAGAGCCTCACCCCGGGGCCTTGACCTTCACTACTCCCTTGCACTGCTTGAACTGGAAATCCTTGATGTTCAGCCTTGGCTTTGGGGCTGGCACCGTTGCAGGCTTGGGCCCTGCAGTCGCTGTGGGCTGTACTTGGTCCCCAGCTCTGACCCCATTAGTTTGTTGCTTCTGCTGCTGCTGCTCAGCCAAGGCAGGAGATGGCGGGAGCTTAGTGGCGGCCTTGGGCCTGGCAGTGATTTCTTGAACTTCCATGGTCTTCTGCCGCTTTGCCTTGGTGCCCTTCTGCGAGCACGTAAGCCAGTGGCATCTTGTTCAAAGGCAGTCAAATCCAGGGCACACTGGGCTCTGAACTTGAATGTCTTGAGAGTAGGTAATCCTCCCATTTAGGGGATCATGTGGGCGCCTTGATTATTTCCTGACACCGGCAAGAGGATTTGAGTCAGCCTGAGTAAACCCCTACCACTGTCTTCAAGTTCAGCAAACACCAATGCAACTGCTAGAGCATGAAAACCGTGATCAGCCAGGTTAAAGAGTGCCGGAATGGCGCTGAGTGCAAGTGAGCAGCCAACTAACAGCTGTCAATCCCACCTGAGCCTGCTTCTCCAGCTCCTTCTCATCCAATCCATCATCAAACGCGTACTTGGATCCTCTGGACTGCATGCAGCTCCATGGCTGCCCCATGCTCGCTCCGTGCGTGAAGCGGTTTTTTTGTCGGCAGCTAGTGATTTAATGAATCCATTTATTCCAAATCCAAAACTTTTCGGAGATTATGGCCCATTATAGCCCATTATTTTCAGGAATCACCTCCTTCGCCTCAACCTTTACTCATTGCCTAGTGATGGATAGGAAAGCCTGTGCTGTGATATCAGTTGCGAATGCTCAGAGCATGAATACCAGGGGTGCTGAGCTGAATCATGTACGAGAGGGCAATTGCATCCTGCATTGCAATGCACATATCCGTGCGCATGCACACGTGAACGCACGCAAAGAAACACACATGCACATGCACGCAAACGCATGCACAGGTACACACGCACACACAAATACACACACACACATTAATACACATGCACGCGTGCATGCAAGTACCCACACTCAAACACGCATGTACATATACAAGCACGCACGTGCGCATGCACACACACATATACATGCACACACACAGTACCTACACATATGCACATGCATGCACACTCGCACACGCGCACACACAAAACGATTTTGCAGTTACTTTGCATTCAGGAACTTAAGTTGGGATTTATCATCAGGTGCGTGTTGAATAGAGGACACAGGTGCGTGATGAATTGTAGACACAGGTACTTGGCATAGCCAGGATCCCTTAACAAACCGCTCCACTCTTTGTTGAACCTGGAGCGTTGGGAAAGCAGGTGAACTGAGGTGAACTGAGGTGAAGCATGCATGAGAAAACCAATATTTCATTGACTTGAGTAATCAGACAGGGTGACGTCTGTACATTTTGCATCATGTGTCTGAGGGCAACCTATAATAATGCTCTATTTGGCTTCTGCTTTTTCAATGTCTTGGCTGTGAACTTGTTTGTTGAGTAACCAGGCTCAAACAGACGACAAATATTTTTAGGATTATCCCATCATAGGATGATAATGTGCAAATGGGAAAAACTGCCATTTTCGAAAAATGGATTGAATTTGTTAAAGGAGATGAAGAAATAACCCACTGGCGTCAGACTTGCTTACATTCTGGGTAAGTCCATAAGCCAGCCTAAGGGCTTGCTGGTGAATTGCCTGTCTGGAATAGTTTATGATATCCGAAATGAAGAAAAAGGCCTTCTGTGATCTGAATTGCTGCGAGCCTCACAGCACGCACTCACGAACATGTACAACCCTAAGTTAAGGTTAACCGCCAGCCTGATTGTTAGGCTGATATGTTTGTGACAGGTCCTCGCCTGCAAAAAAGTTAGGTTAGGTTACATAGCTGTATCTGCCAAACGAGGGCAGCTTAGCTGAAGCCAAACGGGCCTGCAACCCAGACCAACAAAAGCAAGCTAGGTAGTGTTCTGAGGTCTAGGCACAGCATTCAAGGCACTTGTGAAAAAGAAGTCCATGATGTCTGAAATGAAATGAAATAGCATAGTTTGTTGGTTAAAGGATAAAGGTTAGGTTACAAAGCTGTACCTGCCAAACAAGGGCAGCTTAGCTGAAGCCAAGCAGGCCTGCAACCGAAACCAAAAAAGGCAAGCTAGGTTGTGTCCTGAAATCTAAGTACAGCATTCCAGGCACTCATGCACCTACAAGGCCAGGCCTTTGGTGTCTGCTTGGCTAATAAAGTCTCTTAGCCTGTTTGAGTTTCTAGAGGGGGAGCGGAACAGTTGACGGTGCTTGACAGGCAAGATTGCCAAGTCAGCACTTGGGCAATCTAAGAGGACATGCTCTTCATCTTGCACACAGTGCCAGTTACATTTAGTGCAGATTCTAAGCTCGTCAGGAACTGTGTTGTTGTTGCCGGAGACGCTCGACATTCAAGTTGTGACCAGGGAGTCTGAGTCTGGAAAGGGCACGCGAAAGATGGTTAGGGATGTTGTGTCGAAGGTGTGAAGGCAGAGTTGGTTTCGTTGTGCGTTTCTGATCTCCCACCAGCCAGGCTGACTCCCTATGAGCACTCCAAAATGGGTGTGATAAGTCCTCATGATTCTGCTGGACATCTGCATCATGTGGGTGAATCTGATCCAGATCTTTCCATTCTTGGATCATTTGCTCACGCAACAACAGTTCAAAGTCATTTTGGAACGGCTCATGAAAGCAGAGGCGTGCACATCAGTCCCAGGTATTTCGTGAAGAGCACTTAAAACTTCAAATGTCCAACTTCCTTTTCGGTGAGCCAGCCTTAAATCAGCTTCAATGATCTTGCTCAGCAAGGCATTGTTGCTTGTCAAAAGGCTGTTCCAGAAGCGAGCAACACAGCGGAACCAGTAGAAGTACAGGGCCAGCCGACCTGTTTCTCTTAGTAGGCAATGTGTGTTCGTGCTTTGTTTCACACCCAGCAGCATCTTAAGAAAGGAAACGTGGTGGATGTGGGCTTTGGTTGTAGCAGATGATTTGAATGTCAGAGTCTTTGGAGCCCAAATTTGACATCCATAAAGGCCGGCAGAGAGTGCAAAGACTTCAAAGATCCAGAGCATGGCATGCTTCCTGTTCTTGATGCCTAACTCTGAGCAATTCCTCCACACTCTGGCTATGGCTCCAGCAAAATTGCGGGCCATCTGGTTCGAGGCAGTTGTCATCTTCCCAGTGTGGCTGAGGGTCGTGCCCAAGTATTAAAATTCTTGCACATTCTCAAGTTGTGTGCCACTATAGCAAAATATTGGTTGGCGGTTGGTTGGAGCAAAAGAAGGCCATGGTCTTGGTCTTGTGCACATTCAACGTCAGCCCTTTCAGAGCCGTGTAGGTATGGAATCGGTCGAGTTGGAGTTGGAGGTGGTGGGCAGTGTTGGTAGTTAGGGCGATGTCATCTGCATATTCACAATGGGAAACCTTGGCAGTTTGCAAGGCTGTCATAGCCCCATGATCCGATGTATTCAAGAACTTGCCCAAGTCGTTCGTGAAAAGAGCGTAGAGTAGAGGGCTCAACGGGCATCCCTGCTTAAGCCCCTGAGCAGCCATAATGTCTTCCGACATCTTGTCTCCATCAACGAGGATATAAGCACTATCTTGGTACAAAGCCCTTATAGCTGAGAGCAAATACTTAGGAACATGAATGTTTTGAAGGTGGACCCATAGTTTCTCTCTTTGGACACTATCATAGGCAGCAGTGAGGTCAAGAAAGGCAGTGGAGAGCTTCTTTCTTCTTTTCAAGTTTAGCTACCGTGAGGATATGTCATAGGATGTAGATAGGCTGATTTGTGTTTCTTGTGGGGCAGAATCCAAACTGTGTGTCAGAGATCTGATTCTCAGCCAACGCCCATTCGGTCAGTAAGTCTCTCACCACGTTAGCGTACAATTTGTAGATGCATCCATTGATGGCTATAAGCCTGTAGTTCTGTGGAACAGAAGGCTCAGCTTTCTTGTGGATGGGTGTGATTTTGTTGGAAAGGGGTCAAACCCAGGTGAGGAGTAAGTGTTCATGCGGGCCATATTCTGTTCAATGTACGTGCTCAATAGGACCTCATGAGGGATGTCATACAAGAGAGGGTGATCAGGGCTCTTCTGCAAGACAAAGCTGGTATTGGATCCCTTTCTGTACCTGCCTCCTGGTCCTGGTGGAATGGCTACGTTTGCAGGAGTAATCTGCCTGGTTTGTAACCTGTCGCTCAGAGCTTGGTGCACACAAGGGAGTCTCGGGACCAGATCTCTTGGTGTATTCGTCTGTTTTGGTGCAAAGTGTTTCAAGTAGTCTGTCCATACATGTGCCGGGATAGGTTTTAGGTTTAAGGTTTCCAAGGCTGTATCCGCCGAACAAATGCAGCTTACCCGGTTGTGAGCCTCCAGTGAGGTTAGAACCCCGAACCCACAAGTTGTGAGGGTGGATAATCGACTTTCCATCGCAGGTGCCCCACCGCCTGCTCGAGTATCCGGAGCTGTTTTGAGGCAAAAGTGGCGTGTGTAAAGTTTGCTGTGCTGTTGAGGTTTGGACAAGCATGCAAATGGTAACAGGATTCACCAAAATGATCTAGAGCGAACCTCTAGATTGCGTGTTTTGTAGCCTCAACAACCTGTTTCGTGGCCTCGTCCTTGAATCTCCAATGGGGATAAGCGTCTTTAAGGCCTCTATCTAAATGTCTTGTGGGGCTCTAGGAGCAATTCTGCCATTCTACACAGTTCGTGAGCAGAACAATTAGGAAAAATATTCAAGATACAGACCAAACGTTGAAGTTGGTTGCGCCTGTGAAAGGAGTGGGCACGTCATTTACAGAAAGAATGATACGTTTGAAGGCACTTACTTAATTCCCTCACAATCGTCCCAGATCCCCACTTGTTATTTTTTACGTTGGTGGAGGAGACTCACAGCATTTCGGGCCGATGTCTCTCCTTTTTAAAGTGATGCAGGGAGCGTCTTGCTGCCTGCCTAGTTTCTTTCTTTCTGAAATGCGACTCGGAATGTGAAAATTAGCAAACTAATGGAAAATTAGTGATGATGTCAAACTCAAGATCATGCATATATTTGCAATGTTGCATAAATCCTCCACATATGTATTACAAGGGTTACAGGGTTACGAGGAAAAAGGCCTTCAGTCAAGAAGTGCGACTGCTAGCCTGCTCATAAAAAACTATCAGTGCATTTATCAGTGCATTTGTATCACCCTTGCAATGTTGTGTGGAGTACAAGGGCAACATCCTAGGTCGCGGCTAGAATGGCACAGCGTGAAATACCTCTAACGCCTGAAAGTTGGGTGACTTGCGGGAACTTCCTTAAAGGAAAGGTGCTGAGGGGCCTGGCTCCTCTCGCCCAAAGCCTGTCAGTTTCTTAGCCTGGAGGCCTATCATTATAACAAATACTGCCTATCATTGTAATCCCATCATTACAATAAATACTGCCTAGCCTGCACACTGCCAAGGGGAAAGCCCCCTCTCAGCCCAACCACTTAGGTGGTTGATCAGGTAACCCCTGATTCGTCACAACCAGCCTAGCCTGTCCACGAGGCTTGTAAGGAGAATCCCTGCATGCGTGATGGGCTAGAAATGGGCATAGTGATCTAATGAAGCCAAATCTTTAAACGGAGGCCACTGCCAGGAGGTGACACGTAGTCTTTTGATGGCGCTGGTGCCTTTCCACCTAATGCTTCTCCTAAGAGAGGCCTCTTACCCTTATTTTGCCTGCTGTCCTCCTTTACTTTACCACCAGGGCCCTCCTGCTTGCGATGAGTGCAGATTTGGGCACCCCCTGCTTAAGCGCAAGGTTGCGATCAAAGCCAGAGTGGTCACGTTTATCATGCTTAGACAAAATAATGGCCACACTGAGGGCCACACTGCGAATGAGTTCGTGATTTTTCGATGCTGAAATTTTCATATCGTTCGAATTTTAGAAATTTTTGAGCTTAACGTCGTCAGTGAATGATCTTGTACGTATTTAGTTTGCTGAAGGCAACACTGCTAGGGATACTTCTGTGGTAGGCAGCTCCCCTCCATACATAACATCATACAAGTACTTGGCAATTGTGCAAGGAAGTTCAAGGAATATGCTGAATTGGTCTGTTGCCGCAGGGCAACTGGGCGCCAGAATGAAGACAGGAAGCGTCATCGGCGTCCAGAACAGCAGGATGAAGACTGCACTCATAGTAGTTGATGTCCAATATTCCTTTTTGCAAGGTTGGGCAGCTTTGGGTAGATCTAGATCTATCTGACTGACATTTGATCATGCATTCGTCATTTGTCCAAGCTGCGTGCACTGCACATGCAGGTGGCGAGGTTGCTGTCCCAGGTGCTGATGAGCGTCTGGTGGCCGAGATCTCTCGCCTCCTCCTGAGTGCAAGCACCTTGTATGACCTCGTCATCATGACACAAGACTCACACCCAGAGCATCACATAAGTTTCCAGTCATCCCACCCACACCTTCGGGAGCTGCGTTCCAGCACTCAGCAGCCTCCACAGGTGCACCTGAAGTACAATGCGCTTTCCGGGAAGCTGCTTGACACCTCAAGCATAGACTGTGACTTTAACAACAACCAGGCACAAAGCAGTGAGAAAGTGGCAGCAGTAGCAGCAGCAGCAGCAGCAATGCCGCCGCCTGCAGGTCCTCTGGAGGCAGTAGTACCTAACGCAGGTAGTGCTCAACTTGATCGCATACTTATGCTGATCAACATGACTGCACTGCACTCCGTACGGGCGTAACAGAAGTCTGTAGAAAAGCCTTAGAAAGAAATTGAACTTTGTGTGTGAAGTTGTTTTCAATCATCAGAAAGGCTTTGACAGCACTCAAATTCGAATTCAGTTCAGGAAATGATGTCTGTGTCAACCAACCTCCATGCCAAGGGCATGACCTTGCGGTGAACAAAATAAACAGTCCCTGGTTTTGTGCTCTAGACATCGGATGGCCTTGGCCTTCTACATAAGGGTGTGTGCGTACGCACGCGCGCGCACACCTCTGCATGCACCTAACTTATCTGACTGAGCAAGCGCAGATGATGTGGGTGATGTTGAGCTGTATCATCTCTGCCGCTCTGCACGAATTGTTACCCTGCCGTCCACAAACACTCGCAGTCACAATTGTGCAGCAGCTCTGGCCCGATCACTGCGTCATCAACTCACATGGATGGCAGCTCCACCCCCAGCTCAGAATCAGCAGCCTATCTCCACTGTGTCAATCACGTGATGGCAGCGCTACCATCCTAACTGCTATCACAGCTCATAGCCCAAAAACAGAAGTGCTGGTACTGAGGAAGGGCCAGCTCCTTCACTTGGATGCATGTGAGTGCCAGGGCAGCACCAGCCCATAAGTTGCTATACATATAATGACGGCTCTAGACAAATGCGTAAACGATCGTGTCATACAGGGGGGTGCTGTCGGTAATCAGGGGTGCAAAAGCCACCCTAATAACACTGCTTCAATTCAATTCTAGGTTTTTGTTTAGTTAGCTACTTTCGTGTGGCGCTGATGCTGTCCTGTGTAAAGTCAACGACAATAAGAGTGCTGTTCTCCCATGTTCTGCTTTCTAATCTTATCCCTATCTGTTGTGGCCTGTATGCCACCGTTTTCAAGACTCGGCCTTTTACAACAATGGTCATCTGGGGGAAACAGGTGAGTGATGGAGCAGGGGCCAGGGCTTGAGGACCGTCAATCAGCTGAGTAGAGCTAAGTATTTTGTGATGACGTGATGATTGCAATTCCACGGGGCACATATGTTGAGAGAATCCGCATTGTACCGTCATACTGTTTCATTTGTTGTAAGGTCAAAGGTGGCAGTTGCGTCATGCATAATTAAATCCAAATTGGAAATGAGCCCATCTGCATGACGCTATGTTGCGCAAGAAGCATGCGTCCGCCCTCTTTCATTTATGATCTGTTGCACTTACGCAATGCCCTGTCGTTTTGCAATGCAATGCGCTGTAGTTGCAGCACTGCAGCGCATGATAATGATGTGCATGATTTGTCGCACATACACCAGATGATGTCTTGGTGTGCTTCGACATGTTCCAGGTCTGAATGCAGAGCTTCAAGCCCGTGAAGTTCGATTGGTGCACATCGTGGGGCTGGCGCTTGACGTCTGCGTGCGGTGGTCAGCTTTGGATGCGGCACGTTTGGGTTACAGAGTGACTGTCCTTCGTAGCGCAACAGCCGCAACTGGAATTGAGCAAGCAAACAATGCAGAGCAGCAACTGAAACAAGCCGGTGTGGCAGTCGTGGGGTGACCGTTTCAAGGCGGAGCTTCCTTGATATCTTCAGTCTCATTCAAAGGACTGCCCATGAGTCAAATGTTGATTACCCCATGAGTCAAGTGTTGGTATTCAAGACTTAACAGGAGGGAGGAAAATAATTTTGAAGGAAGGCATGTACCCTTGTTGCCAATAAGTTATTGGGCTGGATAGCTCCTCCTGGTGCCCCCACCCGGACAAAAAGGGTACCAATCTGTCAATTCCTATTTTATATAGGCATCCATATGCATAACTTATCCAAGGATTGACTAGTTGCAGAAGTAAGGGGCTATAAGATGCGGACATTCTTGCATACATGACCCTGCCTTGATGACCTTTATTCTTCAGTCATCCACGCACCATGTCTTGCCACTATCTGGCTTCACACACCCCGCGGCCATTCACGCGTGGCTCTGACTTGTAGGCATGCACACTGACCCCCCACCCCCACTTATACAATTTGTGCCCAAACGACTGGGCTTGGAAAGAAGATTCCGTTGATATATAAACAAAATTTATCATCCACATACCAATCGAGAGCCCTTGAGGGGAGGAACCCGACTATGTACTTCTTAAATCTCATTTAACCCAGATTTGTACAGACCGTCCAAAATTTGCACACATTTCCCTTGTTCAAGGCCTTAAAGGCCCTAAGGCCCTAAGCCTTAACACTTGTGCGGCTGGAAATCTAATACTTTTTGCTTGTAGTGCTTTGGTGTGAAAGAGTGATGTATGCATCGTTCCTTGGACTCGGGAGATAGCAAGCTTGGGATGCAGATGCATGATGCATGAAGGCGGCGAAGATGTGCAGCAATGTACCAGCATCTTCGCGATTACTGCATCGCAGCAGTCTGACGTGCAGTCGCTCTCCAGCGCCGGAGCGCTCCAAAAGTTGCTGGTCTCCTACTCACAGCAATGCTTAAAACCCCTCAGTGAGCCATGTCCAGAGGTGTGTTAACACTGCTGTATGCTTGCAAGCAGAAGCATGCATGGACATGTCTGTTCTCTCTTTGGAAAAATGGCAAGATGCCTATTGGCTGTCACCCACCAAGCCTTGCACCACGTGCGCGCACACACACGCACATAGTCCATGCTGCAAAACTCTCACGCGCAGGAGGAAGAGGATGGGGATTCGCCCCGCACCCAAGTAGGTGTTAAGAAAGCTAAAGCGTTGGGGTTCTAATCGTTGTGAATACTGACATCTTGCCTTTTCAGACGCTGCAGAACTTTTTTGCAGCAGCTGCTTCATGGCAGTATGCCAATGAAATGTGTGCAAGTGCAAAGCCATGCACATTGAGTACTCGTGTGCCATTCCTCTCTTTGCATGAGAGGCACACATTGAGTGCCCGCGTCCTCTGCCTGTGCAGGCCCTCTTGGTGCTGGTCATCGTGCTGCCCATCCTTCTTTGTATTGGTTGGTCATCCGTGTTCTGCGTCAAGAGGCTCCGCAGAGCGAGTGGCCAAACACTCTGGGGGCATGTCAAACCCCCGATGGAGGGCCCAGACTCTACGCTGGTCGTGACGTGAGTGCGATGCAGCCCTTTCGGGCCCAGGCTTTGAGCAAAGCTGGGGCTGCAGTGGGGGGGCACAGCGCCTGGATTGCTGCCTGTGCCAGGGCCAGCTAGTGTGCCGGTCTTGCACCATGGGTTCACTCACTTGCATGACAGCAGGATGGCATGCCGTCCTGCACTGGCATCTTCACCATGGCCATTTTCAAACAGGCAGGAGTAGGCCATGAAGCCAGCTGCTTGCTTCCTGCCCTGGATTGTCTGCTGAGAAATTGCTACCAGCAGTGGAGTGTCTGGCAACCAGGTTGCAGGCCATTTACCCTATCATCACAGACGGGCCTGTTTGCCTGCAAACATGCACAAGCGCGCTATGGCACAAGCGTGCACGCATGTCCACGCGCGCTCGCCCGCTTGTTTGCACACGCTTGTGTAAACAGACACGCGCGCATGACAGCGTGGATACACAGTCCCTGGAGGCCACCCCTGGTTGCATGTCTTACACCACGTGATGCAGTGACATTGAGCAGTCAACAGCATTGTGGGAACAGCTGGATGAGTCAGTGATGGACAGAGCAATCGCCCTGCACCATGCCTGCTTCCGGACCTACATCAATAAGCACAAGGGCTACGGTAAGCAGTGCTCAATTAGTCTCTCAGCACATTGGAGTGCGCTCCTGATCAAGGGTCCAAGGTGGTGACAGCCTAGCATACCACTTTGTAGCTGCTTGCTGTTCATGTCCAGGCTTATCTGGAGCTTTTCTGCCTTGACCGTGCTGTGCCTGAGCAGGCCTTCTGACCGTGCTGTGCCTGAGGCACCGTGCTGTGCCTGACCGTGCTGTGCCTGGGCAGGTGATGCGTCAAAATGCAAGTCCTGCTCGGTATGTCTGGTTTAGCACATGTAGCCATCCGTAGCCAGCGTTGGTATGGTGCCTTGCATGTCTCCTGCTTACATTATTTTCAGCCTTTGTGTTGGCTGTTTTACTCTGTTATAAGTGCTGGCATTAAAAGTTGCGAC
>LKMJ01005685.1_pt1 | contig 11763 bp, 13 predicted proteins | sample 643391 | NCBI WGS metagenome assembly LKMJ01 (sample SAMN04112250, study PRJNA286221) | soda lake metagenome | biome: soda lake; feature: Kulunda Steppe; material: water; isolation source: sample PL-Br10 brine of Picturesque Lake | place: Russia: Kulunda steppe | collected 2010-07
ACCAACTTGAGGACACGGACGTGCTGTACGACCTCAACCGCACTCGCGGCCTCTCGCTCGTCCTCATCGCCAACAACGAGGAAGAAGTCTTCGCTCAGTTGGAAGGACGGGTCGCCAGCCGTATCCAGACCGCGACCCGAATTCACTTCGATAGGTACGGCACGGACGAACTCGTCGCTATCCTTCGCGATCGCGTCCGCTGGGGGCTGCACGAGGACACCGCCACCGACGACCACCTTCGACTGATCGCCGAGGCGGCCGGTGGCGACGCCAGGGTCGCAATCGGTACTCTACGAGCGGCTGTACAGATGGCCGAGAAGCGAGGATTCGACCGCCTTAGTGACGATGTGGTGCAAGAAGCGGCTCCGAAAGCGAAGGCGGAAATTAGGCGGAAAAGCCTCGAAAAGCTCACCGACCATCAACGTACCCTCTACGACATCATCCAAGGAAGCAACGGAATTCGACCGGACGTGTTGTACGATGCTTACTGCGAAGAGGTGGGCGACCCAAAGACGCGTCGTACGGTTCGAAACTACTTGCAGAAGATGCGCCGATACAATCTCGTCACGGCAGGCGGCGAGGGCCGATCACGAACGTACAGGTTGGTTTCGTAGCTTCGCGTAGGATTCGAGGGAATTAAAATGTAATATTCCCTATTGTTCCATATGGGGAAAGAAATGGGGATGCTGAAGTATATGCTGAAAGCGCCCCTCGCACGTCCAGTGAACTTCTTCAAGTACGGGGGTGGATTCGTCGCCATTTGGAGTGCCTTTGTTGTCATCAGCAATTCACACACCTTAGCACCCGATGTGCTGATAGACGCCTATATCGCTTACTTGTCGGCGAAATACCTTCCACCGACTGAGGTGATGGACGTAGTCCTGCCAATCGTAATTGGGGCGTTTTTGGCGGGTTTGAAGTGGCGCGCCGCTATGGGCTCAAGATGAGTTTCCGGAAATAACACGCCTTCGTTCACTTCCCTTCGTCACCTTACTGCTCCGTATGAGCCACGACTTCGCCGAGCGGGTTAATGGCGAGAGCTTCGGCGAGTGGTACCGTGAGCGCGAGTGGGCGCGAAACATCCAGAAGGGCAAGCCGTACTTTAACGGCCCGAGTCGTGTCCCGCCGCCAGAACGCCACACACCGAGCAGCCTCCTCCAGTGCCACCGCAAGATTGTCTACCGACAAGAGAACGCACCAGCGGAGCAGGAGGAACCGGAGGGCATCTTCTGGACAGGGCGTCAGTTCGAAGAGGACGTAATCTCTCCGTTCCTTCGGGATGTCGTCGGCGACGACGCGTACGTGCGGAACTCGATCTGGGTAGACTTCGAGGAGGAGACCGACGCCGGCGTCATCCAATTCAAAGGCGCGACAGATCCGTGCATCGTCGATCGCGACGCCGCGCCGATCCTGCCGACGGAGGTGAAAACGAAGGACGAGGTTGATTACTTTGACGAACCGAACCGCCACCACCGGGCGCAGGTTCACGCCTATATGCGCGGCCTTTCAGAAAAATTCGATCGTGATGTGAACGAAGCGGTCATCATCTACGGCGGGCGGACATCGATGAATGTACGGGCGTTCCGCGAGGAATTCGACGAGGCGTTCTGGCGTGAGGTCGTCAAGTGGACTGCCCGACACAACGAGTACCGCGAGGAAAGCGAGTTGCCGCCGGCCGACCCAGAGTACGATTGGGAGTGCCAGTTCTGCGACTACCGCCACCGCTGTGGTAAGAGCGACGAACCGTACTCCGACGAGCTGCCGACGGGTCTGCTGCCTGGGTTTGCGGACTACCCGCGCGAGCGGGTCGTCGAGTACCTCGAAGCGCACCAGGGCGCGAGGCTGACGCCGACGCTCGCCGATGTCTACCCCGGATTGGCGACTGACTACGACGTGGCGAAGTGGGTGTGTTCCGACTGCACGAGCGAGTTCGACTGGGACGACGACAGATTCGCGGACGTGTCAAGCGCGCCTGCCTGCCCCGATTGCGCTCAGAGAGGCGAACTCGCCGAACTGAGGGCGGCGGATTGATGGTCAGCAGTACTCCGCCCGAATGCCCTCGAAATTCGAGGGAACGGGCGTCTTTGGAGTGTTTCGGCGTCGCTGCCGTCTCTCATTTGGTGGCTTGGTAGTGTCCCCACGCGCTCCCAACCAACCCGACGGTGACCGCGAGGGCGATCGCCACGGGGAGGGAGACGACGAAGCCCGCCGCACCGACGACGGGGTGCTTGTTCTGCCCGGCTCTGTAGACCGACAACGGGCACGCGAGGAACCACATCACTCCATACTTGATGCTTGCCGTCGCATTTCTCATACTCCGTCCGGAACTAGTCGGCAGGGTTGAATAAAACCTCGTCTCCGGGGCGGTTTCATCGACCCGGACGTCCCGTTCCCTGTCGACTATGGGCGGTGACTCACTTCATAGCGGCTTAAATTCTGATCGTGTCGGTTTGGGCGGCAAACGCGGGTCGGGGAAAGCGAGTCCCAGTGCGTTGGACGTTTCTATTCGTCGAAGGCCGGGCGAAGATCGCGCCACCGCACGTCGACGGTTTCGTCGTCGTCGGTCTCGATGCGGTAGATGGCGGAGTCGCGGTCGTCGCCGGTCGCCTCGCCGGCGTCGTCCTCGATGATCGCCGAGATTCGGCCGTGCGTGCCGTGCAGCCGGTGATCGGGATCGGTTTCGTCCGGCACGTCGATCCTGATTCGATCGCCCTCCGCAAGCACGGACTCGGTCATCTGCTCGTGCTTCGCCGTTGCACTGACTTGAGTGTGACGTAGACCCGCCGTCCGAGAGTATCGATTCGCAGCAATTAAAACCGCAATCCAGCAACTGAGCCGGTACAGGTGGATCGCATACCGGGCATACTTCGCTTCCTGCGCCGATGGCTTCTTGCCGCGGGACGGGGTAGGTAAGCGTGATGACACAAACGAACGACCTCCATCACATCACCAGCGATGGCTTCGGGTTCATTCACGAGATGTGTAAGGCGGCCGGTCGCTCAGGTGGTCGCGAAGAACCCTCACCTCGAGAATTGGCCGACGACTGGTTTGGCGAAGGCGAGGTTACGACCTTCAAAGGCGGCTCTGGAACCCGTCGAGTCTGCGAATTCCCGGACGAGCTGCTGCACCTCGATCGGTTTGACCTAGATCGGAGAACTCACGACACGCTCTACGTGTTGAAGTTCTCGGATCGACCGGTGCCGCAGAACTACATCGAGGCAACGCTCTGGAGCGAAGACGGGCATAGCCTTTTCGCGCCAATCCTCGCGTGGGATGGGGCGTATCGGTGGTTGCTGATGAAACGGCTGACCCCCATCAGTCCCGTTGAGGGGGATCTGGCTTACCTCCAGACGCGGCAGGAGTACTACCACGATCCAGACGTCGGAACAGAAGTCGAGGAGTTCCTCGAGGAAGACGGCTACGCAATCGAAGATCCCGAGATCAACGCCGCATACAACGAGGTTCACGACATCGTTCAACTGATGGATTACGGGGGCGTGTCCCGAAAGGAAGACGACGTGGAAGTCCCCGCTTGGGTGTCGGCGACAGAGAGCCGAGGCGAGTAATATCGTTTCAGGCGCGATCAGGCCTTCTTGAAGGGGACATCCAGCTGCTCGACGAACGGTTCGGTACGGTCGAAATACATAATCTCGATTTCGGCTTCGTCAAGTTGGTCAAACCATTGTTCGATGAATTCAGTGCCGTGGCCCTTGCCACGATACCCGTCGAGGATGGCCACCGTCCGAAGGATCCCGTGCCGATAGAGTAGGTAACCAATGTACAGACCATTACTGGCCCAGAGCCACGCCTCGTCGTCGTTCTGGGGCGGATGCTCGATATAGTCCTGGACGCCGGGTTCTTTCTCGGTCAGCAGGTAGAACGCGTCCCAATTCTCGGACGCATGAATCAGACCCTCATTCTCCGTCACGAGGATTTCTTCGGGAGGGACGGCGGTCTCGTTCAAGCTCACGTACGTTCGCTCGCACTCTTGGCACCAGTAATACTTCCAGAATCGACCGAGTAACGAGGTATTGTCGTTTCCGCAGACACAGTTCCCCGAATCGTTGAATTGACGTATTTCCGCTTGGTCGGCCACCCATTCCCCGAACGTATCGCTCATATCCGTGTCAAGGTAGTGATTGGTAAAAAGAGCTATTACTAGTTACGTTCGAGGCTTTCGATTTGTCTCCTACCGTCCGACTTCTAGAGTTCCAAACTGTGAATCTTTGCTCTTCCTAGACTCTCGGATTGAGTTAATGAAGCATATTATCACCTCCGTTGCCATTGCCCTTCTGCCCCAGACTGTAATTAGATGTGACATTTATACTGGTTGAACGACAAGGCGAGAATGATGGGATCGGCTACCACGACCAACTCGGCCGCCAGCGAAGGCGGATACACCGAGGCAAAGCGACGCGCCCAAGAGGCCTTTGCCGACGACGACGTCCAAACGGCGGTTGACCTCGCGGTCACCGCGGGGCTCGCAGCCCAACCCAACGGCCCCGCAAAGGTACCAATGTGGGCGTACGCGAAGCATACAGCAACCTTCGCCAGCGAATCGAGCGAGAACGGCGTTGAAGCGGGTTTGAAGAAGACCGGGGAACGCGTGATCAAGTCCGAGGTGACGGGCGCGGCAGCGGGCGGTGTCGTCGAGAGTGTTCAGCAGTCGATCACGACGGCAGCTGAGAACGACACGGTCGCCGAGGGAACAGCCGCCGCCAACAAAAATCTCGATTCCATCGCCGAACAGGCCGCCACAGACGCCGTTGGTGAGATGATTGGAAAGGGAGCTGACGCTCTCTTCTTCGACGAGGACGGTGATAGGAATGACTGAGGAGTTCGTCCCGATAGACGCTGGCGACATAGAGGCCGGAATACGGGAGTTCATCGATGCACACGGCATCGAGGGGTTTTTGATCCTCTACTACCGACAACTGTTTTTCCGCTTCGTCAAGCGGGAACTCGAATCGGCCGACGATGAAGTTGGTGATGTCGGCACTCAGATGCACGTCGATCCGAACGGCGACGAAGCCGTGCAGCAGAAGCGCGAGCAGATGAAGCGGCGGTGCGAGAGGTGGGCCAGGGAGCTGGTGAGCGACCTCAAGCAGGACGAGCAACTCCGGCCCGTGTTCGAGTCGAACGACCCCGACCGATTGGGAGACGATGTCGTCAAAAAGCGGTTGATGAAGCGGTTCGACGAGGCGATACAGGATTGGAAAGACGAGGACGCGTTCGACGATGACCAGCCGGATTCCCAGACGACGCTCTCGGAGGCGGGTGAAACAGACCAATGACGGCGACACCGTTCTACGTCATTCGGAGTTCCGAGGCGCGCTCCCGCGCGTCCGAGTCGTTGGACGAGGACAACCGACCGACCGGGAGCGACCTCCTTGTCGTGTACCGGTACGGGGTGGAGCGGGATGTCGACGGGGATGTCGAAATCGGGTACGATCCGGACATCGTGGTCGACTGGTTCGATGGCCCGATTCCGGATCCCGTCTTAGATTTGATCGAAATCGCCCTCGCGACCTATGCCGCCGACAGGGCGACCGCTCGGCGCACGACCATAGTCGAGGACGATTATGAGTCCCGTCTCGGCACACGGAACATCCGCTTGGCGGTTCCCGTTCTCTCTCGCCGGTTCGCCACGGCCGACGCCGAGCGTCTCCTCTCGGAAGTGGTCTCGCGCACGACGCGAGACATCTTCGAGTACGAGACCCACCGGCCGGGCCCGAGGATGTCGCATCAACTTTCGGAACGCGACGGGGGAATGGACGCGATCAGCCTGTTCTCGGGGGGACTCGATAGCACAGGCGGGATATTTTACAACCGCCGGCACGGAATTGACGCCTCCTACCTCACCCTCAACTACGCCGATGTCGGCCCGCTGACGGACACAATCGCCGCCCAAACGGCCATCGAAGCCGACACCGTCCCCATTCACTACGCGGAATCTGCGGCGGACTACACGCAGTTCTCGCGTGGCTTCCTCCACCTCGCGTTCGGCACGGCCGCCGCACTCGGGCGGGGTGCCTCCGTCGTACAGAGCTTCGAAAACGGGATCATCGCCCGCTTCCTCGTCCTGCAAGACGCGTGGATGACGACCCGAACGGTTGAACCAACGTTCCTCGCGCGATTCAATGCACTGCTCGATCAGGTGTATGATGTTGACATTCGGGTTCAGAACCCGTTCGAAACGTGGACGAAGGCGGAGGTGGCCGATCTCTTCCCGGACGCGGAACTCGTCGCGCGTACGGTCTCCTGCCCGCACCAGCAACCGTTTAATCACCGCGAACTCGACCACTGCGGTCTCTGTATCCCGTGCAGCCTTCGAACGCTATCTCTGCTCGCCAGTTCCCATCCTTGGTCTCTGGAAGAACACACCATCCACGCCCCGTTTACGGAGGCTGACTTCGAGACGATGACGCTGAAGGCAAACGTGAAGAGCGCGCCCAATGTCGAAGTGAACAAGGATGCCGTGGGCCCGGATGTGTTCCTGAAGGGGGTTGCCGAGATGGCCTTCTTCTGTCGCCAGTTGTTGTATGGGCGCGAGTCCGAACTCGCGCGGGACTACCCGGCACTGTACGATCCAGACATCTACGACCTTCACCGGCGGTTCGCCGACGAATTCGAAACGGCGATCGCTCGAATCGGATCCGTCAACTCAACCGCGTCCGAGTTAGTCAACTCCTGACGGCTCACGAACGCAGCTTCGACTAGCAGCAATCAGGCACCTGCCTCACTCGTCATCGACTGTCGGAATCGATTTCCATGTGTAGAGGTTGACTGTTTGACTTCTACTACAAACGAAGGAGGTTAAAAATAAGCTCATGGGTCGACTAAACGACTAACCAGCCGAAAACCGGTCGGTTGAGTGGCTCGACGGTGGCTTCACCCGCCAGTCGACCCGGAAAACACATCAGAAATCGCGTCGCGAAACAGCACCGCCGCTCAGCAATTCAAAACGAACCCGGAAACAATCCGGAAACTATCCCCCTGGATCGAAGAGGCAGAAACCGATCAGCTCCACGATCTCGCCGGCGCGCAACGGCGGCTTTTCTCCCAAGTCTGCATCCACTACGTCCCGGAGAATGAAGTTCGCCAACCGCCACACGTTGTACATAATCACCCCGATCACGAAGTACAGGAACCGGTTTCGGTAATCCTTCGACGCACACATCGGCAAGAAGTTATTCTTGATCGACTTGTACTCGTTCTCGATCTGCCATCGGCGACGATACTGAGTCGTCAACCCCATTGCCCGATCCGGCGACACCTTCGCGTTCGTCGTGAAGATTGCGTAATCCCCCTCGATATACTCATTCCGATCCTTCTTCGAGTCCTTCGGCACGTACATGAAACTCACGTCGTGCGTACGGCCAGCCACGGTCAACGTCCCGAGTTCTACCTTGATGTCCGACACCGGATCTTCCACCGTCTTTCTGATGCCTTCTTCATCCGCCCTCGCCTGTTTCTTCTTCCCAATAACGTACTGGCCACCGCGCCGATCAATCACATCTCGAACCACGTGCGTGTCGAACTCGCGGTCGGCGAACACCTTGTGAACATCAACGTGAAGTTCGGCCTGCTCAAGCAGCCGATCGACGGGCTCGCCACGCGTCCGCGTCTCGATGTCGTCTGACTCCCATCGCCGCCTGTCTCTCACCGGCTCGATGCCAACGACGATTGGTGTGTCCTTGGCGATCACGGTGATGGTGGCGAACTTGTACCCCCGCTCGTGACTCTCCTTGAGTCCGGAGACCATCTCCGGATAATCTTCCTTGGGATACACCTCGCGAGTCGTTCCATCGTCGTAGGTGACCAACGTGGGTTTCTCGTGCCAGTCGACATCCTCTGGGTCGCGATACGGCGACGGCCAGAAGTTCCAGTGCGTGATGTCTATCGCGACGGTCACGGGTTGACGCAATCCTTCTCGGTCACGGCCCGCTATCTCCTCCAACTGCTTTTCGACGCCGGCGTGGAACGCGGGCAACACCACGTCGCGAATACTCTTCCACTTTTGAGGCCGTGACCCGTCTGTGTACTGGTCGAGGTTGGACTGGGGGTCGGGGTTGGCCACCTTTTTCATTGTTCGGTTGTGAGAGGATCCGTGCGGCACCTCGTCGCGCTTGCTGAGACGGGCAAATCGGCGACTTAGTGTGGTCGTTCCAGCCTTCGCCAGGTTGAGATACCCCTGTCGCTCGAAGTACGCCTCGAGTGGGTGCTTCGCATTGTCGGCGCGGTCGGCGGAAAACTCGGCAAATCCGAGAGCAGTGGCCCGCTCGACAGCGTCCATGATCTGCTCCTCTTCGATCTTGGTGCCAATGATCTCTTCCGGTTCGAGAGCAGGTTCCGGGTCGGTCACACCCATCAGACCGTGTTCGTCGCAGATCTCGCCGATACGGCGGCCAGCCTCCTTGATGAATTTCCGCTCTTCGGGTGAGAACCGGTTGCGCCAGTTGTGACTGATTGTTTGCTGGATGAGTGGATGTGGGAAACCAAATCGTACGTAGGTGTATGACACCCCTCTAAATCGCCGAGCGAGTTCCGACTGGCTGATGCCAGTGGAATGCTGGAAGAGAAATATCTTGACGACACTCTCAAGAGGGTAATTGGCGCGGTTGGGGTCTTCGTAGTCGTCGAACAAGCTCTCATCGATGTCGAGGTTGGCGACGACCGGCGAGATGTGGCCTCGAATGTGGCACAGGTCATCCGCCTGTTCGGCAAGATCGTCCAAAATCTTCTCTGCTGTTTCGCAATCCATTTTACTCCTTATGGTACAGATCGAACCATATTGCTCGGGGTGTAGCTTCCGGGTTTCCGGGTTCAGATCTGGCCAACCATCAACAACGGCCATCGGTATACTAATTTCCATTTTTTGGCGGTCAGGTGCCAATCACAACCATAAGTATTAGAATAGTATGAGGCGAACCATGAGCCAAGATGCGGGAAAATGATAGCTCATCTGGCACGAATAGCCCGCTGAACACCTATCTGAAGCGGACGGGCGCGGTTGGATTGATCTGCAAAATCGAACCAAATGGAACTCAATTTTCCCGGTTGGTCGAGCAACTGGACATCAGTCGATCAACGGTATCGAATCGCCTGGAAGAGGGCGAGGAGTTGGGTTTGTTCGAACGGATGGAAATCACCGGGAGAGGAACCTCCCACGCGTACGTGCTGACAGAGGCCGGGGCCAAGATCCGACTCCATTTCGACCAGTGCGGGCTCAGTGAAAAACATCGGATAATCGCACAACTGCAACGGCAGTATGAGGCTCAGTTGGACGAGATAAGGGCTCGAATCGCCGAAGATGAATCACAGTACGAACCGCCCATAGAGGGTGAAACCTTTCGACAGATGCTTTCCACGTATCACGGCTCACCGGATTGAATGCCTCCCGGCGACCGTAAATTCCCCAGGCCCATCATGTAGCCGAAGACTGCGGTGGGTCGGACGCCACTACTCCAGTATGCCCCGAGGGCGCCGAGCGGGGCGAACTGGGCATCCTCGTCTTGGCGTAGTCCGCGAGCGACCCAATACCAGCAGTTGGTAGTACGGTTCTTTATTCAGTTTGGATTGTGAATATGAGTTGATCGATTCGTCACCTACACGTGCGAATTTATCACCTACACGAGTGTGCGAAAAGTATCAGAGTTAAAACCATACTCATGTCTATACACTTATATTCACACACCCTTTTTGTATATTGGAATGCGTTCAATCTATGAAGGCAAATCACTCTGAAAGTCGTAGTCGGCGTCGTCTGCTTCAGACAGCCGTCGGGATCGGATTCGCCTCGATTGCCGGTTGTGTAAGTAACTCGTCGGACGACACTAACCCCGGTGAGCAGAAGTGGAGTTACAACGGAGGGTTTGTGGAATTCTCGTCACCGACAATTGTGGATGAGACCGTCTACTTTGGGTTCGACCACAGTATGGCGTTGTACGCGCTGGACGCGAGGACGGGGGAAGAAGAGTGGGCTTTCACCGAACCAGCGTGGCGTGTAACTACGTCGCCGACAGTTTTCGAGGGGACTGTCTACGTCGGATCGTGGGACGAGACGCTGTACGCGGTAGATGCCGAAACCGGCGAGCAGGAGTGGGCGTTCACTGAGCCAGCCGGTCAGATACGATCCTTGTCGGCGGTGGCTAACGGGCTCATCTACGCTGGGTCGCTGGATGGAACCCTACACGCAGTGGATGCGGAGACGGGCGAGCAAGAGTGGGCCTTTACCGAACCGTCAGAAGGTTTGGTTTCGTCTCCGACGGTGGCGAGGGGAACCGTCTACATTGGATCGCCGGAAGGGATCGTACACGCGGTCGACGCGGAGACCGGCGAGCGTGAATGGGCGTTCACCGAACCGTCCAATGAAGTACGCTCGTCGCCGACAGTTTCCGAGGGGACTGTCTACGTCGGATCGTGGGACGGGAAATTATACGCAGTGGATGCAGAGGCGGGCGAGCAAGAGTGGGTATTTACGGAATTGCCCACCGAACCGGATATCTTACCGTCCTCGCCAACGGTGGTCGACGAAACAATCTATATCGGATCCGGGGACGCCTCCTTGTTAGCAGTAAATGTAGAGACGGGTGAGCAGGAGTGGGCCTTTACCGAACCGTCCGAAGGTTTGGTTTCGTCTCCGACGGTGGCGGAGGGAATTGTCTACGTTGGATCGTCGAATGGGGGCCTACATGCGGTGGATGCGGAGACGGGTGAGCAGGAGTGGGCCTTTACCGACACAACCGGTATTGCTCAGTCGTCACCGACGGTGGCGGAGGGAACTGTTTACATTGGGAGTATGGACGGAAACTTGTACGCGGTTGATGCAGGCATCGATGGATCGAGCGAGGACTCGCGGATCATGCTTGGGACATTTGGTCATCATGACGAAATAGCTACCAGATAATCACTTCTACCAGTGCTTTAGGGTTCAGTATGTGGTGTTACTGATTACGTTGGTTCACTACAGGCAGTTGAAAAAGCGACATTAATTTCTTACACAACGATCATATCGATCAGCCAACTCTGACATTTCTCATATATGCCTGTGCCTCCTCCGATAACTGTGTTCCCTGTACTAGACGCGAGTTTCACACAAGATTCTGGGTAAAGAAACCGTGCTACTATCTACTGTTAGGTAACCAGGTTTGATATCCGCACATGTGGTAGACACGTTCGTCGACAGATGACCGGGACAAACGAGTGGATCGAATTTGTCAAAGCCAAGGGGACGATCCACATCATAGCCGATCTCGGTGAGGAGTCCCGACGATTCTCCGACCTTGAGGACAGCGTTCCCGTCAGTACGGGCACGCTCTCTGACCGTTTGAAGCGCGGTCGCGAATTAGGTGCGTGGGAGGTCGACCGCATTCTCGACGACGACGGCGACCGAACCGTCTACCGGCTAGCTCGCCCAGGGGAACGCGTGTTCGATGTCTTGGACGAATACGACGCGATTGAGGCGTCCAGAAAGGCTCGCCGGCACCGGGAAACCATCGAAGAAGCTCGACAACATCTGATCGAACGCTTTTCTTCCATCGAATAATCGAGGTCGTCGTCTCGACCCTCGGTACTCATCATGGACAGTTGGCTTTGCATCGAAGTTGGCTTCAATTCGAAGTGGAATTCAAATCGAAGTTGGGTTCGAACCAAATCTGACTTCGAACCGAGCCACCCGGATCTGGGTTCCAGCAGCGGCGCGGCCCTGACGAACATATAGACGATCCGGTGGTTTGTAGAAATCCAAACTCCGAACCTCTG
>LKMJ01005687.1_pt1 | contig 11760 bp, 12 predicted proteins | sample 643391 | NCBI WGS metagenome assembly LKMJ01 (sample SAMN04112250, study PRJNA286221) | soda lake metagenome | biome: soda lake; feature: Kulunda Steppe; material: water; isolation source: sample PL-Br10 brine of Picturesque Lake | place: Russia: Kulunda steppe | collected 2010-07
CTGCGTGAGCAACAGAAATGCACAGGCAAAGAAATCTGTGTGTGTGTGTGTGTGTGTGTGTGTGTGTGTGTGTGTGTGTGTGTGTGCGCGCGTGCGCGCGCGCGCGCACGCTCCCATGCAAGGCAGCACATTTTGGGAATTGCTTTTGTCATGGTCTGGGTGAGGCTCAGCGTTACAATGCAGCCATTTTGTAAGGCATTTCTGAAGCTGAATCATACAGATGTCGCCGTGATGCAGTATGGATTCATCTTCTCCCTTATTTCTCTGATGAAATTATCCCTCATCAATTGATTTTTGAAAAGGCGCAAGTTGAACTTATGAGCATTTACGAAGTACTTTTAAAATTTGCAAACATGAACCGGATAATCGAAAATAGATCCGATGTTAACAAATCCATGATTTTGATTCTGACTTATGGACTTATGAACTTCGTTGCGGTGCATTCTGCCAAAAGTGTGCCTCGTAGGATCTGCTCACCACATGCCCCTCCACAGTGGTGGGACTGCTCGAGAAATTCTCCCAAATTCTCTAACTCTTCTTCGTACCAGCCTTTGATTGCTGGATCCCGAGGCTACCATGCAGGCTACGGAGCAACTAGCCGTGTTCGATTTGCAGTTCATAAAGAGACAGGTCAAGTTGTAGCCATAAAATGGCTGAAAGGATCAGGACTTCCTTTCAAGAACGAGGTCCTGGCGGAGATGGTGAGATCTCATTGTAATATTGAACTGAATTAGAATATATACGTTTTGATGACATCTTCTCTTTGTTATGTTTGCTCCAGGCGCTGCGAGGCGCACCCCACATGCTGCACTTGCTTGATATCCTCAAGGTGCCCATTAAGCAAGAGGAAGCAGAGACAGAGATGGGTTCTATTGCTAGGGTATCACGTTACACTTACCAATACGGCTTAGTCTACGAGACAGTTGAGCGCCACAGGTTTAGCTGGGAAGCGATCTCAGAAGGGGAATTAAGGTGCGCTGTGTATTCTCTTGATTTGCTGCATCAATGGAGTGGCGCTCATATTTTAGACAGCGTAGCCAAGAAAATTTGATCCACGGATCTATAACACAGTCAAATCTTATTGTCAAACAAGGAAATGCAGTAGCAAATGTTTTGACATTGCCTGCAGGCACTACTTGCGCCACATGTGCATCGCTCTGCATTATGCACATTCACTCGGCATTCAGGTAATCCTGGACTTAAATTTTTTTGTTGAGTAGCAGGGTAGGATACAAAAATCAAGTGATATCATGAACACCCAGCAACAAAATCCATGTCATGATTTTGTGTTTCATTCAACTTTCATTTAATCTTCTCTGCAGCATCTTGACCTCTCCTGGGATCAAGTGGTTGTTGACAAGCGGTAAGGAGCATCCCTATTGCCGCATTCAGGAAGCAATGAACGACTCGCATCCATTACCTAGAAGGAAACATTGGCTGCAAATTGTGTAACCTTCAATTTGCTTGCATGATCTGCAGTGACAAGCAACTCTACCTTATTGATTGGGGAATGTCATTCACGGTAAGCAGAGCAACATACTTGAAATTCTACTTGCTTGTAACATTTAGAGGGGGTTATCTGAGGCCCAAAATGGGTATGGTTTTGGCATGCTCTTAAATAATGGTCTCCCCAACTGGCACCTTACAAGCTTAGTGTTAGACGATAGTCCTGTTACAAGCTGTGTATGATATAAACCTTCAGATGTGCCTGTTTGGGATACCATGCCTAATCGGGCGTGGTGTGAACCCTACTTTTCACTGCCAAATCTCCACACCAGATCACCCACTGCACCAAATTACAAACTGTTTGTTGTTTTTTATGTCCTTGCAATAAAAAATTGAGCATTGAAAAAAAAGAGTGGAAAGAAATTGAGTGGTTGGCAAGATGTGCTTTTTAGGTCATTTAGACAAAAATCACCATTTAGGCAAAATCCAGTATAAGGGTGCCAAAATGGATGAAAATTGACCCCCTTCAAATCTTGTTTCCAGCACCCATACATGTTCTGGAGCATAAAGGAAGTTTAAAGGTGGTGTTTGAGGTTTATGAATGGGCTCCGGTTGGGGCAGAGTGGCTCATTATGAGTGTGTTTTGTGCTAAAAGGAGGCCAATACCAAAAGCTGATCACTCATCCTGGCCCCCAAAGTCATTGGTTTCAACCCAAGCTTCACCAGTAGCCGTGAAGTAAAATAATTACAATTTAAAACAAAATGGAGCGTCCCCTCTGAAAAATTTTATATTTTGTTTTTCGCAAAATGCCAGGCTTGTTTGGAAGGATAACTGGCGCTCTGTAGCATACCTTCTTACTCACAACACATGTGTTACAGAGGCTGCCTCCATCTAAACAAGGATCATTTCAACCGCTAGCACTCTTCATGAATGGTGGGATGCGTGACTGGAGGATGGATGACATGTGGAGCTTGGGTGGGCTTATTGCCAAAGCTAGATTGCCACGAAGTCCCTTAGCAGGTATGCTGATCAACAAGAACTTGAGGACATGTATAGCATGGAAGTTGTGGGGCTCCAAGGTCTATCAATTCTGTCCTGCTTATCGTTTCTCAACATACACGCGCACGCATGCACACACATGCATGCACAGGCATGTGCGCTCAGACACACACCTGCAAAAGCCCACCTTGCAGCGATACCACGCATGCACATACCACCTCCGACTAACATTGCTCCACAGTTTCTAACTGGCACATTTACACAGTAACTAAGCGTCTCGCATGTCCACATGCAGCACTCATGTACCGCGATGAGGAAAATTGTGATTTCCTGTGTGTTTCGAGGGCGCTGGGCACTGCTGATCTCAGCGCTTACATTGACAAATACTCGCCACAGCTCGAGGCGTACAGCAAGCTCAATTTTAGCAGAGAGGCAAGTGCTGCAAGGTAGAGGATTGCAATGCAAAATCCTAGGTGGTGTCTTGGTACACATATCATGATTCAAGATGCTAACAGGCTTCACAAGGCCAATTCCAAGGGTCCATAATGCCAAACTTTCTTGAGGCACAATATCTGCACTGTTGCCAGATTGTTATTGTCCAATATTGTCGAATTAGTGCACTGCCCATAAAAATACAACTCTGGGAAAGAGTTTGGCAAAAGCGCTGTGGCTGATAGGATGCCTTTTAGATGGCATTCAGCTTAGCTGGCATAAGCTGCATACTTGGCAAGCAAGTCAGGCTCAAAAAGCCTCAATGGGTCCAATATTGCACCAAGTACTCATAACTGTGGACTCATACAACCTTTTGGGATTTGTAAGAGAAAATGTGTGCAAGGGTTGGGACTGCAATGTATCAACCCACCATTAACGCAGTGGAATGGTATTGCCAGCATAAAGAAAATTAAAGAAAACTAAGCAAGCGGCTGAACACCTCCCACATCAATTAAGGAACGGGAGACACATTGGTCTGAAAAACCGTATGCCAAACCCCCATCAGAGGCAGGGAAACAAGAAGTACGTCTATAAGAGCCCACCCAAATTTCCACACAGCAAGAGCAGGGGCAAAAATTCGCACTTACTCACATTCAAAAGCAGGTCCCAAGCATGAAGCATACCAGAAAAATGCTAGCAACAAAAAACACCTAAATGGATGTTATAACACAAATTGGTCATGATAGACCCAAAACCCCCGCATAATGTGGCTAAGACTTAGCATTTAAAGAACTCTACTCTTGAATTGGCAGATGTGCCAAAATGTACACTTGAAGTTTTAGATACTAGCCAAGCAACTTGCATTTGGTACCACTGAATGGCAGGTACCTTGTACTTGATAATAGGGGCGGGGCCTGTTTCTTTGCTGTGTGCTCCAAGCACGTCCCACCACCACTACCAGCAGCTTCCAAGCTCGTTGAACATCAATACTTTGTATCTTTGAACAACTTCCTGTTGAAGGGCGCATTCCAAATTAAATGCAAGATGAACCCTTCCTCCCACACAGAAAGTTGACATGATGGAGCAACAGGCGTATGCACATAACCGCCTAGACTTTCAAGGGCTTGCAGAGTACGGAAGAGTATCAAGCCTGCTGCTTGATTTTATTGACAAGCTGCTCAGGTGGGCGATGTTCCCATGAGCGCGCACAATTCCAGCCTTCAGATTTACTCATTCCTCATCATCTATTTCTGAAGCATTTTCCCATGGCGTTGACATTTGGAAGGCAGAAGGCCATAGCAAATTTGCTTTTAAAAGTAATGTGTTGAGCGGTTCACTTGAACAGGCAGGACACAGCTGTTTGTCATCCTTGCGTTTTAATTGTTTGTTTCTAGTGTGTTCTTCTTTTTCGTTTTCCATAACTATCATTAAGATTTTTGTTGCACATGTTGACATTGTCCTGTATCCAGGTATGACCACGAAGAGAGGATGACGGCAGCAGAGGCCCTGACACACCCGTTTCTTGCTTTTGCACCAAATTCAATTAAGATCTGAAACATGAGAGCTATGCTATGCTATGCTGCTAAATATTTATAAATGAAAATGAACAATAAATAATTGCTATTAACCAGTAGCACTGCTAATTACCTCGACAGTTATCTGGAAAGACCTGATGGCAATCCAACTCTGTTAACCTCAAAAAGCTCCCTGTTAATTGCCTTTTGCGGTTGCCAACAGTGCTGGTCACTAGCTTGTGCACCAACACTCTGCCCACACAAACAAGGCAGCATTCTACACTTTGTTGCTGAAAGAGTGAAACATTAACATTGATCACTCGTTACCTGATAAAGCATGCTTACCCACGCATACGTCTCTCATGCTGCCAGCTCGGATCTTAAACCTGCGACATATTCGCCATAGCTCACTAGTCGCTTGCGTGCCTTGGCAGGCGAAGCAATTGTGCTTGAGTTGCAGCCAAAATTCCCTCCTCTACCATGACTGCCACGTGAATTGAGGCCATGTGCCCTGTCTGACTCTTCCTCGTGCCTCTCAACTTCTTTGATGCTCCTAGAGTGTGCTGCAAGCACGGCACCTGCAGTTGACAGTGGCAGAGGTGAATGTGCGGCCAAGTCAGTGCTGGCCTGTCCCCTCCCTAAATCTGCTCCTTCCGGTTGCAAGTCTTTAGTCCCACTAGCCGCGTCCACATCCACGTCTGCTTTTTTTGCCTCGTCAGTGACAAGGATCCTCCCTGTAGCATGTAAAACAAGAAAAGACCTGGATCAGACACAAACATAAAATGCAGCACAATGAACTTGTGATTGGAACTCCTAGCAAAATAGATTCAGGCAATTTTGTTGATAACCAGCAATGGCAGGTTTTGCACCATGTGCTCTATTCTAAATTTGCTATAAGGCCTTTTGCCCGACTTATCGGCAGGGTTTGCACCACGGCGAGACCGATAAGTCGGGCAATTTATGCACTTGCGTACGCAGTAAGTCTTTGGAAAAGCCACTGTCTCAGACTCTATAAACACATCATTGGTATGATACCTGTGACGGATTTAGGATTGTCTAGCTCAAATACAGCGCAGCAAAGATCAGGCAGGCCAAGATCCTGCTGCAGCCGCTCCACATCATCAATATGTTCCCGTGGGTCATGGCTGCACATCATCAAGATTCAAGTGGTGCAATGACAATGACAGCCATCCTTTTCATTGAAGTGATTCTCTCTCTTTCTCTGTGTGTGTGTGTGTGTGTGTTGTGTGAGTATATGTGTGTGTGCCTGCGCGCCTCTTTCTGACCCCTCTCTTCTTAGATGCAAGTGCCAGGGTCAGGCATGCGCATGCGAGCGCAGGATCTTATGAATCTTGTAATTTTTGTAAAGCACTGAAAAGCACTGAAGCCTGTGCACACCGAAGAGACCCCACCGCGTCACATGTTGTGTTGTTTCAGTAAGCTAAGTTCACAAGACTTAGCAATATCCTTGATGTAAACATTTAGCAAGCACTTGTACAGCTGCTTGCTGGTGCACAGCAGAATAGCCACCTGGGATCGGAAATATACACCAGGCCAACAGCGTTATTGTTGTTCAGTGCGGCTCTCAGCTCATTCCTGCATATTTTCAGCGTGATAGCATCAGTACTTGTTTGAGTATGAGCACGCCTCTGTATCGATATGAAATTGTGAAGTTGGTCGCCAGGTACAGGCATTATCCTTGAGTTGCACATCGATGACCTCACAACTCTTCAGGTGTTTACAGTTCATTTGATCTCGCACTGTGAAGAGGCACGTGTAGAATCATTGGCCGCATTAACGCAAAATAAGCTTCTACTTCAAAGGCTTCTACGCAGAGGAACTGGAGTTGCTAATTAAGTGTATAAAATGATTTGCACACAAGCGTTTGCAACACTCAAAGTCCCCCCCCATGAATTCTAGACAGATAGCTTAATATGACTTGCCATTCACATTTACGCCCAGGCTTCCTCTTGTTGTCCTTTGTGGCTTCATTTTCAAGCGCTTTCTCACAATGGAATCTGCATGTGCACTGTGGCTGCGTAGCTCAGGGGCAATAGCGTATTCTGTGGCAGAACCATGAGGCCTACAACTTAGAGCAGGTGCCGCCAACTGCATTGCCACTATTGTGCTGAATGGGCACTTACAGGACTATGTGACAAGGGTTTTTATCGCAAATATTTCATGTTTTAGCTCTGCTTCATGCTTAGGCATCGAGTAGGCTTTGCTTCTGCATGGAGTTCTGTACCTGAAGTTGAAAGATCGAGTACGCTGTAGGGAAGCAGGAGGTGTTACCTGGAGTATATAGGTAAAAAAAGCAGATACCACGAGAGATACCAACCGCACATCGAATTCAGTCCAAATTGCCAAATTGCTACTGCAGGAAGTGCAACTAGCACATGCCTTGACCTAGGCTTTGGTCTGAACATGCTTGTGAGATCAAGGTGCCTTGGCATACAACAATTGTTTTAAAAAAAATTGACACTGAACAGTGTGGACAAAAAGTTGGGGCAGGGGCTACTGCAGCCTAAAGCGTTTCAAGCACCACAGCTAAGGGTAAAGCAGAAATGTATGAGTAGAGGTGCTATTGGGGAGTATGTGTGACGCCAGCCAACAACCACCAACAGGATAGGCGGACATTTTCTAGCTGCTAGCACCTGAAATTGGGCATCGGTGTACTTCCAGCAGGGCTGACCGCCGCACTCAGCTGCCACGTCACACATGTCACAGTTGGTGAAGTAAACGAATGGCTGCAGGGGAGAGTATCACCTGATTAAGGAACGCATCAAATGCATAGAAATAAGGAGAAAACTTCCACAGGGCAACAGACCTTTGTCTTGCTCAAACAAGGGCAAGAAGAAACGAAGTAATGTTGCATAACATTCCCCCCTGCTCACTTTTCCTCGCTTTTCCAAAGGCTTAGCTCTCTCCAACTCCTCATGGGTGCGCCTAAACAATGCATAGATGCATAAATATAAGAGTAAATAGGTGCGAGGCAAGTCTAAATCACACAAGGCACAACTTGAGTGGGAAATCATGGCTTGAAAGCTTTAAGCCAAAATTCCTAGTATGCAGGCAAAGGAGCCTTGGAAGTCAGGCATGCAGGGGAATTTTTTTGTATTTGAGGAATTTTCCACAATAACTGCATGCCTTCGTTAGTTTATGTTGCGTGAGACTCACCAAACCCGCTCCATATCATGAATGGAGCCAAATACAGTTTGGTTCACTTGCAGGGGATCACCGAGTCTGCAGCCAGAGAGCAGAACAGAGGTATGCTTCCAAATGTGACCCGGGTAACCAGAATAATGGCATCAAAGCTGGCATGCCCAGATTACAAACTACTGGAACCTGCACCCTTGAAGGTTCTGTGAAAGCACGCACCTTGCGACAGCATTAGGCAGGCGGAGGCCGCTTGCTTTGTTGTGCATACCCTCAAAGAAGAGCAGTGAACCACACTTGAGGGTGTCTGGGTCCTGCAAGTAACAGAGGCTAGTCCAGGGTGTTTGGCCAGGGTGAGTGCTTTGGTACACCCTTAATCTGAGCCTCAAAGCAGTACTGTCAGGCCTAGTTGTGCACATCTACCAGCCACTGGCGCCTTCCGGTTTCTGCACCTGCTTGAACGCCGCAGCCCTATCTCGCACTCTGGGTACCTATGACAAGGGCACAATGTTAAACTGATGGTAGATATGGAGTCCTGCTCTACTGCTATTCCCTATGGACAAGCTGGTGAAGACATCATGCCCGATCATGTAGACCATTCTTTGTACATGAAATTCCACAAGTGCACAGTTCTCTTCATCACCATTTAGTTCATGATCTGCATGCTGTGGTAACTGTGTGCACTTTGTGCTATGTTCCTATGCATTGGATATCAGTACAAACCGGGATGGAGTGCACAATTATCCGGTCTTGGGTGTACATCTCGTACAACTGAAACAGATCTGGAACAAAAGCAGAGCAAAAAGCTGTGTACGACATTCTGAACAGTTGAGTCATTGGAAACTGTGTTTCTTGTGCCTGTAGGTTTGTCTGAGTGCTTAGACACTTGCGGCCAATGACTGCTACCTGGATTTTCTCCTTCTCGCTCTCCTGACTCCATGCCCCCCTGACTCACGACCTGAGTCATGTTTTCTAAACTTTTTGTCTCTAATTTTGTCAACTTTTCTCAAATTCGCAAGTACTCGACTCTTTCCAGCCACTCTTACTTGTACTTATATTATCTCATGTCTCGCACAGGATTCATCGTGATATGATCGGTATTTTCAGGTGAATGTCTCTGCTAAACCTGTCCTTTCTTCTCTCCCACTGCCAGCTTGGTGTTCTATTCACCGGGCCGCCGCCTGCCTAGTTTTTTTTACTATACTGACTATAAGAAGGGTCTTTAATGGGCTGGCCGGGGAACAATCCTAATCAATGAACTGGCCTGACCCCAGTCCAGCCCGAAGCCCGAGCCTGGTGGTCGGCTAGGTAGTTGGAGGTGTCTGCCAGTGGTGATCAAGGAAAGCCTGGTTTCGTTACATCTCTCTCGAATATGTGCATTCCTTGATTGATGCAGGTAATCTTTTGCCACCTTCACAGTTTTTTTTATCTGTGGGGTAGAGTCATGAAGTTGCACGAAGTGTTCCCGGCTACGTTGCGTTACACTTGCACTGGCGATAAGCAAGCAGCACAGCTGAGGCCAGGAAAAGAGCAGGCAGTCCGAAGACCAGAAGACAGAGCATCTCGATCTGATATCAGTACAAAAACAGCCTGCTCTTCAATGTTGACCGCTAAGACCAGCTCGAGAAAGGCTCACGAGGCACACCGTATTGTGACATTAGCTGATGCAGCGTACATGCGAGGATAACGCAGTGTTCAGGTGTTGATACACATCCCAATGTGTTCAACGCTGGGCATGATGCGAGCACTTGAAGGCACGAGCATGCCTGATGTGCAAATATGACCCTCCAAGCTCGGCATGCGCCCGGAAGGCACATGGCACAGCGGCAGACTGGAGCTGCGTTGAATGAATGACGGCACCTCGCCCGTGCGTGCAGCATGTGGTCCTAGTCCCGCACCCGCCTGCGCGCATCCCGCTCCCTGTCCCTGTCTCTGTCCCTGCGCTCCATCTCTCCATCCTCCCCATCCCGCCGCCGCTTGTAGTCCATACCTCGCTCCCGGTCTCGGTCTCGCCTGCGGTCCACCGCACACCGTGTGACCCCAAATTGAGTACATGCTTTTGCACACATGCGTGTGCGTGCGCACGCACACGTGCACGTGGACACACGCACACATACGCACACACACAAAACACACGCGCGCGCGCAGGCAGGCACGCACACGCACAGCCATGCCCACAGCCTGTATACCTGCACAGCCCACAAGCTGGGCACGCGGCTCTAAGAGTGGGAGAAACATTGCTTGCAAGGGCGTGCCAGGAGCGCCTTGCCCTCATTTCAGGTCCACCCTGCTTCTTGCTTCAAAGCACCAATTGCAAATGCTCACACATACACACACATGCGTGCAGGGTCAGCAGCAAGCGCAGAGAGCACTACAGAAATCAAGCAGATGAGGGAGGAGGCAGTTCAGTGCGCATTGCAGACCACCGACTGTGTGCTGGTAACATGCCACCGGTGTGTACATAATCCAGTGGCGCCTGCACATCTGTGGGCATCATGCTTCCAGCATTGGTCCCACGCCATCCCAGCAGCCTTGCTGCAAGCACAAGCTAACATATACACCCACATTTACACCCCCTCACCCCCACCCCGACACCTACACCCACATTTACACCTACATTCACTCTCGTACCCACACCCACCCTCACCCCCATCCATACACAGACCTTGGCGATGGCTCGCGCTCGCGCTTGCGGTCCCTGTCCCTGTCGCGGTCGCGGTGGTCGCGGTGGTCGCGGAAGTCCCTGACGGGCTCACGCTCACGCATAGGCGGGCGGCCCATATCGCGCGGGGGCATCCTGCATCATTGCAGGAGCACATGCGTGCGCAGCAGCTGCTGCAGGTGGCCCAGTGTTGCGCTGACGGAAAGAGTCAGGGTTGTGGGCTGCCATGGACGGCAACCCAGTTGATAGGCCCAAGCAAATGAGCGAGTTGCAACGCCGCCCTGGTGTCCTTCTGCCCATGAGCTTTTCACAACAGCTGGATCTCTCTGCTGTTGCCTCCCTTGTGTGGCATGGCGTACCACGCCACTTCCCCCTACCTCACCTAACCAGCATTTACCCAGGGCCCTGCACACGCCTCAACCCTAAAAGGAAGATGCCGGTGTCCCCCGTCCACAACTGCCCCTGCCAGAGACCCTCCCATATGCCACACCTGTCGATGTCCATGGCCGATGGCGGTGGCGCCAATCCAGGGAAGCTGCCAGGGGGGGCCTTCTTTTTGGGTCTGGGGGCCCTGCCCTCCCCTCCAAGCCCGCCGCCTAACCGCCTCGGTTTCCTGGGGAAGCGGATGAACACAGGGCCAGGGACAGGAAGTATGGCAAAACTGCTCATGCAGCGGCTGGACCAGGAACCGCGGCAGCCCATTAAGTGCTCTTGGGGTGTGCAGCAGTTGCAGTGGCAGGGCAGGGATGAGTGTGCACCAGTGACAGCAGCAGCCTAACCAAGGCAGGTGTGGCATGCTTACATTCAGGATTGGGGCCAATGCAAGGCTGGCAGGGGCAGCTTTGTGCCTAGATACAGACTCTGAGGTGGATGAGCACGCACCACCCACCCACACTTCACAGTTACGTCTCCAGTTGCGTGACAGCGACGGCACGTGCTCATTCTACTCCTTGCCAGGAGGTATGGCTGATGTGGAGCCTCATGAGGTGGTGGCATGCTTACATTCTGTGAAATTCAGCACTCATGCTGCTCCCACAGGAGGACTGGCAAATGCATGCACTTAGGAAGCTTAGGGACAGGCCTCACCAAGTTTCTACAGTCCGGCCTCGCTCCACATCTACAAGCACCCGCCGTCCCTCAATCTTGCGCCCGTCTGCTGACTTGTATGCTTCTTTCATGTCCTTCTTGTCCTCAAACTCGATGAAAGCATAACCTCTTGACTTTCCTGCATCCGCGAGTCAATGGGCAGTGTTTGTTTTGTGCAATGCCTGGTAACAGGCAGGCAAATTGAGTTTATGAATGTCTCCAATGGCGTCAATGGAATCATGCGTCAAGCGCCATTGAACATTCAAACAAGTCATGCATGCAGGCAAGCATGCCTCTGAGCATGTCTTCATGGCTTCAGTACAGTGCTGCGTGCATGGGTGCGTGCACGCACATGTGTGCGTGTGCATGCGTGCCTTTGTATGTGTGTGTGTGTGTGTGTGTGTGTGTGTGTGTGTGTGTGTGTGTGTGTGTGTGTGTGTGTGTGTGTGTGTGTGCGCGCGTGC
>LKMJ01005688.1_pt1 | contig 11759 bp, 6 predicted proteins | sample 643391 | NCBI WGS metagenome assembly LKMJ01 (sample SAMN04112250, study PRJNA286221) | soda lake metagenome | biome: soda lake; feature: Kulunda Steppe; material: water; isolation source: sample PL-Br10 brine of Picturesque Lake | place: Russia: Kulunda steppe | collected 2010-07
GATGATCTCGAGGACGATCACGTCGGGACGACCGGTATGGTTCTGGTAGTCTTTCTTGAAGTAGTTCCCAGCGACTTCCTGTGTAATGAGTTGTACCTGATCGGTCCGCGAAAGGTTCTCTTCGTCTTTGTCCGGAACGGCGACGAAAGAGAGGTCCCGATCCCGAGCCGAATTATCGTGGTAAAGGACGATCTCTTTGTCACCGTCGAAGCGGGCGACTTCCTGGCGATCGGTCGCAATCGTCTTGAACTGTGGCTGGGTCTCTCGGAGGTCCTCGAGTGTGGCCACGAACCGAAACAGGACGAGTAGACTGGAACAACGAATCCCTTTTGCTCCCTAGAACGCGTTACTGGCCAAAGCTGGGTATCGGTTTTGTACGCCCGGTTAGGCTACTCCCTAACCAGTGGTACCGATCACTGTTATTACCAATCAGCCGAAATGCTGCTCCCATGCAACATCGGTTCCAAGTCGGCGAGCGATACCGAGATACCGGTAGCTACCGGAACTCTGCCGATCAATTCCTGCGATGGATTCGCGGCTCGCTCGACAGCGGCATCAAGAATACTGGCGGCATTCGTGATCTTTCTGCCACTCGATCTGACACGCCCGCAGCACTCGTCCTCGTCTCAAACGACAGTGGGGTCTCCCAACACGACGACCCGTGGGAGGATACACTCGCAGTCAACGCGGGCTATATTAGCTACTGGGGCGACGCAAAAGCCGATAACCCGTACGACGAGTCCACGAAGAATCTAAAAATCAAGGACGCATTCGATCGAGCTGCGTCCGGTCGAAGAGAGGACGTTCCGCCAGTCCTTGTCTTCCGCAAACCAGAGTCCGGCATCGTCGAATTCTGTGGGTTGTGCATCCCGGATCACTTCGAGGTTCGCTCTTACCAAGACGGCAGTGGTACGCAAATCCCGAACTACCTCTTCCATTTTTCGATTCTCAACATCAAGTCCGTTCCAGTCGCGTGGCTACACGATCGTGCCCGGATGAACGACGACGCCCGAGCGCCGGACGTCTGGAAGCGCTGGGTTGAGACGGGCAAGGCTGCCCAGTGGCCGACCGGCGAGCCACTTGACCACGGCGGGCGGGCTCGACGCTACGAAAGCTCCGAAATCGTCGTGAGTGGCGCCTTCCGAGACGAAACGTTCGACCGGTACGGTCACGCGTGCACCATGACCGGTATTCAGGAGACTAACCTGCTGGATCTCGCCCATATCCTCCCACGGAGTCAGCGACCTGAGCTCGCAGAGCATCCAGAGAACGTCTTGGTACTCAACTCGCTGCATCACCGTGCGTTTGATGCTGCCCTGTTCACGATTGACAGCGACCATCGCATTCGCACGAGTCCGTCGTTTGACCCTGCCCATCCCTTCCTCCGGGAAACAATCCTCGAGCGAGATGGTGAGGAACTTACGTTCCCGCCTGAGATCGAGGTTCGGCCATCGTTTCTCGACGAACTTAATTCGGGGCTGTCATGGCTGTGATTCGGGTTTGCAGCCCCATTCAAATACGTTCTCGACAGGTGCTACGGTTGTGACCAGTAACTCGAAATGAGACACCAACCTGCTGTCTGTAAATACATCAGCACAGACCGACTAGTTCTAGACTTATTATCCACTATCAGACTCTGTCAAGTGTGAAACGTGTGACATGGATTCGAGATATTGACGAGTATTCGCAACTCCAGTCCATTCCAACATGAGTGTGGTGAGATCTTTATGTAACGCCATGTTGCCACTTCTACACCGTGCAGAATGAATGCACGTAGGGCAGCCTCCTTGACACTCACAGTCGATGATCGTTCGATATGCTCTCTCTAGAAGTTGTTCAACAAGTTCGTATCCTTTCTTCGCCAATCCGACGCCGCCAGGCATCGTGTCGTAGATAAAAATCGTCCCACGACCAGTCGCTGTGTGGTTCGTATCAGAATAACCACCAATATCGCCGCGTTGGCAGAGGACTTCGAGTGGAAACAGTGACGTCAGGAGATGCTCAATTCCGTGCAGCCCGCAAAGCTCCGGATGGTCCACGTTGGCCATTTTCCCTGCCCGACGCTGCATATGACGTGGAATTGTTAGGTACATTGCTTTCGTCTCGAGTTCGAACGGTGGGAGTGGTTCCTCAATCGACAACCGTTCTGGCTCTTCATCTGTAGGACCCTCCTTGACCAGATATTCGTCAACCTGGCTTCGGTACGTAACCTCAGCAAGACCCACCTTGACGTCACGGAGTTCGGGCGGAGTTCGCTCTTTGAGTGTTCGGTGTACTGTGATTGATTCTGTTGGGAGAGCCTGAGTGAACTCATTTCCATCGAATTCAGTCAATAAAATCTGATCCTGCTCATCCTCAAACTGTTTGACGCGGTACTTCTGCTTGAGTTGAGTGTAGACCGCGTTGGGATGGCAATCGTGGATCGCGTCGCGGAGCGATAGCGAACCCAGTTTCTCACCACGAGCGTCGTCAACCAACGCGAACTGACGCTCTGGAATAGCCCGTAAGTTCATCGACTGTTGTGGATCTGACGGCACTGATTGCCAGGTGAGACCCTCGTCGGTCTGGCACCGTTCTAATTCGTTTGAGGCTTCGAGGTCTGGGACTACAGATCGAAGAGCAGAGCCGAGATGTCGTTCATCATCGACTGAGATGCTACTTTCGTCGGCTGCGCAGAGAACATGTCCAGGAAAGATTCGTTCGTTTTTCGGATTGATGACCGCATTCCCCGGCTGTTCTTCGAAGACCTGGTTAGGATTCGAGAGGTAATATTGATCAAGTGGATTGGGACTCCCGACAAGCAAGACAAGTGCATCATCCTTTCCTCGCCCGGCACGGCCTGCTTGCTGAAACAGATTCATCGTCGTCCCTGGATGCCCCATTAAGAGCACGACATCTAACCCTCCGATATCCACACCCAACTCGAGTGCATTGGTCGACCAGGCTCCACGAATCTCTCCTGAGCGGAGGCCATTTTCGATAGCTTTCCGATCAGTGCTCGAGAGTGCAGCATGATACGTCGTCACCCGCTGGGCGAGATCTCGTTGGTCCAATCGCTTCAGTTTATTTGTGGCTGCGACTGCATATTGTTCAGCTTCTTGACGAGCTGTAGCGAACACGAGTGTCTGATGGCCGTGTGCGACCAACTCCACGAATAGCTGTAACGCGATCGGGCGGTGGGACCGCCGCTCACGCATCTGGATCACTTCTTGAGCAGTATGTACGTTCTTGGATTCGGTTGTCAACTCGTGACCCGGTTGATCAGCGTGACAGGCAGTGCACAGTGTGATTAAATTTGCGGGATCATGTGACCCACCTCTACCGACAGGAATGATGTGGTGCGCTTGGAACTGTACTGGGGATACGTGACCGCCCCTTATCCCACACTTTTGACACCTGTAATTATCTCGAGCAAATGACTTTCGGCGAAGACTATCCCAGTTATCGGGATATTCATTTGATGGTGGTTTAGTCCCGTCAGTCGTTTTGTATGGTGGATTATACAATAGCCAGTGTCGAGCACCACGTCCGCTGGTATCTGTTTCGATCACTTCGAACTGATCTGCCGACATACCCGTGACTTCACCGGCGTGTTCGGCTGGATTCCCGATCGTCGCTGAACAGCAGAAATATTGCGGGCTTCCGCCGTGTTGTTCAGTTAGCCGGTTCAGCCGACGAAATATCAAACCTGCATGTGAACCAAAAATTCCTCTGAACTCGTGAACCTCGTCAAGAACAATCGTCCCCAGACTACGGAGACACCAATCCCATAACCGTGACCCCCAAGGGAGTAGGCTCATGTGGACCAACTCGGGAGTCATTAACAGGACGTCAGGTTGTTCCCGTCGAATTCGGCGTCGTTCCTGTTTACTCGTTTCACCAGTATACACACCGACGCTGACCGAGGTATCCGTTTCAAGTGATTCAATGAATTCTTCGAACGCTTTGGCTTGATCGTTAATCAACGCCCTTGTGGGGGCGATATAGAGCGTCGTAGAATTTGATGAGAGTGCTCTTTCACAGGCTAAAATTCGGTATGGGAGACTTTTGCCACTCGCAGTTGCAGTCGCGAGGACTACATGTTCTCCCTGCTGAGCAGCGTTGAGCGCTTGTTTTTGATGTTGATACAAACCATTGATCCCCTTCGCCTCAAGCGCTGCCCGTATCGGCGCTGAAAGTGTCGCCTCTACAGTCGTTGCAGACTGGGATGAAACCTCTCTGCAATAGGTGAGTTGGTTGTTATAGCTCGACTCTTCTTTGAGCCACTCGAGTGTCTCGTCGATATCTGGCTCAGAGGGATCCACACTCAAGCTAATACACGTAGAAATAATAACACTTTTGCCATGGAGTGACGCCAACCACTGTGTTAATAAGTTATCATTGGCTAATCAAATGCACTTATCAGGCCATGACAAAACCAAATTCCCGCGGTAGGGTTCTTTGCAGTGATTGCGGATCAAAAACTTCGACTGACGAAGATTCCGTTGATGAATGTCCGATCTGTGGGTCATATAATGTGGCAATAGTGGAATAGTATTGTAGTTATATCACATATCTATCTGTCGAGATAAGACTCGATCGCCACTTGCACAATTTCATCTCTTGTCTCACACGGAATATTATCATTGGCCAGTAGCGCATCCGTGATTACCTGATACTGTCCAAAATTGTCTATCTCAATGCCTGTTGGGGCCTCTGAGATGCCAAGATGTTCTCGCAGCGCCTCCGTGATGAGTTCCGACTGACGATGAATATCATCAGTTTGCTGGACGGTCAAATCGAGTATCCGATCGAGAACCGGACCACAGTCGACAGTGGCTTTGAGTTCGGTTGTTATTTCGAACGCATCGGGGTCTATCTGTGTTCCAACAGTCGACATAAGAAATGACTGCAGCGCATTATCGACGAACTGCTTACGAGAGTCGATAGCTGCTTCTTCGTCCCTGACAGTCAGCTCGAGCAGCGTTGCTATCTCAGGACTCAACTCGATATACACCGTTTCTCCGGTAGCTGATTGCTCTGTTCGGTCTTCTTCAGTTTCGGTCGAGGTGCGGTTTTCGTTATTCGTAGTGGTGCTGGCCGAACTCTGCTCAGACTCTGTCGACTTAGCCGATGCCGATTTGTTGGTCCAATTCATCGCTTCTTCGTTATCTGTATCATTTGCTTGGCTACACTCATCGGAGACGCTTGACGGGGCCCTATCGACCTGATCGTGGGGACCGTCATCATCACTGGCAGTTTGACCAGAATTTCGAGTTTCATCAGCGTCACTGTCAGCAACGGTTGCAGTGTGACCGTCTTCGGGGAGTAAGTTATCAAGTGCAGCAAGTACATGATCTTGTTCGCTTGATGGGACTCCACCGAATTCGTTGTCGATGATCTTAGGAATCTGCCCATCGTCTACCTTCTTCCGAAGCGTTCTTCCCATTCCTGCGGGCGCCCCGGTGAACTTATCGACAACTTCAGCGAGTGCATCGGAAGTAATACTGGGCTCGTTTGTTTCATTGGCTCTATCTGGAGAATCCGTATCATCGTGTTCGATGTTTAGTTCACTTTGTCTCTTTTCGTCGGATAGTCTGTTCTTTGCGTTGGGAGACGAGTGATTCTTAACTGCTTCAGCCACTGGACGTGCCTGTCGTTCAATGGCGCTCCCGTGATAGCTACTGAGAACCGGCGTGGTCTCGCTCTTGGAGGCATTTGCTTCGACGATTTTGTCTCTGAGCGTTCGCAAGAATGCTTGTGCGACCTCATCTTCAACTATCTGTTCAATCGGGCGATCATCCTGTGTGACTCCATCTGCACCGCGTTGTTCAAGCAGTGTTAGCGTTTCCGCAGTCTCATCGTCAGCAACATTATAGCCCGGAAGCTGACGCAGACGAGCACCGAGTGCACGAAATTCGCTTGCCCGCCGGAGCAGCCGTCTGCCATCTTCGCCTGGAAGCAACCCACGCTGATCTGAGGGTAATGTAACAACCTGATAAAATACAGCCTCTTTATTTCTATCGGGATTGCGGAGAACACGACCAATTCGCTGGATGAGAGAAGCATTGACACCGCCCTTCGAGAGATTGATTGCGACCTCTGCATTCGGAAGGTCGATCCCGGTTCCGAGAACGTTCGCTGGGCCGACAATGATTCCACGGGTACGATTTTTGAACGCTGAGATTTTAGCAAATTGATTCGATGCACCACTGTCCGGAACAACGACCAGTTCTGGTTCGTAGCGCTCTTTCAGCGCTTTGCCAACACGTTCGGCCTGTTGATAGCTCTGAACCAACACTACACACTGCTGCTCAGGAGCGTGCTGATCTACTAAACTAACCAGCGTCTCAACAGGTGGGAAAAGCTGCCACCGCTTCGGTCGGCGGGTAAATGCATCTGTGGCAAGTTTATCAAACGCAGACGATGCTTCCCGTGCACTCGCTCCTTGCTTAGATTGGCTGAACGAACGTAAGTCAGTAAGTGTCTCAAATGCGTTTGGGACTGTCGCAGGGATGGATTCCTCGAGTTCGTCAACCCGGATTTTGTGCCGTTTGTCATCGTACACAGCTTTGATTGAGGCAGTAGACGCTACCACACCATCCTGCGATGCCGACCGTGCAGCGTGAGCGTAGTGAACTTCCCACTCAAAGTCAGCGATAACGCCTGCCTCTCGAGCCTCTCTTACCGAAAACCGCTTACACTGATCAAGCTGGCTTTCTAACACTCGCTTCACTGCAGAATCACCCTGCCATGAGGTATCAATGGACCCGGACATTGCCAGGATTGCCCCGCTTTTGTTGGCTAATTCCTCAAGAACCGTTCGCCATCCACCGCTTCGCCCCCCTCGCTTGTATTGGTGTGCCTCGTCGAGGATAACAAGATCATATCCTCCTAAGATATCCATTTGCAAGAGCTCTGGAGCCGTTCGAAACTCGATTGTCCCCCATTCAAATCGCATTTTTTTATCCTTCGATCGCGTACGCTCGCGTGGAATATTGAGGTGCTCGTCGAGTTCGCTTTGCCACTGCTCAAGAATTAATTCTTGACCTGCAACGACCAGTACCCGGGCAGTCTCAGTTGTTTCAATTGGGAGATGCTTATCGTATGCATTTCTATCAAGTTCACTGAGATCGAACGAATCATCGGCATACTCAGCTAATATCTGTTCCGCGTCTTCTGGATGTAACTGACCATACAGTAGTGCAACAGCGGCTAATCCAAGCACGGTTTTGCCAGTAGCAGTCGCCATATCAACATACCCCTTACAATTACAGTCTACCCATTTCTTGAGTGCATCTCGCTGGTGTTCCCATAGTGGAGTCGTCATATGGGGCGCATCAAGGCGTTCAAGAAACGATTCGGTTCGTGCAATCTCGTTCATTGTGTGAGTCAGTACATCAGCATACTCTGCGATGGTTGGGTCAGAGAACAGCTGCACCATCGCATCAGTAACTGACTCTGGTCGCTGTAACGACTGTCGAGTTTCACTTGCAGAGAGGGACGCTGTTGCAATTTTATCAATCAACGCCTCAACCGCTCGATTGAGATTTCGGATTTCGTCATCTGAACTGAGATGACGTTCCAATTGGAACCGAAGTTCGTTCAATCGAAATACGAGGTCGCCAATCGAGTCGGCACCATTTATTCGTTCATATCGGGCGACGAGCTGTGGGAGATCTGACTGTTCGTCGGCCAGTTCGGCAAGCCCCTTTGCGTAGTATTTTCCAGTTGCTCTTCCAAAATTTAGCTTTCCTATCGTTCCACCGATATCGTCACGACTATCTGCCGAACCAATTGCGACGTCAAACAGGACATCGAGCGCAGCGCGGTCTATCCTAGACGGCCACTCATCTCGACCGTGTTTCACCAATCGCTCATCGTAGAACTGTTGTGACGAATCAACATGCTTCGTCTTCTCATCAGCAAGCTTGTCGATATTCCTCATTGGTATCCAGAATCAAGTGATGGATTGGTGGCCGAGCAACTGATCTTCGTATCCAGGCATAATGTGTGGCATGTGAACACACTCATATGACACTCTACACGTAATGTCAGTACAAATAATTTATCACCGATTTGGCCTCACCTCCTGACGTGTGAGAAGTTAATGTTTCGAGTTCCGTAGCTATTCCAGGCAAACTACCGACTTCGTGCAGGGTCTTAGTGTAATGTGAGGAGTATAAATCTTGTATGAGACTCTTTAATTTTATACGAAGAAATACCAAATTTTAGGTTAATGTAGTGGTGAGGTGGTTTATGCCATTGGGGTCCATTCCCCGACGCAGTTGGTGGCGCAACTGTTCTATATGATACTGGAGTGTGCCTCCTCCTTTCTGAATTGCGTGATAGTATGAATAGTACAAATACAATAATAGTAACAATAGTACTGATAATAATGTGATAGTATTGAATAGGTCGTTTGGCATGATTAAGTCATGGTACAACGCCAGGCTGACCCCGATCTGGAAACACCTCACGAGGTAATTTCACGGATGAATAGAGCGGCAAACGGCGACAAAATCCAAGAGATATTCACAGGCAACTGGGAATCGTACTACTCAACAGAGTACATGGCGCTCCGTGGGGCGAGTTTCTATTTAGCTTGGTGGACGCAGTACACACTCGAGTTAGCTCTCGGTGTATTTGAACGGTCTGCATTCAGTGATGAGTGGGAAGAAGTGTTCCGGTGGGAATTTGAAGCAGCCGTAGAGGAACTTGACGGGGATATGTACGACCCCAATTATTACCGCTCATCGACGGACCAGGAAGACGATGATAATGAGACTGAACCTGAGCTGACAGCCGCGCCTGATGCCAACACCGGCAGCAACCAACCAGAATCTACGATTTCGGCTTCGCGCCCTCCTGCGTTCGGCAAAGAAATCAGGACAGATAGAGGGTCCGAACGCATCTCTGGACGAAATCCGTTTGCCGACCCTAGTCGATTAAAAGAAGCGGGGCTTCACCAAGGTGGGAACTGAACCGTTTGTTCGACAAGTCCAGACTGACTCTACACCTACTCCCCGGTTGTCAATATCAAAAGCAAAGAGTCACGGCTTTTGCTAACTTATCCAACAGCTCTAGGACTACAGTCAGATATCTGGAATGGACCCTTTTCTATGTACAATCGTTGCACCAAGAGTAGCTTCACGATGACAATTATCATTTGGTTAAAATGTCACTCAAGGTGGGTTGAGCACTATCCACGCCAAATTTCTCCAAGGGCTTTTGCAGCATAGTGCGGCTTCAGTTCTGATCCAATATAGACGGGTCAGCCTAGAGATTTTAATGCTCTACCAATCATCCAACGAACTCTGGCCGTCTGTCGAATTACCTTTCTGAAAAATGGTCTCTGCAGTCTCGGTCATTGTAACATTGTCAGCGTCCTTCATTTTGGACAAGCCGCCTTTTGTTCTGCGTTGACCCACTTAGCGGAATGAATACTCAGTACCTCACAAAGTTCGGTACTGAGATTTGGTATTCGTCAGATGAGCGTGAAGCGGTTGGAAACCTGCTCGAAGAATTCGGGCACCCCGTGAACGATTACTGATCAATCGGACGAACGTGAACGTATTGATGGGTGTGACGACTCGCAAGGAGCAAAAATATCAACGCCCACTATGGGCTCAAAAACTCGGAAACCAATATAGTCAGATAATGAAGACAATGTCAACGGCCTCTCACCGTTGAAGAACGCAAGCACCTAGAGATAGCCCAGTCTGATGAAAAAATCGAGTCGCCCAGCCGTCCAAGGACCTCCATTGAGCGTTTAGCGCCACCAGCGACAGATACTTTATCAGATTTCTTCCGCGGCCCTCTGCAGTTCGATTCGGAAAGCGACTCCAAGACGTGTTCCCGCTCGTCTGTGGCGTTTTCGTCGATTCCAGCCGCAGCGAGAATCCGACGACATCCGTCCTCGACGTCACCGCTCAGAGGAGTTCAGTTTGCGACGGACCGTCAACCGTCAGATCAACGGGAAGCGAGAGAGTCATCGTCGTTCACCGATCCAGCAATCGATACGGAGCACCTGTCGGAACGAGATTATCGACTCACCCCCTTGGAGACGTCGTGTAGTTGGTCGAGGAGTCCAGCGTCGAACAGTTCCCTCGTCACGTGTGCGAATTCCGTCGCCGAGGAGGGTAGGTCGACAGCGGACAGCGAATCGAGCAGGTCGTTCCCTGCCGGAACCAGGTCAACGTCCGAGGAGTCGATCATCGCCGCACTGTGCTCGAGCGCAGCGACGCCGGTCGCCGGATCGACGTCGGCGAGGAGTTCGGCAATTTGTGAGTTATCGTTGTGGGCGGCGAACTCCGTGGCAACGCCAAGTGCGGTCGCGATCCACACCGTCCGTTCGTTTGCGTTCGAGGCTTCGCGACGCCAGTCGGTCGCTGCCTCGGCGACGGTTTTGGGATCTGGCGCTTCTAGCGTTTCACCGGTCTTCGACAGGCAGTCGTAGATTCCGTAGGACGCGCCGATGACGAACGCGACGGCAATCCCTTTCGTGCCGCCCACCTTGGCTTTCCAGCCGAGTGTCGCCCCTTTTGCCCCACATTTGAGGACATGCTCCGCGTCGACCCGTTCGCCAAAGACCTGTGCATGTTCGGTCGCGTACGTGCCGGCGGTTGATCGCCAATCGTCGCCGGTCGACTTCGCTCCCGTAGTGTCACTTGAGGCGCGTTGTTCGACGGAGACCGCTCGCTCGTCTACGTACTCGGTGGCCACCGTAAGTTCGTTGACCGGATGGCAGTCACGGATCGTGTACCGCTCGTCGGCGTGAACGGCGAGGTACGGCTCGTCGACCGAGTCGTTGTAGAAGACCGATTCGATCTCCGGGTAGGGACAGAACGCATATTGGTCGTCGTCCTCCTGGCCTACGAGAAAGAGGATACGCTCGTCGGTCACAACGGCGAGTGAGAGATGTCTCTCAGGGGCGTAGGTCGTCGACTCGCCGTCCACGGTTGCTTCGATCGGTTCGGTAGAGTAGAAGACGAAGTGTGGTTGCTCGTTCGGCTCGAGGAAGTCGACGACGGGTCGGTTGAGCACGTTGTACCCTAGGAGTGATCGGAGGACACGCTGAACTGGCTTAGGGAGTTTCTCGGCTTTGGTTTGCTGTTTTCTGTCGAGGCGGGGATAGTACTCCGTCCGGAACAGCAACCGTTCAACGACGGAGTCGCCGATTGCATCCCGTATCAGCCGATCTCTATCCACGCTAGCGCTCCTACTCTCAAACGCGGATCTATCGTAGTTCATTTCATCTAACTGATCAGGCCACTTGGATAATTATTCCGGCACCATTGAGCTCGTCTATTTAAACCAGCGCGGAGAGTTTGACGATGTTCTACACACTTGTAGACCCAGCGGAAATCGAACGTATAAACATTATCGAACCAACGTCCAAAACAAATCCACGCAGCGAGTAGCCGAAAGCTGATCACAGCCAAGGGGGTTCCAACCGACTGACCTAGATACCATCCTCACGAAATCGGACTACGTCGACATCGATCGGAAGCGTCTGGAAGTCATCATCAGCACCGGCGATGAGCGTCCGCAAACGAGTTATGTTGTACTTTAGCGTCGATGTACTACTAACTGACGGTGAGAAACCTCCCGGATCATCCAACGCCCTCACTCGGAGGCACCATCTACCTCCTCAAGAGAAGGAAGGTCCATTTGGTCGTGGACATCCGGAAACAAATGCTCGAAGAACGGATCGTGGGTTCGGCCCACAGTCAGCGCTGGCTCGAGCGCGTAGATAATCATCATTGCTTCGGTCTCGC
>LKMJ01005689.1_pt1 | contig 11757 bp, 15 predicted proteins | sample 643391 | NCBI WGS metagenome assembly LKMJ01 (sample SAMN04112250, study PRJNA286221) | soda lake metagenome | biome: soda lake; feature: Kulunda Steppe; material: water; isolation source: sample PL-Br10 brine of Picturesque Lake | place: Russia: Kulunda steppe | collected 2010-07
GTAGCTTTCGATGATGTGACCGTACATCTCGAGATCGTTGCGTAGCGAGGTTCGGATGTCGTACACGTCCTCGTCTTCGGGTTCGACCGTCGCCGCCTCCGAGAGGGCTGTCATGCTCGCGTGGGGGACGCCGCCGAGCGTCTGTGCCCGCTCGGCGATCTCGTCGGCTGCCAGCTCGACGGCCTCGTAGGCCTCCTGGAGAAACCGGTGCAGCTCCAGATGCTCGGCGCCCTCGACGTTCCAGTGGTGTTTGTGGAGCTGGTGGTAGAGAACATACGCGTCCGCGAGGTCAGCGTTCAGCGCGTCGACGATCTGGGCTGCGGTCTCCTCGTCGAGGCTGACCGGGTTCTCCTGAACTGTACCTGCTTCCTGCCGGACGGACTTCTGAGTACTCATCGTAGATGAATGTACGCGCTCGACAGCCTTATAAATTTGCGAGCGGTTGGATCTTCGCCCCTCGAAACGGAACCGTGAAAACACCACACAGATGGCTCAAGGAGTGCCGTTCCGCCACCCCAGTATGGACCAGAACCCGTCGCTGCTACAGCTTGCTCTCGGCGTCCTCGGCGAGCTCCTTCATCCGTTTGCCGACGCGACCCGCGTCCGAGAACTCGTCGTTGCTCATGGCGTTGGCGAGGGCGTTCCCGAGCACGAACACGGCGTGTTTGTGTTCGCTCTTGGATTTGTGGACGTGTGAGGGGTCGACGTCAAGCTGCTCGTAGGGCTCGAACAGGTCGGAGTCGACCTCGTTTTGCTCCCGGAAGTAGTCCATGATCAGCACCATCTGTTCGTGTAGCTCGAGTAGCTCCTCCTTGTGCATGGAGGCACGTACGCGAGAAGGCCGCTTAAGGATTATTGGGGTTTTGTGGCACGCCGTCAGAAGACGTACTCGTCCTCGTGACCCATCATCCCTTCGTCCTCGAGTCCGGGGTCGTCCCCGTCCATCGGCCCACTCGTCTTGTACGCTTTCAGTCCAGTCGAGAGGAGCTCCTCGATTGCCTCCTCACGGTTGACGAACTCGCCCTGTTCGACCATCTGGGCGATCTGCATCTCTAGGTGCTCCGGAACGGTTATCTCTACCTTCGGCATTTGAACGTTCGAGGCTTTGCCCACGTTCTATTTAACTCCTATGGGGATGTGTTGTCACACTGCCACCAATCGACGGCCGGGACGGAACCTGATTTGTGCCTCCCCAAAGCTCACGCGAGGGTTCCGACCACTGACGATTCGACAGCGATAGGGCCGTGGCGCCCCGATGGGGACGTATGCGGGATGTAACGGATCTGTACCGGGAGTTCGGCTCGGATCGGCTCCCGCCGGGACAGCACGAAACTGACCAGTTTCCGGTGCTCTCGAAGGGGAGTACGCCGAAGTTCGACGCCGAGTCGTGGCGGTTCACCGTTCGGGGCGCCGTGGGGACTGAGCTCTCGCTCACCTGGGAGGAGTTTCGAGCGCTCCCCAGCGAAACACAGAAACAGGACTTCCACTGCGTCACCGGCTGGAGCCGGCTAGGCTGTACGTTCACCGGCGTTCCCTTCCCCGTGATCGCCGAACGAGCCGGCGTCAAGGACGACGCTGTCCACGTCATGTTTGAGGCGATGGACGATTACACCACTGACCTCCCGCTGGAGGAGTGCGATCGACGGGAAGTGCTGTTCGCCTACGAACTCGACGGGGAGCCGTTACCCGCCGACCACGGGGGGCCGCTGCGGGTCGTCACGCCGCACCGGTACGCCTACAAGGGCGCCAAGTGGGTCTCCGGTGTTGAGTTCCTCACCGAGCCCCGACGGGGATACTGGGAGCGACGCGGCTACTCGCAGACGGCCGACCCCTGGAACGAGGAACGCTACTCGTGAACCGATCGATCTACGGCGACTACCCCCGTCTCCGCGCCCATGATGACGACTGACGACGACACCCAAACCAGTCACGGGAGCCAGCGGCGAAACGACAACAACACCGACCATCAACAGAACAGGGGCAACACCAAACAACACCGGTACGACGTGGTGGTGGTCGGCGGCGGTGTCGCCGGCCTGAGCGGGTCGATCTTTACCGCACGGGCTGGACTGGACACGCTCGTGGTCGACGCGGGCGACTCGATCCTGGCGCGCAACGCCCACCTCGAGAACATGCCCGGCTTTCCCGCGGGAGTGAATTCGCTGACGTTCCTGGAACTGCTCGAGGCACAGGCGGAACGAAACGGGGTCCGGATCCGGGAGGGCCGGGTGGCGTCGATCGTTCGTGGCGGGCGCCGGGACGAAGTGACGACCACTGGATTCGACATCGCGCTCACGGACGGCAGCGACCTCCACGCCGAGCGCGTGATCGCCGCCTCCTGGAGCGACAGTTCGTATCTGGAGCCGCTGGACGTCGCGATCCGATCCGCGGGGAGCAAACAGTTCATCCAGCCTGACGGCGACGGACGAACGAACGTCCAGGGGCTGTATGCGGCGGGTCGACTCGCCGAGCAGTACCACCAGGCGATCGTCTCGGCGGGGCACGGCGCACAGGTGGCGATTTCGTTGATTCACGACTCCGACCGACCGTTCTACCACGACTGGGTCGCCCCGGCGGGGTATTTTACTGACCGGGGACGGGAGCTTCCGCCAGGGTGTGAGGAGATCGACGAGGGCGAACGGCTGGCACGCGAACGGGAGTCGATCGAGCGGATGCGGGAGGCTTTCGACGAACCCCATCCCGGAAAGCAGCGAACACATCCGAGTCTGGAGAACTAATCCGTGTCGTTTCCCATGGGTCGGCGGGACCGGAACCCCTGCGGACGCAACCCCTTTCTGTGCAGGTTGCGTACGGGCACGTATGACCTTCCAGCCCGGAAGTAGCCTCGACCAGGAGGAAGTCCAGGATCGCGTCGACGACGCGATCGAGCAACACGATGTGGTGCTGTTCATGAAAGGTACCCCGTTGATGCCCCAGTGTGGCTACTCCAAGCGTGCGCTGGGACTCATCGGCCAGTACGTCGACGACTTCGAGACCGTCGACGCCCTCGAGTCCCTCCCGGAGTACCGCGCGGCCCTGGACGCACACAGCGGCTGGGAGACGATCCCTCAGACGTTCGTCGACGGGGAGTTCGTCGGCGGCAGCGACGTGCTGGCCGAACTCGACGAACGGGACGAGCTCGAGGCGACGCTGCAGGGCGAGTAGAGAAGGTAGCTCATATATGTCTCCACACCCTACATCAGCTGACAACGATCGGACCGCCACTCGGCGTTCCACATCCGTCACCCAACCATGACAGGTCGCGTATTCCGTCTTCATTCGACACTCGAACTGCCTCTCGAAGACGTCGAATCGTATTTCGAGGACGACCCGGAGTACCCCGACGGGATCGAGAACGTCGAGATCACCCGTCGCAACAACACGTTGATACTCAAGGCCGTCGCGTCCGACGAGAGCCTGAGCAAGTACACCCCGACCGCACAGCTAAAAGCCAGCGTGACCGAGACGCGGGTGTACGAGGAGGAGCCGCCCCGTGCGGCAAACGGGCCTCGCTGGGGCGAGGACGAAGAGGAGGAGATCCCCTCCGAACTCGTCGAGTTCGCCTGCTTCAAGGGCGACCGCGAGACGGTGCTCCAGAACTCTGCGCTCCAGTATCCCATGTTTCAGGTGCTGCGAGAGCTGGCGATCCGCTCGGAGAAGGGGACGCTGACGGCGATCACCGAAAACGACGGCGGTGAACTCGTCGCGACCCGGATCGTCGAGGGCGAGGCACGACCGGCGTCGGTGGAGGTCGTCGAGAACCCACAGGAGCAGCAGGGGACGGTGAACTGGCGGGACAACAAGTTCATTTCCGAGTAACGCTCCACGATCCGTGGTCTGCAGTGCAACCATCGTGTCGGGAGTCGGTTCCTGTAGGACCGCTCACGAACAGCCTGCAGTGAGACGTACGATCCGTCCTCGGTCGGGATCCAAGCGGTCGTGAGCGACGAGCGACTCAGGGCCAACTAGCGCGTACACACCGCGGGCCATCGGCGCAACGACGCCCCGATTTCGCCACGCTCGATCATGTACTAGAATTTGTCGCCAAAGCTTTTCTTATCAGCCAGATCATACGAACGCGTGACGCCGATAGACCGTTATGCGAACCACTGGGCCGATCGATTGGTTGCTGACGGCGGATACACCTCAGAGGAGGCGATCCTGAACGCTCTGACCGATTGTTTTCTCTTCGAAGTTGTCTATCGGAAGGATGGTCTCGAACAGATGATGTTGGCGACACACGAGCGATTCGACCGTCCGGCAGCCAAGCCGCGTACCGGAGATCCTGTCTTCCGGTTCACCTCCATTGACGATAATCGGACTGTCATACTCCAGCTGTCGGAGATCGTCGATGTCCAGCCACTTGATCGGGGGCTGTCCGATGCTTCCCTCGAGGAGGTCGGACAGTCGCTCGACGACGCCCTCGATTCTGACGACGGGATCCCTGACGCCCAGCTCCTTGCAGTCGAGGCCTTTCGAACTCGAGACCCCGAGACTGTCTTTGCGTCGCTCAGTGAGCCAGTCTTTTCGCTGTTGAAGCGGGATGAATCCAAGACTGCGACGCTGCTCTTTACTGAACTCATCGAGTATGCGGCTGACGATCCCGCGTCGTTCGAACCGTATATCCCCGAGCTGATCGGTTTTGCCACCGGTTCGACCCACCGAAGCAGTGCCGTCCAGTGTCTCGCAACACTGGCAGAAGACGATCCACGGCGGGTTCTCGACGCCGTGCCAGCTCTCGCAACGGCTGCCGAATCAGGGGGTGATGAGACCCGAAAGTGGGCGATCTACGCACTCTCGCAGGTCGCTGGCGAGTATCCCGAAGCCGTGTTTCCGACGCTCGATATCCTTGTTGAGGCGATCGGCACCGATGAGATACACCTTCGATTGAACGCCCTGTCAGCGATCGGCAACGTAACCAGCTCGTATCCGGATACAGCAGTCCCTCTCCTCGAGGACATCGTCTCACTTCTCGAAAGTGACCATGCAGCCATTCGGGGAAATACACTCGGTCTCCTGGGCGATCTGGCCCAGGAACACGCCGAACGTGTCATCGAACATGTCACGGCGATTGCGGGGCTGCTGACGGATGACTCAGTGACGGTTCGTCGGAACGCGGCGATCGCACTTGTCCGGGCCTGTGATGCGGACAAATCAGCAGTTGCAGCCGAACACACGCAGCTCGAAGCGGCCCTCGAGGATCAAAATCCAGCAGTCCGAGCGAACGCCTGTACGGTGATCGGACGGGTGGGCGCACCAGTTTCGACTGCGAAACTTCGTGACCTCCGTGAGAACGATCCGGATGACCAGGTTCGGGCACAGGCCGCAATGGCGTTGGATCGACTCGCTTGAGTTGATCGGTGAGGACCCTACCATCGCTGGATTGGGTCGTTTTCGGACTGCCTCCAGTCCCACACGAACATGTGACGGGCTTTGCTGACAAAGGAGTTATATATAATGGTTTATTATTATGGCTATGGCGTCCAGTATTCTCGTGCCGATCGACGGCTCGGAGCGGGCATTGGTGGCGCTGGAGTTCGCCCTCGAACAGTTCGACAGCTGCCGAATCACAGTGATCTACGTGGTCAAGCCGGTGCAGCCGCTATACGCAGACGCGATGGGTGGGGTGTCCACCACCGAAGCGGAGCAATTTCCACACCAGAAGGCCGAACATGTCATCTCCAAGGCTCGAGAGCGAGTTTCCCTCGTCGACGAGGACGCGCAGTCGCGGCTGCAAACGGAGATCACCACTGGGTCACCCGCAGCGACGATTGTCGAATACGTCGAGTCCACTGACGTCGATCACGTCGTGATGGGAAGTCGAGGACGAACCGGCATCAGTCGTATTCTCCTCGGGAGCGTTGCCGAGAGTGTCGCCCGACGGTCTCCGGTGCCCGTGACGATCGTCAGATGAGTCACACACACCGGGCACCCGAGAAGTGATCCTCACTCACTATCGGGCGCCTCGATACCGTTCTTGATGGTCCCCTGGGAATCGCGCCCTGTCAGGATACTGAACGGGCAGCTACAGTTCGTCAGCGAGGTACTCGCCGACGGAATCCGTGAGAGCCGTTCGAAGTTCTTCGGCATCGAGTGACGAAGGATCCTCGCAGATCGTGGGGTACTCCTCCCGAAGAATCAGCAGAAACAACTGCCTGCGGACGGTGTCGAAGGAAAACGACGCTCCCTGTTGATCGAGTGCCGTTTCGACCCGAGCGAGCCGATCCGCTGTGGCCACCTGATCGGCTTGCGTTATCGGTGATTCCTGGGACGTGTGATCCGAGTGGGCGCCCATCTGAACTGCGGGATTCGACCAGTGACCACGCAGCCCCCGTTTGTTCTCGATCGCGACACCGGCGACTGGGCCGTCATACCACTCCGACTGCGGAAATTCGTAGGCTGTCGGATCGAAATCCCGAACGTTCACTTCGCGCTCGATCACATTGAGCGGAGAGAGTCCCAGCTGTCGATAGATCCGCTCAACCCGCCCCGATTCCAGAAACTGCCCACGATCGTCATCCCAGATCTCCTGCCCCAGAAAGGAGGGGAGTCGATCCCACTCGTAGGGGATCCCTCGGTTGATCGTCGCCCGCCCGACGAAGGTGATTGCCTCGACGTCGTCGACGGCTGATCGGAGGGTCTCCGTATCCAGACATTCACGGACGGAGTGGGCTGCATGCTGGTGTGACGGCGGGGCCTCACTCACGCCATAGATCTGTTCGTGGTCGCCGACGCGAACTGTTCCAGAACCTGTCAGTTGAAAGCGAAACGGGACGCCGACCACGTCCTCGTATATCCAGAGATGCCCTTCCTCGAAAAGGTCTGCCGGCACAGCATCACCGGAGGGTACGTCCGGATACGGTTTCATGGGTCGTCTGGGCGTACGCGAGGGGACACCAATAGTTGAATGATGTGGTGGTTGGTCCGAATCACGGTCCGAAAATAGATTCTCGTCGCAAAACCACCTCGCCCGTCACTCCACGGTGTCTTCGCGTTCACGGGGCATGCTTGAGGATTTGGAGTCATAGTTGCAATACCCGTTGGCGAACACCTTGTGGAGTATCCAAAATCGAATCGCTCGTGGTACCTTACCAACAACAGGGCTGATCACAGCGCTCGTGTAATGTCATCACTCTCTCTTATACGAGTGCTTGTTCTTCCGACTGAACGATCGAATGTTCCACAGTGTTTGCGCCGTCGACGGGCCGGAGTCGGGCAACGTATGAACTGGTTGCGTCAACTGTCCCCTTGACGGCAAACAGTTCGAGACGGCTTTGTTGAAACCTCATTCTTCAAACACAATATAACAGAAACAGCTGTTCGCTGAAGGTGTTTACTGAGCAAGCTAAGACTTGTGACACAGTTAATGAATAGGGAATCAAGCGTGAAATCCCCCGGGATTGATTCACATGAGAAGCCATACCTAGTGTATGACAATATGGAATGATACACCTCATGGCGAGCCACCCCCAGCCACTGAAACAGTGGCGAAACCACGACGCCGAACTACAGAGAGACGATGACAGAAACTCACGACGACGAAATCGTCCACCGGGAATTGGATACTAGCAGAGAGGAACCGGCTGCTGCGATAGCGGAAGTAGTTGCTGACCTCAAGGGAACCCCAGTAAAAGAATTGCCAACGGTCTACTACTGCATCGACGGGATGCTATCGAACTTGTATTCGAATCCACCGGCATCGGAGGCACAGATGACGGTCGAATACAGAGACCGGAGATACACACAATGAGTGGGTTAGAACAGTTGGGGAGCCTGAGAAGTTGGTTCCCCGTACCGGCAGAGCAGTGGAATCCCGAACTGACACAGTGGGTCCTGCTCGACGGAAATCGATATGCGGTTACTGCGGGATTGCTAGTTTTAACGTTCATCTCCTTTCTCGCGGTCGGATCGATCTGGACGTTCGAAATGGAGCGACTTCTCACCGAGACGGAGGCCGTTCAGTCGGTACTCACTGCGCTCTTGAGTGGTATCATTCTGCTCGTTTCGATCGTCGTTTCCATCAATTCGATCGTTCTTTCTCACGACATCACCGCGATCAGCACACAAGAGGATCGCATCAAGGGAACTAGCGAGTTTCAGCGAGAGGTCGGTCGTATCGCGGGGACCGACGAAACGCCGACGGATCCGAGTTCGTTTCTGTTGGTGATGACGAGTGCAATAAATACACGATCGAACGCGCTCCAAGACGTCAACGGAGACGTCGACGAAGAGTTCGCGAACGATATCAGAAAATGCGCCGAATCGGTTTCCAAAACGGCAACCGATCTCGAAGATTCTCTCCACCAAGTCTGTGGAGGCGAGTTCCGTTCGCTTTGGCTTGGTCTCGGAACCGACTACGGTCCGATGATGAATCGAATGCGCGATTTCGCGTCCACTCATCAAGTGGAGATCTCGGGACAAAATGAGGAGCAGTTCAACGATTTAATACGCCTGTTCGAGCTGTTCGCGACCGGACAGGAGTACTTCAAGACGCTGTATTACAACAACGAGATACCGGACCTTTCCCGAACATTGTTGATCGCGTCGCTACCATCTATCATCATCACTGCCTGGGCGATTCTCGCGATCAACGCAAACATTTTCCCGAGTTTTTGGATACTCGGGCTTCCTCCCCTCCTAATCTTTGTCGGATTTATATTTACGGTTGCATTATCTCCGTTCATCATCCTGACCGCGTACATGCTTCGGGTCGCGACGGTCACTCGCCGCACTGCCGCGATGGGACCGTTTGTACTCCGATCATAAATTTGGTCACCGAGACGGCGACCAACGCACGTCCGAGTCGAGGTCAACACTCACTCGTACACTTCGCAAGTCGCTCGCGTGAGCACATCCCCGTCCCGAGCGTCAGTCCGTAGATGACGTGAGCAACGTGAAACACCACCCCTTCGTCCGGTCCTAATACCTTCCCGAGAATTTGCTTGAAGAGAACTTGCGTTCCGAAAACGGAGCGCGCAAGTCCGTACACCATCGACAGGCCGATCACCCTGAGGGGACGGTCGCGCTCGCTTTTGAACTCGATCAGGCTGCAACAGACACCGAATTCGCCGCCCCTGGCAGTAGGTTTATGATTTTTCGGGTAGTACAATAGTGTGTAGTAATCCTATGTCTGATTATAATTCACCATCCACTGACCCGACAGTAACTCCCGCGTATAGAAACATCCTCGTTCCGACAGACGGCTCCCCCGGAGCCCGACTCGCGATGGATCACGCCATCGCGATCTCGAAGGCGTTCGATGGAACCATCCATGCGATGTCCGTAGACGAGGGTTCGGGATCGCTCCATCAAGACCAGCTCAGAAACGATCCGGAAGAAGTCGCCGCGGAAGCCACCGAGGAAGCCGCACGGAAAGGCAAAGCAAACGGTGTCTCGGTAACCACTGTCGTAAAGTCTGGGACTCCGGAACAGGTTATCGTAAGCTACGCCCAAGAGACCGACATCGATCTGATCGTAATGGGTACGGAGGGTCAAACCGGCCTCAAAAACATTCTCTTCGGAAGTGTCGCCGAAGAGACGGTTCGAAAGTCATCGGTTCCCGTCTTGGCGGTTCAATCACCCGAAAGTGACACCGCAGATATGTGAGAAGATCCCCCGTTCTCCGTCCTGTACTCATCCGTTGTCTCTTGCATGGTGTTCCTGATAGGTGGTGGATGATTCAACGAACTGATCGGTTCGAAAGTCTCTGCATTGCCCGTATCCGGGTCAGAACATACCACCGGAGGATTTCAACAAAGCCTTCGAGACAGGTATGACTCGCGTGGCTGTGGACGTTCGAAGTGACGAGATCGTGATGGCTGTGGCGGAGTTTCGAGAGTTCCGCTTCCCACCGGAGTCGTAGTCGAACGTCGTCGTTATCACGCAGACGATCGCTCCCTCGAGATCAGTTTCTCGAATTCATGGAGCAGTTCACGCGCGCCGTTTCGAACTGCCTCGCTACGGCCACTATACTCGTGTCCATCACGATCTCGACCCAGGAGTGCAAACGGGAGGAAACCCGAAGACAGTGATAGCGGGTTGGCCGGATCAAGACTATTTGGGCTGGGCGACCGATGGCGGGCGGCTCACCGAGGCTCACCTGGGGAGAACGAGCCGGCCAGCGCGTAGTTCGTGAGCAGGACCGCGACCAGCCCCGCGGAGACTGCCAGCACGCTCAGGGTCAGAAACGGAACGTCGTAGAGGAAGCCGACGAGGTTCACGACAACGATGACGACGACGGCGACAGCGAGTGACTTCTGTTCGTCCGACAGCGACGAGAGATCCATGTCATCACGTCGTTACGGGGCGGGATATAACAACTCTTGGGCAGCCGTTCGGGTCGAGAGGAGGGTTCCACGGACAGTCAGTCGATGCGTTCGATCGCGAACAGGGCCCCGATCGTCGTCAGCAGCGTCAGGCCCACGATCGGACCAAACGAATCCGTCCGTGTCAGAACGAGCGTGGCGACCGGCGGTGCGGTGATCGCGAACAGTCCAAGAACGACGTTGAACACGCCGATGACGGCCGTGTCGTTCTCCGACCCGAACACCTCCAGCACGAGCGGAATGTACAGCGCCCCGATCCCACCCAGCGCAACACCGTAAATGAACACCGCAAGCCCGTTAGCGAGGATCGACGGCACCAACAACAGGCCGCTACCGAGAACGGCACACCCAAGAAAGCCCAGGTAGGTCCGCCGGAAGCCGGCGCGGTCGGCGATCGCCCCGCTCAACACGCGCGAGCCGATGCTGATCCCGCCGATCAGCCCGAAGGCAGTGGAGGCAGCGTACGCCGACAGACCGCGACCGACGAACAGCTCGACGGCGTAGGCCGCCAACAGGTTGTACCACGCGAAGGACAGCCCGATTCCGAGCGCCGCCAGATGGAACGTTCGGGCCCGAAGCAGCCGACGAACCCAGTCACCGAGTTCGGCGGTCGAGATCGTCGGCGGATCGGTCCACGGCGGTCGACGACAGACGAGGCCAGCCAGCGCGAAGGAGGCGGCGTGGACCAGAACGATCGACAGGAACGCCCGACGGACACCCAGGTGATCGAACGCGATCCCCCACGCTGGCGGGAAGACAAACAGGCTGATACCGACGCCGGAGAGGAGCACGCCCGTGGCCGCCCCGCGGTGGGTGTTGAACCACTGGGGCACCACGGAGGCGAGGACGACGTAGCTGGTCCCGACCGCCGTACCCAGAATGCCAAACACGATCAGCAGCCCGAGGTAGGAGTCGACGACGTACAGCGACGGCGCCACCGCCGCAGTGACGAGTGCGACCCCCACGAGGATGTACTGGACAGGCATCCGGGTCGCGAGAACGCCGATGATCCCCGCGCCAACGAAGAATGCGAACAGCTGCACCGCAAACACCGTCGACAGCACGACCGACGACAGGCCGAACAGCTCGCCAAACGGGGTGAGAAACACCCCATAGGAGTACGGTGTCCCGAAGGTGAACACCATCGCAACCGTCCCCACGAGAGCGACGAACCAGCTGTAGGCGCCGTCAGGACTCCTGTCACCAGTGTCAGGACGAGCCATTCGGATTTACTTGGACAGTGGGGTGGATAAAATCGTCTGTCTCCGCAGGCGATCGGACGGAGTCCTCGACACGGCCCATCGGTTCACATCACGGACCGACGAACTTCCGAACTTATCGGTCGACGAACAGCCGCAGCACGATCTGAAGGACGTGGACGAACACCCCTGCCACCGCGATGTAGAGCCCGATCGCCTGCAGCGACACCGAC
>LKMJ01005690.1_pt1 | contig 11757 bp, 8 predicted proteins | sample 643391 | NCBI WGS metagenome assembly LKMJ01 (sample SAMN04112250, study PRJNA286221) | soda lake metagenome | biome: soda lake; feature: Kulunda Steppe; material: water; isolation source: sample PL-Br10 brine of Picturesque Lake | place: Russia: Kulunda steppe | collected 2010-07
ATGCCCTCCATGCGGGCCTTGAGCTGCAGCGACAGGTACTGGGAGTAGTGGCGGGACTGGTGCAGGTTGCCGCCGTGGAACCACAGTGCCTCCTGCTGGGTGGGCTTCCACATGTTGCGCAGTTCGCCCTCCCAGGGCCCCGGGTCCTTGGGGGTGTCGGAGCCCAGGCCCCAGCACTTGCCGACCTTGTCGGCCACCTCCTGGGAGATGATGCGGGCCGCCCAGCCGTTCATCGATCCATAGCCGGTGGCGTAGACGATCAGATCCGCCGGCAGCTCGGTGCCGTCGGTGAGCGTCACCGAGCGGGGATTGATCCGTTCGATGCCGACGCCGCTGTGCAGCTTGACGTCACCGTTGGCCACCAGGTCGCAGGCGCCCACGTCGATGTAGTAGCCGGAGCCCCGCCGCAGGTACTTGAGGAAGAGTCCGGAGTCGTCGGAGACGAAGTCCAGCAGGAAGCCGGCATCCTCCAGCCGCTGGTAGAACTCGGCGTCCCGCTCGCGGATCTCGTCGAAGGCCGGCTTCTGGATGTCGGGGAGCACCTTGTAGGGAATCGAGGCGAAGATCAGGTCGGCCTTGTCGTGGGTGATGCCGTTGCGCACGGCCTCCTCGGAGTAGAGCGGCCCGAGGACCACGTCCATCAGCGAGTCGGACTTGACGATGTGGGTCGAGGAGCGCTGCAGCATGGTCACGTCGGCATCGTTCTCCCACAGCGCCGCGCAGATGTCGTGGGCGGAGTTGTTGGAGCCCACCACGATGCACTTCTTGCCGCGGTAGGCGTCCGGCCCCCGGTGCTGGCTGGAGTGCTGCTGCTCGCCCTCGAAGCTCTCGGCCCCAGGGAAGTGTGGAACGCTGGGCATGCCCGACATGCCGGTGGCCAGCACCAGCTGCTGAGGCCGCAACGTGACCCGCTCGCCGTTGCGGTTGACCTCCACGATCCATTCGCCGGCGGCCTCATCGAAGCGTGCGCCCTCGCACTCCGTGGAGCCCCAGTAGTTGAGCTCCATCACTCTGGTGTACATCTCCAGCCAGTCGCCTAGCTTGTCCTTGGGGGCGAAGACCGGCCAGTTCGCGGGGAAGGGGATGTAGGGCAGGTGGTCGTACCATACCGGGTCGTGCAGGCACAGCGACTTGTAGCGGTTGCGCCAGGAGTCGCCGGCGCGCGGGTTCTTCTCCACCACGATGGTGGGCACGTCCAGCTGGCGCAGGCGCGCGGCCAGCGCGATGCCGCCCTGGCCGCCGCCGATGATCACGCAGTAGGGCTGGCGCGTGTAGCCGAGCTCCTCCTGCTCACGCTCGCGGCCCTCCAGCCAGGTCTCGCGGGACTTGTTGGCACCGTGCTCGGCCCCCTTGGGGCGCCTGTCGCCCCGCGGTTCGGGATGGTCCTTGAGTTCCTGCATGGTGGTCAGCAGCGTCCAGCACTTGCCGTCCTTGAGCCGCACCAGCCCCTTGCCGTTTGCCACGCCGGTCTCGAAGGTGAACCAGGCCTCGGTCACGCCGTTTGCCTCGGTGGCCTCGCCGTCGATCTGCCAGTGGGTGGGGCGGGTCTCGGCCAGGTTGGCATCGAGCATGGACTGGATCTCGTCCTGGCCCTCCAGCGTCTTGAGGTTCCAGGTGAAGGCAACCAGGTCTCGCCAGTAGCACTCCTCGCCGAACAGGGAGAGCACCCGCTGGATATCGCGCTGCTCGAGGGCGGTCTCGAAGTCGCCCAGCCACTGCTGAACGTCCTGGGTTGGCGTGCGTGTCGTCATCGGGATTCTCCGTTTGTTGTTGGTGGGTGACACACCCTTCCCGTCGCAGGATCCATGCCAGAAGCGCCCCAGGCAGCCTCGCTTAGGTGCATGTCATTGAAGAAAATGGGAAATCAGCTAGCGGAAGGTGCCGGAGCCGCCCTGCAAGGCACTCGTCTGAAGGGGCGGGATGTGACAGCTGTCACCTGTACGGGGTGGTGGTGGCGTTACACCTGTAACGCCCCGACCAAGGGTGAAGGACGAACCGATTGACTCCCCCGCCAAGCGGCATAGGCTGAGAGATGGCCTTCCACACACCGTCAGCCGAACGGCCAGGTCCACCCGGCCAGCATCACACCACTACAACAATCAAATAGCCCCTTCCGCCACTCCTCCCGGGCGAGGCGGGGCGATCGGGAGGCGGCAATGACGCTTCGTACCGAACAGCGCCAGCATATCGAGACCCTGGTACGCCTCAGCGAGGGCCGGGATACCCGTCTGGCCGGCTGTCGAGAGGTTATCCGCCGTTCCTGGCAGCGCTGCGTGGGAGAGTACCGGCTGGACCCCGGCCGCCCCCGGCAGGTGCGGGTCCTGACCCGGCAGGCGCTGCTGGAACACCGCGAGCCGGTGGATGAACTGCTGCACGTGGCGCGCGCGGGGGTCGACCAGCTCTACGCCCAGGTGGCCCGGCTGGGCTATGTGCTGCTGCTCACCGACCATCGCGGCATCACCGTGGACTTCCGCCGCCAGCGCGAGCATGACCAGGCCCTGCGCAAGGCCGGCCTCTATCTCGGGGCCGACTGGGACGAGCGCTACGCCGGGACCTGTGCGGTGGGCACCTGCATCCACGATGCCCAGGCGATCACCTGCCACCAGAACGAGCACTTCGATGCGACCCATATCGGACTGACCTGCACGGCAGCACCGATCACCGACCCCCAGGGGGAGGTGATCGCCGTGCTGGACATCTCCGCCCTGCAGTCGCCGCGCTCCCAGGAGAGCCAGAACTTCGGGCTCTCCCTGGTGAACCTCTACGCCCGGATGATCGAGGATGCCTATTTCCTGCATCGCTACCGCGAGAGTCTGATCCTGCGCTACGACACGGCTCGCGAGTTCGTCCACCTCAACGGGCGCGGGCTGATCGCCATCGAGGATGACGGCAGCATCATTGCGGCCAACGGCAACGGGCGCGCCCTGATCGAGGCCCATCTGAACCGCTGGCCCGCCTGGTCGACCCAACGCCTGCCCACGGCTCCGCAACTCTTCGACGGCGACCTGGGCGAGCTGCTGGGGATCCTCTCCGCCGGCGAGGATCAGATCCGCGCCTTTCGGGTGCGCGCCAGCGGCATCACGTGTTTCGTCACCCTCGTCGAGCCCCGGCATCGACGCACGCCGACACCGGCGACACACGCCTGCGCCGAGGCGGTGCCGGCCCTGGACGGCCTGGCGGCCGATGACCCCGCCATGAATCGCGTCCTCAAGCTGGCACGCCGCCTGCGCAACGAGGAGGTGAGCGTGCTGGTGACCGGAGAGACCGGGACGGGGAAGGAAGTGCTGGCCCGGGCCCTCCACGACAGCGGGAAGCGCGCCGCGAAGCCTTTCGTGGCGGTGAACTGCGCGGCGATTCCCGAGTCGCTGATCGAGAGTGAGCTCTTCGGCTATCTGCCCGGCGCCTTCACCGGCGGACGCCCCAAGGGGATGCGCGGCCTCATCCAGCAGGCCGATGGCGGCACCCTGTTCCTCGATGAGATCGGCGACATGCCCCTGGCGCTGCAGACTCGCCTGCTGCGGGTGCTGGCGGAGCGCGAGGTGATGCCGCTGGGCGCCGAGGCGCCGGTGAAGGTCGACATCCGCGTGATCACCGCCACCCATCATGACATGGCAAGGATGATCGCCGAGGGTCGGTTCCGCGAGGATCTCTACTACCGACTGAACGGTGCCCAGCTGCGACTTCCGGCGCTGCGCGAGCGGGCCGATCGGCACTTCGTGATCCGCAGCGTCTACGAGGGGCTGCTGGCGGAGCGACACGAGGTCAGGTATCTGCGGGCCGACGCCATGAGTGCGCTGCTGGGACATGCCTGGCCAGGCAACATTCGCCAGCTCAGGAATGCCTTGAGCTTCGCCCTGGCCACATCGGAAGGGGAGGAGGTCACCGTGCATGACCTGCCGGAGGAGTGTCAGGGGCCGATTTCCGCGGCGGCCTACCTTCCGCCGGCGTCCTCGGGTGGGGTCCCGAACGACGAGGGCCTGGCCCTCCACGACCTGCTGGACCAGGCGCACTGGAACGTCAGCCAGGTGGCGCGACGACTGGGTGTCTCGCGCCCTACGATCTACCGGCGCATGCAGCGCCATGGACTGGTGCCCCCGAACCAGCGCGGCCGAGGGTAGGCCGCCCGGCGATCAGGCCGCGTCGCTCTTCGTCAGCGACCGCATGTCGATGACGAAGCGATAGCGAACGTCGCCCTTCTGCATGCGCTCATAGGCGGTGTTGATGTCCTGGATGTCGATCATCTCCACGTCGCAGGTGATGCCCTGTTCGGCACAGAGGTCGAGCAGTTCCTGGGTCTCGGGGACGCCGCCGATCAACGAGCCGGCCAGCACTCGGCGCTTGAACACCAGGTTGAAGCCTTCGATGGCGGGCTCGATGGGGTCGAGCAGCCCGACCAGGATGTGGGTGCCATCGTACTTCAGCGCGGCCAGGTAGGGGTTGAGGTCGTGCTGCACCGGTACGGTGTCCAGCATGAAGTCGAAGGTTTCGGCGACCGCCTCCATCTGTTCCGCGTCGCCGGAGATGACGACATGGTCGGCGCCGTGGTGCCTGGCCTCCTCGACCTTGGCCTCGGAGCGGGTGAAGACCGTGACTTCGGCGCCCAGTGCCTTGGCCAGCTTGACGCCCATATGGCCGAGCCCGCCCATGCCGATCACCCCGACCTTGTGGCCGGCCTTTACGCCGTAGTGCCTGAGCGGCGAGTAGGTGGTGATTCCGGCGCACAGGATGGGTGCGGCGGAGGCGAGGTCGATGCCCTCGGGCATGCGCAGCACGAAGTGTTCGCTGACCACGATGCTGTCCGAGTAGCCGCCCTGGGTGAGGCTGCCGTCGTGGCGGTCGTCGCTTCCGTAGGTCATGGTGAAGCCTTCGAGGCAGAACTGCTCGACGCCGTCGCGGCAGGGCTGGCAGTGGCGGCAGGAGTCGACCATGCAGCCCACCCCCACAACATCGCCGACCTGGAACTTGCTCACCTCGTCACCCACGGCGGTGACGCGACCGACGATCTCGTGGCCGGGGACCACGGGATAGCGGGACATCCCCCAGTCGTCGCGGGCGAAGTGCAGATCGCTGTGGCAGACGCCGCAGTAGAGGATCTCGATGGCGACGTCGTCCGGGCGCGGCTGGCGTCGCTCGAAGGTGAAGGGGCCCAGGGGCTGGTCGGCAGCGTGGGCGGCGTAGGCGCGGGTCTGGCTCATGGGAAACTCTCTTTATCGATGCGTGCTTTTCGGCGCGTGCGTTTCGAGCGTCGGTCGTTCGGTGCAAGGCGTCGGGACCCTCACTTGGCGAATAGCTGGCTCATGTCCTTGAAGGCCTTGAACTCCAGGGCGTTGCCGCAGGGGTCGAGCAGGAACATGGTGGCCTGTTCGCCTACCTGGCCCTTGAAGCGCACGTAGGGCTCGATCACGAACTCGGTGTCGCGGGCCTTCAGGCGCTCGGCCAGCGTCTCCCATTCGTCCCACCCCAGCACCACTCCGAAGTGGGGCACCGGCACGTCGTGGCCGTCCACCGCGTTGGTGTTGGCCTGCTCCTGATAGGGCATCTTCGGGTGTTCGTGGATCACCAGCTGATGGCCGAAGAAGTTGAAGTCCACCCACTGCTCGCTGGAACGGCCCTCTTCCAGGCCAAACACCTCGTTGTAAAAGGCGCGGGCCGAGGACAGGTCGTGAACGGGAATCGCCAGGTGGAAGGGGGAAAGGCTCATGGGGAATCTCCTGTGACACGGTAAGTTGTTGTCGAATCGCTGCTATCGAGTCGGCGTCATCGAGTGTCATGGTCATTGGACGTGGTGGTGACCCTGACCGTGTTGTCGGCCGCGGGTTCCCGTCGGGGTCGTCGCAGCCTCAGCAGACCGGTGGCAACGGCGGTGCCGGCCAGGGTGATCGCCATGCCGGCCAGGATCTGCAGGCTCAGGCGCTCGCCGAGCAGCAGGTAGCCCCACAGCAGGGCGCTGACCGGCACCAGGAAGGTCACCGTGGAGGTGGCGGTGGCACCGGCGCTGGCGATCAGCCCGAAGTAGAGCAGGAAGGCCAGGGTGGTGCTGAGTACCGCCAGCGCCAGGCCGTTGGCCCAGGCCAGTCCGCTGATCGGCTCCGCTGGCCACAGCAGCAGCCCCGGCACCAGCAGCACCAGCGCCGACATGGCCGAACTGCCCGCCGCCAGCACGCGCACGGGCAGGTGGGCCAGATGCCTCCGGGCGTAGTTGCTGGCCACCCCGTAGCAGAAGGTGGCGCCAAGCACGGCGAGGATGAACCAGCCGTCGCCGCCCAGGGCGAAGTCCAGGCGGTCCGCCGAGAGAACGTAGACCCCGAAGAACGCCAGGGCCAGGCCCAGGTACTGCTGGCGCATCACGGGCGTGGCGAAGAACAGCGCTCCGAGCAGGGCGGTGAAGATCGGCGTGGTTGCATTGATCAGCGAGGTGAAGCCGGCCTCCAGCCGGGTGGTGGCCAGCGCCAGCAGCGAGAAGGGCACCACGTGGTTGATCACCCCCAGCATGAAGAGGCTGCCCTTGTTGGCCCACACCAGCTTCAGGTAGTGCAGGGTGAAGAGCAGCGGCACCAGCAGAAGGGCGCCGACGCCCATGCGCACGAGGATCAGCGGAACGGGTCCGAACTCGGGCACCGCCACGCGCATGAAGATGAACGACAGGCCCCACAGCGACGAGAGCAACATCAGGCGCAGGGTATCGGCGAGAGACATTCCGGTTCCTTGGATGGTGACGTCGTTCGCGGGTAAACAATCAGGTTACGGCGGACGCGAGGCAATGGGAAGCGAGGCGAAGGGACGTCGAGTTTAGCGGCGTTGCAGCATGGGGTTGACGCGCATCAAGGGCAGCCGTCGCGAACGCCTGCTATAGCTGAAGAGCACCCTTCATCCACGCACCAGGAGTCAGCCATGGCCACCATGATGAAAGCCGCCATCTTCGTCGAGCCCGGCCGCATCGAGATCGACGACCGTCCGATTCCCGACATCGGCCCCAACGATGCCCTGATCCGGGTGACCACCACCACCATCTGCGGCACCGACGTGCATATCCTCAAGGGGGAATACCCGGTAGAGAAGGGCCTGATCGTTGGCCATGAGCCGGTGGGGGTGATCGAGAAACTCGGTGCCAACGTGCAGGGCTACCAGGAGGGTCAGCGGGTGATCGCTGGCGCCATCTGCCCGAGCTTCACCTCCTACGCCTGCCAGGACGGCTGCAGTTCCCAGGACGGCGGCCATCACGCCCACGGCTACAAGCCCATGGGCGGCTGGCGCTTCGGCAACACCATCGACGGCGCCCAGGCCGAATACCTGTGCGTGCCGGATGCCCAGGCCAACCTCTCGCCGGTGCCCGACGGCCTGACAGACGACCAGGTGCTGATGTGCCCGGACATCATGTCCACCGGCTTCGCCGGCGCCGAATTGGCCAACATCAAGATCGGCGACAGCGTTGCGGTGTTCGCCCAGGGTCCCATCGGCCTGTGCGCCACCGCCGGTGCCCGGCTGCGGGGCGCGGGGCTGATCATCGCGGTGGACGGCGTCGCGGAACGCCTGGAGATGGCCAAGAAGATGGGCGCCGACGTGACCCTCAACTTCCGCGAAGTAGACGTGGTCGCCGAGATCCTCAAGATCACCGGCGGGCGCGGCGTGGATGCCTCCATCGAGGCGCTGGGCCTGCAGCAGACCTTCGAGCAGTCGCTGCGGGTGCTCAAGCCCGGCGGTACCCTGTCGAGCCTGGGCGTCTACTCCGAGAATCTCACCATCCCGCTGGACGCATTCTGCGCGGGGCTGGGCGATCACCGCATCGTTACCTCGCTGTGCCCCGGCGGCAAGGAGCGCATGCGCCGGCTGATGCAGATTATCGACAGCGGCCGCCTGGACCTTGGCCCCATGGTCACCCACCGCTACCCGCTGGAGAAGATCGTCGACGCCTACGACCTCTTCTCCCACCAGCGCGACGGCGTGCTCAAGATTGCTCTCGAGGTGTCGTGAGGTTTCGCCAAGCCCACCATGGCCGGGCGGCCACCACCGCCCGGCTTTTCTTCTGCCCGCGTCAGCGTTTTCCTGCAACCGATATGGCAAATAGCTGACATGGAAAATCACCGATTTCGTATTCTGGAACTTCGTTGACTGATTGCGCCGCAAACATGGGAATTATCGGATAGGCTGCTGGCTAATGGTGCTTTGGATGGCGGGGCGTGGAGGTTTTATACTGCGGCTGGTTAACGGCAAAGGCATGTCATCACCATGGTTCTTGTAGGAGCCCGATTTATCGGGCGAAGTGCCGCATTCGGCCCAAAGCGGCTATGCCGGAAAAAGGCAGCAGGCTCGTTCATCGGGGATATGTGGCATGCACGACGATCGGTGTTATACGTCAGGAAAACCTCAATGGCCGCTCTTGGCCGAAGGCGGCTGTTGCATTGCCTGGCGCTTTAATCCTTCGGCGCTCTTTCTGGCGATATAGAAGCCATAGCCGAAATACTGGCTATACCCTTCGTACAGGTCAATCTCGTGTCGATAGTCCTCGACGGTGGCGCGGGCGGATGCACTGTCCTAGTGAGCACTAAGAAAGGCCGGAAGGTGCTGCTGGAGCGGGTGGTAATGGACATCGAGCCAGCCAGGTCAGCTCCGAGACGGCCAGGATACCGCCGGGCTTGAGGAAGCGATGCCACTCGCGCACGTCGCGCTTGAAGCCGATGTTGTAGATCGCCCCTTCCGACCAGATGACATCCAGCGATTCTGCTGCGAAGTCGATCGTGTCCAAAGAGGCATTGCTGGGGATGATGCGCTCGGCCAGGCTGGTTTCCGCGGCGCGGGCTTTTGGCGCGTCATACAGCCTCACTTGCCTTCGGCCCCGAGTTCATACAACTTGCGAAACCACGCGTTGCGCTTCTGATCACTCATCGTCTCCACGGCGCCGATCAGCGTCTCTCGCACCGGCGAGAGGCCAACAAATCCGAGGATATTGCGTTCCAGCGATTTCACGCTGTGAGCCCGATAGAGGTGGCGGTAGATCACCGCCGGCATGCCCATGGTAACCACTATCCGTGCCGAACGTCCGGTCAGTCCCTTTCTGCCCAGCGGGTTGCCTTCCACGTACTCGAAGGCGAAGCCGGGTCGCAGCACCTGCTCCAGAAATGCCTTGACCAGGGCCGGCATGTCGCCGAGCCAGAGCGGGAAGAACAACACCAGATGATGGCACCATCCGATGGCCTCCTGGGCCGTTTTCAGCGAGGCGGGCAGCGGTGTCGTTTTCCACTCCTTCTGGCTGCGCAGCAGGGGGAACTCAAGGGAGGCGAGGTCGATCAGACGCACCTCATGGCCGTGGGCATAGGCACCCTCGCAGTAGTGATCGGCCAGGGCGTGGCAGAGGTGCGCCTCGCTGGCATCGGGGTGGCCCTGCAGTATCAGTATTCGCTGGCTCATGGCGACGGGTTCTCGCGGCAAGCAGAGTGGGAAGGGGTGGTGTTCAGTCTAGATGCAGAAGAGGCGCTCGGGCTCGGCCAAAACATCATGTTCCGTTTACGCCGGACGCGTCAGAGGCCTTCAGCGCTGTCGATCCTGCTGCTGATATTGCGCCGTCGCGCTTCGGCGCCTGTCTTAGATCACCGCGGCGCCGATGATCCGCCATTGCCACAGCTGCAGGCTCATCAAGGCGAGGACCAGCGCAAACAGGCTGAAATGCAGCCGTCGCCACACTCTCCAGTTGGAGCCAAACCAGGCGGGCCAAAGCGCCACCAGCATGAGCAGGGCGACGGCCGCCACCAGCCAGCCGGCATAGTGGAGCAGGAACATCCCGACATCCGGATAATGGTCGACCAGGCGGCTCAGGTCGAAGTCTCTGAAGCCCATGGCCACTACGACTCCGGCGGCGATGAACAGGCCCTGCGCGGCGCAGGCGGTGATGGCGATGGCCCCGGCTATCCGCCCGGCCGGGCGGTTGCTGCCACCGCGCCCGATGCGCCGCCAGGCCCCGAGCAGCGTGGTCAGCGTGAGCAGGCTGGCAAGGCCCACCAGCGTCATCAGGGTGTTGGGATGCTCCCATAGGCCGACCCGCTCCAGCGTATGCACCCCCATGGCGTCAGCCAGCGCGACGACTTCACCATCGGCGTCACGTACCACGGCGACGCGCCCGCCTCGGGCGTTCTCGAAGACATCCCTGGCCCCGTCGAGGCGGCGATAGTAGTCGCTGCCCTCCATGGGGTGGCTGAGCTCGAAGCTGGTGTGCGATACCGGGTTCAGCCGAGTGACGTTGAAGGCCCCCAGCGCGGCGGCGAAGGTGGAGAAAACGCGGCGGTTGTTCAGGTAGCTGCCGGCCAGCTCGGCCAGCGCCCCAGGGTCGCCGTCGTCGATCAGCAGTGGCACGGGTTCGATGCCGGTCAGCCGGTCCATGAGCAGGGTGGGCAGCTGGCTGATCGGCACCAGGGTGTGGGCGCTGTTCTGCGATACGAACAAGCCCAGGTTCAGCTCCGGAACCAGCACCAGGTTGGTGAGAAAGGCGGCGGTGCCGCCGCCATGGCCCAGGGTGCGAAGGCTGCGGTAGGGCACGTCCTGCCAGCCGTGTGCCACATCGGCGGCGGCGGGGCGGTCGTCATGGGCGCGCTGCCACATTTGCGCATGGGTGCCCGGGGCCAGAAGGCGGATGCCGTCGAGCTCGCCGCCATTGAGGTGAAATCGCATCCAGCGCGCCATGTCCGTGGCGGTAGAGGCCATGCCGCCTGCCGGCCAGTAGGGGCCGAGTTGCAGGTAGTCCTGCAGGCCAAGCCCGCCGTGACGGGGGCGATAGCCGGTGGCGAGGCGCTCCCGGCTTGTTGCCTCCATGTTTCGCGGTGCCTGCCAGGTGGTATCCTGCATGCCCAGAGGCGTGAGCAGTTCCTGCTGGAGGAAGTCTCCGTAGCTCTGGCCGGCGACATCCTCGACGACCTGTGCGGCAAGCCCGGCTCCCCAGTTCGAGTAGGCGGTTCGAGCCCCGGGTGGATATACCCGTTCGGGCTGATGAGCGATCAGCAGCTCCGCCAGGGGGCGCGGATCGTCGTCGGCCACGGTGAACAGCTGCAGCGAGTCCTCGAAACCGGCACGGTGCGACATCAATTGGCGCAGGGTGACCGGTTCCCCGAAGGCCTCGCTTACCTCAACCTCGTGCAAGTAGTCGTTGACGTCGGTATCCAGGTCCAGTGACCCGCGTTCGACGAGCAGCATCACGGCGGTCCAGATGAAGGTCTTGGACACAGAGCCGATCCGGAACAGAGTGGTGGCGGGGTCGACCGGCCGGGCAGTCGCCAGATCCGCCTGCCCATAGCCCCTTGCGACGTGCAGGGCGTCATCGAGAACGACCGCCACCGTGATTCCGGCCAGGTCATGTTCCCGCTGCAGGCTGCCAAGGGCACCGTCGATCAGGGTCGTCATGGAGAAAGGGGGCGCCGTTGAATCCTCACGCGAGGCGTCTGTTGGCGCCATCGTAATGTGCCCAGACGGCTGGCTCTCGCCTTGCGCCCAGGCCATAACGGCAAATCCCGACAGCCACAGGAGAAGCAGCAGGCGGCGGCAGTCCATGGCGTCACTCCCAGTGGGGGGCGTTACCTGAGCGTAGAACAAGGCCGAATTCGCGGCGCCGCTTGAGTGGCGCCAGCTTGAAGATAGCATCGCCGATGTCATGCGCTTTATTAGCGTTAATCAGCGTTGGATAATCGAAGGCTGTTACTCGGATATTATCGAGCCTATTCTGGCAGAGTGTGAGGAGCTCATCTTTCTCAATCCCGGTGTTGATGTTTGTATTGC
>LKMJ01005691.1_pt1 | contig 11757 bp, 12 predicted proteins | sample 643391 | NCBI WGS metagenome assembly LKMJ01 (sample SAMN04112250, study PRJNA286221) | soda lake metagenome | biome: soda lake; feature: Kulunda Steppe; material: water; isolation source: sample PL-Br10 brine of Picturesque Lake | place: Russia: Kulunda steppe | collected 2010-07
CCGATCGGCAGCTGCCGCCCGGTCGATGAGACCGGAGATATCGGGACGTGATGGGCGGCGAGTGGTCATGAGAGATCAGACAGGTGTGGTTGGCGATTCGAATTAGGCGAACCTAAATCCCTCGAAGCCTCCTTAGAGTCTCGATGCGTGAAACGCCATTAGACGGTGAGCCCTTCCGTTTGAAGCAGCTGATCGGCTTCTTGTAGTTCCATGTCGAACTCGCTCAGGTCGAATGTCGGTGGGTCGATCTCATCGAGGTCGGGAAGCTCGCCGACGTAGTCGATCTCTTCGATGACAGGGTACTCGCCGTTTGCCTCCATCATCACCTGCTGGCCCTCCTCGGCGAGGAGGTGGCGGATGAACTCGGCAACGAGGTCGGCGTTGCCGACGGTGTTCAGCACGCCGACCCCCGCGACGCTGAACAGCGAGCCGGCGTCCTCGACCGTGTAGGTTGTCCTGATTGGTGCGTTGGGATCTTCGTCGAGGATGCGTGCAGCGTAGTAGCTGTTGCCAAGAGCGATGATCGGATCGTCGCTGCCGCCACGGTTGATGGCTTCTGCCTGGTCACTGCCACCGGAGAACGTCTGGATATCCTGATCTTCAACCATTGCCCGGACCCACTCGCGGGTTTCTGTCTCGCCTTTTCGATCGGCCATCGCTTGGATGAACCCACGGAAGGTTCCGGAGTTCGGCCGAGTCGAGATGATCCCCTCGAGTCGGTCGTCGGTGGCGTACTCGGTAATGTCAGTCGGCAGGTCGTCCCAGCTATCGAAGTCGGTTTCGTCCAGGCGGTCGCTGTTGTAGAGGATTGCCCGCGTGCGACCGGTAACCCCTGTCCAATAGCCCTCTGGCTCGCGGAAGCTTTCTGGCACGGCGTCAACGATGTCCTGTGGGAGCGGTTGCAGTCGTCCCTCGGTGTGCAGTTCGTTGAGCGCACCTGGGTCCTGGGAGTACATGATGTCTGCGGGTGCGGCGTCACCCTCTTCGATGATCTGGTTGACGAACACGTCGTTGTCGTCCCAGAAATCATCGATTTCGAACCCATCGTACTCCTCTTCGAGTGCTTCGAAGACGGGATCGATCTGTTCCTGGGTTCGTCCCGAATAAACTGTCAGCGTTCCCTTGAGGTCGCCGAGGTCGTCCCAGGAGAGCGCCGTTCCGTCCACTGGTTCGCCGAGCGGGCTGGCGTTGGCGACTGGCTCACCACCGACGCCGGTGATAGTGCCCAGGCAGCCAGCGAGGCCCGTCATGGCCCCGGCGGTGACGCCACTGATCGCGAGAAATCGGCGGCGGTTCGGTGCCGGTGACGTGGACTCCTGTGGTCGCATACGTGTTTTAGGCTGGCCTAAAAGATATATGTGTTCCGATCCGTCCAGCCAGAGTGGACGAGAGGCGTCGACAGTGGGAGCTAACCAGCCGACCGGTGTCCGATGCCAACGGTTTTCGGCCGACCTAAATCCTATACCCACTTATGTTTAGCGAAGCTAAAGAGCCTGTCGGATGGAGCCATCGAAGTCGAACCGGTTTTAGTTCCGTACTCGCAGGTGCTCGTATGAGCGTACGCGAGGAGTTCGACGCCTGGGCTGCGAGTGGTCGTGATCGTGGGATGGAAGATCGTCACTGGCACACCGCCAAACACGCACTGGCCCGGATGCCGATTGAGTCTGGTGACACCGTTCTCGATCTGGGCTGTGGAAGCGGGTACGCCGGCCGCGCCCTGCGTGATACGGCCGACGCTGGTCGAGTCTACGGACTCGATGGCTCACCAGAGATGGCCCACAACGCCGCCGGGTACACCGACGATCCAACTGTCGGTTACGTCGTCGGCGACTTCGACGCCTTGCCGTTTGCTGACGACTCGATCGACCACGTCTGGTCGATGGAAGCCTTCTATTATGCCCAGGACCCCCACCACACTCTCACAGAAATCGCCCGTGTCCTTCGACCCGGTGGCACCTTCTACTGTGCAGTGAACTACTACGAAGAGAACGTCCACTCCCATGAGTGGCAGGAGTTCATCTCCATCGAGATGACTCGCTGGGACCGGGCACAGTACCGCGAGGCGTTTCAGGAGGCTGGCCTCGCCGTCGCCGCCCAGGATAACATTCCCGATCGTGAGACAGAAATTCCCCCAGCCGATCAGTTCCCGACTGACGACTGGGAGAGCCGCGAGGCAATGGTCGAACGCTACCGCGAGTTCGGTACCCTGCTCACCGTCGGCGTTGGACAGTGATCGACTCGCCGCTGACTGGGCTGTGCTATCTCATCCCCCTCCGTTTCAACTCGAGCCGTCACGCAAACGAATAGAACACGGTAACGGTGAATCCCTTCGTTTCATCGCCAGGCGGTCACTGACTGCCACACTCGCTTTACTCTGACTGGCCAGAACCAGTGGTTCCACACTCGCAGCGATCGACCCGAAAAACAGGCTGTCAGCTACTGGACGAGTGCTTCCTCAAGCAACTGGAGAGGATGGCGAATGTCGTAGCCGGTGCCGTGTTCCATCTGCATCGCACAGGTCGGACACTCGGTCATCCCCACCGATCCTTCGGCGTGTTCCATATGCTCGAACATTTCCTCGCCGATAGCCATCGATTTGTCGTACTTTTCGGCTTTCCAGCCGTAGGTCCCCGAGATCCCCGAACAGGACTCACCAACGTCCTCGATCGTGACGCCGTCGACCTCGCGGAAGGTCTCTAAGGCCTGGCGAGCAAGCCCCTGGTTGCGGGCGTGACACGGCGCGTGGTAAGCCAGTGCCGGATACTCGACCTCGACATCGGCGAGTGCACCCTCGAGGTCCTCGTGAATGCGGAGATACTCGAGTGCCTCGTAGGTGTTATCGGAGAGTTCCTCGATGCCATCGATGTCGAAGATCTCTGGGTACTCCTGACGAAGGGCCATCGAACAGGAGGTACAGGAGGCGATGACGGCTGCGCCGCCGGCGATTGCCTTCCCGAGTTCCTCGACGTTGGTGACGGCATGGCGACGGGCGTCATCGAGCATTCCGTTTGCGAACATCGGGGTGCCCGAACACTTCTGTGGTGGGACGAGCACTTCATAGCCGAAGTGTTCGTAAACCCGGACCATCGCTTTCGCGACCTCTGGGGTGTTGTAATTCGAGTAACAGCCGTGGAAGTACGCGACCTGTTTGTCCGGATTCGAGACCTGTGGGCCACCGCGTTTGTCCCACCACTCGCGGAAGGTTTCGGTTGCAAATCCAGGGAACTCCCGTTCGGCAGTGACGCCCATCGTCTTCTCCATCAGGAACCGAACCGGCCCGAAGTTCATGAAGAAATTCGAGGTCCGTGGGAACATCGAGGCCAATCGTGCCGAGGTTCGGTAGTTCGAGAGGATGCGATTGCGGATATACTCCCGAGACCACTTTGACATCTGGTTCTCGACGTACTCGCCACGGGCCTCGTTGTGCATCTGAGAGAGAGGCACGCTCGAGGGGCAGGCGTTATCACAGCGCATGCAGTTCGAACACGACATGATCGAGTCGTCGATGTCGGCGTCCTCCTTGCGCTTGAGCCGCCACTGTTCTGGCCCCTGGAACTTTGGCCCGGGGAAATCCTCGTCGACCTCTGCGACTGGACAGTTCGTATCACAGGTACTGCATTTGTAACAGTTGTCTGCTCCCTCGCGCAGGTCGAGACCCTTCTCGGGGAACACGTCGATCGGCTCGAAGCCGGTTTTCCCCGTCGGTTGTGGGGCCTCGGCGACCCCGCCGTCGGGAAGTGCTCCCTCGTGGCCGCAACTTCCACAATCGTCCCCGTCCGAGTCTGGCTCTGTACCGTTCGTTTCCGTGTAATCCTCAGTCATCAAATTACCTCCGTGTCCTGGGTTCCGTCGTCGGTCGTGGCCGCGCGTCATCAGTCGCGCCCGCGAGTCAGATAGGGGCGCGACCATCGGTGTCCCCTGTCGACCGACGCGGCGACGCCGTTGCGGCCTCAGTGTGAACCGCTGCCACGTACGTCAACGGATTCCGTACGTTTATACATAATTGTTTTGTTGGACGAGCACGCTGCCGCATCGGGCGATTTTGGCGTTCTAGTCGAGCAACAATTTATACTTGATAGCACACCAGTCCGTCACAGCTATGACCGACCCACGACGAGTAGGCCACCCATGACCTGGCGCTCGGTCTTCGGCCACGAGTCTCCGTACGACGAACAAGCCGACGGAATCGAGACGGCCATCGAGGTCGGCCGGGAGGGTGGGTACACCGTCGTCGAGGGGGCCTGTGGGACTGGGAAGACGATGATCGCACTCACTGCGGGGATCGACCTCGTGCGCGATCCAGACACCGACTACGAGCGTGTGTTCGTCCTGACGAGCGTCAAACAACAGCTTCGCCAGTTCGAGGCCGACCTCGAGACAATTAATGCGAATCTGCCTGACGAACACGAGCCGATCTCTGGGCTCACCCTCGTCGGAAAGGCCGACGTCTGTCCGTACAACCGCGAGAACGCTGGTGGGATCGATGACGGCAACGTCTACGATCGGTGTGAGACTCTCCGGGAGAAAACCCGTGACCTCACCGGAGAGGGTGGTGAGACCACCGCCGGGAGTCTCACCGGTCACGCCCGGAGCCAGCAACTCGGCCTCGCCGACAGCGGCGGACAATCGACCGCTCGCTACCTCGAGACAGCGGGCGAAGCTTCTCCCTACGACCTCGATCTGCCGGCCTACAGCGGTCAGAGGACGGGCGAAACCGAGTTCTGTCCGTTCTACACCCAGTATCTCGACGATCTCCCCGAATAGGGCAGCGACGGCGATCCTGCCGAAGCCGTCCCGTATGATCTGACTGCCGTCGGCCTCGTCACCCCCGAAGATCTCGTCGCGCGTTCGGTCCGACACGGCACCTGTCCACACTCGGTGATGGGAGCCGCCCTCGGTCACGCCGAGGTCGTCATCGGAAACTACTACCACGCGTTCGATCCGCGAACAACCGGCTCCTTTACTGGCGCGTTGCTCGATGACACCACCTTCGTCGTCTGTGACGAGGCCCACATGCTCGAGCCTCGCGTTCGGGACCTCGTCAGTGAGGGAGTCACCGACACCACGCTCCGGGATGGCGAAACAGAGCTCTCGCGGGTGATTCAGCCAATCAGATTCGAACGTGCGGGACGGGACGCCCAGGGTGGGGCCACCACCGCCGACGCCGACCTCGTCCGGAGCGAACTCGAAGACACCGGTGTCTCGTTTGAGGATCTTGTTCGAACGCTCGAGTTCGTCCAGGACCTTCGTGAGGAACTCGATCGGCGGGTCACCGCGTTCCTCGAGCGTGAACACCCCGGCTGGCAATCAAATCTGACCGACCTCGAGGACGCAGAGATACCGCTTCGGGAGCCGGCCAACCCCACTGAAGATGACCTCACGACCTGGGCCACTGAGGCTGGGTATACCGACGCCGACTGGGTTCGTGCCGAAGCGATCGGGGCTGTCGTCGCCCGGATTCTCAACGCGGCCGAAGACGAGGAACGCAGCCGGGCGGCTCCCGCCGTTGGCCGCGTCCTCGGGGAGTGGTACCGTCGGGATCACACCGAGTATTTCCGTGAAATCGAACTCGAACGCACCTGGAACGAGCGTGAGCCAGCCGATTCCTGGCGACGAGCGTACACTGCCCGGCTCGCACTGCACAACTGCGTCCCCAGTGACGCGATTGGCGAACGGCTCGCTACCTTCGGCGGTGGCATCCTCATGAGCGCTACCCTCGAGCCACTCGAGGCCTTCACCGAGGTCACTGGACTCGACTATCTCGAGTGCGAAGCCGATCGGCCGGTCGCCGAGCGACGGTATGGACTGCACTTTCCCGCAGAGAACCGCGAGAGCTTCGCGGTTGCCGTCCCGAAGTTCACTTACGATAATCGCGGCCCACTCGGGAAAGAAACGCCGACTCGCCGTCAGTACGCAGCCGCCGTTTCCCAGATCGGCTCACTGCCCGGAAACGTCCTCGTCGGGATGCCGAGTTATGCCGAAGCCGAGTGGATTGCCGACGTACTTACAGACCGCCTCGAGAAGCCGGTCTTGCTCGACGCCTCGAGTGACGACGAGACCACCGAATCGCTCAAAAGCGAGTTCTTCGCCGGCGATGGGAAAGTGCTGGTGACGAGTCTGCGGGGAACGCTCACCGAGGGCGTCGATTATCATGGCGACCGGCTCACTGCGGCGGTCGTCTGTGGCGTACCGATTGTCAACACTTCCAGTCCCCGCACGAAGGCCGTCCGGCGAGCCTACGACGAAGCCTTCGGCGATGGGTTCACGTATGCGCTTACTATTCCTGCCGTCCGGAAGGCCCGCCAGGCGATCGGCCGCGTCATCCGCAGCCCCGAGGATGTCGGCGTACGTGTCTTACTCGACGAGCGGTACGCCCGCGATAGCTGGGACTCCGTTCGCCCGTTGCTTCCCGACGACAGCGAGTTCCAACCGGTCAGTCCCGATATGCTCTCGCTGGGGCTTGAGCGGTTCGAGCGGACACTCGAACCGGCTGGGTAGGACGGTGACTCGGTCACGCGATCACATCTGTCCAACCGACAGCCACTCACACCGGCCAGTCGTGTCAGGATTGAGTTCGGTGTTCAATCTAGGTATCCCCGATACCGACCGTCAGCGATCGTCTCGATCGAAAAACCGAGTGACTCGTAGAACGGCCACACCGCTTGGTCGAACCGCGCTGTAAGCCGCCCCTCGCGTTCGAGGGCTCGTTCGATCAGTTTCCGGCCGAGTCCCCGATCGCGGTGTCGGCGTCTGACGGCGATCGCGGAGATGTATGCCCCGTGAGCCCGTGGATTGAGGACGATCGTTCCGAGTATCCGCTCGGTCGACGCCTCGCCACCTCGGTGATCACCGGCCACGAAGACGTCACCGCGTGCGATCCCACTCTCGACGTCACCGGGCTCGAGCATCGCGCCATCGAGAATCCGCCGCACAGCCAGTCGGTCTACCGGCGTCGCGGGACGAACGAACAGTACCATCGTCTTCGAGTGCCGCCATTACAACGCTCTCGCTTTCCCCAGTAGTCAGCCACCTTTGATCAACCGGAGCACGGTCATCGTCTCGCTTTCGACCGGTCGATCCTCCGGCACCGGCTGGCCGTCGACGAGGACGCTCACCTCGTGGGGGCTGTACTCGAGGGCCGAAAGCACGTCGGCGTAGGTCGCCGGTCGGTCGTCTGCGAGGGTTGCGGTGTCGACCTCGTGGCGACCCTCGCCTTTCACATCGACGGTGACCTGCATACACGCACGTGGTGGGTCCGGTGGCTTGAGGGCGTCGTTCGCGGTCTGACTGTGACCACCGTGCCGGGTCGAGCCGCCCGGTGTCCGTCCCGGTCAGTTGGAGTCCGAATCCCCCGACGCCAAATGAAACTATTGAAATACTGATCACAGGTGACTGTACCACAATGGGTCGGAGACGAGGGATACTCAGTGCGGTCTTCACACCGTTGGCCCGTCGTCAAACGTACAAAAACCTCAGTTACATGCTGCTTGCGATTCCGCTCGGAGTTAGCTACTGGTCTCTCTTCGGGTTTGGGATCACGTTCGGCGTTCTCTCGGTCATCATCGGCATCGGGGTTTTCCTCTTGCTAGGGATTGTCCTCGGCTCCCGACTCGCCGCTCACTTCGAACGCTGGCTCACGGTGTGGCTGCTCGGAGTTGAGATACCGGCTCCACAGAAGGTCCGGACAGCAGATGGCACGATCGAGACGATCCGTGTCTATCTCGAGGATCCGTTCACCTGGCGGGGGTTGGCCTTCGTGTCACTGAAGTCCTGGCTCGCACTCGTTGGATTTGTCCTGTTGTTTGGGTTCGTCCAGGCGGTGTCGATGGTATCGGCCGTGTTCGGTCGTCCACAGCAAGTGAGTTTTGGCGAAGTTAACGGCGAGCCCGTCGTCTGGACGGTCGAAACCCTCCCCGAGGTCGCCCTCGCCGTCGGGGCCGGTAGTCTGCTCGTCGTCGTGCTTCTCCATCTCTCGAATGGGTTCGCATACGCCACCGGCTGCATGGCTCGCGCGCTCTTGGGAGGAAACGAGTAGTACCACATTCTCGGCCGGCCGCTGGCGGTACGCTCCCGTCGTGTACCCACTGTTACTGCTCTGCAATCTGGCCGGTGGCCACTCTCAGTCAACTGTCTGGCCGCCGGCCGACCCACCGCTCGTTGCTCGGCCCGCACGACGCGTCCCAACGAGGCCGCGAGCGAGTGCTCCGAGTCCGAGCAGGAAAATCAAGAGGTTGAGCGGCTGGCCAACGAACGGCACCTGGGTCAGCAGCGCTCCCCCGACGAGTCCAACCACGAGTGCGAGCCACCGGTTGTGGACGCTTGCCAGTCCGAGCAACCAGGCTGCGACGGCAAATCGGCCGTAAACGATCCCAACCCAGATGAGAGCCCCAAAGAGCACTGCACCAACGACCGAGAGTGGGATTCCAACGACGGTGAGCAACAACAGGACTAACACTAACGGAATTCCGAGGAGGACGCCGAGGCCAACTAGCACAGTTCGTATCGGTGCGTTGGCGACCCGACCGGCCACGCCGTCGGAGAATCGCGGGAAGAAAAACAACAACAGCGCGCCAAGTACGAAATTCAGGACCAATGCGTACCCCACGAAGAGCCATTCGGCGAGCGGGCCAACGTCGGGCGCGACGGGCGTCTCCTGGTCGATCTCACCGGCAACCGCGTCGGTGTTTCCGCTGAGCGTCCCGGCGTAGGCCAGATTCCCGGCGACCGAGGCCTCCTCGCCAAGTGCGATCGTGTCCGCACCGATCGCAACGTCCCCGCCGACAGCACCATCGATCGTCACCGCTCCCGCACCGGCCGACAGCCCACCGTCGACGCTGCCTGCCTCGGTGATCGTCACGCTGCCAGCACCGCTTGCGACCTCGCCACCGACGTCACCACTGATCACGACGCTGCCGGCGGCCGTCGAGACGTCCCCCTCGACAGTCCCTTCGACGCGAACCTCGCCACCGACCGCACTCACGTCACCGGTCACCGTTCCCTCGATCACCACCTGGCCGCCGACCGCGCTCAGTTCCTCGACGGTCTCGTCTTCAGCCACGACGACCGAACCGGCGACACGCGAGTCGGCTGGGCCCGCGCCGGCGGCGACTGCTGGCCCCACTGCGAGGACGACTACTGCGAGGAGTACCCAACCGACGCGCAGCCGAGTCTCCGGTCTGTCTATCGACATTTCTCTGGTAGGGCCTGCAATGAGCAGCGACAAAAACGCCGATCCAACCCATAGCTGGTCGTGACCGTCTCTCCTGTCAATCAGTCACCAAGCGCTCTGTCCTCGAGGTCGACGCTTCGGTCGATTTATTTTCCAGCCTCCCCACCCCACCGGTATGAGTGAGGCCGACGCCCCGACGCCCGGCCGGACCGAGGTCTGGATCGAGAAGTACCGGCCGGAGCGACTCGCGGCAATCAAAGGCCACGAGGACATCGTTCCGCGACTCACCCAGTACGTCGAACAGGAGGATCTCCCACATCTGATGTTCGCCGGGCCGGCAGGCACTGGGAAGACGACCGCCGCCCAGGCTGTCGCCCGCGAACTCTACGGCGATGATTGGCAGGAAAACTTTCTCGAGTTGAACGCCTCCGATCAGCGTGGGATCGACGTCGTTCGTGATCGAATCAAGGATTTCGCCCGCTCGAGTTTCGGTGGCTACGACCACCGGATCATCTTCTTGGACGAGGCAGACGCACTCACAAACGATGCCCAGTCGGCACTCCGCCGGACGATGGAACAGTTCTCGAACAACACCCGATTTATTCTCTCGTGTAACTACTCGAGTCAGATCATCGATCCGATCCAGTCACGGTGTGCCGTCTTCCGGTTTACCGAACTCGGTGACGAGGCGATCGAGGCCCAGATCCGCGAGGTCGCCGAGACTGAGGCCATCCAGGCGACCGACGACGGCATCGACGCGCTCATCTACGCGGCTGATGGTGACATGCGGAAAGCGATCAATGCGCTCCAGGCTGCTGCGGTGATGGGCGATACGGTCGACGAAGAGACCGTCTTCGCGATCACGGCCACGGCCCGTCCCGAGGAGGTCGAAGCAATGGTCGGTCACGCAATCGACGGCGATTTTACTGCTGCCCGGAGCGCTCTCGAGAAGCTACTGACCGAGCGTGGCCTCGCCGGTGGGGATGTCATCGACCAGCTTCACCGCTCGGCCTGGGACCTCGACCTCTCAGAGCAGGCGACCGTCCGCTTACTCGAGCAACTCGGCGAGGTCGACTATCGGATCACCGAAGGCGCGAACGAACGGCTGCAACTCGAGTCGTTGCTCGCAACGCTTGCTCTTGAGGACTGACAGAGGGCACAGCACCGAGCTATTCCTACGATATTTTATACACGGAGTGAAATAAATCAGCTATGACTGGATCTGAGTCGGATGAAGTTGATGGGCCCGTTACAGTTGACGTCGTGACGACTGATGGCCCGGAACTTTCGTCGGTCGGTGGTGGGGCGATCAAGATCTCTGTTGGGCAGCACCGATTGAATCAGTTCGTAAACGAGGAGTCGACGTCGTGGGGCCAGTGGGATCCAGAGTACGTGGGCGATTTCGTCGCGTTCGATCTCCCGCAGTTACTCGAGATCGCCGTTGCACTCTATCGGGGCAACGTTGGACTGTACGACACCGAAACCCACACCCTCACCGGGTTTCAGTACTACTTCCTGTTCGAGCCACTCGGTGAATCAACTGTCCGGATCGCGTTCAGGACGCGAAAGCAGACCGGCCAGTCCCTCCCGGTGGCTCGGCCAACACCACAGAGTGCCCGGGGGTACGTCGTCGAGAGTGAGTCGCTCGTCCGAGCCTTCCTTGCGGCGTACGATGATCTTCTCGACGCTGCCTCCGAACATGGGGTGGCGTCGCGGTTCGAGGCCAGTCGCGAGCAGGTCGAAACGACACGCACACTGCTGGAGGAGTGACCGGCCGGGGTGGCGCTTGCACTCGCACCGAATGCGTTGATTCGATTCTCGACAGAGGTGGTCAGTGTATGGCACTGCACCAGCTCGAACACGCTGACGAACAGATCCAGGAGTGTATCGACAACTGCTTCGAGGCCGCCCAGGTCTGTGAGTGGTGTGCGGACGCCTGTGCTGAGGAAGACGAGATGGCCCGCTGTCTCCGGCTCTGTCGAGATGTTGCCGACGTCACCGCGCTTCACGCCCGGTGGATGGCCCGCAACTCGGGCTACCACCAGGAACTGGCGGCGATCTGTGCCGACCTCTGTGAGGAGTGTATCAAAGAGTGTGAGCAACACGACCACGACCACTGCCAGGCCTGCGTCGAGATCTTGCCCGATTGTGTCGAGAGCTGTCGTGAAATGGCCACGAACTAGTATCACAGCTGTCGACTCATACGTTCGGGCTGGGGAAGGTACTAGTCGACGTGGGAGCGGGTTCGAACTACGTCGTGACCCGAGATGGTAGCGCGTCGTCAGCGGTGGGAACTGAACTCCGAGAGCAGTCCCCCTTCGATGACGGATGCAAGGCCGCCACGTAGCCGCTTCGAGTACGCCGAGTCGCTGATCCCCTCCTCGTCGGCGAGTTCCTGCAACGTCGTTTTCCGGGGCACCTCGAAGTAGCCGCGTCGGTACGCTCGCTCGACCGTTTCGCGCTGTTTGTCCGTCATTGGCGGTGAGGTGACCGGCGGCCCAGGGTTGTAGATTCGCTCGAGCCGGAGCGGGATCAGGCTCGCCGTCAACCGCTCGGTGAACTCGACGAGCTTCTCACGGGAGGAAAAC
>LKMJ01005692.1_pt1 | contig 11757 bp, 12 predicted proteins | sample 643391 | NCBI WGS metagenome assembly LKMJ01 (sample SAMN04112250, study PRJNA286221) | soda lake metagenome | biome: soda lake; feature: Kulunda Steppe; material: water; isolation source: sample PL-Br10 brine of Picturesque Lake | place: Russia: Kulunda steppe | collected 2010-07
GCGCTGGTGCCTCTGTAGTTAGTTCCTAGTCTCGGTGCCCTTAGGAGGTCCCTTCTCTTTGCTTTCTTTGGTGCGAGCTCTTAGCCGTAGTGGTAGCTGAGCCTGAGTAGGCCTGCCCGCGGGCCAATTGGTAGCCCGAGCCTGAGCTGTCCTCGTAGCCTTGGGGGCGTCCTCTTAGCTAGTTGGCTTTTCTGGCAGTTCTCTTTCCTAGCGTTTTTCAGCTCTTCTGCCTTGCCTGCCTTAAGGACATTGCTGTGTCCGCTCACGTCTTGTAACAAACAAACAAACAAAGGGTTACATGCAGCTCAGAAAATGTAATGTGGTCATGATATTTCAGAATGTCTCAAGCAAGATCAAAAGCCCCGGCCAAGTAGAAAGAAAAGAAAAACTACAAAAAGCAGCAAATTAGCTAGTATCAACTGACTTTACACTTCATGACTTATGAAATAGGCAAACAGCTAGAATACTAGCCTCATTGGTTATCCTCCTGGTGAGATCCAAGCTCGCCCTTGCCCTCTCTTCCTTCTGCCCCGACCTCTCCTGCCAGCCCGCTTACTGCCAAATGGAGCAGCAACAGCAGCAGCAGCAGCCCATCTCCCACCCTCCTCAGCCTCGACACCAACAGCATGCCCTTGCCCTCCATTCCCTCCGCCATGACCTCTCCCGCCAGCCCACCACGTGCTGTCAAATGGAGTAGCAACAGCAGCAGCAGGATCCCATCCTCCAGGTGGGCATGGGCTCAGGGGACAAGCTGCGCCTGCGGGTGGTAGCCCTCACAGGTGGCTGGTGCAGACATCAGGGCCCTGCAGATCAGAGACCATGTCTTCTGGTGTTGCCCCTTTGCACAAGGAGTTGTGGTGTCCTTCAGGGCAACCTGCCAGAAGGTGTGGCTCTCTTGCCCCTTCATCTTTGGCTCCTCCTTCCCCCTCGCACTAGCTTCCACTCTAGCGTTTGGTTGGAAGTCTACTTGTGTGCCTTACTAGTAGGAGCCATGCAGCGAGCTAGGAGTTAAATGGAGCGTGAGGGGATGGTAGGATTAGATATTTGTGTCCGAGAGCACCGGAAGGAGGGGCAATTAAACTTCATTGCCTCCCAGAGGCCTAGCTCTAGCTGCTCCATGGGGCATACTTTAGGTGGGGAATATACCTTCTTAGCCTCCTCTGGTGACACCTTATGTGCTCCCTGCACTAGTCCTTAGGGGCTCCTTGCTTCAAGCTAAAGATCAGGTTTTTTTGGTGACCTTGTGCAGGCTGTGCAAGCCTAGCAGGTCATCTGAGATCTAGACCTTTAGACGCCTCGCGCTGTCTTGCTTCCATTTGAGCGGCTGTAAGCCCTCAGGCTCAGCGCAATTATTTGTGGCTTCCGTTTCCTGCCTATCTTGCCTTTGTCTGGGCCTGCCTCCTTGCCTGTTTCTTTCCTTTGAGCTTCCTTTCTTTGCTATGGCGCCTTTGGGAAGTCGCTACTTCCTGGTCCCCTTGTAAATTTAGGAGCTCCATCAATGCATAATGAGTTAGCTGTCCTTGCTATCACAGTTTGCACCTCACCAGCAAGAGCCCCTTTGTGCTCTCTTTGCTTCATAATGTAGCCTCAGCACCCTCACATAAGTGTGTGCAATATTGCTGTAACGATACGTATATGAACATGTATATCCCTATCGATTGGCAAGTTTTACGCTTTCTTACAATTTGGTGTGGGAGCTTCAATTGCACTGGCGCCATGTCTCTCACAGGACATGCCACCAAGGTCCTTAAATGCACGCTATGTTTCATTCTTTCAGGAAATGTCATTTCATTGACTAGCCTATTGTCACAATGAGAGACTGCTGCACACCAAATAGACTCATAGCATGACCAAAAATGTGGTGTGTGGACTGGCTGCGGACAGCGACAGTGTACACCAAGCAGACAACAGGTTGCCCTCGATGAGATTGAGGAGTCTATGATACCCTTATCCTTCCGTACACTCTCTCTCTCTCTCTCTCTCTCTCTCTCTCTCTCTCTCTCTTCAGCCTGCACATAGGCAAGGTCAGCGCTGCATGCAGCTGCTGTCGGACGTTCTCACACTGGACTTGCACTGGACGGACTGGACTGAGCGCTGCCACGCCTGTTACCCCCCCAAGGGCTAGAGGGGTCTACTCCCTGGCGCACATGTTACAAGGTCGCTAGGAGCAAACAAGGTACCTACGAGTTCGTCTTTCACGTGCTCAAATACAGCTGTACCTGAACTGACGATGGTATCAAATACTCTGCCAACCGACTCATCCAACCTCCGGGTCACTATGCAGCATAAACCTGGCACTGCACTCTGGCGTTTGAAAAAACATCCGTAAGCTGTCTCAAGCAGATTAATTGAAGCTTTCCCGGCTGCGGTCTTCAACGACATCCCTGCTAGCGCAGCCTTTCTCCTCATCTTAAGTTCACAGGTGCTTGTACTCACGTCCATGGGGGAGGTCCCGTGAACAAGTCACCTTCTGAACGGTCTCTACAGTTTTCTCACACAAACCCGTCCAGAAGCCTGTCACTTAATAACCATCAATCCCTTTGCCAAGCTGCCGGCACAATGCCATGGAAAACTGCCCCCATGCCTCACAGCTCATTACCCTACCCTCTCACACCAGACATAAACAGATTCTACTTTGATTATTGATAGGTATTGATAGCTTAAGGGCCTGGGGAATGCACCGGGCTATCAAAATTTTTGTTGCCGTCAGCAGAGCAAATGTGCCTAATGCAAAACTGGGCAAATTGGCGATTAATTCAGCCACATTAATCAAGAATCATAGCATTTAATGTGAACTTTTCTGCTGTCGGCAAGTCAACGCCAAATATCTCGGAACACAAGTCGGCTAGCTGCGTGGAGACTCCAGCAATACTGATATCTGAAACTAGAAAAGCACAAAAGTATACCTGCTTGACTATTGGTCGCCACGACTCCAGACCCTGTTGGGAAGGTGGGGGATGCTACATCCATGTGATCATGCGAAGCTTACAACAAACGCACGCGCGTGCGCGCGCGCGCACACACACACACACACACACACACACTCACACGCGCATGCACACAGGCATGCACACTCATATGCACACTCACATGCGCATACACACCCATGTACCCATGCATGCACACTCACATTCACATACACACGCACGCACAGTCACATGCACATACATCCTCACACACATACACAAATACATGTACACACACACACTCATATATGCATGTTTAATGGCAGAAGTACCATACCTTCAAAGATGTTGGATCCATCATGCTAACTGCAAGTGAGATCCCTCTTGATGTTTCTGTACTTGCATTCAGTTTGGCCACCAAAATTCAAGCCTGAAGGGCTAAAGCTCTAGAAAGGTGGGAGCACAGCGCAGACAAGCTCAGCGCAGTGCAACCATGTCGGGCCCAGGCACAGCTTATGCACAGCCACGTTGGTACAAGACCTGGAGGTGAGCTCAGGCATAGATCATGAGATCAGGACAAAAGGTAACCATGCTCAGTGCTTTGAGTAGAAGCTTGTTTTACTTGTTGACATAGAGAGAGGCTTGGAGAATGTATGATGTGCTGGATCAACTCAGCATCAGCCTGCACAGGTCAGGTTGGTACAGGACAAGCTGGCAGCCATCCTGCAGGTTGATGCACAAGCAGGCAAGGCACGCAAGCTGCGACCATGACTTTGTAAGCATTCCTGCAAGAAGTCCCTATGCTGAGGCCTGGCTTCCCATGAATATGTGTTTGTGCTTTGTGCTTGTTCTTCGTGCGCGTGCGCGTGCATGACACCATGTGCACCAATGTAGCTTGCACAGCTTACACCACAGTGTCAAACCAGAAGGGCAGCGCTTTGTGCGCGTGCACGACAGCATGTGCACCAACGTAGCTTGCTCAGCTCACACAAGTGTCACAGCAAAGCGCAGTGCATCCATATGTCCCAGCTCCAGGCTTAACGTGGTCGGCATGGCGTGATGGTCAACATGCACATGCTTGCAGGGTGCTGGTGCCTGTGGCATTGCTGCTGGTCTTTCTATACTTCTACCTGGTGGCAGGGGTGTTAATATTGTACGATTACTACTGGTGAGTGCGACAGCAAGACTCATTTTAAGATGTGCCTTTGTGAATGACTGTTGATTGAATCAGAGTTGAAAGCAAGAGGGCTGAGTCAGCTCCCCCTGGATAGGGCGTCAATCTGAGAACAGCTTGCAGTGTCCTGGGAGGATGAGAAAGTGGAGACGCTGGGCTGATCATCAGTTAGGTGCTTCAGTAGATGGACTGTAGCCGGTGGCCACAAGCTCAGTCAGAATGAGTAGGTCACAGGCAACAGCGCTTGCACAAGCTCAGTCAGTATGAGCAGGTCACGGCCAACGGCGCTTATGCACAAGGAGACACCGCACTTCTGAATGCAAGGCTCTGCAGCAATTGCGGGTGCTGACCACGGAAGCACAGGGGGGTCTGTGACATGTTCAATTTGCCCGGAACTATTTTTGAATCAGTTCCCCAGAAGCCTGTGCCAAATGTTTCTTGACCCTAGGAAAAAATGCCAGACCGGGTGATTTGCTGCGGGTGTCATCTAAGAGATAATAAGTACTTGGAGCCTTGCCTGCAAAGTGGTTCCCATGATTGGGGGATTTCTTGGTCATATGGACATATCATTTTTCAGCATTGAGCTTACAAGCTGTTGCTTTGGAATTGCCATGAGTTAGGTGCATGGCTGCTGCAACTTGGAGCATGGTGTGCAATATCAATCAAGCCATTACTCCATCCTTACAATTAATTCAATCATCTTAATTTGAAAAAGCCTATATGACAGCCTTAAATTCAGTCTTATCAGTAGGATATTTGCTGTGGGGGATGGGTGAGATTCGTGCTAGAATACCACCTCACAGATCATCCAATTCCTCTGCCGTGCATGCCTCACCCGTTTTTCCTTCCTCCACCTTCAGCAGTTGCCCCTCCAAAAAAATCAGCTAAGCTGCCCTTGCTCAACAGGTACAGCTATGCAACCTGACCTTCAAATCCATTTGCCTCTCCATCCATCTATCTCAAACGGATATAGAGGGATCATCACTATTGCTCAACTATGCATCAAAACTGTAAGACCCTTCGCCATCTTCATCATCAAAAGGTCGAAGTCCATTTTCTTTCACCCAAAGTGAATTCTATTGCTAGAAGATCTAACTCAACATTGCTCACGTGCTTAAACAATCCGCACAAATTAAAATCTTCTTTGTCACTTCTTAAATCCAGGGAGACAATAGAATGGGCGGCTTTGGCAACATATTCAAATTAGTCAATTCCTTGCCCGCATGCAAGCACTTTCACCCAGAGCAATGAATCATGATTTGCACCCTGTAAGACGACGACCGTTTTCTAACACTATAGTGCAGGCTGTTTTTAGTTCCTTCTTGGCTGGAAACTCAAGTGGGCGATTCCCCTTGCCCTGGCCCGCAGCATGTATCATGGTGCATGATCTTTGATTCATGCATGCTGCTACCCTAACCATGGTTGTCCAGGGCAGCCTTAATCAGCCTTCTGCAAAGCTTCTAGGACTTGCAAGCTGTCGGGTCGTTCACGATAAGAGCATTCGCCGCTCCCGCCTGGCTCTTTAAGGGTGCATTTCAGTGAACTTTTGTCTGTGGCCAGGGCTTTCCCCATACCGACGGCCTGGATCACAAAGGAGACCAGAAAAATGACTGTGTCTGCCTCCCTTCCTCCTCACCCACACTCTGAATAAGGACAGGAGCTGAAGCTGGAGGGCCCAAGGTATCCGTGGAGGAGGCAGGTTGGGCAGGGGCCCCTTCCCTCGCCATTTCCTCCTTATTGCTGACTTAGAATATGCAGCCCAGAAATCAAATATTAGTCTTTCTGGACGCCCAGAAGGGGAAGCTATGAAAGTGCCGGTCAATCTGGACCAGCTTAGGCCGAAGTCGCAGGCCAAAGCTTTGTGAATATCTCTGGGGCCCGGCCGGGCTGAACTTCCCTGGCCTGGTGCTGACAATGGTGGTGGCCTGGTGCTGACAATGGTGGTGGCCTGGTGCTGACAATGGCCTGGTGCTGACAATGGTGGTGGTGGCGCTGACAATGGCCTGGTGCTGACAACGGTGGTGGTGGCGCTGCTGTTGTTGACGCTGCCTGTGCCGCCGCCGCCACTGCGCTGCTGCTGCTTTGTTGTTGCTGCAGGTGGTGGTTTGGGGGGTGGATGTGCTGAAGCTGCTAGAGGTGAAACTGATGCTGGTGGTTGTGGTGCTTCTGCTGCTGCTACTACGTAGGTGGACCTTCCGATCTGCAGGGGCATTCCGTCAGGCGGTGCCCAGCCAGGTTGCGCCAGGTGCAGTGCCCCTGGTGCCCAAGTTGATACACCAGACATGGAAAGACGACCAGCTGCCTGACAAGTGGAAGGAGGCCCAGAAGTCGTGCATTGATTTGCACCCAGACTACGAGTACAAGCTGTGGACGGACAAAGACGCTGAGCTGGTGGGTGTGCAAAGCCCTGTGCGCCCTGTGTGTCCTGTGTGCAGGGAAGATGCTGAATGTGGAGAATTCATGCCAGCACCTTTGGCTTCACTCAGGCGATCAAAAAGATGAGTGCCTTTTTTGCAATGGTCTGCATCTGTGCCTCCCGGCACACCATTTGTGGGCCCACTCCCCCCACGGTTGCCTGTGGATCCCCCATCTGCCCGCGAGCTCCGCTGCCTGCACGCTTGCTCTAGTCTGCCCTGCACAAAGCCATCTCAAACGCCCCTCCCCCTTTCGCGCCCCAGCTCTGACCTTGCCTCTGACGTGCCGCGCAGCTCATTGCCACCAAGTTTCCCTGGTTCCTAGACACCTACAAGTCGTACCCCTTCGGCATCCAGCGCGCGGACGCGCTGCGGTACTTTGTGCTCTATGACCAGGGAGGCATCTACCTGGTGCGGACACAGGCCCCCCCCCCCGCCTATGCGCTGCAAGGATATGCATACATCTTCATCTCCCAAGGGATGCGCAGCATGGGTCCAAAGGGACGGGCTCACAGGATGGAGCAGTGGCTAAGGCCTGGGGGTGTTACGTCATCCCCAGAGTCTGCACACAGGGAACCGCTTGCGCAGTTCTCTGCTCATGGGTGTGGATTAGCAAACACCGCGCCTTTGACGCGACCCTTGCCCGTCGAGGAATTTGGAAGCATCTTGTTGTCTCGGTGGCCATCCAGGGATCTCCCAAGGTCTGCGCTGCACACGCAAGCTAAACCCTGAGAACTTGCAAAATCTGCCCTCTTGGTCATGCCTGCTGGGCAGCTCTGCTGCCTCCCTGTTTTCTTGCACTTGTGCCACGAGCGCGTGATCCCAGACTCCAGCCCTGGGCACGAGGGCCCACATGGACCCATTTTGATGGCTGATGCTTGCTGCCTCTGCGCTCAGGACTTGGACGTGGTGTGCAATAAGAACCTGGATTACCTCCGCTATTTTGATTTTGTCGCACCCAAGACATATCCCATTGGTGTGAGTAATGGTGAGTATACGCACATCAGGTGCACGGCGTCGTGCAGCATGTACTTCAAAAGCATGCCCACGTGCACATGACAGCTTCTAGTCCTTCTAGTGTTCTGTGCCGCAACTTATGCGGCAATCAGCAACCTGCGTCCTGGGTACTTGGTTTTCGTTCTGCAGACATCTTGGTAGCCAAGCCTCAATCAGACTTTGCACAAAGGCTTGTCAACCAGCTGTCCTCCTGGAATTTGAATCTTTTCGTCAAGTGAGTCAGGGAGGGGAGGGTGTGTATGTGTGTGTGTGTGTGTGAGAGAGAGAGAGAGAGAGACAGAGAGGGAAACCATGGCACACAGCAGTTGTAAGCGCACTTTTCCCTTGCCTTGATGGTGATCAGTCAGTGAGACCAAATGTGATGCAGTCCTAGGAGTAGCTCATCGGAGCACATCAGGCTTGCAAAGCAATGTGCATGTATCCACTTGTGTGTGAGGCTTGCAGGTATGCAACCGTGATGTTTTCTACGGGACCAATGTTTGTGACCATCCAGTGTGCGCTGTATGCGCACAAGGACAAGCTCTCTGTCCTTCCTGTTGAGCTTTATGGGAAGTACAAGGTGCGTGCAGTCAAGGTACCGATGAGAGCAACGATACTAGTGCTGAGACAACGAGCAGGCCTAGGATAAATATGTGTGCTGTATTCTATGATGCGCACTTGTTGCAGCCTCCTTCTATGCGGCATGCTTCAGGGCCATACCACAAAGTATTCGGCAACTCTGATCTATCATGGAGATGATTGGTTGAATGCATCTTAAGTTCAATTCCGGTAAATTTAGGTTAATTTGATTTAATGGTTAATCATAGAACGGGGGGGGAGGCCCGCATTTTTATCATGCAAACATTTAACGCTGATCCTATAGGCAGCTATAAGGCAACCACAATTCTGCTGCAGCTTGTGCTGATGGGCGCACAGCATGTATTGAGTGCCACCCTCAAAATCCGTCATGCTTGAACCAAGCTCCCCGTCCATCCAATCCAGCGACCCTGAGTTGGAGAGTATTTATTTTCTTTTCTTCCTCGACACAACCCTGGGCGACACGCGTAATACAATGGTTGGGACAATCAGAAGCTACCCCGCAAGGGCACGCCAATCTGCTAAACCCAACCCTAGTTACGGCGGAAACGACCTTGTCTCTAGGAGATCCGACACCCAAGGGATGCTTTTTTGAAGATTAGTCTGGTACCCTCGCACCCTGCCAAGGGGACAGGGTACTCGGTTTATCAATCCACACTCAGCGAATACTGCCAAAGCGATGCTTACCAGACATTCAAGCAGCGCTTATTCTATGAAACCAATTGACGGCATTTGACTGGAACCGACTTTAAGAACATGATAATAAGAGGTGGACTGAAAGCGTCTTTGGAGGAACCCCGCTATCCTGTCACAACGGCAAGAGGTGCTCATGTCAGTACACCAGGATGAAATACTGGACAACAAGGAGGAGAGAGGGAGAAGGGAGATCTGTGGTAGAGCAGCATTTTTAAAACATGGATTTGCAGCAATCTTCCTGCCCAACCTGGATGTAAGACTTAAGGTACCTGTTGTTGCATGCACAAAATATAGGGTTTGATGGATGATGCGCATAGATGTAAAGGGCGTGAAGTGACTTAAAGGCCCTGAGCCAAGTGGGCGATGGACGACTAAGAATCGGGCATAGATCAGTTGCCAGGAGTTGAGCTGGCGGCCTACGCAGCCTCACTATTGGAGACCTAGAAATGAAACTTGCAGAGCATGTGTCTCCAAGTTGATGCCGCCTGACTGAAGGTGAATACAGGCTTGAGACATGCGGAAGTCTCCTCCTGGGCCACCTGCTACCTGTTTAATTCATGCTCATTCTTGCCTACAATCCTTGGCACTGGACCGACATTCCATTCCAACATCCCCAACCTTGCAGTCTCCCGTGCTCCCTGTCCTCTCTCATGTGCGCAGCTGACAGCAGATGCCATGTTCAAGCACTTGCATGGATCCAGCTGGCATGGGTCTGATGGCAAGTACATACTGTGGATTGACCGCAATCCCCTGATGTCTGCATCCATAATGCTGCTGCTGCTAGGCACAGCTGGAACGGGAGTGTTCGCCTTCTGCAGGTGAGGAAGGGCGTTGGCGCACGTTTAGTCCGGCATGTGGTAGAGAACTCTACAGAATTGAACTGTTGACTGGTTGCACGCGCTGCACACAGTGTAGGCACTCGCAGGGATTACCCTGACCACGAATCACCCTTAAACATCAATACATAGGGCCACTGGGCTGCAGGGATTGCAGGGAAACATACCAGCTGGCCTGCTTAGAGGCAGGAAGAGGAGTGCGGTGGCAGCATTGTGGTATTGCCCATATTGCACCTGCTCTTGTTGAAAGAGAGCACCTCGTGCATTCCTGCCTTAGCAGTGGCCAACCAACAGTGCAACTGTGTTTCAACAATGAAGTGTCAGTCATTCACCTCCTCTTCACAAACTGCAGGCACAAGAGCGTGCGTCATGCACCAGGGGTGACGCATGGGCTTGCGGGCGGCGGAGTGGGCCATGTAGGTGGGGTTGGGGGTTTGAAACGTATGACCCCTCCTTGACCAGCCCCTCTTAAGACCGGTGTGTCTACATAAGACACACGCAGAGGCCTGTCATGCTGTGCCCGCTAGGATGGCTCATAGTTGCTAGGTGTGGGGCAGGGCTCACACATCGTTGCATTTCATTTGTTCAGATGCGGACTCTGACAACTTCAGGCTATAACATGGTCCAGGGCTTGGCTAGATTGCATTAGGGTGTGTGATTCAGGATACAGCTTGAGCGTAGCGCAAAGGGCTTCTTCTCAGGTAGACTACTTCTCAGATACTAGCCTTATATTTTCTAGATCATATTCTCTAGACAAATTCTAGACAAATATTTCTAGAAACGAATATTTTCTAGAAAACACCTCAGCAAGCCCAGCAACATCTTCTGAAATGATACACAAAATGGAGCATTGCCATTGAGTTCAAGTTTGCTTTGGGGACGGGCTCAAAATGAATCTGACACCTGCAATGAAATGGAACATCTGGTCATTTGAAGGAGAATCTGAAAGAAAAATAGTGCACCTCCTCTGTACTGATTTTACCAAATTGGAAATGCACCTTGGCCATGACTCATGGCCAAGCCCGGAGCAGAAATTTTGATGGCGACAAATGAGCACATTAGTCTTTACATTTGCATCATAGGGCACGCAGTTATGGGCACCAAGATTTGAAATGTGAATACCACGTTTTCTTAGCTTGGATTGCACATTTATCGATCCTGCCAGGTCAGCCTCACTCAACTTGAGTCGAACACGGGCACGCAACTGAAACCGGCGCAAAGTCTTGCACTACATGCTCTTGGGCCTGTGGGAGGGCCTTTCAAGTGCTAGACCTACTAGGTATTTGTAATAGGGAAGCCATCCAAGATTTGTGCGTACTAGTAGTAGCCAGCCTCAGATGTGGTCTGCCTCATCTCTTTACACACCCGGTCATTTTCCCACCCCACTTCAGCAATACCAATGAAGTAAGCATGTGAATGGGAAGCGTGGTAACTGCTATCACGGCCATCATGGCAAAACATGGAGCACCCTTGGTGAGAACAATCTCAGAGCGCAACACCCTAATCATCATTTCACAGATGCTAAACAAAGCTTATCGAAAAATATACTGTCCCTCTCGCGAGCGCCATTGAGCTCTTATTCACTCCATTGAGCCCCACATGCCACAAATGTTGGACCATCATTATCCTTGGCCCCAGATATGCCATATCTATTTATTTGTGCTTATTCCTTTGTATTGTGGCTAAAACAAAGGTAAGACGGCAGAACATTGCCCTCTTGTTTCATTTTTAAGTTTAAAACCTTAAAAGTATGAATGGAATATGATATCATATGCTACAATGAGCGTAGAAGACACCCAAGCAAATTCACCAGTGAAAGAAGAAGAAGAGCCTTGTATGTGGCCTGTTGATGATAGGAAGCTGTGTGAGACAAGAGAATGTGCTGGGATGGAGGAGAGGCATGCGAATGGACATGAGATGGCCTCCTGCGGGAACTGCAAAGGCTCGGCACACGAGATCGTCAAGGATTTGGTCCACAAGCATTTCTGGTAAGTCGTAGTAGCCTGAACTTCCAGATCCCTTCAATGCGCAAGAGCGCGCATGTGCACGCGCGCGCGCGCACGCACGCGCACACACACACACACACACACACACACACACACACACACACACACACACACACACACACACACACACAC
>LKMJ01005693.1_pt1 | contig 11756 bp, 12 predicted proteins | sample 643391 | NCBI WGS metagenome assembly LKMJ01 (sample SAMN04112250, study PRJNA286221) | soda lake metagenome | biome: soda lake; feature: Kulunda Steppe; material: water; isolation source: sample PL-Br10 brine of Picturesque Lake | place: Russia: Kulunda steppe | collected 2010-07
GTAAGCACAGGAGACATGAATAACCTCGCACAAGCAACAGGAGCAAACATAGTAACAAATGTAAAAGACATAACAAGCGAAGATCTAGGCCAAGCAGGAACAGTAGGAGAAAAAATGATCGGAGGAGACTCAATGACCTTCATCAGCGACTGTCCAGAAGCCAAAAGCGTCTCCATCCTAATCAGAGGAGGCACAGAACACGTAGTAGATGAAATCGAAAGAGCAATGGAAGACGCAATCGGCGGAGTCGCTTCAGCACTTCGACACGGTAAAGTAGTAGGAGGCGGAGGAGCCACAGAAGTAGAACTAGCACAAGAACTAAGAGACTACGCAGACTCAGTAGGAGGAAGAGAACAACTAGCAATTAACTCCTTCGCAGACAGTCTAGAAGTAATTCCACGAACACTAGCAGAAAACGCAGGCTTCGATCCAATCGACACATTAGTCGACCTAAGAAACAAACACGACAACGGAGAAGTATGGGCGGGCCTAGATGTTTCATCAGGCCAAAGCGAAAAACTCTTCGATAAAGGAGTCGTAGAACCTCGCCAAACCAAAACTCAAGCAGTGACAAGCGCTAGCGAAAGCGCAGAAATGATACTCCGAATCGACGACGTCATCTCAGCTTCAGGATTCAATAACGAAGGAGGAGATGACGCAGGAGGCCCACCACCTGGAGGGCCAGGAGGAGGAATGCCAGGCGGAATGGGCGGAATGATGTAAAACTCCTATTCCTCCGCCATTAATTTCTCAAATTTTTTCTACAAAATAGTATCAAGATGTTCACCCGTTGATTATAAATACCGACAGCGGTAATTTCAGTGTAAAGAGGTTAGCAAATTTATCTATGTCTAATGACGAAGTACAGATTGGTTCAAGCGGAGATGAAGATTACGAAGTGGTCCCTGTAGGGCCAATAAGAAAACTAGAGAGAAGAATAGATGACATACAACAGGAAGCCCAACAAAACTCGGGTGGAGGTACACATGATGAGCTAGTAAGAGATGTACTAGATATAATGAAGTCCAATCAGAAAATCGTTAACGACATGACAGAAAGCACACACGAATTGAAAAACAGTGTAGAAGACCTCACTCATAAAATGGATGAAGTAGTAGATAATATGAACAATTTCATGGTCTTACTAACAGAGGCTTCAGAAATGGACATGGAAGGAGAAATGGTAGGAGACATGGAAGGAAGAATCGCAGATGCAATAGGAACAAAGATGGATGATGTAGCACAAGATATACAACATTCAAACCAAGAAGTAATAGAACAACTAGACAATATCAATTCTAGTTTAAGAAAGGCATACGCCTCTCAAAACAATAATAGCTCTCCGCCTTCGACAAACAGATCTTCTAATAATCAGAACAACCCTTCTCAAAGACGAAATCAGCCTCAAAGTATGAACACTGAGTCTCCACAGAATCGTGATTCAGCCCAGTCAAGAGGTCTCAATACTTCAGGTGATGAACGGATGGAGCGCTTGAAGGAGAAGTTTGGAAGCAAAGAATGAGTAGTAAGGGAGTAACTCCGGTAGTAGCTACTGTACTTTTGTTGTTGATCGCAGTATCTTCAGTAGCTTCAGCGTCCATATTCCTTGATGAGACTTTAGAGGATGTTAAAGAAGGGTTGGAGAATCAGTTGGAGCAAGAACAGAGTGAGAGAAGTACAGATATAAATATAGAACTCGTATATAATCAAGAGGGTTACATGCTAGCAGAAGTAATTAATACTGGCAGTATGTCCTTGGAGATCTCAGAAGGAGACACTAAGTTTTTAAATCTCTATATTGATAACAAACCCGAAAAATGGGAATATGTTCATGGTGAGGAATTCAAAAGCTCTCTCGACCCACACGATACGGCTATTCTAAATACAACTGCTGAATTTCCTGAAATAAACGAATCTAAAGAAATATACTTCAATGCGCCTTATGATACGTCTGACAGTTATCTGTGTCTGAATTCAGGCGAAGAAGTTTGCTGATATGAAATATGAGTTTATTTTTAGCTAATAATTATTTAAGCCATAATTACAAATATCTTAACAGATACTCAATGAAACATAAACAGAAAGGGGTAACTCCAGTTATAGCCATAGTTTTGCTCATAATGATTACAGTTTCCTTAGTAGGGGCAATCAATTATCAAATTGAAGATTTGACTCAAGATCCAGATACCGGATTTCTTGATGATCACAATATAAATATACAAACGGCAGTGCGACAAGGAGATACTCCAGGAGAAATAGCGCTTAGAGTCCAGAATTCGGGTAATCAACAGTTAAATTTACTTGAACTGGTGCGAATAGAACTAAGTGTGCCAGGAGAAGAAAGATTGCCTCCTCAAACTGCCGCAGAATCTTTTGAAGAGCTGGAAACTTTAGGAGTCCAAGAGTGCTTTACTCAAGATTTAGATAATGAAAAACAGGTTTTGGAACCAGGGCAAATTATAGTATGTAGCACTGGAATAGAGATGGTGAATCCCAACCAGGAAACTACTATTCACATAGTTGAGTCTGATACGGGACAAGAAATAGACTCTTACTCATGTAATCCATCTGAGAGTTTGAGTCCTACCTGTTAGAAATTTCCTTTTATGGAAATCTTCCCTTTATTTTATATTCAATAATTAGACAATAAAGTTATGGAAGGGCAAACTCAGGCGGTTTCAGCTGTTCTGATGACCGGCATAATTTTAGGAGCTGTATCAGCCGTTTACATATGGGGAGCTCCATTATTAGAAAAACGTGAAAGCCAGGTTAAGGCCCAGCAGGTAGAAAGTGATGTTACAAAATTAAAGAGAGAAATAGAGAGTTTAAGTAGTGCTGGAGAGGGTATAACTTTAGAGCAACAGATTAGACTAGAAGCAGGAGATATAACAGTAAATGAAAGTCAAAACTATATAGAAGTAGTAACTAGCCATGAATCTGATTATCCTTCTGGTTCTTGGACTCTGATAGAAGGAGATAGTTTTCAAGGTTTATCTGTTACAGAAAGTAAATATGGTATTAAAGCTGAAGAAAAACCTAGTGTTGTGATCGCTAAGTCAGATTCTAGCTCTAAAACTACTTATAGGCTAGATTTTAGAATAATTAAGGACCCAACTTCCAATCGAGCAGAGCTAATTGATTTAAGCTCTGAAGGACCAAATATGGTTTCTGGACAAAATGTTATATTGGCTATCAAGCAAGAAACTAAAGTTGATGAGATTGCTCTAGAAGCAAATGTTGGAGGAGATAAACACAAAATAGATTTAGAAAGGCATAATGTGAGGATAGATTTACAATGAAAGGCCAGTATCTTGCTGTTGAGTCTGCCTTGACACTAAGTCTGGGTTTGATCACTGTATTAGGCGTTGTGACTATAGCTGACAGCTATAGCTCTCAGGTTTATGATACTACTGACGGATTCGAGGCCAAAATAGTCCAAGCAGAAGTTGTAGAGAAAATGAATAACCTGAAAGTGGTAAATGGGGGATCACATACTAATATTAATTTACCAAACCAATTGTCTAATAGAGAATACTTAGTTACTGGTGGAGAAAAATTAACAGTAGAAGTTGAAGGCAAGGAATATTCTACTGAACTACATTCAGAATATAATCTAAGCGGGTCAGGATCTGGAGATATAAAACTCACTCAATCGGATGGAGAATTCATAATCTCAGATAGATAAAAACTTCAATATCAAAACAAAGGTGAAAAATAAAATTGAGCTTTCAAATCAATAGTCTTGTTAGAAGACTTAGGAGAGTTAGGAATCCTGAGGAATATGAAAAAAAGGAAGAAGCAGAAGAAGATGATAAACAAGGAGTTCCTATACCTGAATCAAACGATTTCAATCCTGATATAGTCGAGGAGACAAAAAATAATGAAAAGCTCATAGGGACTGATATTTCTTATCCTCTAATACCTAATGACCCTGATGAAGGAGAGAGAGTATATGCCTGGGCTCATATAACTTGGGATGAAAATAGTAGCGAATTGAGATATGACGTTATAGAACCTAATTTATCTAAAAGAACTGGGGAAAAACTGGAGAGAATCAAGGAAATTCTGGAGAGAAATTTTGATATAAGCCTGTCTGAGTTAGATGGTCACGAAATTGACAACTATCTTTACAATAAGATTGACAAAATAGTCAGGAAATACGATATATCGATTACTGAAGAGGAAAGAGAAATAATCAGGTACTATACTAAAAGAGATTTCTCTGGACTAGGGAAGCTACAACCTCTAATGAATGACACTGAAATAGAGGATATTTCGTGTGATGGAACCGGCATACCAGTGTACGCATATCACAGGAATCCGAAGTTCGGCTCAATTAAAACTAATATTCAGTGGTCTCAACAAGATGAATTAGATAAATTTGTCATGAAATTAGCACAGAGATGTGGTAAATCTATTTCTGTATCTAATCCCCTGCTTGATGGGGCGCTTCCTAATGGTTCTAGGGTCCAAGCAACTCTAGCTACAGATATTGCGAGGAAAGGATCAAATTTTACTATTAGGCGTTTCACTGAGGATCCATTAACTCCCGTAGATATGATGGAGTTTGGGACAGAGAATGAGCAGATGTTGAGCTATCTTTGGACATTAGTAGAGCACGGAAAATCAACATTAGTTTGTGGAACTACAGGCGCTGGAAAGACATCACAACTAAACGCGCTTTCACTCTTTATTAAGCCAGAGAAAAAGATTGTCTCAATAGAGGATACTCCAGAATTACGTTTGCCTCACAATCATTGGATACCTGAAGTAGCTAGATCCGGCTTTGGCTCAAGTGCAAATGATGGTGGCGAAGTTTCGATGGATAACCTTTTAAAAGAGTCCTTACGCCAGAGACCAGAATATATAATAGTAGGAGAGGTTCGTGGAGAAGAAGCATATATTCTTTTCCAGCAGATGGCTACAGGTCATACAGGATTAAGTACTATACATGCGGACAGTTTAGAAATGCTTAAGAACAGGCTAACGACTGAGCCAATGAATCTATCTCCATCTCTTATTGAGACTTTAGACTGTGTAATGGTTATGAAAAGAATAAGAAAAGGCGGATCATATGTTAGGAGAATCTCTGGAATATATGAGGTAGTAGGTTACAATCAACATCAAACTATAGATGCGAACAAGGTCTTCGAATGGGATCCTCAAGATGATGAGTACAATATCAAAAATAAATCTTATTTAGCTCAGGACATTGCAGATCAAGAAGGCATATCTTACGATGAAATAAAAGAAGATTTGAAGAGAAAACAGCATGTATTAAATTATATGAAAAATGAAAACATTAAAGATTACAGAGATGTTGGCGATGTTATTTCAAGATACTATTCGAATCCAAAATCTATTATGGAGGAAATCGGAGAAACATTTAATTCCGAAGATGAAGAATTAAAAATTAACGATGCTTGAAGAATATTCAAAATTCTGCTATAAGATAGCTGGAGGAGCTGGTTTAGTCTTAGAAAGTTATTTTAATAGTCTTAAGCCAAAACTTACAGAGGCAGGATTAGATATACCTTTGTCTGAGTACTTAAGCATGGTTATTTTCACTATAGGGTTAATGGCAGTTGTAAATTTAGTTTCAGCTTCTTTTGTTTTCTTATTTGTCAGTAGTTCAAGTTTACTTCTCGCATCCCTTCTGGGCTTAGCACTAATGCCTTTATTGACTCTAATATTATTTTATACATATCCATTTATACTGATTAAACAAAGGTCGGCCAAAATTCGAGATGATCTGCCGTTTGCAACTATTTATCTTTCAACCTTGGCCGGTAGTGGAACGTCGCTTCCTGAAATGTTTAAGAATATTGGAGATGTAAATGAATATGGTGAAGTATCAAAGGAGGCCCGTAAAATATCCAGAGACATTGAAACTTTTGGAATGGATATAACTGAAGCTCTGGGAAGGTCAGCTGATAGAACTCCTAGTCAAGAATACAGAGAATTGATGAGAGGAATGAATCATACTATAACAACAGGAGGTTCTTTGACAAAATTTTTGAATCAACGCTCAAAAACCCTTATGGGACAATACAAAAGAGCTATAGAAGAATACTCTGAAAAACTTTCTATTATCGTTGAAATTTATATTACTTTAGTAATTGTTGGTTCAATTATTTTTACTTCAATGAGCGCAGTTATGAGTTCAATTTCCCAAAGTCTATCTTATAGCCAGGCAGTAGGGGTTCAGATATTCGCAATATTTATTGTTCTGCCAGGAATATCTCTGATATTCATAATATTGGTTCGAGGTTTGGCGCCCGGAGGGATAAGATGATAGAATTTTTCCAAGAGGAAGAATACCGTACAGGTTACTCTAGGGCAAGCAAAATAATTTTAGGAGGATTTTTAGTAGGTCTAATCTCAGTAGTTATTGGTGTAGTTAGTTTCTATAGTATTTCAAATCAGATAGGAGGGATTTTCGTTATAATAGGATTAATAATCATGACTCTCCCGTATTCCATAAGTTCTTACCTAAAGAGCCGTGCTACAAATGAAATGGAAGATCAGTTTCCTGAATTCCTAATGGATTTAGCAGAATCTAAGAGAGGAGGTATGACACTAGTAGATTCATTTGAATCTGCAAAACATTCTAACTATGGAATGTTAAATCCAGAAATTGAAAAAGTCCATAATCAGCTTACGTGGGGTATACCCTTTCCTGAAGTAATTGAAAGATTTTCAGATAGAATGAAGGACTCTCCAGTTATACAGGAGTCTCTATCAATTATACTACAAAGTTACAAGAGTGGAGGGCAGATTACCGCAACTATTGAATCTGTAGCAGATAATGCCCAAATGATAAAAACTATTACGCAAGAGAAAAGATCTCAGTTGAAGCCTCAAGTTTTTGTAATTCATTTTATCTATTTCCTATTTATTGGCATTACTGTCGGGATATATATTCTGATCCAGCAATTGCTGGGTCTTGGAAGTCCGGATCCAGGAACTATAGATAATGTTACGCAGGTCATGGGGGAAGATGGAATGTACAATTTCTGTAATGGAGATATACTTTATGCTCAGCCATTCTGTAATATAGCACAGATTTTCGGATTTGTTCCGCCTGAAATAACCGATCTTGGTAGTTCTCAAGCTGAGGAGCTTGCTTACGGTCAAATGGCTTACTACAAATCTGTTTTATTCTCGATGTTAATGGTACAAGGTATTTGTAGCTCAGCTGTAGCAGGGCAAATCAGTGAAGGCAGTCCTAGTGCAGGAGTTAAACATGCTTTAATTATGTTACCGCTGGCATTTATCGTATTTATGCTCGTCGTAAGGCCTATGGGGTTTTAAATCATGAAGAAAGCACAAGCTACACTTGAATTTCTAGGAGGATTTACAATCTTTATTCTATCAGTGATAGCTGTCTTTTCGCTAGCTGCAGATGAAGTATCCCAATTTAATGAGTATGCTCAAACTGCTGAGAAAAATCTTGAAGCCAAAGCTACAACCGATTTATTGCTAACTTCAAGTGGTCAAGATGTTGAAGGTAATGCTAATTGGCATGAAACCTCAGTGGAAGTCGAAACAATAGGGCTAGCGGATGATTATATGGTTGTTAACCAAGGCAAACTTGACTCTTTTACGAATTCTAGCGATGAAGCTGATGTTCATAGTTATAACTCGCTTGTAAATGATTTGGAGCTGGAATATAATTATCATTTCAGTTTTAGGAGGTTCCCTATAGTTGAAACGCATCGTACATTTGAAAAAGGCAATCCTCCTAATAAACCAGCCATAGATGAGCCTAATACTGATTTTTACAATAAGAGTGATAATAGAGTTCACTATGGAAATGTAAGTCTTCAAGGACAATCAGTTAACTTTTTGGTGGTCGGACACAATGGGGAATACAATACTACTTATGTGAAAATCAATAGCTGGGACTTTAATAGTGATAAGAATATGTATGGGGAGAGGGATAGTATTGAAATCCTTGATACGGGAAATTTAGAGCAAGATTTTGTAATTGAAAACATTCAGAATCGTGAAGATAGACCTGGCGCATCAGTAGTGCTTAGTTCTGAAATAGGGGAATTTGGTAGAAGTAGAGAGACTATTGATCAGAACGTAGAAAAATTAAATAGATATCCGATTCTAAAAAATAATGAAAACAGCCGAGAATTAATGAAAGTTGAGGTGCTAGTCTGGTGAAAGGCTTAGGATATGCTCTGGAGGCAATGGTGGCTATAACTATTATCGTTCTATTTGGAATAGGAGCTGTTCAAGTAGATTCTCCAGATCACAACTGGTCTGAATACCAAAAAGAGTTGGCTGTACAAGATATAACCTTCTCAATGCAGTCTTCAGGAAAGATTGAAAGGTTCATACAGAGAGGTGAGGTGGGCTCTCTTCAAAGCTATATTACAGAAGTATCTGATAGAGATATGGAGGTCTCCGGAGAAGTATCTGGACTGCCATTAACTGATATATCTATTGGTTATTACGCGAAAGAGAAGGACAGACATGAGATAGAGATAGAGGAAGCTTCTTTAAATCTTAGTTGTAAGATAGAGACGCTTGAAGACGAGTTTGGCGATATTGAAGAAGATTCTATCTATAAAACAAGGAATACAACTGAAAGTGATTTAGCTCACGAAAGTAACTACGGAGTTAATCTTTACTTTGCCAACACTACTGAAACCAAACAGAGAACATCGGGATATGATGCTCTCTGGGTTGATAATAGCACTAGCTGTGAGTTTTCAGAAAATGATGGACCTTTTAACATAAATGATATGTTCCACTGGGCTGATGAGGATAATGAAAGCAATAGTAGCTATTATGAGTTCAAAAAAGTTGATATAGATGAAGAAACAGCTCATCTATATAATGCTACTAAGGCCCATCGACTAAAGAACCAATTTAAAAAAGACATAACTGGTATAAGTACGGAAGTCAGTCTAGATATCGTAGACTTTGATGAAGTACAGTCTAAGGATTTTACGACGTTAATATTCTCTGAATCAGCTTCATTACAGGATATGGATCAGAATAAAGATATAGTTAAACAACATATGAATGATGGATCAGTTCTTCTACTCGTAAATCCATCAGAAGCCGAGTTTGAGGAATCAATTATTCTAAATCAAAGTAATCTTGAGTGGATGAATGTAGATTATAAACAAAGCTATAGTTCTAAGGAGTTAACTAATGCTACTTTCTCGTCAAGAGAGGATTCTCTGTCAATTGAAACTTTTTATAGAGCTCAAAAAGGCGATGTAGATGGTTTGAGATTGAATCCTCCGGGCAAATTAATTTCCAACTATAGTATCATCAACGAACCTGTCGAGACTGTTTATTCTGAGCAAGAAAGTTATGATATTCAAGATTACCGTAACGTGTACATCGATGACTTTGAACATGATGCTGCTGCTGATTTTAACCCAACTAACTGCGTTTACGATGAAGAAAGTGATTTAACTGAAGCTGAAAATGTTAATGTAGGCGACTTAGAGAATAATTTTGATGTAATCAATGTGGGTTTAGATGATGACTGTAATGAAAGAGGATTGGTGTTCAACTTTGGCGAGGGTTATGATTCCAGAGTTTATGTTCACAATGAAACTATTTTGATAGGCGATACAGAGTATAGAATAGTGATTGAAAACGCTTGTTCTGAGTATAAGGACGGGGGATGTGCTGAGCTAGAGGCGATAGGCAATAAACCGGTCGAACTAATGCCTCACACAGACGATTCCGAATTTGGCTCTAATAATCAAATGGCGGCTTTAGGTTATCGAGAAGAATATGATGAAGAACAGCTAATGATGATAACATCCACTATTTACTGGCTAGAATTAGAGGAATATGAGTTCAAAGGCTTAAAACAGCAGAGTAGTCTACACAGCTCTGCCAAAGGCGGATTATATGAGGATGGTGTTTATATACCCTATGAAATTAATTTAAGGTGGTCAGAGTGAAAGGACAGTTCATGGTAATATCCGCAATTGTTGTAAGTTTAACGATAATGACAATAGGAACAACAATTTCTCAAGCCCAGGATATTAATATAGAGCCTGAGGATACTTCTTATGATATACAGTATCTTGAAGATGAAGCTGAAAGATTAACTAGTGGGGGAGATCCTTCTGAGATTGAAAGGCATAACTTTAGGAGGCTGGTTGAGAAGACAGAATATAAAACTGAAGTAAATTATGATTTCGATGAGGATTGTTTTGATACTGTTCTAGAATCTTCTGATGAAAGATTTGAATTGTGTTTAGGCTAAAAATTATAGTTAGGATATATTAGAATTTTGATATGAATTCTATTTCATCTTCTTCTAGTTCCAGCTGTTCCTTTAAATCAGGGTTATGTTCTATCAGGTCTGAATAGAATGGTAAGTCTGTTTTCACATCTTTCTTCGATAGCCTTAGTTTCTGCCCTATTTTAGTTGTTATTGTATCCATTTTTTGTCTTGAGGCTCTAGAGGACCCCATTTTCTTTATTTTGGAGGGGTATTGGTATTTTGTCCATCCCTTGTATTTTTCTTCTTTGCTTAAAGCTACTCCAACTGTTGAGAATTCGTATATGTATTTCATTAGGCTCCAAGCCATTCGTTTTCTTATTCTGCCGTTAAATAGGTCAGCTTTGGATATCCATTGATATGCTTCAGCGTTGTCTCTGGGTTTTTTGTATTCTCTTGGTATGTTTTCTCTGACCCATTGCATGAATGTTTCTGCGTCTTCTTCTAAATTATTTGAAGCTTGACGGGCATTTTCAGCATCTGTTGTTTTGAATATTATTTTAAGTGAATCAAATATTTCTTGACGTGAGTCTCTCTGTGAAATCTCTTGGACGTGCTTTTTTTCAAGCTTGTCTCGGCCTAGGGCGGCTTGCTCTAAGTCGTTGATTGCCGAACGCATCTGGCCTCCAGCCCTGCGGGCGATCATTTTAACAGCTCGGTCATCGTATTCGATACCTTCTTGGTCCAATACCTGCTTCAAGTGAGCATTTATTGAATTGGTATGTACTGAATCCAATTTTATTTCTTTAGAAATATTGCGTAGAGGCCTTATCTTTTGGTCATAAGCATCGTTAGCAGTTAATATAACGGGGAAACGGCTTTCAGTTACTATAGTTTTAAGCTCGCCGACACCTCCTCTATCGCCGCCTCCCATTCCATCAACTTCATCTATTAGGATTAATTTATTTTTCCCGAAAAATGAGGCTTGACGTGTGGCCTCTTTCAGTTCTTCTTTCAACTGTTTTTTAGTTCTAACGTCTGAGGCATTAGTCTCTACAAGCTCTAGGTCAAAATCATTTGCTAGGGCTTCAGCTATAGATGTTTTTCCGGTTCCTGCCTGGCCATGAAGGAGTATGGGTTTATCGCCTACTTCCCAGTTATCTAACCATTTTTTGAGCTCCTTTTTTTGGTTAGATGCTCCTCTATAGTCTTCTAATGATTCTGGTCTGTATTTTTGTACCCACATAAAAATTTTTCTATCCAGTTATTTTGGTTATATTCTATTGGTTTTTTATTCCTTCTAAAGAGGCCATTTGAGCTAGAAGCGCCTCTATCTGTACATCGGCACTTGCTCCTTCAGTTATACGGAACTCGAATTCTCCTAAGGCTTCGGCCATTTCAAGTTTCTGGCTATCAGGGATTTCTAAATTGTAAAGTTCCCTGTGGATTGAGCTTACTATGTCTTGGCCGTCTAAACCTCTTTCTATCATTAGGTCAGACAACTGGTCTCTGGCTTCAAGGAAATTCCCGGAAAGAGTTTGATTCA
>LKMJ01005694.1_pt1 | contig 11755 bp, 9 predicted proteins | sample 643391 | NCBI WGS metagenome assembly LKMJ01 (sample SAMN04112250, study PRJNA286221) | soda lake metagenome | biome: soda lake; feature: Kulunda Steppe; material: water; isolation source: sample PL-Br10 brine of Picturesque Lake | place: Russia: Kulunda steppe | collected 2010-07
AGGAGTGCTCCAGGCTCCAGGGAGGAAGGTTACAATTAATCGAAGAGAAGAGATCCAGTCACAACAACAAATATCAACCAACCAACTAACTGCAAATGGATAGTGACACTGATTTGGCAATGACACTGATCTGGCATGACAAGCGCCATTGAAACCCATAACTTACAGCACAGATGTCAGAGATGCAGTGAGAGACTTCATTGTTAGGAGTATTAAGAAGTCTGGTAAGGTTCAAGTACATTGCAGAAGTCTGGAAACTGGAACACCCTGAAAAATGTCAGACCTTATGTCACGCCAGATTAGCGCAGTGCCAGATCTATGCTTCATTGTGACCCGTAATTTGGTTCAGTCAGGTGGCGGAGTATTTGATCCTGTGGTTAGTTCAGCTATAGCTATATTTGAGCAAATTGGGTGAAATGGCCTTGCGTGAGTCGGAAAGTCGACTATCCACCCTCGCAACCTGTGGGTTCAGGGTTCGAACCTCACTGGAGGCCACAACCGGCTAAGCTGCCCTCGTTCGGCGGATACAGCCTTGAAACCTTACCTTACCTTGCGCGAGTCTGGTTTGAATGCAGCAATCTCTGAGCGTGGCACCTTCGACACTAATTAGAAGTACTCTTTCTCAGAAATAGCTGAAAGAACAGTTAAGGCGATCATGATGGTCGGCAAAGGAGCCACTGAGGGAAATGTTATGTACACAGGTGTTGACATTGAAAAGCGTGTGACAGAGTAAGACCTGGTCAGATCCTCCAAGACTCTTGTAACTCGGAGTCGCAAAGACTACCTTCTGTTGGAGGTCCCAACTTGGTTGAACCCCATCACTGCTAGCATCATTGAATAAAACATGTATCAAAACCAGATTCTATCATCCCAGCAAATAAATGGCCCCTGCATATGTGGATATTACCCTGGGGGACAATAGGTTAGGTTAGGTTAGGTTACATAGCTGTATCCGCCGAACGAGGGCAGCTTAGCTGAAACCAAGAAGGCCTGCAACCTGGGCCTAATCTAAAGGGGCGCAAACTCAAGAAGAAAGGGGGGGCAATAGGCATGGCAGCGCTTCCAGTCCACCTTGTCTGCCCGCTGCCGATTCAAGTGCGACATGCACTACTAGTAGTACTGTGTGTCTTGGTCAGCTTTTAAGCTTGCCAACCATAGACTGCGGGCTAGAAGGACAGTCCAGGGTATAAGAGACTCCTCAATCTCATCACCGGCACTGGACATCAGTGGCACGGGCAACCCGTTGTCTTGGTGTAGACTGTTGTCGTCAGCAGCAAGTCCACGCACTATTGCACCATGGCCCACTGATAGTCACTATCATGTCGTTAGTCCGGTTGGTTTGCAGCAGACCCTCAGCGTGAGAATACGCCTCAATATAGAACAAGGGTCACCAAGGAAGGCATGTCAAACAAGGACGAAGTAAAAAAGGAATGGCTATGGTGTGAAGGGAGAGCATTGCAAGTACTAATGCCTCCCTTTCATCATGGAAAAACTTTTACCTAAACTTCCAGAGGATCCAGATTCAAGCATCTAGGGGGCAAAGGAGCCTGCTTGAGAACCTTTTATTGTAAGCAACAGCAAGAGCTTACCAGAGAATTCGTCACTGATGTGTAATGCCTGAAAGGCTCATGAGTTCACCATTTGTCCTGCCACAATCTTGCACCCTCTGCAGGTCAGTCACATGACGGCAACGATGTCCCATGCGTGCAGCAACATCACAGACAAGGCAGGCAGAAATACAAATTAAGGAATAATACCAAATTGTGAAAGTGTCAAAGGATTGTAATGAACTGTCTTCCATATTTTCCCCAAAACAGCTCAAAACTCGTGACAACACAATTGTGGGTCTTTAGAAGACTACTGCATTTAATGTACTCGAATGTTTAGAGTACACGACGAGTCTGTAACCATGGCAGCAAGCTCCGCGCAGCCCTCGGTCGAAACCAGTGTCTCATTTGTCAGTGAGGAAGAGTACAGCGGAGATGAAGTAAGCTTGCGGCCCAACCCTCCCAAAACCCAGCCCAAGCCAAGCCAGGCAATCAGCAAGACAGGTCCAAGTCCTAAGAGCGAGAGCATTGAGTTGAGCAGTTCTGATTTAGGTGAAGAATCAGGTGAAGCAGGTGAGTTGCGTGTATTATACTCTCCTATTCCCTCCTAAGCTGGGTAGTCCTGACGAAGTCCTTATACAGGTTTGACACAAACCTCTTGCTTCTTCGCAGGTCCGAGGCCCCATACCACCAAAAAGACCAACACAAGAGATGGAGTTAGCAAGCAGCAATACAAAAATGTTTCGAGCAGCATCCCCCCCAGCACAACTGGTCAGACCTCATTTGCTGAAACAGGCAAGGGTCTGCCGTGACTTGCGAGCAAGGGAGGGGGACATTGCTGTTCTCCCTAACCATGTTTTCAACATCATGAGCCGTCTACAATTGCATTATCATTGCTCTTGCTGACCATGTTCCATTCAACATGTGCGAGAATCTTTTACTAGTCAGCATACCCTTGCTTCATCTATTTTGCTCTGCTTGCTTCATCTTAACCGCCTCTTGCCATGATGCAAAATATGTGTGGTGAGCAGGAACCTCGGGCATGAGCTCCAGTGTGCTGGGGGAGCAAACAAACCTGGGAAGCTCGGCTGAGAGCAGCAAGCCTGCAACCCCTGCTGCGGGTGGCAGTGGGCAAGTCCTCAACCCTCAGCCCCAAAAGGAGCAAGGTCGCACCACTCCAAGCGGCTTTACTTCCTCCGTACCAGGCACCAGCTACAACAGCAGCTTTGAGGAGGGCAACATTAGCTACGGGGAATCTGGCAACGCCACTCCGCGCAGGCCGGCGTCGCCCCCCCCTGCAGGTGCTGCTGATGAGCGGCAAGGACTGGCAGAGGGTGCACTGGGCCAAGCCTCCCAGGGTGATAAACAGAGGCACAGACCAACACAGGGCGATGGTGCAAGCCAGCACAGCAGTGACTCGCAGCACCAGCATCAGCAACAAGATCAGCAGCGCAAGCAGCAGCAGCAGCTGATGAGCACCTCTGTTGCTAGTTTGGAACCGTCACAAACTCCGCAGTTGCCTCCAGGACTGAGGTCGGGAGCCAGGGAGCCCCTTGACCCTGCAAGTGAGTGCTGTGTGCGTGGTGATGGTGCTGATGACCCTGCGGGTGGGTGCTGTGCACATCGCAATGGTGCTGGTGACCCTGCAAGTGAGTGCCGTGTGTGTGGTGATGGTGCTGATAACCCTACGGGTGGGTGCTGTGCGCATCGCGATGGTGCTGATGACCCTGCAAGTGAGCGCTGTACACATCACAAGAGTGTTGTTGGCCATGCGAGCTGCTGCGCCAGCCACTTCACGTGGTACTGCGAGCTTAGGGCAGCAGAAGCCAGCTGGGGCTGTCACTCTTTCCTAGTGCTTTTGTGTTTTGTCATGTGCCCCTTCTTGCTGGGCACAGAGTCATGCCAGCCTTGGAATAATGCTGGAAGCTGTGTTAAACTGTGCCTGTTGGCCACAGAATTTTGCTGCACACTGAAAAGCGACTGAGCGCACAAAGTGAGGTGCAGCACTGCCTGTGCCCATGCATTTGTGCCCAACTTGGGAGGTGCAGGCAAGCACAGATAAGGTAAGACAAGGCAAGGCAAGCACAGGCAAAGCAAGGTGCACCAAGCAACTGTTGCTCAGTGCCACCAAGCACATAGATGTGCAGGTGCAGATGGTGGGCAAGAGCCCAGAGGCATTTCAAATACTCGACATGATTTGCAGGCCCATGCTCCTTAAGTCTTTCTTAAGCACACAATACCATATAAGAAACCCTGTCTACATTTGCAAAGTTGGGAGGAATTTGAAGGAAAACTTAAAAATGAGAAGTCTTCCTTCACCCTTTTCACGCATTCTGCTGCTGTGTGCAGGCCTCCAAGCAGCTCTGCAGAAGCAGCAAGAGGCTAGAGAAGAAGCGGAGAGAGCTATCAAGCAGGGTGGACTGAGCAGCACCTGTGGCGAGGTGTGTTAGGGTCGGGCTTTCAGACTGTTCACTTTGTACATGGGTTCACCTGAGGATATTCATGCCTTGAGCAGCGAAGGGACATCTAGCAGGGCTTAAGACTTGCACTAGGCTATGCTCTCATAAGACATGCCACTGTTACTTCGCTCTGCCTCAACGCTATGCCTTGGTGCTCATTCCCTCCCCTCTTTGCATCCGTGTGCTGCACACTTGCAGACTGGTGTCGACATCCCTTCACCTCTTCAGCTCTTTATGATGTATGACAGAGACGGGTATGTAATGCCAGGTTTGCTTGCAAGCTGTTTCGTGCCTATGAGATGGTGTGTGCATATTGCCGATCAAAGCCTGGCACAATCTGACGGGGCCGGCGCATGATAAGCTGTGTACTGCTTGGTGCAAACTATATGTAAGAAGAAATACGGAGAAGTTCCTCCAGCATGAGCTCCTGCATTGCTACCAGAAGATCACATAGCTACAAATGAGGCCAATTCACCAGACAAGGGCTTGGGGCGAGTGTAGTGCAGCACTGAGAAAGGATACAGGATCTCCAATTGTATGTTGGGGTGCGTCCAAGGCCTAGTAGAAGGTTAGCTCAATCGCACATGACGGTTTAGGTATGTGCCAGAAGCAGGCATGATTTCCACTGATCTCCAATTGTATGTTGGGGTGCGTCCAAGGCCTAGTAGAAGCTTAGCTCAATCGCACATGACGGTTTAGGTATGTGCCAGAAGCAGGCATGATTTCCACTGAAGCCACTCAGGACTAAGGACCTCACAGGGCCTGCATGCATGGCCCAGTGCATGGCGTCTGGTAGCCTGTACTGCTTGAGCTTCCATGCATTTCTCAACCATGATTGAGTGAGATTGAAGCATGACCATGATGGACCTGTTTGTGATGGACCATCATTGATGGTATACTGTATATCCGAATGTGTGTCTGTTTCCTAACATGTTGCTCCTACTGATGCTGTTGTCCTCTGTTTTGAAGGAGCTGTGCCATGGGAATGGAGGAGTTTGGACAGATGCTGTATGACCTAGATGGAATGGATGTAAGTGATGCGGGCAGATCCCTATCATCAAGGATCAGTCCTGTGTGTCAAGTTCCAAATAAGCACCATCTGTATGATGTCGGATGTCTGTGCTAGCTAGGACTAAGAGAGCTCAAACGTGTCTTGAGCAAGCTTTTAGAAGCAAGCCCATCTTCTTGACTGCCGTTCAGAATTTACATTTAAATTCAGCCTCTGTCATAGCAATGACATGCAGCATAGTGAAAGAGTTGCTCTCTGCTATGTTTGCAGGAAGTACCAGAAGCAATCAGGAATAAGTACATTATAGAACAATTTGACATGGCAGATCTGAATCACGACGGTGTTATATCTGTTGATGAATTCTACTTCTATTTCTACCGAGAGTTGTGCTTCAAATTCCCTATTCTTCGCTCAGGCGTTAATCCAGGTAAAGGGGATACTATTTTGCCTTGACTCAACGAAATAGAAGCAATGATGATCAATATTTTGTCATCAATGTTGAGAGTATGTTATCTTTGATCTTTTCTGTGAGTACTCTTATGATTTTGCTTGCATTTGTCAATTTGAATTAGTATATGATGTAATTCAAACGATTGGCCACACTTGCAAATTTCAAGTTAAGCAGTAAACCAACATTTTTTGCTGAACTCCTTCTTGGTGTCCATGAAGGAGCGGATCTTTTCAACATCTTCGTCAAGTACGCCACGTTTGGGCGAGCAGAGCGCTCAGAGGAGATGACCAGCAACCAGGTAAAAATTTGTGACGTTTACATTTACAACTTCAGTGCTTTACGGTCATGTACGCACATCCTTGGCATTTCAAAGGATTTTCAAGTGATCAACCCCACGTGCTTTCTGCCACTCATCTCCAGTTTTCAAAGTTATGCAAAGATTGCAAGCTCATTAACAACAAGACAGTGATGAAGGCAGACATCGATATCATATTCTCCAGGTGCGACTCTTGTTGTCATGCATGCAAGCGTTCATGCATGTTAGGTGTCTGAATGTGTCAGTGCACCAAGAGGATGTTTCACACCATGTAGCAATGCCCACAGTGTGCCAATTGATTAAGGTAAGTCATCTCTTAAATGTCCATATTGACGCTTACGCTGATTGTCCCTGGAGATGTTCATCCATATTTAAAGCATCTGCCTTTCTTCTGTGCACAACTGTATAGGTGCCGCGTTGAGACAGATGTGCTGGAGGCATTCCGGCCCAAGATGGGATCTGAATACACCACTGCCCGCATGATGTACCCACAATTTTTGTTTGGATTGCTCAAGGTGGCGGAAAAGAGGCGCAGCGGCTTTCAGGAGGTGCGCTACCATGGGGTCAGGAGGTGCGCTACCATGGGGCATAATTACAGAATAAAACATCTCAGCCTGAAGCAAGTCATCCCACTAGCACCTGGTTACAAATGGAAGCTGTCATCATTGCCCTGCTTGGCGGTATGTTTGCATTGGCTTTGAGTCCCTTTGCAGCTAGTTAGTTCCACTTTGGCTCGGAGTAAGCATTTTTGGCTCGGTCCCACAATTTCAGCAGGCTCCCGACAGCATTCCAGCTCCCTTATTATGAAGTCTAGTCACGCTGCTGCAAGCCTAACTTTGCATACTAGTGTGATGAAATCTTCTGCCCCTCTTATATGGCTGGCTGCAGGTTGTTGCACGAATCATAGAGAACGTAAGCGCTGTGCCTCGTGCCAGTATGGCTGACCTGCTTGTGTTCCAGAACACAGGCGACCCAAAACAGGTGCGTGCTTGTGGGCAGAACTTAGCGTTCATGCACCAGGCAGGGTCTTATGGAACTGACTGGTGAATTGAGCGCTGGGCTCTATCAGGCTGCAAGTTGCAGACAACTAAATAATAATAATTAAATAATAATAATAATGATTTAATAGGTACAGGATTATGCAGAGCATCATGACATGTGTATGGTGTGGATAAGATTTTGTGGGGACTGATACATGTCATACCGAAATGTGAGGGTTCTGTCAGAATGAAGCAATGCTGCTTGATACCACAACCACAGCTGTGCGTTCTTGTCTAAACAGACTGGGGAGACTACTCAAAGGCTCGCTTTTCCTGTCCTGCACTTCAAGCCCAAGGACCTGTATGCGACGCGTTTGTTTTTTGCTCTGGATTGCAGCGACAATTGTTGTAAGCTTCTTTCTTGCTCCTCTTCCTGCCTGCCTGCTTAACTGCCTTCCCACCTCTGCCAGCTGACAAATACACTGCACACCACTGCAGGCAGAGGAATGGGTGGCGCGGCCGCGTGGATTGCCCAAACTGCCTCACCTTGCCAACGATGCATCGGAGCGCATGCAAAGGGAGGCTGCTCTCGCAAAGAGCCTGAAGCTACCATGCCCAAAGAAGCGGCTGGCCGCCCTGCAGGGCTCAGGGTAAGTGTATTGCCAAGAGGCCTGAAGCGCAGGGGTGCTCGGATCGAGGTCTGGCGCGCCAATTGACCACAGGGCATAAGGTCACATGCTGCATGTCACGTGCTCAAGTGCCTGTGCTAGACTAGGCCTGGTCAAACAAGCTGGGGTGTTTTGGAGAAGGACTGACAGGACGAGCTGTGCGTGGCGGTTGTCTCACTGAGACACAGGGAGTTGCTGCTCAGGGGCAGGCATGAGATGCTTCAGTGGCTTGCTTGGGTGACAAGGTAAAGCATAGGGATTGGCTGCCCACTTGCCATAACTCAAGCTCCAGCAAAGCACTGATTGAAGGATCCTCCCTGCTTCCACCATGGATCTTGCTTTGTTTTGTATGCTCCCTGGCTGAAGAAAGTGTGGTGTTCTCCCAGCAAGAGCTTGCTGCAAGAACACGCAAAAGGTTACTTGCAGCTGCCTTGCACGGGAGTGCTTATGTCTTGCCCACGATGCACGCTTCCAGGGACCAGGGCGGACCAGAGCCCCTGCACGAGTCACAGGAGCAAGAGGAATTGCAGATCAGGTACTAGCAAAAAGTGTCCCCACACCAAGTTCAAGTAATATGTGCTGATGAATGGTGTACAGATATAAAGATGCGCTATGACTTGACTTTGCCCGTTGAATTTGTCAAAAACCCAGTCCACTTCCAGAAATGGCCTTTGAGAAGCTTTTCAAGGTGGGTTACCTACATACTTCATCCACAGCTCAGTGCCCTGCCTTCTTAATCTGATGGGGGTAAGGCCACTGCACCAGCCAGCAAGACCTACCTGCAATGACACAGATGAGCGTTGGGCGTCAAAGAGAGCGCTGCATGAAGTGCGACACTAGTATATTTGTTGATCAGAAGTAGCTGGATCAGTAGCTGGATCAGTAGTATGGTATTGTTGAGCCAAAGAATCTTATAAGTGCTCACCGCTACAGTAAAATTGGTCATAGCAGCCTGCGCTCTGCAGCTACTTACAAACCCTTTAACCTATTAAGTTGAATTCACCGGGTATACTCTTGCTCTCAAACGTTGTTTTTAAGAGCAAGCCCTGAGCTGGCTCTGAAAGCGTTGCACTTCACCCTTCATTGTGGGCACCGCTGAACAATGAATAACAATGAAAGCGGCCTTGCATGTTCTGTTTGCTGGCTTACATTGGATGAAAGACGAGATGCACTCAACGCAATCATCCCTCGCAGTGAGGCAGTGGCGTGCACCAAGACCAAGAAGAAGTGGGGCCTACAGGGTTACGGCTCCGCTGAGAGTCTGCATCTGCCATGCACTGGGCGTGCAGCACTCACAGATCCCAGGTAGAGTGGCGACAGGTTTCATAAGCAATTGCTGCATGCCAAACTTGTGCTTCAGTTACTTCAATGTTGTGGCACATAGCAAGTAGCATCTGGGCGCAGGCCTGCGCTGCAGACAAAGTGCGCGCCCAGCCAGCATGGCGTACAGCGCCTATAATACCTGCATAGCGCAGCAGGCTTGCAGGATGCATACGCAAGTCGCGCGTGTTCCCCTTTGCCCCTGTTATTGCATGCTTTGAGCACTTGCAAATGTGCAAGCAACATATGCAGAATATGCTGTGCCCGGCAGGGCGCTCATGGCAGTGCGGAAACTCAGCCCTGACCATTTGCTCATGGGCCTCAAGCGCGTGTTTGAGAGGTACAACAAGTGGCAGCACGGCACGAACAAGGTATACTGCAAAAGTGTGCGGAAAGAGTGCACAACATGGAATCATGATACGGGTTTAGTTGAAAATTTGGTGTGCTGCAAAATTTGAGAAGCTGGTTGATTGCTTATGGATTCAAGCATGTGCATTGAGGATTGTTAATCAACATCTTCAAGCCTGGTTAAAATGGTATTGATAAGAAGCCTGTTGTCCGATTCTACGTTGGCAAAGTCGCCGCCAAATAGCAGAAAATTGCTCTTTAGCTTGGTGCAATTGACCGTTATGCTGTATGCCAAACCCTGAGCTTGGCACTAGCATTATTTTGCTCCTCCAATGTATTTGAACAAGAGGCACGACATATAGTATTGCAGGAATAACAGGTATGCTGTGTCTTCCTGGTAGGGATCAAGGATTGATATTTAAATCATGGGGCAGCTTTACCTGCTCAAGGCCCTTGCTGACTTGCTTATTCGTGGGCATGCGCTCTTGTTGCTGCATGGGTGTTGCTGTAAGACACAACTTTCCCAAGTACGAGCTTGCCTTGTGCCAAACAGGCTCTTTGGCCACATGTGCAAGGGGTAATGGTCGAAGGTATCTATACTGAATTTACCCTCATGCTTCATACCAAAGTACAGGCTATTCACTGCTTACAAAAGACGACAGTTCAACATGAATGAGTCCGGTTGTTCTAGTTTGATCATTGTTTGATTCAATGGAAATCTTCTTTCATTACATCATCTTAAAGAGATTAGGTAGACAATCATGCATGGAAGGTCACTGTACCCAGTATTCGCTGACAATGGAAGTGGCCCTGTCAAGAGCTGACTATTCGGCTAAGCAGAGGCATCATCAAGGGAATCCACACTGTTTGGCAGCAGTAAGAGGTTGCCTTGCAAGTTTTACCTGCCTTTGTGTTCATGCCCCCTTGCATCAACCTTCTTCAGGAAGAGCTGAGGAGGTCATTGCTCTGGCTCTCAAATGCGCCTCGCTACATGCATCTGTACAGGGCACCATGGACAAGATACGCTTCAACAAAATGATGCGGGATGCCAGATTTGTGCGGGAGTGTGGCCCCTTGTCAGCCACCATGGCCGACCATCTATTTCACCGCTGTTTGCCCATGGTGGAGGTGAGCCCAAGCAGTACATGCGTTTTTAGACTTCATGTCCTGCTTTTACGCGTTCTTGGGAGCTCATGACATATCGGCCTGCTTGCAGCAAGGAGTCCATAGGAAGTTACAGCTGTAAATCAATGCAAGTGCAACAGATCTATTGCATTCTGTCTGTTCATGTAAGGTAGCGATGGGCATACGTCCTTGAACTATGGTGCAACCACCACATGCTTTTGCAACCTGAAATTTATATCTAAACAAAATGGCAGGCAAATCAAGCTGACACTGTGCAGCATTAGAGTAGAGTATTTAGCAACATAGAGACCCTTCAATAGCGATCAATGTACACTGCATCAATTTTGTAACTTGCACAGTCCTGTCTGTGCTGCGCTAGTAACACTGTGCAACTCTTTGGCTCCTGCAGGAGACACTCAACTTCATGCAGTTTCTAACAGCGCTGAAGCACGTTGCTGCGGCCCTGCGAATAAGCTTGAATGAGGTCATGGAGGCCATAGTTCTCATCAACGCTCCTTTGGACAACTGAGACTGCTAAGGCTGCGCCAATTCCAAGTCGTGGTGGCATGCGTGCTGGGCTGAAATGGTCACCGTTCAGTATGGCACCATGCACTGGGGCAAAAATCATTCTAGACCGGATGTTGCCAGTCTAGATGGTGTGGTTTAAACATGGCCTGTCGAAAGCATGTTGCGGAGCAAAGAGTTTTGAACCGGGAGCTTGACAATGCAATTGAAAATGGCAACTGTGATTTTGACATCCTCTCCTTATGCTCCTTTGCTACAAGTTTAAGCAATCATTATACAGCTATGGTGTATCTCTTAATACCCATGCTCAGTACCTCATTGTCTTGTGCTGGCAGCCCGAGCAGGTATATAGAATGATCTGACTGTGATGGCATGTATAAGGAGAAAGGCACCAGACAATCCATGGCATCCATGGCATGCTTCTTGAGTCTGCTTGCACTAGAGTCCGCACCAGACAAGTTGTTGCTGATGGAAGACGATTGAACCCAAAGGCTCTTCTTTTCCCTCTCAAAGGTAGATGTACCTCGGAATGGATAAGGAAATGTGGTGAGGAAGAGTCCTGTGAAGAACCTGTACATGCCCTGGTTGTGATGTGGAATGAAGGACAACTTCCTTGTCACAAGCACGGTGCTTAATCAAATGTTGAATTTGCATAGATTTTCTGGCCTTTGAAGACCATCTACAGCAACTTGTTGCACAAGGATTACAAGGATAAGTCTTCAGTCAAGAAGTGCGGCTGTTAGCCAGCTCATAGAATGCAAGTGATCCATGCAGGAAAAACGGGAGTTTATTGCTGTTTTGATTCGTAAAAGAAGGAAAAAAATCCTGTTTGAGAGAACAGGTGGGCAGATATCCTGCGGAGAGAGACTACCTAGACGTGTAGTTAGTTAGTTAGTTAGTTACAAGACGCGAGCGGACACAGCAATGTCCTTAAGGCAGGCAAGGCAGAAGAACTGAAAAACGCTAGGAAAAGGAGAACTGCCAGAAAAACCAACTAGCTAAGATGA
>LKMJ01005695.1_pt1 | contig 11752 bp, 27 predicted proteins | sample 643391 | NCBI WGS metagenome assembly LKMJ01 (sample SAMN04112250, study PRJNA286221) | soda lake metagenome | biome: soda lake; feature: Kulunda Steppe; material: water; isolation source: sample PL-Br10 brine of Picturesque Lake | place: Russia: Kulunda steppe | collected 2010-07
GTGTGTGTGTGTGCTCAGGAAGTCGGGCAGGGCGCGCGTGCCCAAGGCGGCTGCAACCCCGTCTGGCATGGATGCCGCTCATCAGGGCTTCATGGGTTGAGCTAATCATTGAGCTTCACCATTGCTCTGCCCACCTGAGCTTCATGGAGCCTCCAATGTGGATGCGCCGCCTGATCTTGTCCTCTAGCCGGTGGATGCGTTCGCGCTGCACAGGTTCAAGGGCACAGGGGAGGATCACAGGACGGTGTGTGTATGCCTGGAGTGCGTGCACGTAGGGAGCGCCCACAGGCAAAGCACAGGCAGCGTGTGTACAGAAAGCGAGCACAGGCAAAGCACAGGCAGCGTGAGTACAGAAAGCGTGCACAGGCAAAGCAAAGGGAGCATGCACACAGCGGGTGTGCACACGGGGAGCGTGCGCACAGAGAGCGCTCACAAGCAGAGCACCACCACCTCAGCAAGATGGCCTTGCTCAGGGCTGTGGCGCGTGTGCAGACATCCAGGGGCATTCACGGCATTTGACTGCGCGAGAGAGGACGTGCGCAAATGAACCTTAAATGATCACAACTTTTCCATGTAGGCTTTGACTCAGAATATTTTGGCTGGGGCTCAGGGCTGCCAAGCAGGAGCTGCGGCATGCCTGGCAGGCACCTTCGCCTCATACCCCCCTCCCCCCCCCTGCCTCTGTTAAGTCTCACACAGCATGGCAGCCCATGAGAGCTGCGGGACCTGCGCATTGTCTGATGTATACGCTAGCGCAGCCAAGCTAGGGCTGGGGAACAGGGCGTGCCGCGCGAGCAGCACACAAGGCTTGCGAGCAGTACCTCATCAACAGTGCCTCATCAACGGCAGTACATCATCAACAGCAGTATGACTAGACAATGCCATCCATGCAGTGCCCATGCGCACCCACCTGAGGGTCAGAGGCAATGTTGTACTGCACGACGCCAGACTTGACGGCGTCCATGGTGGACTTCCTGAACAGCTCGATGGCCATCTCCACATGCTCCAGGTTCCCGGTTGTCTGCAGCCGCGCAGCAGGGCAGCAGAGGGCAGCAGCATCTTCAGCCCTTTGGGACCAGCCCCTGTGCGGCTCTTGCGTGCAGGGCCAGCAGCGAGGGCCGCACCCTCTGCGTTCAGCCCTTGTGCGTCTTCTGCGTGCGTGGCGCGGCGCCGGGACCGTACCCATGGGGGTGCACGTGCCAGCCTGCGGGCCATGACCTCAGCGCACCTGTGGCAAGCAGCACCTTGGCAGCCCTGCTCTGTCCAGGATCTACCCTCTGGAAGAGACGCTGACCCTGCCAGCAAGCGCACTGGCGGGGGTCATGCCCGGCGCATGGGTTGGGCACCACAGAAGTAAGGCTCCAATCGCAAAGTCAACTGCTGACGGCGCTCCACCATGTGGCGCCCTCCCAGCCTGATGGTCGCGAGGCCCCGCCATGGCCCTGCTCCCTGCTTTGCTGGATGCCACATATGCAGAGCGAGGGACCATCCGTGTCCACCTACATGCTGCCCATTCTGGCAACCCCCTCAGCATGTCTTGAAGTGCTGTGCACAGGGGCACGTGGGTCGCGTTTGCTGCGTGCCTTGTGCGGCCACGGTCGTCCTCAACACCTCCGGCAGCTTCCCCAGCATGCCTTGAACTGCAGTGCGCCAACCAAAGGTGTACGGGACACGCATATACACACCCCTACCTGCAGAGCCATCTTGGCCAGGGATTCGCTGATGCGGATGATGGCCTCCAGCTGGCGCACGGTCACGGGCACAGGGGGGGTGTCGCTGTCGTCGCGCTCACAGGCTTTGCGCGCCTGCGCACAGAGGGTAAGAAGGCAGCGGCTCCCTGGCGTAGCCTTGCAGAGGCACGCCCATGTCTGGCTGCCTTGCTGAGGCGTGCCAAAGCCCCTCTACCTTGCTGAGGTGTGCTGGGGGCTGGCAGGGCACACACGGAGGTGCAGGCATGAAGCTTGCTGGCAGCTTGCAGCTTGCAGCTTGCAGCTTGTAGGCATGCAAGCCTGCAAGCCTGCAGGCAACTGTTCAATTCACATCACTCGTTGATGCATCTGAGCAGCACATCTCATTGGCTCCCTGGCTTGCACTGTGCACAGGCACTGTACACGTGCAAGAGCATGTTGCATTTGGATGCAAGCAGGTAACTTTTGTGGGTGCGCACCTGAGCAGGTGCTCAAGCGCACCCATGTATGCACTCACACGCTGCGCGCGCATACGCACTCACACAGCACAAAAAAGCACACGCTGTACACGCACACATGCGCGCGCGCATGCCGGCATGCAAGGCATGCGCCCCTCCAAGCGCGCACACGCACCTCATCCCGGATCTCCACATAGTACGCGGCCAGGCGTTCTTGCGCGCTCTCGCTCAGCCGGGGCGCGCACTGCGAGCGGCAGTAGTGGATGTACCGCTTCAGGAAATCCACCTCCGCACGGCTCTCGTCGTTGCCGTCGTTTGCACCAGCGGCGCCGGGGCGCATCAGGCTGCCGGCGATGCGGTGGTTGTCCAGCACCTGAGGCACGTCCGGGCAGAGGGGTTGCGCGGTGAGGCGAGCTGGTGTGCACCAGTGTGTGCACCAGTGTGTGCACCAGTGCGCGAGCCAGTGTGCGGGCCAGTGTGTGAGCCAGTGTGTGCACCAGAATGTGCACCAGTGTGTGAGCCGGTGTGCACCAGAGGCTGCTGGCAATGCAGCGGCTGTACAAAGCCAACCAAGCCTTGGAGCGAGTATGATTGCACCGGGCGCGGCCAGCCACGGCTGCTTGCACCCCCGCTCCTCGCACCGGCACTGCCTGCTGCCTGGCACAGCTGCTTGCACCTGTACCACTTGCACCCCTGCATTATAAGCCGCCTGCCACCGGTGCTGACTCAGTGCAAAAAGCAGACGTGAGCCGAGCAGGAGCCCACCTTGGTGGCGATCTGGGCATCCCTCGCTTCGCTGGCGGGGTCTTTGACGATGAAGATGAGGTCAAAGCGTGACAGGATGGTGGACTGCAAGTCAATATTGTCCTGCGCGCTGCGCAGGTCGTCATAGCTGCGCAGGAGGCAAGGACGTAAGGGGGGCACGCGCAGAGCGAGTGTGTGCATGCGCGGGTGGGTGGGCAGGGGCAGGCAAGGGCGACGGAGCATGAGACAACTATAGGGTGTGGAGCTGCCCCCACTTTAGCCTTTGCGGAGGCTGGCACGCACACTCCTGCCGTGCGCAAGGTGCTTGACTTAGAGGTAGAGTACATGGGAGACTTCACACTCAAGCAGATCACAAGCAAATGGGGCACGGCTAGCAGGGCCTTCCTCCCAACTTGCCAGCTCACTCCACACACACCCCTGCTCTTGCCCCCAGGTCGCTGCCAGCAAGGTCAAGCGTCACTGGCCCCAGCCCATATTACAGGCGCCTGCATCCCTACCAGCACGCTTCACTTGGTGCAACGAAAATTCATTGTGGTGATCTTTTGGATGTATTGCCAGCATGGAGCACCTCTTTCGAAGGTTCCATATCTCAATGCAGCAGCCTGCCTGGGAACAGGAGGACCAATGAGGTATCCTGGCAACTAGCACGCGCTGAGCGTCAGCACCCTACCGGCCAGAGGGCGGGTTGGCAGCAGCCAGCACGCTTGTGCGGCTCTTCAGCATGGTGGTGATGCCGGCTTTTGCAATGGAGATGGTCTGCTGCTCCATGGCCTGCAGGCAGGGGTGCACGCCGGCCCCAGGATAGCAGCCAGTCAGTGGAAAGCCAGAGACCGCAGTGGAAAGCAGGCAGGCAGCGGAGCACAGGCAGGCAGTGAGAAGCCGGAGATCGCAGTGGAAAGCAGGCAGGCAGCGGAGCACAGGCAGGCAGTGAGAAGCAGCGAGATTGCAGTGGAAAGCAGGCAGGCACCGCAGCACAGGCGGTGAGACGGACGCACTTCGTGGATGGCCACGCGGTCCTCCGGCCGCATCTTGTCAAACTCGTCGATGCACACCACGCCATTGTCCGCCAGCACCATGGCGCCCCCCTCCAGGTAGAACTCGCGGCTGCCTGGGTCCTGCGTGCATGCGCCAGTGCGTATGCCTGGTGGACCAGCATACAAGTAATGCTGCGTGCAGGTCCACGTTAGGGTTTTGGCCTCTGTGCATATGGCTTGGCTTGGGGTCCCTAAGGCTGGCTTGGGTTCAGGTATGAATCAAGGATGGCCGATATTGGGTTGGACTTGTTGGGCATGAAGCAGGAGACTCTGCAGAGGCCTGGAGAGCCCCCACAAAGCGTTCGGGTGAAGAGCATTCGGGCAGAAGAGATGGTTCTAGGGGCCCCCCAAAGCCCCAACAGAGACCCTTGGCTAGCCAGTCCAGAATGGAAAAGAAAAGACTACGGAGGCAGCAAAACTACTCCCTTCATCAATTCAGCCAGACACTTCACTTCCGTTCCCTGACCTCCAAACCAAGCATGGTCTGCCCCTGTCCCTTGACCCCCTCTCTCAGACTCCCCCACCAAGCACAATTTTGCCAGCCTCTTGACCTTCTTTCCTGCACCTCCGCAACCAAGCTCACCGCCCAGCAGAGGCAAGAGATAGGCATGTGCCTGCACCAGCAGGGCACAAGGATTGTTTCAGTTGGCACGCCCTGCTCATGCGCGCGCACCTGCACTACTGTGGCTGTCAGACCTGCCGCGCTGGAGCCCTTGCCGGATGTGTATACGCTGATGGGCGCCTGCGTGTGCAGGCACGGGATGCACCTCCAGCGTTCCAAGGATGGACCAAGGGTCTTGGATCAAAAGAGCAAAGTCAGCCCCGACTTGGCGCTTCCAGGCAGCGCAGGCGTGTGAAAACGCAGGCAATTGCAGCAGTGCTGCCTCAAAGGGTGTACAGCAGAAAATGCCGATCCCTGTGCGCCTTCTGTTCCTTTTATGGACTCAGCGCATGTGTTGACCCTTAGCGCAAGCCCCAGGATGCGCCAGCACCGAGACTTCCAATGTCAAACAACGCTCTCTTTGGGTGTCCTCAATTCATGTGTGGCCCACAAATTCACTCCTCCTACGTAGCAGCGCTGCGCATTACGGATTTATTTCAGGCTAGCAATGCCCTGCAAGCCCAGCAGCCAAACCATCTGGCTGATGGACTTACCCCTAAGTAAACTTATGCTGTGGAAGCAATGCGTCTGCCCAGGGCATGCCTACGGGGCTGCACTCACCACTTTCGAAGCGAACTTGAGAAATTGGGACTTTGCTGTGGAGGGATCGCCAAGCAGTAGTACGTTGATGTCGCCCCTTCGCTGGGTGCCATCAGGCAGCGACTGCATGCCCAGTGCAGGAGCGGGTGGCAGTGCTTGCGTGCATTTGCGCACGTATGCACGTCTGTATTCATGCATCCACCAGCCGGGGTGACGCGTGCGTGAAGCGGCAGCTGTGGGGAGCCCTGGGGGAAGCTTGAGCAAGCTGGCCTCTAAAAGCAAGCAAACGTGGCAGGTGTGGGATTAGGACACATGACACGCCTTTGAAAAGACACACTGTGCGGCACACCTTCACAACAGCTACATTCTCCACGGCACACCTCCACAGATGCGCACTCCAAGACACACCTTCCGGGACCCGCCCATGAGCAGGCATGCCACCGCTTTCTTGATGTCCTCTGCACCAAAGATGTTGGGGGCGATGCGCTGGAAGATGGCGTCGTGCACCTTATCCTGCTTTGCGAAGCGCTCAAACTCCGCGATCTCAGTTTGCCTGCATTTGAGGTGGAGCAGTGTGCACCAGACCAAGGCCAAACAGAAGTGTGTTTGGCTGATGACATCTGTTGGCTTGCCACGCAAGGCGCCGCTCATACTGCCTTTCTTTGAACGTGTTTGGGTAGGGCATGGGCTGAGGCCATGGCCATCCAAATTGAGGACTGGGAGGCTTGCTGAAGGAGTCCAGCCCCTGTTTATCTATATTGAGGACTGGGAGGCTGGCCTAGGGTGCAAGGTTCACAATTATAAGAGTCTAGGCATCCATTCTTTTGCAGTGTACATGTGTCATACGCCAGGGTATGAACGCCACGTTTCATCCATTCTAACAGTCATAGAGCGCTGTCAAATGCCCAGCCGGAGAACATGAGGCCGTGCATTTGAGGCAGGAGCCCATATGGGTGGGCCCAAAAAGAAGCTGCTGTGGGGTGCACGGGCAGAGGCACACCCATTTACACCCATGCCATGCGCTGTCATGCGCTTCCCTGCGCTGTAGTGCGCTTCCCTGCGCTGTAGTGCGCTTCCCTACGCCGCATGGCCTAGGCATGGAACACTTTAGATGCGCAACAGGCTTGCTCCCTTGGCTAGCTTGCCTTGTGTGCTCTCGCGTTATGCGGGCTCTTCCTTAAACCGCGTCGCCTAGGCATGGAACACTTGGATACGCATGAGGCAGGCCCAAGCTACACCCACGAGAAATTGAATCGGGAGTGGGAGTCGCCAGCCTCCTCTTGCAGGGACACGACACGCAGGTACGGCTGCTGCAGCGCCGCAGGCGCCTTATCCATGGCCTTGCCCTGTGCGCATGCGGCCACGCACCAGCGCAGTGCGGTGTGGCAAGGCATACAAGCAGCAGGCGCACACGCCCACACACCAGCGCAGTGCCGTGTGGCACACACACAGCAGGCGCGCGCGCCAGCACACTGGTGCAGCGCTGAGTTGAAGGGCACAAAAACAAACAAGCGCGCGCGCCCTCACGCCACCACAGCAGCGCATGGGAGGGCGCACGAGCAGCAGACGCACGTGTCCATCTTTGAGGCTGCAACGCGGCGAGCAAGGGGCGTACCTTGAAGGTGGAGTAGATGCCGACCACGTCCACGCGTGTGCCGGGGGTGACCGTATTGACCAGGTGGCGGTCGACCACGAGCGAGATGGTGCGCGGCAGCTCACCCGTGGGGACGTCCTCGGGCTTTTCCTGCGCAGGATGCAAGCAGCCGCATGAGTAGGGGAAGGGTGTGGAGGGAGGGCCAGGCGAATGGGGGTGCAATGCATGCCTGGCGATCGGGGCCAAAAGCACAGGGTCCCTGCTGGAGTGGGGCAGCGTGTGTCCCCTGTGGCACTTGACAGAGCGGCGGTGCACGGTCATGCGCTCTGCTTGCAGGTGGCGAGTCGGTGGAAGAGCACAGCCAGCGCACGTGCGCCACGCTGCCGCGCACGCGGCACACCTCACAGGCCACCAAACACGCGCTGACCGGGCAGCAAACAAACAGCTTAGCACACGCGGCCCTCAGTCGAGTGTGTACCCCCACCACCACATTCATCACCACCACCGCCGCCACCGCCACCACCACTGCCACCACCACTGACAGACGTTTCGCACCCTTCCCCCCGCCCGCAGCTCGTGTTTGATGGCTTCCCTTCTCTGGCACAAGGTGCCCGTGAAGGCGCGCCTCTTTTGACCACCGTGCCCTGGACCTCAGCCCAGCTGCGCGCGCATGCTGCCAGCATCTTGATAACATCCATGCACATGCCTGGAGCCTGAGCATCAGCTGGTCCAGTCACCGGGTCAACACACACGTCCGTGCGCGCGAACACACAAACACACACATACGCCTACATAAACACAAGCATGTTTGCACACACACGCACATGTGCTCACGCGCACACGCGCGCACACACACACACACGCACACACACTCGCATGCACAAACACATACACACATGCTTGCATGTACTGGGACAGCACATGCACTTGCCTGGAGCTTGAGGGTCTGCTGGTCCACGTACTGCGACTTGTCAGGGAGCACCTGGTGGGCAGGCACGTGGCAGGCGGCACGCAGGTGAAGCCGCGAGGGTACAAGAACAGCAGAGGGCACACGGTGTGCAAGGAGACAGTGCGCCCCCTTGTCACGCCAGAGTGCCTTGTGGGGATCGAGGCCCGCATGCGCAAAAGTATCTTTTGTGGGGTTAGCTCTGGGGGTTGGCTCTCTTGGCTGGGCTCATTGTTGACCTGATATTAGCTGGTGGAGGGGGGAGGCTGGGCCCCTCAACCATTGTCGCTGAGGGAAACAAAAGGAGGAGGTTTAAGCGGACAGTTTCAAGCACATCTCAACTTTTAGAAGCCTTCCAGGGGCGCACCAACACTAGCAGTAGCGGCGAGGCTGGCCGCAGGGCGCTGGGCTGAGTTAAGGGCAGAGCTGTGGTAAATGAAATGGGCCCATGCGCCAGACCAAGGGGACACCACAGGACTGTGCTTCGGTGGAGTGGGGCAGGTTCCAGTAGAGGCATCTCAAGCAGGCGCCTTTTTGTGTGTGTATGTTTGTGTTTGTGTGTGTGTGTGTGTGTGTGATCCCGGGGCCATCACCCGCCTGCAGTAGAGGCAGCAATTCCCGAGCACGGCACCACTCAGCGCACAAACGTCACACGCGCACACTAACACTAATGCACCTGAAAAGGGCACGCCCACGTCACCCACCCCATCCCCCCCTGCGTGCCGTACCTGGTAGGGCTCTTCCTCGCACTTCTCCGAGCCGGGCACGGGGTTGGTGTTGAGGTTGCAGTAGCGGGGGATGATGGCGCCGCCCATGCCCGGCTTGCACGCAATCGGCAGCAGGCCCTTGCAGGTCTTGCACTGCACTACCAGGGAGGTGGCCTTGTGCTGCGCAGGCAGGTGCATCAGGGTTGGGCACAAGAAGGGGCATGTGCGCGTGCGCGTCCATGTGTATCTTGGGAGGTGGCTTTGTGCTGCATGAGCAGGTGCGTGGGTGATGAGGGTGAGTGGCTGTGCAGGTGCGGCGGGCGCCTGATGAACGGCTGACCAGATGCACATCCTGCACTGCGCAGCTTCGGCTTGCGTACACAACGAGCCCTGGCTTAGCAATGCATGATGCCTGAAGCTTACACAGACATGTGTGCGCGTGTGTATGTGTGTGCGTGCCTGCGCGCGTGACACACGCTCATGTACCCACCCTTGGCTTGGAGGAGGCCGTCACAATGCCTGTCACCATCACCAGCTGGCTCACACGCTCCGCCTGCAAAGCATGTACGCATGCATCCAGTGCTGGGTGTGAAGCTTGCAAGCATGCTGCGCAAGGGTGCATGGCTTCAGTTGCGTGCGGTGCCAGCGCACACTCACATTGCTGCGGTCATAAGCAGGTGGGCAAGTACCAGTCCATGTGTGTGTGTTTGTAAGCACATGCCTGCGAGTGCTTCCAGGGGAATGGAAGACGTACGTGTGTGTGTGTGTGTGTGTGTGTGTGCACGTGTGTGCGTGTGTGCATGCGCGCGTGCATTTCTTGCTCAGGTCGGCAGGTGGCCACACTCACCGCCAGGTCACGGATGGAGCGGGTGCGGCTCTGAGTCAAAGGTGCAGAGCTGTACAGCATGACCTGCGCGCGAGCGCATATATGAGCACACGGACGGTACTGTTCCAAGCTGTCAGCAAGGAGAAGGCGATGCTCGCCTGAAGGCTTGGCGACAAAACCCCTCAAAGACACTGTGCATAACATAATTGCAGTAATGGGGAGCCTCATTGCTGCTTGGGACGGGGGGCTTAAATGCTGGTGGGGCCCAGACCGGCTAGGGTGCGGCACTGTGCATGGGCGTGCACGGATACACGGCGTTGCACCGCAAATATGGCATGCAGCAGTCACCTCAACTACAGCCCCTTGCATGTGATCTATAGGCTGCAAACAGCACGAGCACGCACGCATCGGCGCGCACACGCCAAGCACGCGTGTGCAGAGCAGCTTGCACAGCAGGCACCCGCTGCATGCGACACAACCCTGAATGCTTTGCTGAACCAACTCTGCACACACCTGCATGTCTTACACACACACACACACCTGCACGCCCTGTTGAGACAACTCCGCAGGCGCCATCTCCTCACTGTCTGTGTAGTGCTTCTCAAGGACCTCCACGGCCGCTTGCTCAAACTGCAAATAAGCAAAGACCGAGGACTTCTGGATATAAACGGCAAGCGTGTAGTACAGATCGGCACCCCAGCGTGAGTCACTTGCAGTTATTGCTTGTCACGGAGATGCTGAAGGTTTGGGCTACAGCCATGTTGAAACCAGTGGTGGCACAGGCACAGGGAGGCCTTGGTTTGTCTGCACAGGAGGGTAAGTGATCCAAAATTCCCTTGTGCTGCTGATGATTGGAGGGTGCAAGATTGTGAAGAGCATTCTCAAGCACTACACAGTCAGGCTCAAACAAGGCAAGTGTGCCGAGAGTGCACATTTTCACTTACAAGAGGCAGCAGCTCCCCAGGCCGGGTCTCCAGGTCTTTAGCCAGCTGCTTGTTCTCCGCTCGCACATGCTCCAAGTCCACTACAAGCTTGTTCTTGTTGTGGTAAAGCTGGTTCCTGCAAGCATGCACACATGCATGCATGACAGCTTGCATGTGCGCAAGCACACGCACAGGCACCTCTGCGACTTCCATTTGCGAGCTTGAGTCAGTTGTGCGGCAGAAAAGGATTTGCAGGTTAAAAAGTGTAAGCCTGGGTGAAGCAGGAAGCCAGGATGGCAAAATTGCCCGCACAGCCATCTGTCGCTCTGCATGCTCTGCAGTTCTTGCTCTACCTGTTGATCCTGCCCTCCGTGTATGCATGAATACCTTGCCACACTTACTGGTAGTAAAGCTGGTTCTTCTTGTCCACATCCCACTGAGGCTCAGCCTTGCAGATGAAGTCCTTAAAGTTTTTGATGTGGGTGGCATTAGAGATTGTGTCCACGTCATCCCGCCTTTCCTCTAGTCCCTGGTAATCAGAGAACACACGTCCCTCTGCAGGCAAGCAGGGCAGCTTGTGTGAGTGGGCAGCAGGGAGTCCAGTGCTGGAAAAACCTGATTTCAAAATTGACAGACAGGAGACCGCTACCGAGTTGATTGCACGCACCGTCAAAAGCGGCCATCACTGTAGAGAACGGGTTTTGATGCTGATGACCGTGCCTCCTGCCGGGAGGGCCCTAGGAAACAGTTCAATCTTTGGAAGCGCCTCTCCTGGTCTGCGGCCGGGAAAGCTACCGGTGAAAAGGATTGAAAATTTGAAGTTTAAGGGAATTTCTGATCGCTAACGCTTCAAGTGGCTGGAGTTTACAAACTTGGATGGCGAAGCAGAAATACGAGTTCTAAAAATTGCCTTTTCAATTTTTTGAGTGACATTTCCACGGTGAAATTGGAAAAAGTGGACAGAGATTCCACCCCATCTCATCCCGGAGATATGATGAACTAAATGAATAACTTATGGACTATAAAAATCAAAAAAATTTAACTTTATACTGAGATTTGCGCCTTAAATCTTTGGCATGTGTGTCAAGGGGCAGACAATGAAAGTTTTAATATGGTCGTGCAGCTGCAGGCACGCATTATTCTGGCAATCGATGAGTTTAATGAAATTTTTTATCGGATCCAAGAGTATCGTGTTCCAATAGTGCCCCCGTTCACACGGGAGGGGTCCCGCTAATTAGAAAAACAATATTAGGAATAAAATATTAGGAATGAAAAATATTTGAAAGTTAAGAACACCCGTACAGCCCTTTTCTAATTCCCCCCAAAAAGAAAGGAAGTGTTCACACGGAGAGCCCAAAAAGCTAATAAAACCCATCAATTAGGCAACACGGCAACCTAAGGCCATGAATCCGTTGCAACTTCTCGTGCTAGGCTGCGCGTTGAATGCTGCCGCTACGCTGCACAACCCTGAGTCTTCAGATTCATTGAAGCGTACAAGCGAGCCTGTTCTTCCACACACACACACACACACACACACACACACACACACACACACACACACACACACACACACACACACACACACACACACACACACACACACACACACA
>LKMJ01005696.1_pt1 | contig 11751 bp, 15 predicted proteins | sample 643391 | NCBI WGS metagenome assembly LKMJ01 (sample SAMN04112250, study PRJNA286221) | soda lake metagenome | biome: soda lake; feature: Kulunda Steppe; material: water; isolation source: sample PL-Br10 brine of Picturesque Lake | place: Russia: Kulunda steppe | collected 2010-07
GAGAGAGAGAGAGAGAGAGAGAGAGAGAGAGAGAGAGCGCGCGCGCGCGCATGTACTCCTGAGTGCGTTCAAGCACTGGCAATGGGCCCGGCCTTAGCCAGCTGCGCGCCCCATCTACAGACCCATGATGATGAGAGTGTTTGCTGCTCGCGCATGGAGTGGCCTTAGGCTACTATTACTCCTTGTCCAGCTCGCCTGCGAGTCGGGGTGCTCGCGCATGCCCCTCATGTGCCTCGTATGTCTTGATCCCTTGAATGCCTGGCCAATGGAATAATGTGCCCTTAAGGCTGCTCTGAGGAGGACACAGTATGCACAGGCTTGCTCACCCAGCAATCTGATCCCCGCCTGCCCGCGGAGGCAGCTTGCCCCCCGTGTAGCTTGCTGCTTGCCACTACTTGCAAATGCCACAGCCATGCTGTGCTGTGAGAGGCAAGGCCGTGTTGGGAGGATGCTGCCACACACGGCTGCAGCCTCATCTGCTGGCTGCCAGCGACCGTGTGCCAGCTCTCACAGCACAGCTCTACCTCTCACGGTTCAGCTCTACCTCTCACAGCACAGCCCTTCCTCTCACAGCACAGCCCTACCTCTCACAGCACAGCCCTACCTCTCACAGCACAGCCCTACCTCATAGGACAGCCCTACCTCTCATAGGACAGTCCTCTTCCTCTTCCCACAGCACAGCCCCACCTCTCATAGGACAGTCCTCTTCCCACAGCACAGTCCAGCCTCCCACAGCACAGCCCTGCTTCCAATAGCTCAGCCCTGCCTCTCAAAGCATGTGCAGTCAATGAGACCTGCAAATCGTGCCAGAGCTCAGTGTGTCAGACCACTGCTAAACCCACACCTGGCTCTCCTGCACGCAGACAGCCCTCCAGACACGCAGCCCCCGCCCCCGCAATGCCTGCCTGCTGCACCCTCCTTGGACCACCACCACGCATATGCACCCCACAGGGGGTGCACATGGCCCACTGCACACACCCCACGGCCCGCTTAGGCTGCTACCAGTGCCGCTGTGTGTGTGTGTATGTGCAGCGCTCGTGGGCTGCAAAAGCCGGCCCTGGCACGTACTTCGAGCTCCCACCAGGGCCACTAAGGGCTGGCTCGCCTCAGCGGCCGCACGCCCTTGGGGCCCTGCCACAAGCCCCACCCGCGCCCCTGGGCAGGGCTTCACGCCCACGCCACGCCCCACGCCAGAGCTTCCGGACCTCACGCCAGGCGGCGGCCACTGTGCAAGCGGTGGCTGCGGCGGCTGCAGGTGAGAACTTGGGGGCGTGGGTGTGGCTGGAGGCGTATGGGAGGGCACGCGGGGGGGTGTGGCTGTAAGCCTATGGGAGGGGCAGTGGCTGCTGACCTCAGGCGAGAAGTTGGGGTCATGGGTGTGGTGTGGGAATGGGAGGGCTGTTGGTCCTGGCCAGAACAGCAGCCCTGCTTTGCTGAGAGGGTTACCCATGCTTGCACCCTGCCTTAGTGCCTTCTGGGTCTGCCTTGACCCGATGTTAGTGCACGCACTGCCAACATACGTCTGCAAGCTGCCTGCCTCGTGCTGGCCTGAACACGCGGCCTCGCGTGTGGCTGCATGTACTTGCGTGTTTACAGGGGTGGAGGAGCGGGCTCTTGCAGACGCATTCGTGTCGGGCCTGGCCCACCGTGCCGGCGTGCTGACAGCGTACGACCCCGAGGGCACAGCCTCGCAGGTGAAACAGCCTCCCAAGGCACCTTTGTGGCTGTACCTGTAGCTGTAGCTGTGGTCCGCGGGGTGCGTCTGCTGATTGCAACTCTGCCTTGCAACGGCGGCTGAGCTCTTTCGAGCCCTACACATGAAGCAGAGCCTTGCAACAGCAACTGAGCTCTATCACGCCTCACACATTAGGTGGTGCCCTCTGCAAGCCTCACTGGCACTGCTGCACAACTTTCAAGCAGGATCCCCGCCACTCCATCCGCCTGTGCCAATCTGGCAGCGAACCTCCCCTCTCCTGCATCCCTCATCAATGCCTTGGTCCATCTGGGATCCCCCTCTCTTCCTCCTCTCTTTTTTTCGCCAAATCTCCTTCCATGTTACCTTTGGTGCAAGCTTGGCCTCCTGCAAGCAGAACTGAGCAAATATTGCTTCAATTGCTCAAGTATTCATCTTTGCATGTGCTTGCAGTTCCTGCTCAACTTCAACACAGCGAAGGGAGAGCTTGCACGCCTACAAAGTAAAGCGCATCCAAGCTGCCCTGACAAGCTGAAGCATGTGTTCACATATCACTGCAGGCAACCCTCTCCCATTATGTCTCCCTTTTTGGTGGCTTTGCGAGTGTGTGGTTGCACAAAATGCGTGTGGCAAAGGCCGAAGAGGACGCCCCAGAGCATGGCTACCAGCTGGAAGGTGAGGACTGTCAAATGCAAAGAGTTGCATGCTTAGGTGCAGCAGAGTTGTACGATAATGGAGTTTGAGTTGCATTTGTGCGCAGGAGCAGCATAATGCCCCTACAACAATTGTTCACCTACTGCCAAGCATGGAAATGTGCTGTCCTTTTTGCTGTCCTCTGCCTGATCTCATGAAATTTAATTAGATATACTTGCCAGACCGGTGTTGCCTAAATATTCTACCTCCAATGAAACGTTGACATCAAAAAGGAACCTACCCTATCCCATTCTGTTGGTGGCCTTTTGCAGTGTTGTAAATGTGTGAGTGAAAGCCTCCAGGCAAGAAACGCATTAGTTTATATAAACATCAATATGACCCCTTAATTGTTCCAGCAGGGCACTGGGTGGCTAAAGATGTGTTTCCCAAGCTCTCTTGCTCACTTGCATGCAACTCGCCAGAGACTTGGACGTACTTTGACAATAGTACCTCCCTGCCATAATCCAATGCAGACGAAGCAGGCGTCTTTAAGCCTTTTTTGAGTGCTTTTGACGTCCTGGATCTTGACAAATCGGGCTACCTGGGTGCTTGGGAGCTGAGGGTGAGTGGATAGGTTACAAACCAATAAGACTGCTGAAAATTGTATATGTCTGCAGGATATTGGCCACGATGTGTGCTAACTTGCCAAAGTGTACAAAATATATGTACGGTATTCATCAATTATACATTAATAATTCAAAAAGTTTAAGATAAACCATGAGCCAGAACGTTCAGATCATTGGTGCGCAGTCGGTCACTGCAAATTGAGAGAGGACAGTTGGACAGGTTGCTGCAGAGAAAGGCAAAAGTGAGCGACAAAGTGGTCCCCGTGTCATGTGACCCATAGAGAGAAAGGCCTAAGGGAGTCCTGCGCCATGTGACCCCATAGAGAGAAAGGCAGAAGAGAGCAAGCTCTTATGTCATGTGACCCCATAGAGAGAGAAGCAGAAGGGAGTGACAGAGTGGTCCCTGTGTCTTGTGACCCTGCGTCGCAGCCGGTCTGTGGAAGGAGTGGAAAGTCCCATCAGCATCTCAATGTAGCATGCCTTTGGATGTAGTGTCTGAGCACCTTTTTGGGCTGCACACGCATGTTGGATGCGCAGTACGTGCCATTCCACACACACGCCATGCACATGCACAAGTGATGACATGCTTGGCACACATTACATCAGTACTACTCTTGCTTGACAGCACGTATGCCCGCTGCTGTGACCTGTGCCGCTGGCAAGCATGCTGTTGCTGCTGTGACCTTTGCTTTGCCAGGAGCACCTGCGGAGCTCTTTGGGCACAAGGGTCACTCCGCAGGAGTTGCGCGCTATGTTGGCGGAGATAGGTGCAGACACAAAGTTCCAGCAGCCACCACCGCAGCAGCAACAGCAGCAGCAGCAGGTGTGCGCCTCATGTACTTCACTGTGGCATATGGCCCACAAACCTCTTATAGACCACAATAAGTGTGCCAATGGCGGGGGTCAGGGACAGCGTCAAGCCCCCACCCACTCTTATCAAAGCAATGGCAGAGGGGGGAGCTCCAAGGCTCATGATCTGATTTCCGTTGTGATTTCGAGCAGAACTTGCCTGCTCCTGCTGCATCCTGGCCGGGCTGCACACAAGCTTTGTGTGTGGTATATCCAGCCTTTCTGCCTCCTATCCACCGCCATGGATGGTGCTCCTGTGTTGTTCTGCTTGCGAAGTTGTTTTCCAAGAACAGCATGTCAACCCTGTTTGTTTATGCTCAGGAAATCGTTACAAGAGCTTGCAAATGCAAAAATATATGCAAACTTTTTCACACACAAATAGATACCTGTGCCCCTGCTTTCTTTGTCCAGATTGCCACCGCTGGCACTGAGGGTGTTTCCCAAGAGGAGGAGGCGCCTGTGCCTGCTGCAGCTCCTCGTAGGCTCAGAAGAATTGACTTCAAGGCCTTTGTCTCCTTCTGTGCATTTGCATTCTTTGACCGACTGAGCACAGGTATGTAGACACAGGCACAATCAGTGGAGGTGCAGTTGAAGCTCTTCCAGCCGACTGCTCCGCCTCCTGGTGGCTTGCACATGCACATGTGCAAGACCTTATGTTGAAATTTTGTTAATCTGTCCAAGCAAAGGCTGCTTGGGTTAAGGTCTCAGTTGAGCGTGCGTAGTTGCGTCTGCTATGGCAGGGCGTATGCCTGCACGGTAGGGCTTAACCTGCCGGAGGAGAAGCTTGTGACCCATGAATTGGTGTGTACTTCAAATAGGCTATAAATAACAATATGTTTGTTATTTCAGGCTGCCCAATAACGAAATTTTTTGTTACTCCAGGCTGCCCTGTGCAAAAGTGTGTTGGAAGTTATCTTTAGTTGTCATGGGAGAGCGCTACGCAGGCTGCGCAAGAGAGGGAGTGAGGCATGTCCGCCACAATTGCCATGCCTGCTGCCCTATTTCTTCCTGGAACAGTCTATCTATCTTCTCTTTCCCCAGCACAGTCTATCTTTCTTCTCTTGCCCCAGCGCAGTCTATCTTTCTTCTCTTGTCTTGCACAGTCTTGCACTATCTATCTCATCTTGTCCCAGCACAGTCCATCTTGGCAGCCTGCTGAAGCAGCTGCTGCTTGCCGGGTCCTGCTTAAAGAAGTCTGTGTCTCAACTTGGCTGTTTCTACTTCTGATGGCACGCACGTGGATGCCGTCACTTGCATCAGCAAATTTGCTGGAATGGGGCTTGTATTGCACAAGCACGATTGGATATTTGTTTTGGACGCATAAGGACATGGTTTCCCGTGAAAAACCATTGTCCCATGTGTGCTGCATGCATGCAGGCAGTATAACACTTCAGGAGCTGCAGATCTCCATGCATGACGTGGGTCTGGATGTCTCCCCCCAGGTGAGAATCTGCCCCCCATGAAAACAAAAAAAACAAGCTTGCAGCCCAGATGGAGCACAACAGCAATTTAAAAGGTATGGCTGGCCAGCTTTCCTTTGAATGTACGTGTCAAGGAAGTGTTTATCCTTCAGTTGCAACTTGGAGGGAGCCTGCTGGCTCTGCAATTGAGCAAAAAATAGGCAATGTCTTGGTGTCAATCAGCAGGCCAAAGCATGTGGTACAGAAGGCTTCTGGAATCATCATGCTCACTCTTGAATAGAGGGAGCGTTTGTGTTGACTTGAAGCTGAGGAGCCTTTCTTTTTTCCATGCTATGTGACTTGACTGGGTCGTCATTCAGTCTTGTCATGTGTATGAGCATGTCCTGTCCGTAACAAATGCTCTGTACTTATTACTTGCATGCATATTCCTAGGCGTACTTGCTGCGTAGTACCTTGACTTCACATGAAATGTGTGCATCTTTACTTCATGCACTTGTGCACAGGATGTGATTGATATGATAAGCATTATCGATGAAGAGGGTGACTACAAGATCCGTCCAACTGGCTGGATGAAACTGTTTGATGACCTAGAGCTCAGAGTTGAGAACTGAATAGTTTGAAATTATTTAGGTGTTGCAGCTTTGAAGATCATGGCATTCCAGTTATCAACTTAGTTCAGTGACTGCAAATAGGCATCCTGAGTCTTTTAAGGTTGCAAGAGATAAGTGAAGCGTGCGGAATTCATTCATTTCATGATTGGCCCTGCATGCATACATTTCATGACCAGGTGTTCTTTTGCCGCCACGTGCTAAGAAACCATGACTCCTTTGTAGACAAGCATGGGCGCTGCCGGCAGCAGGCACTGTTTGCAGTATTTGATGAGGAGCAATTTGTTGTCTGATGCATTTCTTGAGCAATGCTCATATGTTTTTGACCACAATCTCGGTCAGGCCAGCAGCAAGATTCGTTCATCCCAGAATCCACCCGCCCCACAGCGTGTGACTGCGCCCAGTGACTATTATTTAATGATAAAATTAATCTTCTGGGGCGAAGGAATCTTTGGTGCTTCAAGCAAGTTGCATAACAAACACGCCTCTCCTGAAATATACACCATCATGATGTCAAACCACCCAAGGGGGGGGAGGAAAGCCTGGAAAATCGGGATTCCCGCGGAGCCTCTTGCTCTTCGCAAATCTAAAGCCTTGTTTGATGTGAGTAAAGGTGATGGCTTTAATGGTTGACAAAAAAGGAAAAAAGAGCAAGGCTGCACTTGGAGGAGGCATGTGTAAAAAGAAAATAACGATGAAAGTTTTGCATTGGAATCAGAGGACCGCCCCTGGGTTGAAGGACTTCAGAATATCCCACCCCCCCCTTACCCCCCCTGTCCAAAAGCAACTCAACTGGTATGACCGCAGTTATCTCTTCGTGCTGATGATCAGTCTGACATAGAAATTTTGTGTGTGGAAAGTGTGTCGACCTTAGAATCTTAGTCAGGCCTGCCAAGATAAGGGTCAACCGCCAGCCAGGTCGTTAGGTTGATTGGTTTAGATTGGAAAGATGTTATAAAGACATTTGTTTAAGCATAGGGCTAACTTAGGCATGCTGGGCTTTTGATATTTTCAAATTGTTGCAAGTCGCATGCCTTTGAAAGAATGTGGGGTAGTCACATGGCATCAGATATTCACAAGGCTTCTTGCAAGGGAAAACTATCTTTATCAATAAAGGCCTCGCCTTGTTTGTGCATGAGTTCAACTTTCTTTTTAGAAAGAACTTTCTTTTTTTCTTTTTTCTTTTCTTTGTAGAAGTTCCTAGAATGCTCAGCATTCTACAGGCACTCTACAGGCATTCTACAGGCTGTGCCTAGATTTTTTGAACACCTCTTAGCTTGCCTCTATTGGTTGCGGGCCCATTTGGCTTTAGCTGAGCTGCCCTTGTTTGGCAGGTACAGCTATGTACCTGACGTATACTCTTTTACTGTTTTTTAAAGCAGACCAACAGTCGAACTACTTGACTGAGGCCTTATTCTTGTAACCTTGTACCTGACGTATCTTTATCACAAACTTACTGCTGACTTAAGAGTGAGGAGAGCGCATAGGGACATTGCTGACCTGGAGCCTCAGCTTTCCATGACAAGCAGCTCCATAAGCAACTTGCCAGCCTGAGGTCCCTTCCACTTTTCTGCCAAGCACCCCTTACCTGGCAGCTACCCTATCTTTAGATTCCAGGCAGGTAGACCGTTGATTAGCCACAACTAGACCAAACTCTGTTCGACGAGTGCATTCCTGGTCATGTTCAGTGCCCTGCCTCTGGAACCTTTGGGGCTCCTCGTCCTCTTCGCTCTGGCTGTTGACTCCTCTGCAGTGCATGATCTTAATGCTGCTTCAGTTTAGCGACCCTCAGAGGTTGGTACTGCTTAAACATCATTACATGCCTCCCAGAGAAGCCTAACCACCCTCAATGTGCAAGTGCAGCTCAATAAGCCATTCAAACTCAGCCATCAAGGAACTTTGCCTTGCTCGCCTCGGCCTCAGCTATGTTGTGACGCTGCAGCCAACTCATTCACCTAGTCATTCACTTTGTACAGTAGCAGGCAACAGTTCAAATGATCAAAGGCACTCCCTCACTAATAAAGTACACATGGATGTGTGTGCCTTCTGAAAACAGACAAGTCCACTCAAATCACAGTCTTGCCCTACAAATACAGCCAACTCTCCAAAATATATTTCTTCAGGCAAACACGCACCTGCGCATGTATCACTGCCATTCTTTTATCATGCGCATCCACGTGAATTATTTGGGAAGTACAGCTACATGCAAATGTAGATATATTATGTCACAGGCATAAACTTCCCAAGCTCAAGAGAGCAGTGAGCCGTGTGCGCCAAAACACGCTGCAGCACAGAGTCCTTGGGCACAGTGGCTTTCCACCACTCACGGCTTTTTGCCACATGTGGCACGAAAGTGCATGTGAGATGATGCCACATGGCACAAGGGTGCATGTACAATGGTGCTGATTTCAGACTACACGGAGGTGCACGCTGGTGGTGGCATGGCGAATAGATTTGAGGTACAATGGTATTGAGGCCAGACGGCAATCAGGTGCTGAAGAGGCATTTTGCAGCCCCTTGGGCGAGATGCAAGGCGCGTGCAGGGCATGGCACAGGCATGGGCATCCTGTGACCTGCACGAACCGCTGAACAAACAACTTTGGCCCCAAGGGCTCACCGCACGATCATACACTGGCAGCAACCTCACGCAACAGCCAGGGCCCATGCCAACACAGGGTCAAGATCCAAGCCACCAGGCAGCACCTGCCGCGAGCACACACCACACGCCTGCCTGCCTGCCCCGCCTGCGGTACAGAGCACCGCATATGCGCGCTGCACAGGCCTCAGCACACCGCCTTGAGGTGGATCATCGTCGAGGCATGGGGCCCCCCACCCCCTTTGGGTCGCCCAGCAGGCGAGTGGCTGCCTTGCTGCCCCTGCGCCTGCCGACCCGCCTGCCTGCCCGGCTGGCCGTGCTGCTGCAGCTGCTGCCGCCCTGCTTGCCTGCCCTGCTGCTGCTGCTGCTGCTGCTGCTGCTGGCCATGCAGCACCTGCCCCCGCTCATGCGGGGTTGCCTGGCCTGTGCCCTCCCGCCCCCCCTGGGGCTTGTCCCCCAACCCAGCTGCTGCCCCGCCCCCGCCTTTGCCCGCCTCTCCCTGCACTTTCAAAATGCCAATGAGGTTCTGGATAATGGTGAGGTCACGCAGCAAGCCCTCCTCCATGAATGGCTGCTGCTGCTGCTGCTGCAGGCCTGCTGTAGGGTGGGTCAGGTGGCCTGCTGCCCCCGCTGCATCCCCGGCTGGGTACGGCTCACCGCCGCCGAGGCTGCTGCTGCCGCTCGCCCCGCCCACCTTGCGCTGAGACAGGTGGCTGATGAGGTTGGTCAGGTCTACATCGTCCAGGTCTGCAGCCACTTTGCTGATGGCTTGGCTGGCATTTGCAGCCGCCTGTGTGTGCGCGTGCGTGGTGTGTGTACATGGGCGCGCGTGCGTGGTGAGTGCATGTGTGTGTCCGTGTGTAAGCGCGTGCGCATTCCTGTGAAATCAGTTATTGCTATCAGCTGTGGTGCTTGGAACTTGCTACAGCGCTTTTGAAGCAGCCCTGGCAGCATGGGTTGGCAGCATGAAGCTTCAAGCAAAAGGCACACAAGCACTGTAGGAGAACCTTTGCTTACATACATGCATTTCCCAAGCGCATGCACTCCCGAGGCCCTGCATGCATGCACGCACTCCCGAGACCCTGCATGCATGCTCGCACTCCCGAGACCTCAAATGCGTACGCACTCCCAAGACCCTGCATGCATGCTCGCACTCCCGAGACCTCAAATGCGTACGCACTCCCAAGACCCTGCATGCATGCACACAAGCAGCGGCCCTCACCTCCGGCCCATGCGAGCCTGCAACAACAGACATGGCCGCAGACACGTAGAGGCTGGTGGCCGTGTCCTCACCCAGGGCAGCTGCGCGCAGCGGGTCCTCGGCATCCGAGCCTGCACGCGGGGCACAGCCATGGGGGGTCACAGGGGGCAGCGTAGGGAGCGCAAGCTCGTGTTCCTGTGAGCCGTGCTCCTCTCCGCGCCTGCCCCTCCACCAAAGACAGGTCCTACGAGCCGCGCTCCTCTCCGCCTCAGCCCCTACCTGACAGGTCCTCTGAGCCGCGCTCCTCTTTGCCGGGTTTGCAGGCACTGGGGCGCCCGTGGCCCTGGAGCTGGCCCTCGCCTTGGTGCTGCTTCAACGCCTGCGCAGCCACAGGGGGGACCACGGGGGGGGGAGGGGGTTGGCTGTATATGGTGTATGCGCGCCCATATGCTGCACCGCGCCCTGACCGCCCATAAATGCAACAACCACAAGCCCCCGAAATCTCGGCCTGCGTCTGCTCTTAGCATCCACGCACTGCCCCGTGCTGCAGCTCTGTGCAGTGCTGGGGTCACATGGGGCTCTGTGCAAGCATGGGCGCAGCGCCAACACACTTTTGCTCTGCACAGCAGCGCTGATGTTGTGCGGCACCACCCTGCACTGCGACCACTAGTCAAGCTGCATACTGAAGGCCACAAGTGAGCGCCGCTGTGTTCCTGAGGCGCCACACTGTGTGCTGCCCCCCCTCCCTCAAAAGTGCCACCGCGTCGCGCAGAGCACCTGTGCAGGGTGCCCGGCATGCACCCATGCGCCGCTGCAGGGCATATGCATTCATGCGCCCCTCCATGGCAAACGCACCAAGTGGCCCGCATCCATGAGCCCCTTGATGGCACGCTCCTTTGCGCGCCGCAGCGTGCGCCGCTGCCGCGCATTCAGCCTGGGCATCGCGTCAGCCTTGGCGGCTGCGCTGGCACCACCCGGCGCCCCTGCAGAGGGCACGCGCGCGCACAATTGTGTGTACGTGCGTGCTCTGTTGTGGGAGTGTGCGCGCAGTCATGCGAGGGTGTTCACGAGCGGGTGTTGTGCAGCGGGGGTGGGTGCGGAAGGGTGGGGGAAGGCAGTGGGGGCCATGGCGCAGTGGTGGCGGGGCTGGGGGCTTCAGTTGCGCAGCGATGGCGTGAGCTGGCGCACAGCAGCGGCTGCACTGCTGAGGCAAGGCTGGGAACACGGGAAGGACAAGAGCCTCCCTGGAAGCATGTGCAGAGGAGGGGGGAGGCTCATGAGGCACAAATCCCTTGGCCTCCCCAGCCAAGAAGCATCCCCTGGCTTAGTGAGGTACCTCAGGAACACGAGCGGGGCTGTGGCCATCCATCATGGAGCGCGCCTGCTCACTTGCGTGCCCGTGCATGCATGGGTGTGTCCGAATGCACGCACACGCACACACTCTATGTGTGTGTCTGTATGCACGCACACGCACACTCTACAGTCCCACAGGCGGCGTTGCGAGGACGCGCTTGTGTGCCCCTCATGGGCTGTGCGTGATGCGCATGTGGCTGCACGCGGATGCCCGTTTGCCAACTCATTGCCATGAAACCGCGCGCACACACATACACGCATGCTGGCCAGCTGGGTCACACACCTGGCGAGCCTCCTTGCTGCAGCGGCAGTTGCAGCTGGGACTGGGGCTGCGGCTGCAGCTGCGGCTGCGGCTGCGGCTGCGATGCAGGACCGCCCTGCTGTGGCTGGTGCTGGTGCTGGTGCTGCTGGTGCGGCCGCCGGCCTTTGCTGCTGCTGTTGGGCGGAGTGTGGTGCGCGTGCCCGTGAGGGAATGGCCCATTGCGCGTGTAGGGGGAGCCTGCATGCATGCCACAGTCAACTCTTTTGAAGGCGCTGCGGATGGGACTGTCTGCGTGCAAGCGGTACTGCAACCGGGATTCCGCGGCACGCTGCTGAGTGTGCGTGGCATGTGGGGCGCAGCAATGCAGCAGGGCGAGCGGGGCGCTCTTGGTTTTGGTAGTGCAGGGCGCACAGCGGCATGGGCCACGCCCGCAGCGCTGCATCATCTCATTGCTGGGGGGCACTGCAACTGTGACTGGGCTGCTGCCTGTGCTGCTCATGGCGGAGCCC
>LKMJ01005697.1_pt1 | contig 11750 bp, 15 predicted proteins | sample 643391 | NCBI WGS metagenome assembly LKMJ01 (sample SAMN04112250, study PRJNA286221) | soda lake metagenome | biome: soda lake; feature: Kulunda Steppe; material: water; isolation source: sample PL-Br10 brine of Picturesque Lake | place: Russia: Kulunda steppe | collected 2010-07
CACACACACACACACACACACACACACACACACACACACACACACACACACACACACACACACACACAAACGCACACACACAAACGCACACACACATAAGCACGCACGCACGTGCACATGCAATGACACACACATACACATGCACGCGCACACATGTACATACACACATGGACACATGCACACGCGCACACACATGCTCAGACGCACGCACACACACTTGCACGTAAGCACACACACAGGCATGTATTCACGCACGCACGCAAGCACGCACACGCACACGCGCTCACGCATGTATGCACGCAAACAAAAACTCACACGCATACGCATGCACGCACGCACCCTCTCTCAAACATGCACAAGCATGCTCACGCGCTCATACGCACTCTCACACACACATGTGCATCCATCTGCAGATAATGCAGTGGAACATTTGAATGGCGCATTGGAGACATGATGCCCTACTGCCTTGCCATCCAGGAAATCTCAATTTCTTACCGCACATTGGCGCACCCATATCCGGTGCTGTTCAACCCTCAAGCCCCTGGTACGACTTGCGCAGGGATGCGTTGAGGTCCTGCGGCAGCTTGGCAGCAGGCCTGGGCAGTGCACTGTGCCTGTCCCCTCATGGGCGACCGTGACCCGTACCTCAGTCGGCAGTACTTCCGCCGTACCAGGCAGCTCACCAACGCCGTCGTCGCAAGCACCGCTGTGGGCTGCCTGCTGTACGACTGGGACAGCTACCTGGGCACAAACGACCACGTGTTCAGCGGCATCAGGCCAACTGTGAGAGCTTGCTTGGACTGGGTGTGGGGCGTCTCCAGCTCTCCAGCTGCGCAGCAGCAGCAGCAGCAGGAGCAGCAGCAGCTCAAGGAGTTGCCGTCTACTCACAGCAAAGGAAGTGGATAGGCGCACGAGGAATTCCCCTTGTGGCCAAGGCTCGCACCAGCGCGCACCAGCGGCAGCAGGAGCGGCCGCCGACACAGAGAGTGCACTAGAGGCGCGCATGTCAAGTGCAGGGCAGGGGTTATCCGGCCTGCGGCCCACCGCCCATGCGTTTGTGCCCGGGGCCGCCCGAGCAACGCCGCAGGCGCACGGGGCGTCAGGGAACGGGGCTGCGGAGGTGGAGGGGCACACGTGCCATGAGCCCCCTCACCCCCTGCCACCGGCAGAAACCAAAGAGGGCCGTCAGACTTGCTGGGAGGGCGGCCTGGGCCCAGGCTGGGCGGCCCATTGTGGCAAGGACGCGGGGTTTGGAGGCGGGGGGGCGGTGGGCGGCTGCTCTGAGAGCGGGCTGTTATGGGGGACTGGTGAGAGTGAGGCTGAGGGCTTGATGGGAGCGCCAGGCCAGGGACTGCAGCACGGGGGGTGGCTGGGCTGCCAGGGCGGTGAGCAGGGGCAGCAGCGGGGGTGGCTTGGCAGCTGGGGCAGTGAGGAGGGGCAGCATGAGGGGTGGCTCGGCAGCTGGGGCAGTGAGTGGGGTGGCTCGGCAGCGGTGGGGTGGCTCGGCAGCTGGGGCAGTGAGGAGGGTGGCTCGGCAGAAGTGGGATGTCCGGGTGATGGAGTGAATGCATGGGAATGTGCTGGGCAAGCGCAGGAGCAATGGTGGTGGAGGTGGGGAAGTGAGGGTGGCAGCGGGCAAGGGGCGGAGTATGGGCAGGGTTGGGCTGCGTCATGCCCTGGGGCCGCAGATGCAGATGGTGAGGGGGATGGACCCTGCAGTAGCAGCATGATAGGCAGCAGGGAGGTGCGCAGCGGTGGCACGGGAAGGGGGAGGGCGGGCGATGCGTGGATGCGGGGGAGAGGCAGGATGGGAGGGAGGGGCAAGGGCCTTCTGGTAGAGGGCGTAGCGGAGGCGTGTGAGCAGCTGCAGCCAGAGCAGGCGGCGGAGCTGCTGGGCATCCTGTTCCCTGGTGCGTGTGCTGTGGCATGCGTGCTCCTGCCCACGCCTCACTGCTGTGCGGCAGCAGGCCCCGCCCATGTTGGCCAGTGGTGGGGGATGCTCAGATCATGCCGGCAGGCGATGCTAGGATGGTGTTTGGCCGCCTCAACGTGCTTTTGTTGTTAGGGCCAGGGTATGTGCTGGATGTGTCGCAGGCGTGCTTTTGGTCAACGGGATGGGACACCTGTGGAGTGACCGGGATATCAATGGAGTGGTTAGGACATCAATGAGAATGTTTGCACTTGTGAAGCACGCGCTCGCACAAAATGCCCACAGGCCCCCCTTCTCTGTGCAAACTTGCTTGCGTGTATGCTCAGTCTCATGCTTGCACGCAAAGGAGCCTACCCTGTGCACGTTGTCAGCCCCTGTGCCCTGGCTCGTAAGCTATAACGAGGAATGCCGGCATTGTGTGTGTGGAATGGTGGAATGCAACCACAAAAGCAGTGTGCTGACTTCCATTAGAGGGCACGGAGGCTGCTAGGTGCAGTGTGAAATGGCTTCCGCTCAAGCTATACTTGGATTTTGAGCAAGTCCCACTTGAACTCTGCGTGTGTATATTGAGATCCACGACATTCGCACGCAGGGTATGGCAAGCAGGCCCTTGCGGCCCTGCTTGTAGCCAATGGAGGGCGTTTGTTAGACTGTGTGCAGGTAAGGTGCAGGTGCAATGGAGTGCATGCATGTGAAGCATAGGTACAGCGCATGTGAAGTGCAGGTGAATCGCATGTGAAGTGTAGGTAGAGTCCAAGTAAAGCGCTAGTGAAGTGCAGGTACAGTGCAGGTGAAGTGTAAGCAAAGCACGGGTGTAGCGCAAGTGAAGTGCAGGTTCAGTACTTGTGAAGTGCAGATAAAGTGCAAGTCAAGCACAGGTGAGGTGAAAGTACAGTGCATGTGAGATGCAAGTGCAGTGCACGTGAGATGCAAGTGCAGTGCAAGCGAAGTGAGGGTGAAGTGCAAGTGAAGCGCTTGTGATGTTGAGATGAAGTGTAAGTGAAGGTGTAGCGCAAGTGTAGCGCGAGTGAAGTGCAAGGGAAGCACTTGTGAAGTGCAGGCGAAGTGCTGATGAAGCGCTTTGAAGTGCAATTGAAGCGCAAGTATAGCGCAGGAGAAGTGCACGTGAAGTGCACGTGAAGTGCTGGTGAAGTACAGGTGAAGTGCTGGTGAAGCGCAAGTGAGGCGCAGGTGAGGTGCAGGTCAAGTGCAAGTGAAATGCATGTGAAGTGCAAGTGAAGCGTAAGTAAAGTGCAGGTGATGTGCAAGTGCAGCGCAGGTGATGTGCAAGTGAAGTGCAAGTGCAGCTTAGGTGAAGTGCTTGTGAAGTGCAAGTGAAGTGCAAGTGAAGTGCAAGTGAAGTGTAAGTGCAGCGCAAGTGATGTGCAAGTGAAGTGCAAGTGAAGTGCAGGTGAGGTGTAGGTGAAGTGCAGGCTGCGTCCATGAGAGCGCGCGTGCAGCTATGATGTACATGCATGTCCCTTGCTGTGTGCACGTACAGGAGCTGAACATGCTGGAGCAAGAGGGCCATGCCCATGCGTGCTCCAGCTCCGCAGCACAGGTGCCGGCAGGGCGCGATCGGCATCGTGGCAGCGCACAAGGGGACGGCCCCTCCCCACCGGCAGTCGCCTTGCACGACCAGGCTGCCTTCCCGGCACTTGGCAGCGCAGGTGGCGGCACGAGCAGCAGTCGCGGCCCGGCCGCAACCGCGGCGCACTTGCAGGTGGACTTGGGCTGCGCCCTGGGCAGTGCTGATGGGGGGGCGTGCAGCCAGGGACCGCTGAGCGCGCGCAACAACCATGGGCACCAGAGCGCTGCAGGCTGTGCAAGCGCCGCCACGGACCGGAGCAGGGGAGAGGGGGAGGGGTCTGGAGGGGGACAAGGGATGCAAGGAGGGGGGGGGGCCTGGGCGGCAGCAGCACGGCGAGGCGCGGGCGCCACGGCGGCGGCGGTGTCCCAACAGGAGAGCCAATGCCGGCAGCGGCAGCAGCTCTGCTCGTGCACGCCCGTGCTGCACACCCTGCCAGGTGCATGTGTCTACACGTGTGGGTGCGTATGTGTGTGCATTTGTGTGTGTCAGCACGGTGTGCATGCAAGCGATTTGTACCATGGCGCCTCGCGTGCCGCACCTGCTTGGTCAAGCTCGCCAAGCGTGCCAGCCCTGGCCGCAGGTGGCCCAACCCCTCCTTCCCTTGGTCATTAGATCCATGGTCGGTAGCGTCAAGCCCCGCGTCACGATGCCACTGGAAGTGAGGCGCAGGCCCGACATATAGCAAGCCCTGGCTCCGTGTGGCCCCTCAACCTGAATCACCACCCATCGTAGGCAGCATGAAGTCCCATCTCACAATGCTACGGGTAGTGAAGCACAGGCCCAGCACACAACAGGCCCGGCACACAGCATATGTTGCACGTGTTGCCCCGAGGTACGCGCGCGCTCCTTCCCAAGGCCCAGGCGCAGGCACAGGCGCAGCCTGTGCAATGGCCCAGGGCGTGAACGCAACCCCAGGGACACTTCCACATTCCGCCGAAAGGCGACCGGGCGCTCACGCACATGCACCTTGCTCGCTCTCTGCAGCGGGTTGGCGCGCCCACTCGACGTCCACCTCCGCTGCAGCAGCAGGAGCCCCCCGGTGGGCACGCACACCAGCTAGCGCCGCACACGAAGTCCCTTGGGTGGAGACGGGAGAGGCGGTGGCGAAGCAGGTCCGTGCTTGCGTGCTGTACATGTGTGCGCGCGCGCTTGTGTGTGTGTGTGCGCATTTGTGTGTGGCTATGTGTCTATATCTGTGTGTGTGCGTTTATGTGTGGCTGTGTGTGTACATTTATGTGTGGCTACGTGTGTGCATTTGTGTGTGGCTGTGTGTGTACGTTTGTGTGTGTGTGTGTGTCTGTGAGTGTGTGTCTGTGTGTAGGGCTTTGCACGCATGGGGGTGACAGGAGGGGCTTCACCGGGATGCAGCCGCCAACGGCTCAAGTGGCAGCGCAGTGTCTGGCATGAAGGCAGTGTTTGGCATGAAGACAGTGTTTTGGCGTGGGTTTTGGCGGAGGGGCAGAGGGGGGAAAGGAGGGGAAGGAGGGGAAGGGGCAGAGGGGGGAAAGGAGGGGCAGAGGGGGGAAGGCCGCTGTGGTGGGTTGTGGTAGCCTGGCGTGCCTTCTGCCCCACCGGCGGCCTCGCTCTGCACATGTCGGCAGCCGCTGCTGGCTTGGGCCGCATACAAAATGCTTCAACCCGCGGTTGCCAGGAACCAGCGCATCCAGCTCTTGCTGCAGGAGCTCAGATGATGCACGTGCTGGTGGCCAGCACCTGCATGTCTTATGAGAATTTGCAGGGGCCCTACAAAGAAAAGCATGGTACTTTCCCAGGTACTTTCCTGTGTTAGGGATGCTCCTGTGTTGTGAGGGATGCAGGCGGTTGCCAGCACACCCGCAGCCCTCTGCTGTGCAAGTGGCTGGTTTTGATCAAAGGCACGCACAACCACTCCCACCATTGATGGCATGCTTGGGGCATATGGGGTGCTGGCGCCACAGTGCGCACCCCACTGAGGGGTGGAGAGCCACCTGGTGCTCATCGCAAGGGACGAGGGCATGAGCACACACACAGCATACCTTGGGCCCCAAACACGAGTCAAAAGCAGAAAAGAGCGGATCACGTGGGGTCTCGAGCGGCCCCACCACGCCTCTGCTGCTGCCTCGCAGTGCTTCCCCCACAGTGGCCGCACTTGCCTCCCTGTGACGCCTGCTGAAGACTTGCCCCTGGGGGGCCACTGCCGCTCTAAGCCTGCACACAAAAGTCTGGGGGGCACCGAGGCTCTGCAAAGCCCCAACCTCATAGGCAGCCATGCCGCTCACCTGTCTGCTGTCTGTTCCTTTGCTAAGCATGCACCATAATAAAGCCACGTGCACCCCTCTGAAATACGTGTGCGTGCATGAGTGTGTGCATGTGCGAGTGTGTAAGTGTGTGTGCATGTGCATGTGTGTGTGTGCGTGTGTGCGTGTGTGTGTGCATGTGTTTGTGTGTGCATGTGTGTGTGTGTGCAGCTTTGGCTGTGTGGGGTATGCACAGCTTTTTGCCAGTGCGGGCTCCCTTGCAACCTCGCCTGCCGCCTGCTCGCATGAGGTGTGCCTCATGCTCATCCTTCTGCTGTGCCTTGATGTGCTCATCCTTCTGCGGTGTGCTCATCATTCTGCGGTGCCTCGGTGTGCTCATCCTTCTGCGGTGTGGACGCTTGTGCAGTACGCCGACGCGCGGAGCGAAGCCCGGGACTGGTGCCGAGTGAGGAACAGGGCGTTCCAGCAGGCAAGTGTGGCACTGGTGCTGGGCGCAGGATGTACAGGGCCTTCAAGCCTTCAGATGAGTGTGACATGCGCCTGGAGGTGGAAGGGAGCCCCTGTCAGCAGGCAAGTGTGGTTGGCTGTTGCTGGGCGGGGAAGAAACCGGGCCCTCCAGCATGCGAGTGTGACATGCGCCTGAAGGAGGAAGAGAGCCCCCTCCAGCAGGGAAGTACTGAGTGCATTAGCCTTTTGGAGCTGGAGCTGTGTGGGGCTGGAGCTGCATGGAGCTGGAGCTGGAAGGTGCTGTGTGGGCCTCTGGAGGGGGCCCTGTCTGTCACTCTGCCTTGGATGGGGCGCTGCAAGCGCTGCGCACATTTGAAGGGTGGGGGTACCATGCTTGCACCGGCGGCTTACTCAAGCTCTCCTTTTGGCTGATGGAGTGCCAGGCAAGGCTCACTCCAGGTGGAGTGCCAGGCAAGGCTCACTCCAGATGGAGTGCCAGGCAAGGCTCACTCCAGATGGAGTGCCAGGCAAGGCTCACTCCAGATCCCACAAGGCTCACATACAAAGCAAGGTACATCTGCCAGCAGGCCAGCCTGGTTGCATGCCACGCTGCTGTCCTTCGGGCAAGAGCCGGCCACGCTGCTGCCGCCCTGCCGTGCTGGCCAAGCTGCTGTGCGGCCGACTCATGCCTGCAGGCCATGCTGCTGTCGCCCTGCCATGGGGGCCATGCTGCTGCGCTGCCGGCTCTTGCCTGCAGGCCATGCTGCTGCCGCCCTACCATGTGGGCCACGCTGCTGCGCTTCTGGCTCATGCCTGCAGGCCACGCTTGCATACTGCTCTGGCAACAAGGCGCTGGCCAAGGAGCTATCCATGAAAGGCAGGGAGGCTGCTGGTGAGTGCTGCGTAAGGGCTGCAGCATGCTACTGCCCACGCAGGCCCTCTGCTACTGGGATGGCCACGTGGGGGCAAATTCTTTCCCTGCTACCCTGTGCGCACCTTGATTGATGCTGCCCATTCGGCTGCTGGCTCCACAAATATGTCTACGGTTGTGTCTGTAGCTCATTGAAGCTGTAGCTCAGTGATGTTCCATTGCAGCCATGGCTCAGTGTGGTTCATTGAAGCTTTAGCTTACTGATGTCCCACTGAAGCCATGCCTCAGTGTGGCTCAGTAAGGCCATGGTTCAGTACGGCCGATTGCAGCCATTGGAGCTGGCAGTCGCTTCAGAAGTGTGAGTGCCTGGCCTCAAGTGCCCACAGTGGGTCAGAAGCCCAGGAATGATGCGAGGATTTTGTTGATCCTAGAGGCCACGCTTTCCACACTCCCTCCCTCCCTCTTGCGCGTATGCTTGGCTCCCTGCATCCTCTGGTGGGCCCCGTTGTGTGCCTAGTCATGCTATCTTTGTTTTTCTTCCTCAGCAGCACTACATGCTTTGCCACTTCATCTTAAGCGTCATAGACTATGTATTCTGGCTGGCATAATCCGATCAGCTTCACGACCACCCTGGCCATCGACCCTGAACTAGTAAGCTCTGGTCTCCGTCGTGTGCTCCTTACCATATCCCCTCTGGTCACATCACTGTGCATGGGGAGCTGTGCCCATGACTTGTCGATCGTCTCTTCATCACCTGCGTGCTATGCGTGCAGCACGGATGTGGGATGCGCATGCTGTGGCTGCGGAGACCATTCTGGCTGCCAGGAACGCCAAGCACCGGGAAAACAGGGCCTTAGCCTACCAGGTCTCATGTAAGCAATGCCTGGCTTTGGCCTGGTTGCGCTGAACCAGCTGCTTGCACTTGGACCCAGAAAATCTGGTACTGTTTGAACTCTGGCAAAGCTTATTTCTTCTGGATGCGCCTGCACAGCGACGCACTGCTTTTGGGTGACAGGAATGACACATTATTTCCACTATTGAAGGACCTCAACAGAGGCTTCAATGCCTGCTTTTCAGCATGATGACGCGCTGGTGCACACGCATTCTAGTGCCACTCTCCTGTTTCAGCCCTGACTAAACATTATCCAGAAAGCACCTTTCAAGGTAAGGTCAAGCTAGGTTACATAGCTGTAGCCAGAGAGCGCCTTTTAAGAGCATGACCATGGTCATGTAGTTGCTAATAGGCAGACAAAATGAAGACAGACAAACCGACATCTTAAGTGAGGTATGCATTTGCAAGCAAGGCAACAAAAACCTTCATGCGTTTTGTGTCCTGTGCAGCTGAGAGCAGTTGCCGGGGGGAAGAATGCTACCGTCAACATGCTATGCTTGTTTGAGGTGGAAAAGGGCTGTGCTTCTGTTGACCAAATTCCTTGGAACTTGGCTAATGGCAAGGCGCTGCACCACCCTTCCACTCACGGGTTCCACGCACAGGCGGAGCCCACCCACACTTTGTGGATCTGCACGGCCTGCATGTGGACGAGGCCTTGACTGTCATCTCGCAGTACTTGGACGAGAGCAAGGCCACTCCCGCAGGTGCAGTACCCTGGCTCATCAAGCTGCATAAGCCTTGCCCATCATGGTCCATCAAGCTGCAGCATCCTGGCCCATCTAGCTGCATGATGTGTCCACTTGAATGCGCACGTTTTCATGAAGCAATACGTCGCACCATGCTCATATCTTAACAACACACGTCTTGAATCTTGAAAGACATAGCACGGCTATCAATGTGCCTCCAAGTGGATTGGCTTCAAGCAACCACTACCAGAGATCCGCCGTACACACACACACACACTGAGCACATGCGCGCATGCACAGAACACACATGCGTGCACGCACGCACGCACGCACAGAACACATACACACGCACAGCATGCACAGCGTTGCACTGGCGGGGACATGTGTTGTGCTGCGCCCTGGCTGCAGAGCGGCCGCGCAACCTGCTGCGTGTGTGCGTGGGCACGGGGCACCACACCAAGGGCCCTACAGCCAGGGCTCCTCGCCTTGCGGCCTCAGTGGGCCAAGCTCTGGAGAAGTGGGGCGTCCAATTTAGGGTGCTGCAGCCTGGCCTGCTTGAGATTGTGCTGTAGACACCAGGGGGGCGCGAATTGTGCGTTCCATGCCAGTAAGCCTGAGCATGCCTTTCTCAAGCATACAATATTCAAGCATGCATTATTCAAGAATACCTCGTTCAAGCATGCCTCATTCAAGCATGCCATTTTTAAGTGTGCCTTTGGCGTGAGAGCTTAGATCTCAAACTTGTCATGAGGGTCAGGCTTGAAGTCCGGCAGGCGTGTTGTCCTGTCTATTTGGTTCTGAGATACTTAATCATCAACTTCTTCCCTCGGCGCTCTCCGCTAACTTTGATCCATGACAACAACCGCCTTGCTTCCACTGCAAAGTTTTTTAAGGTTGCACACAACTTCATAGTAGTCAGTGCATGAAGCAACTGAGATCATCAAAGGAGAAGGAAGGCGCCTCCCATCTCACAGTTCCTGTCTCACAGACACTGCCTACCTCATATACATTGGTGCCTTCCTAGATTTAAGTTCAGATTGCAGGCCTGATTGGCTTTTGGCTAAGCTGCCCTTGATCGGTAGATACAGCTACATCACCTCATCTCAAAATACAACAATTATTGCTGAATGATTGTCAATATCAGGCACAGCTTGAAATCCATCCAGAGTGATGTAATTCAGTTTCAATGTGTGTCTAATCGTAGCCAGTTTGAGTGCAAAAGCATGGAGTGAGCATGCAATTTAAGGGTAATAGACTAGTAGTCTTGTGGACCCTCGTGAATCAAGGTTAAGTTCAACTTTAAAGAAGTTCTTATAGAGATTGAAGCTCTCACACCAACTTGGTCTTGAAGAGGGACGGTGTGAAGTGTAGCCTTCTCAGCCTTCAAGCGCCTGCATGAAGTCTCGAGCTGTTTGCTAGACATAAGGTTCCAAGGCTGTGTCAAGGGCAGCTTAGCCGATCCTTAAGCCTCCACTGAGGTTCAAACCCCAAACCTACAGTTTGCGAGGGTGGACAGACAACTTCCCATCGCAGGTTTCCCGCCGCCTGCTCAAGTATCCGGAGCTCGAGTAGCTGTTTTTAAGAGGCCTCCAGCTGGTGTCCAGACACAGTGTCTTAACAGTATTTGATCTCTAATACAGTGCTCGTGCCTCTCCCAAATTACGCGCCAGCAGGAGGAGCCTGAGGGGGGGAGGACTGAAAAAGGGAGGCCCTTTTTTAGTTCTCCCTGACTTCAACTTGAAGTTGAAGTAAGGAGTACAAGTTACCTTCCTTGGGCTATACTCCTCTCATCTTCCTGAGGCCGCCCCATCCTGAGGCGGCCCCATCTTTTGTTGTGGACCTCAGGAAGAGGCACTTGGAATATTGGGCACCTTATTCTGATACTATCAGCGATGCGTAGTACGCATCCACGAGAGCGCAACAGCAAACGCTCCACTTACCATCAAAGGTGCACCTCCCTACTAGGTACTGTAGTACAAGGGAGTAGTACAAAGAGTGCCCTGGTCACGCATTTTTCATACGACTTTCCCAGATTATATCTTGACCTTCCTCTGGACATTATCCGCAGTGTGGCACGCTTCAGACTTTGTGCCCACACCCCACGAGTTGAAGCAATGCCCTGGACTCACCATACCTTCCCTACTTGTGACTTGTGCAATGCTAATGACGTACAAGATGAGCAGTGCGCCCTTTTCTACTGTACCCATCCACACGTGATCTCTCACTGCAGGACACACGCGTCTCTGTCTCCTCAGGCTGAGAGGCTCTCAAAGGTTTCCACAACTCGGACGTGTCTACTTTTCTGAGCTGAAACAATAGTAAGCTATAGTTCTTCCTTTGGGACGAAGTTCGTGCACTTTTGTTTTTTATGAGCAGGCTAGTCGCACTTCTTGACTGAAGGCCTTTCCTTGTAAACCCTTGTAAACCCTCAGGGTTAACATTACACAGGGCTTACTCCTTCCTCAGGCTCTTCCCTCTGGTTTACCGGGAGGTTAAGGTTGCAGCTTTTGACTGATAGCTTAATCTTATAACTCTTTCTTTCTATGTGGAGGTTGCCGGCCATGCAGTCAGGCCAGCAGGTAAAGGCAAAGCTACCCTCATTCAGCAGATTCTGATTGTTTACAGCCGTACGTCTTCTTTCTTGCCTACAGAATTGCCTCCTCGAAAACAAAATGTCAACAGAGAAAAAGTAACCACTGGCCCAGTGATACCGGGTATCCAACAGTATGGAAAATACACCTGAATACACCAAAAACGCAGCTTCTGTAGATGTGTTTGGCAATGAAGCTAGCTACCTTGTGCGGCCTACATTTCTGCAAGCAATCACATGATGCCAAGGCGGGTGAATAAGCCAAAATGTGTGTGATAAGCACTGCTGGTATGCAACAGCCTGATATACAGACCTGAGTGGTGTCTGCCCGACATCAACTCTTAGTGGACAGGGTGGCCCATGCCCCATCCATGTCCAGGCCTGGCGCCGTCAGAGTGGGCATATGCTGCGTGCGGGAAGCAGGCACTGCTGCATGCCGGCTTGCCCCTCCTGCATCAGCCCCAGCGCTCAGGCATTGCTGCCAGTGGGCAGGCGGGCCCTGCTCA